>Ga0247727_10006081_pt1 | contig 23926 bp, 21 predicted proteins | sample WisWelCaveWW1625_FD_202498 | JGI IMG/M metagenome (GOLD analysis project Ga0247727, IMG submission 202498) | Biofilm microbial communities from Wishing Well Cave, Virginia, United States - WW16-25 | ecosystem: Environmental > Aquatic > Deep subsurface > Groundwater > Cave microbial mat | place... | reverse complement strand
AAGGCTCTTCATAACAGTCGCGATGTATTCAGCCTCATCCCTTGTGTTTGTAAAGAGCAGAACTGAACCATAGTTGTAATTATCTTTCACGTAATTAGCGATAAATTTTGCAACGCTGTTTAGCGAACCCTTCACATATTTGACATCGATATCATACTCTCTGATGGAATTATCTACCAGAACAGCACACTTCCTTTCCGTGCCTCCAACGAACTTTGCAGCCTCGTCAAGATTCCCTACTGTCGCTGAAAGACCGATTCTGGTTATCTCCTTTGGAGCTATCGCCTGCACTCTCTCAAGGCTCAGTGATAAGTGTGCACCGCGTTCGTTTGAGATCAGCTCATGAACTTCATCTATTATGATCCATTCTAGGTTGTGCAAGGCATTCAGCATTCTTTCAGTAGTTAGTATTATTGCAAGAGTTTCAGGTGTTGTTATCAGTACGTCTGGAGGTTCCAATGCGATCTTTCTTCTCTTCTGTACAGATGTATCTCCATGTCTAACTTCAACGCTCAAACCTTCCGTCTCGGCATACTTGATTATCCTGCGCAACACATCTCTGTTCAATGCTCGCAGTGGTGTGATATAGATCGCCCTGATACCCTTCTGCTTCCCTTCTGCTGCAAGCATTGTAAATATTGGTATCACTGCAGCTTCGGTCTTGCCAGAACCTGTTGGTGCCACCAAAAGTGCGTTTATCTTTCTTGACAAAACAGGTAATGCCTTCTCCTGAATAGCAGTTAATTGATCATATCCGGCACTCTTGAACTTGTCGAGAATTGCAAGATCAGCGTTCTGCATGCTTCTTTTCCTTTGCTCGCTCGCGCTCATAGAGCATAACGACGAACAGCCCCGCTATGAACAAAATTATGGATGCTATCGACAGAGATTCAGCAATGTTTGCCATAGGCAATCTAAAAAATAAACAAAAATAAATGTATTTGTTTACAGCTTTATTGGGCTTTTGAACCTAGAAGCTGCTATACCAATGCCTACTACTGCTGCCATTATTGCCATTATACCTAGCGGGAATTCTGGAGTCACTGCTACCATCGAACTTGCAGTACCGCTAAAGGAGGTATCATAGGGTTGACTAGCGCCAGTTCCTTTAACTACGATCATAAGAGTGTATGAGCCTGTCTCCGAGAATGCTACTGACTGTGAGTCCGTGCTTCCCATTGCATGTTTGTCCGTTTCGTGTGCAACCATAGTTCCACCTTGATCCACTACATGGAACTCATAATTCACATGCTCAAGTGGTTCACCCGTCTCGGCATCAAGGAATGCAAGTTCAAATGTGACCTCCTGTGGAGGATCTACCATAAGTTCGCTACCATGAATCATTCCTTTGTCAATGTTTACTATTACGTCAACGGAACCGTTGTCTGTCGGCAATCGCAATCCTTCAGGTGGCGGAGGTGGCGGTGTAATTTCTTCTCCAACTATTACCTTGCCAATCATCCATGGATGCACTTGGCAAACATATGGGAACTCACCCTCCTCTGTAAATGTGAAGCTCCATTCCGCTCCGGGTGCAATCAAGAATGGACTTGGGGCCGTATCAAACTTATTTTCTCCAACGGTGATCGAGCCCCATGTACTTGCATCCTTTGGATCAGTTGCTCCTGTAACAGTATGCCCAGCTCCATCTTCGTTTTTCCACGTAACAGTTGTTCCTTCTGAAACTTCTAATGTTGCGGGTTCCCAGCATTTATCTTCAACCTCGCAACCAGCGACTTGTGAACCCGATGAAATTATCACAGTAGCTTCCTGACCAAACGCATTGCTCATATTAACAGCAGCCGCAAAAGGTACCAGCAATATGCCCAGCATCACTAATCTTGTTAGATTCATCATTGGAATCACGATGTAAGGGCTTACACTTAAAAGTTTCCCCGAATTTACGCGTCCATGATACCTTTATCACTAACTCTGAAAAACGCCTCCTTGTGTTCCAAGGAGGGTTGCAGCAGTTGCGCTTTGAATACATCATTGTGTTTGGATAGGCTGATCTTAAAATGAGTGAAAGTTGAAATTGATCTATCAAGGTACTGTACCTGTTCTGTTCCCGTGAACCTTACGCTGTTGGTGACAATAATTGCCACATTGCAGTTAATGGCGTATAATGCCAGCTCATGCATGAACCTCATTAACTTCAGGTGCTTTTCTGCTCCCATTGATTGTTTATACTCAAAGGAATACAGATCGGCCACGCTATCGATCACAACAAGTTTTAGATTTTGCATTTGAGGTATGCGTTTGATTGCTGCACTCTGATCTGCACTACTGTAAATCTTTGCAACGTAGATCTTGTCTAGAATTTTGTCATCAAGACCAGCTTGCTTTGCTATCTGTGCAATTCTTTCTGGTCTAAAAATATTCGTTGCATCTATGAAGAGTACATTTCCATCTAGTCCATTCTTGTTCTTGGGTTTTGCACAATTTACGCATAACTGGAAACAAAGCTGCGTTTTTCCAGTTCCACTTGCACCAAATACATCAGTTAACATACCAACTCTCACACCTCCCCCCAAAAGGTTATCCAGCGCAACTGAGCTGGTACTTATCATGTCAATGCTGATTAATGCAGAGATATTGATAAACTGTCATTGCCTCAAGTCCTGATCCCATAAAAAGATCAATACTGCAAGGGAAGATTTTTATCCTAGCGTACTCCCAATCAGTCCAAAGTGAAGTATTTGTCGCAACAACAACCTAAGCGGCCACTAACGACACTCCAGCGAGCAATTAACAGAAAGGTGGCTGTAAGGCTGAAGAACGAGACCGAATACAAGGGCAAGATGAGCAACGTCGACTCTTACATGAATCTTATACTCGTAGATGCCGAAGAGTTTAATGGCCAAACACATCTTGCTAATTATGGCAAGGTAGTGATTAGGGGTAACAACGTTTTGTTCATAAAGTTAGAGAACGAGCTCTGACGAGCTATGCAAAGAATTAAAAATGTAAATGGGTGCTTGGGCATTTGGATATGGGTAGAAAATTATTCACATCCGAATCTGTAACTGAAGGTCATCCCGACAAGGTCTGCGATCAGATTGCAGATGCCTTGCTTGATGAATTTCTGAAACAGGATCCTGATTCAAGAGTAGCTGTAGAAGCGTTGGCTACTACAGGAATGATCGTCGTGGTTGGCGAAGTGACAAGTAAGGCTCAAGTAGACGTGCAGAACATTGTCAGAAGAACTGTAAAGGAGATAGGTTACGATGATCCAGAACTTGGTTTCGATTGCAACACTTGTAAAATACTTGTCTCGATGCATGAGCAGAGTCCTGATATTTCTATAGGCGTAAGTGCGAGTACCAACAAGGAGCAGGGTGCTGGCGATCAAGGTTTAATGTTCGGTTATGCAACTAATGAAACAAAGGAACTTATGCCCATGCCAATCAACCTCGCGAACAAACTCACGATGCGCCTGAGCGAGGTTAGGAAGAAGAAAGAGCTGAATTGGGTAAGGCCCGATGGCAAGTCACAGGTTACAGTTGAATATGAAAATGGAAAGGCCAAGAGAATTCAAACGGTAGTTTTGTCAACACAGCACACACCTGATGTTGATGGAGATAATATCAGAAAAGATCTCATGGAAAAAGTCATTGCTCCTGTTTGTGCTGATCTTACAGACAGAGATACCATATACTACATAAACCCAACGGGGAGGTTCGTTATTGGTGGACCTGCTGGTGATAGCGGACTTACGGGAAGAAAACTTATTGCAGATACATACGGAGGCGTTGGGAGCCATGGTGGAGGTTCGTTTTCAGGCAAGGATCCTAGCAAGGTCGACAGATCTGCATCGTATATGGCAAGATATGTTGGTAAGAACATCGTTGCTGCTGGGCTTGCAGACAAGTGTGAGGTGCAGGTTGCTTATGCGATCGGGGTTGCTCAGCCAGTATCGTTGATGATAAACACGTTTGGAACAGGCAAGATTTCCGAGGAAGGAATCGAGGATATTGTTCGAAAGAATTTTGATCTAAGACCCGCGCAAATAATCAAGCAATTGGATTTGAAGAGACCGATCTACAGAAAGACCTCAGCCTATGGTCATTTTGGAAGAAGCGATCCAGATTTTACATGGGAGAAGATGGATAAAGCAGAAATGCTGAAACTTGCCGCTGGGGTAACTATTCGTTAACGTACTTCAATGCATCTGGTAACGAATATTTCAATCCATACTTTCTACTGAAGAACTTGAGCATGTTCTCTACATCACGCTTTAGCAGCATAGATGCATTAGGATGTTTTGTGCTAACACTCTGTGGCCAGTCTATTATCCATGCATCGCTTCCGTCGTAGAGTACGTTGTATTCGCTCAGATCAGCACTTATTATTCCTGTTCTGTATGCAAGTTTCACGTTCTCGAGTATCTGCTGAAGTATAGATTTTGGATCATCAAGAGTTTCACAGTGGACCAACCTAGTACCATCAATACGCTCCATGACTATCACATGTTTTAAAAGTGCAAATGGTTCTGGCACTTTCACTCCAGCTTTTTTAAGAATTTTTAGAGCGTGAAACTCTTTCTTTGCTGCGTCCATGCTAATCAGCAGCCAGTGATGCAATTGTTTTCCGAATTCTCGCTTACGTGCAACATCCCTAAAACTTGTCCTGCCAATCCTGAAGAACTTGAGCGCTATATGTCTCTGATCGGGAGTCACGGCTTCAAAGACATCTGATTCTTTGCCAACACCAATAGATTTACCCATGCCCACAACAATGTCTTTATCGGCTAGAATCTTCAGAGCAAGAGCATCAAGGCCAGCTGATACCAATGAAACTCCTCTGCTCGTACTGATCACAAGATCCATCTGGTTCAATTTCCCTATGCTGAATCTTGCTTTGTCTATGTGCAACTTAGTCTTGCTGGAGATATGATCAACGGTTAATGATTCAGTGCCTTTGAGTGATGAGGCCAACACATTGAGTACCTTGAACTCTTCTGGTTCCAGATCTCTCACGACCTTTGCAGCAACTTCAGCAGAGGACATGTAGCCTGATAGGCGTACTGACTACATTAATTTTTAATGACTTTATTTTCGATAAAACTTCGTCGCTGAAGAGCGAATTATTGCTCTTTGTTACGATGTGTTTGTTACATCATGCGAAAGCCTATAAGCTCTTTATGTTCTAGTCAATTTGTGAGCGACGACCTAGAGAAACTTGCGGAGGCAGAACAAGCGTTACCACCGGAGATAGAGGAGAAGCGAAGGAAGGGACTGCTACGAACTGGTTACACAACTGGAACATGTGCAACAGCAGCAACTAAAGCTGCCTTACTTGCAATGATAACAAAAAAATCAATTAAAGAAATTATTGTAACACTGCCAAAAGGCAATACGATGACTCTTTCAATAAAAGACTGTCAGTTCGACGGCAACAGTGCACAGTGTGTTGCTATAAAGGATGCTGGTGACGATCCAGATGTTACTAACGGTGCTGAAATAGTTTCAACGGTAAGCTGGACAGACAATATTGGTGCAGTTGATATTGAAGGAGGAAAGGGAGTTGGGCGAGTAACCAAACCAGGAATTGGTTTGGACATTGGCAAACCAGCAATCAACCCAACGCCTATGAGGATGATAAAGAACGCTGTTGACGAGGTTGCAGGCGAACATCTAAAGAACAAAGGTGTGAAGGTTGTGATTTCCGTGCCAAAGGGCGAGGAGCTCGCAAAACTAACAGATAACCCAAGGTTAGGAATTCTTGGAGGAATATCTATCTTGGGTACGAGTGGGATAGTATTACCGTATTCTACAGGTTCTTTCACTGCCAGCATAAGGCAAGGGCTTGATGTTGCAAAAGCAATGGGTCATGATACCGTTGCATTAACAACTGGAGGGAGAAGTGACGATTTTGCAAGGGAATTCTTGAAGTTGCCTGAACATTGCGTTGTACAGATGGGAGATTTTGCTGCATATTCTGTGAGGCAAGCAGCTCTGAAAGGAATGAAGAAAGTCATTATCGCAGGTTTCATTGGTAAACTGTCAAAAATGGCAATGGGTGTGAAACAGACCCATGTGAAGGGTTCTCATGTGGACATGGACTTCTTGGCTTCTGTTGCGAAAGAGTGCGGCGCGAGTGATGAACTGGTAAATGAAATAAAGAAGGCAAATACAGCACGGCATGTTTCAGAGATCGTTATGGAGCATAAACTAGACGGTTATTTTGACAGGCTTTGTGAAAAAGTACATGCAATGATGAGTGAACATACGAAAGATCAGGTAGAGATTGAATGTATAATGTTTGATTTTGATAGCAAGGTTATAGGCAGTTATCCACACAGGAACTAGCGAAAAGGATATTTCTAGTTGTTTCATGCAATGATCTACGTTGAGCAAGATAGCAATAATTGCAATAACAAAACATGGTATCGAGATAGCTAGAAAGATGAAGTCAAGGATGCAGGAATGGGATATTCACGTTCCTGAAAAATTCAAAGATGGAAAAGATGATGTAAACTGGTACAGCGACCCAAGCCCATTAGCTATAAGCAAACTCTTCAAGTCATACGATGGTCTGGTTTGCATATTTTCCTTGGGAGCTGTCATAAGGATGGTAGCACCGCATTTGAAGGATAAGAAGACAGATCCTGCCGTTGTGGTAATAGATGACAAGGCACAGTTTGTGATAAGTACGTTGTCAGGTCATCTTGGCGGCGCAAATGCACTGGCAAGATTGATCGCCTCTATACTTAATGCGACACCTGTTATAACTACGGCAGCGGATGTTAATGAAACGATTGCTGTTGATTTGGTAGGGAAAGAGTTTGGTTGGACTATAGACGATGACGCTAATGTTACGAAGATAAGCGCATTCATGGTTAATGAAGAAAAGATTGGAATCTATCAAGATGCTGGAGAGCGTAACTGGTGGTTTAAGGATCGGCCTTTGCCCACAAATGTACAGATCTTCAATAGCATCGATGAGTTGGCAAGTTCCGACTCCAAGGCAGCTCTCATCATCACGGATAAATTGCTAGATCAAAGATACGAGCAATTGCTTGACAAGGCAGTAGTTTACAGACCCAGAAGTGTGGTTGTTGGCGTTGGGTTACACTGGGATACAACAAAGGATGAGATCGTGAGGGGCATTCAAACTACATTGCAGGAAGCAGAGTTAAGTTTCAAAAGTGTGAGAAATGTTGCTACAATAAACAGAGAGGCTATAGTTAAGGGTCTGCAAGAGTTTTCGACAGAATACGGAATACCTGTTGAATATTTTGACAAGAATCAGTTAGCAACCATAGAAGTACCAAACCCTTCCAATACTGTAATGAAGTTCGAAGGCACGCAGAGCGTTTCTGAAGCTTCCGCATTGTTGAGCGCAAAAAATAACAAGCTGCTGGTACAGAAACGCAAGTTTCCTCCAAACCTTACGGTTGCTGTTGCTGAAGTCAAGGTGATTTAATGAAGAAAGCGTTATTGCTGATAGACAGGGGAAGCAAGGAACAGGATGTTAAGGAAGAATTGCACGATATTTGCTCCATGGCAAAAGAAAGAGGAAACTATTATTTTTCAGATTACGCGTTTCTTGAAGTCACACCTCCCTACATCGAGGAAGGAATTAATTCGTGCGTCAAACAAGGCGCCGAGTTTCTAACGATCATGCCTTACTTTCTTTATCCAGGAATGAAGCTGAAGCTTGCGGTAGAACAGAGCAAGAAGATTGCTCTTGAGCTAGGTCTCAGCTTTGGGGTAACAGAATGCCTTAACTATCATAGTACGTTTATCGGTATAGTTAAGGACAGAATAGACGAAGTGAAGAGGAATGAAAACATAGATTACATAGACAGGGAGTGCGATGTTCTCCTAATAGGCCATGGCAGCAGTGATATCGATGCCAGAAATGCCTTTGTGTACATAGCTGACTCTATAAAACAAACGTACAGAAACGCTGGATTCTGTTTTCTTGAGCTCGACAGTCCAAATATAGAGGAAGGTATTAGGGAATCATTGAGCAGGAAACCGAAAGTACTCATACTTGTACCATACTTTCTCCACCGCGGCGCACATATCAAACGCGACGTGAAAGAAGAGGTGGAAAAGGCGTTAAAACAATATGACAACAGTAGGGTCTACATGGCAAGGCATCTTGGAGTTGATAGCAAGATAATCGACGTAATAATTGAGCGAGCGAAAGAGGTAGAGAAAAACTTTGGCGTCTGAAAAAGCACTGGATATAGAGAAGAGAAGCATGGCCATAATTGAAGAAGAGGTTGGCAAGCACAGCTACAACGAACTGGAATGGATAATAGTTAGAAGGATAATTCATGCCACAGCTGATTTTGATTTTGCCGGACAGAATGCCATAATATTTCATAAAGATGCGATAACTTCTGCGTTAAACGCAGTAGCAAAAAAATGTGCTATTGTGGGAGATTCTGATATCGTACTTGCGGGTTTAAACAAGAAGAGCTTGAATGATTTTGGTGTTAGATGTATATGTAATATTTCCGATGCGTCGATTGCAGAGGAGGCCAAGAAATTGAACAAGACAAGAGCAGAAGTATCCATGCGTAGAACTGCTACTGACATTAATAATGGAATAGTCTCCATTGGAAATGCACCTACTGCACTCTACGAAGTGATCAGAATGGTCAATGAAGGAGTTGTTAAACCAGCATTGATAATAGGAATTCCTGTTGGGTTCGTCTCTGCAGTTGAATCGAAAGAAGAGCTGTTGAATGTCAATGTTCCGTACATAACAAATAAGGGCAGAAAGGGTGGAAGTACGGTTGCTGCATCGATAATCAATGCACTCTTAGGAATTTACAGAGAAAGAAAAGGCTAACGTTTGCTGTACTGCTGGCAATTAAGCAGAAAGTTTTCAGCCAAATTTCTATTTGCAAAGTGCAGATGCATGTAAGATGCAAGTGTGTTGTATTCCATAAGACCATCCATGCCACCATTTACCCCCTTGCCTTTGCTTAGCTTGTAGGCAAATCTAACATCTTTTCTGACATTGTCGATCTTTGAGTAGTGAAATTCGTGACCTCTGATTGTTTTGCCAGTTTCTGCGATCAAACACCTATCTGTAATTTTTGCTTCTGTATAGTTTAGCGTTAATTTCTTGTCCATCACAGTGTCAGCATCGAAAAGATCCACCATGCCGTGCTTCTTGCCATCGAATTCTGTAATGCTCTTAGTTAGATACATGAGGCCGCCGCACTCCGCATATATTGGCATGCCGTCACTTGCTGCATTTTTGACTGAACGTAACATGCCAGAATTCTTCTCTAACTTGTCTGCGAGAACTTCGGGAAAACCCCCTCCAAGGAACAGACCGTCTGCATCAGGTATGGTTTCATCGTTTACAGGGCTGAAGAACTTTAGTTCTGCTCCCAGCGAACGCAAAATATCGAAATTGTCAGCATAGTAAAAATTGAAGGATTCGTCAAGAGCAACTGCAATCGTCGTTTTGATGCTTTTTCTTTTACTGTTACCTTTGATATGTAGCTTTGGAGCCTTCTTAGCAATAGATGCCGCCTTATCGACGTCTATCTGTTCTTGCATATAATTTGCAACTGATAGGATTTTTTTCTCCAGCTCTTTCTTTTCAGAAGTTGGTACAAGACCCAGATGTCGCTCCTGTAACTCAATTTCCTTATTGCGTCTTATAGTTCCCAGCACTGGAACTCTTACTTTTTGCTTGATGGCATCCATACAGTACTTCGCATGTTTCTCTCCTGCGATGTTATTCAGTATCAAGCCCTCGATCTTGATCCCTGTATCAAACTTGGTAAAACCCAGTGCAACTGCAGCTATTGACCTAGCTGCCTTGGCAGCATCCATAACAAGGACAACGGGACTCTTCAGCAGCTTTGCAATATGAGCCGTACTGGCGAAATTGCTAGAGCCTGAAAGACCATCGAATAGTCCCATCACTCCTTCGATCACAGCGAAATCTGCATCTTTGCTTGCATCGTTAAAACTTGCAAGCAAACCTTTTTCGCCCATAAGCCACGGATCAAGATTCCTTGACTGTCTACCGGTTATGGCAGTGTGGTAACTTGGATCAATGTAGTCAGGACCGACCTTGAACCCTTGTACTTTGTACCCTTTCTCTCGCAGAGAATTCATCAAAGCTATAGATATACTGGTTTTTCCCACTCCACTGGTCACACCAGCAATTATGAGTCTGGGTATCAACACAGCACTAGTGTTATGATTTTATTTAAAATGATTGCTGGATGTATTATCATGCAACAGATGCGATTTACTTGCGAAGAGCGCTTAAGCTTTAGGTCTCCTTGTTCTCTAGGATTGCAGATAATGATCTTCGCTTCTCTACAATATTATTTTCGATATTATTAACTTCTTCAAAACGTTGAAGAAATTCGAACCCCTTGCTTGTGGTGCGATACCTGTTGGTCATAGCATCCAGATTGAGAAGTTTGGTCTCTAATGCATGATTGATGTATCTCTGTAGTTGACCGAAACTCAGATAGCTTATGTACATTATTCTTGTTTTGGTAGTTTCGGCCCTAGCAGCATCCAGAATAGATGCTATAATCTCCTCGGCATTACGTTTCTTTCTGTTAGGTAACGCGGACTTCATTTTTTTATCTATTCCTACATGTTTGCTATCATTGTTTGAATTATAATTATTAGCATTGTGTTGATCCAATTACTGAATAATCCAAAGAAAAAACTCGTTCTGTAACTAGAAATACGCTATCTATAAGCCGAGTTAGTGATTAGATCTAGTTGGACCTAGATTTTCCAGATTTTTATCTGTAATAGCAATTGATAACGCATAAGTGACGTAATCTAGAGCAAGATCGGATCTGTGTTAGCCATACTGAACCTTAATTGAAATCACACTTTTTTTCCCTAATGCGCCGAAAAACGCCCGCCTGCAAAAGTACTAGAGGGGGGGGTCTTTATAAAGGATGTATCAAGCAATCAAGAAGTCAAGAATGAGTTTCGGAACGCTATCAAAGATCTGCAAGATCGGCGTTTCGTGCTATCATAATGACTTCGTCGGACCTAAAGAAATCTGGTATAATTGCAACAGGTTGAGCATTTAACGTATCCTTATACAGCTTCTGTGCTTCATTTGTTGTACCAGTTGTTACTTTGACCAGTTTTAATGTAGAGCCTCTCTTCTTCAGGTATGATGAAACTGCCTTCAGGGATTCCTTAATAATGGTCTTTCCAAAACCCCTGCCTTGGTAGTCGGGCGCAACGGCTATCTGGTCAAGTTCAATGACAGCATCCTTCCTGAACCCTCCAAGTTCTAACCACAGTATGTAGCCCACGATCTTCTTACCTAAAGCTCCTACAAAGAACTGGCCTACAGGATAACTAGCTTGCCTGAGTTTTATCCACTTCCGTACCTCTGAAGGCTTGCTCATCCCTCTGAAACATTTCAGATAGATATCTGCAACTTGACCAATGTCATTGTTACGCATTTGTCTTACAACAATAGATTCAGTTTTCAATCGCTAAATCTATCCCTTTCTTACCATAAAATCTTACCTATAATATCAAAAAGAGTATATCATATAATTTAGGAGAAAATACTAGCGTGAACAAGAAACTTCGTAGTCTGATAATATTGCCATAGCAACATGGGAAATACCTACATTGTTAGTGCATCAGACTTCATACCTTTAAAAGAAGTAATGCGCATCTGACGATAGTATGAAAGAACTGTTGCAATGGCTGGTTTTGTCATTTATGTTACTTATTATGATATATCAGCTCATGGTTCCTCCTATAGTCGGAATTGCTAATAATGGAGATTTCGAACGTATAATGATGTGGGAAGGTATAATATACAAACCAGACTTCACATTTGAAGACAAGTATTTCAATCATATTAATCTTAAATTTGACATTATTGGGGGTCAGAATTTTGATCCTAAGTGGAAATTTGTTTCGTCAGAACTACTTTTTGTCAAACTTTCAGTCTGGATTAATCACATTCTGTCAAAAACTGGTGAGTTTGACCTTCGGATATTGGGTTTTGTGCATCTTGTTTTTTATGCTGTAGCAATGTACTTAATAATTTCATCAGTAGATGCTCATAGAAGAATTTTCCTGATCGGCTTATCATTAATTTTAGTATTTGTTTTCTTAGATGTAGGGTATATATCATATTTCAACTCTTTTTACAGTGAATCATCCATCTTAATTTTTCTTTTACTGTCCGTAGGATTGTTTCTGAAGGCCAATAAAACGCAGAGAATTTGGTTTTTGGGTGCTTTTTTTATCGTAGTTTTGTTACTTGCTTGGTCAAAACAACAAACCGGTCTCATTGGATTTCTCGTTGCTTTGTACGGAGTTAGAATGTTCTTTTTGAAGAATGACAAGAAAACAAAGATACTTATAGCTTCTATGTCTTTTCTACTTTTCGCTTCAACGTCATGGTATTTTATTAACGGCACCCCTGCCCATATGAAAGAAGCCCAACTCTATGATAGTGTTTTTAATGGTATACTAGTTCTCTCTGACCAACCAAAAGAGGAATTGAATAAATTAGAATTGCCTGCAGACTTTGAACGATTTGCCAATGCAAGTATGTTTAACGCAAAATCGCCTATACGCGATAGTACGTTCAGAAACATTTTTTTTAATAAGATTAATCATCTCGATGTAGTCAAATATTATATATCCAATCCAGACAAGTTATATCTCGCACTTGAAGTAAGTGCGGATCACTCTTTTAATTTTCGTCCTGGCTATGGAAATTTTGAAAAATCTTCAGGTATGCCCTCAAAATCGCGAAGTCAATCTTTTGACGACTGGAGTAATATTAAAAACCAATTTTTCCCCAAAAACCTGTGGTTTATTTTCGGTTTTCTTCTTCTATATATGATGATGGTAATCTACGAGTGGCGTCGAGCAAAAAATAAATTGCCAGTCGAAGTCATGATGTTACTTCCTATTATCACTGGGATGGCCCTTGTTACACCTTTTATTGGTGTTGGCATGACAGAGATTGGAAAGCATATGTTTCTATTTAATGTCTTATTTGATATATGCTTGATAATTGCGGTGTTTTGGTTACTTTCCAAGTTAAGTTTAAGCACCAAACTTTTTAGACGCCTCAATTTTTATTCAGCATTCATCAGATACAATCCTTTCAAACGTTTTCTTTTTTAAAGCATTCTCTACCCATCAGGTTGGCTAGCGAACGGTCGTGATGGTCTGATCCTTAATTTCCTTTTTTCGAAGAATAATAGAACATCCTATCTGTCTATTAGGACGGTCGATAGTGTAAATGCGACATTGGACTATGATGTCTACAGTGAGGTTGAAAAGCGGTTGCAACAAATGCCAGGTATGGAAGTAGTCATGTCAACGCCATTTAATATTGGGGGTCTGCACATCAGTTCGTCTTTGTAGGAGAAGGTACCAAGTTTAGTGAGGTTTACACATTGAATGGCAATGAAGAATATATCATACGGTTTGAAGCAGATGAGGGAATATCTGGTAGGTACTCATTAGTGATTAACAAAGTATTGGGTTCACTCTCACTTATTTGATAAAGAAATACATTCTATATGCTTTCGATTCTTGTTTCTGACGGTAATCTTCTCGCAAAAAAGATTCCACATTGTAAAGATTCATTGATGTTATAAGGAAATTAGAGTTATCGGAACAACTAAATATTTGATACAAACAAGAATTTATATCCATCAATGTTCAATCGAGCTAACTCGACTGGGACGATCAGGATATTAGCTTTTGTAACCATTGTCGTACTGGGTCTGTCACAATTTACCAGTTATGGCACGATGTTTCCTATTCTATCGACACAAAACATTTACGGAGAAAATGCCACAACCTCTGCTCCAGTATACGATGATTTTTCCGATGGAGTGTATACGTTGGAACAGGGTGTAATGTCACCAAACTCCAATTGGTTTAGCTTGTGGGATGGAGACGGTTCTATGGGTGTTAAACAAATGCACGATGGAAACAACGTGCTATTCTTAGAGCCAAAGCCGTCTACAGAATCAACTGAAACTCGTTCCGCTCTTGTGCTCAGCGCGCTAGAATACAAGGATTTTGTGCTCTCTTTGGACGTTATGACTGAACGGCAATTAAGACAAAACACACCACCAAATCCTTGGGAAGTTGCGTGGATAATCTGGAGATGGCAGGACAACACACACTTCTATTACTTCAACGTAGCTTTTGATGCATCGGAAGTAGGAAAATACGATGGCGGCCAAAATCCCCAGAATCAGAAGTTCCTTGTGAGTACAGAGACACTGACGGCCGTTGTTGGCCAATGGATGCACTGGGATATTACAGTAAGAGGCGATCACATCACTGTCGAAGTTGATGGAACTAGAATCTTCGACTTTGAAGATTCCTCGTCGTTTGACACCGGCAAATTAGGTTTGTATACTGAAGATGCCGCAGTAGTTTTCGACAATATAAGAATAACACCTACCATGGCAGGAGATGATTATATCGGAGACGCGAATAAATATCAATATGTTTTCACCTGTACGCAATATGTTCCAATGTTTCATTGTGATTATGCCCTGAATGAATTCGAGAGTTCGGTCTTCACGGCAGAATTTACAAAACTTCTATCGGCAACTAGGGAACCGAAGTTCGTTGACACTGAAGGAGGTAAAGCGTTAGAGATAAGGGCAAATGCACTTGAATCAGTTAACGTAAAGAATTCTGGCGTTTTTAAATCTGAAAAGTTTTCACTCTACGTCTTGTTCAGACCTGACAACTTTGAGAACATATTTGGAGACATTGTTTCTTACACTAATGGTGCGGATAATGCGGGCTGGGAATTATATCTATTGAGCAACGAAGATCCATCTACCAGAAAGCTAGGATTCACTGTGTATAACACAGAAGGGGAAAGAATCTCTCCAGAAGTTCTTATCATTCCCAATGAATTCACTGAAATTGTCGCAAGTTTTGATGGCGAGAAGGTGAGATTATTTAGTGATGGTAATCTACATTCAGAGGCAGACTTCATTGGTGAATTCAACCCTGACCCTGGCACCCCAATTTCGCCAGTATTTGCAGGTGGGTCATATTGTTCATGCAGTACGGCGAGTCTGACGATAGATGAAATCAGGTACTATGACTATGCGATTCCTGACGACCAAATAAAGAATATTCACTCTGTCAATGAAGGCCTTGTTGACAGGAGCCCTGTGGGATATTGGAAATTTGATGGAGATTTGAAAGATTATTCTGGACTTGGAAACGATGCCTTTTACAAAACAATGATAGCAAGTATGACCTTCTCATCTGATGGTAGGCTGTTTTACACGGAGAAGAATTCAGGCAACATACGAGTGATATTAAGTGACGGCACATTGTTAGAAAGACCATTCGCTACCATCTCTGATGTTTATGTAGACTGGGAAGACGGTCTGCTTGGGATTGCACTGGATAGTAAATTCGAGGATAATCATTTCATATATGTGTTCTACAACTACAAAGACAGTTCCACTGACAGCATTTTTGGAAGAATCGTTAGATTCACGGAAAATAATAACAAAGAGGTAGACCGGCTAGTTATTCTAGACAAGATACCTACTTCCAAAGGCTTTCATACTGGCGGCATGCTCACCTTTAATAAATTTGATGACAAGCTATATGTATTCGTAGGGGATGCTACGCAAAGTGAGAAGGCCCAAGACCTCTCCACACTCTATGGAAAGCTCTTAAGATTAAACAGGGATGGAACCATTCCGTCTGATAATCCTTTTCCAGGTTCTCCAGTCTACTCGTATGGTCATAGAAATGCATATGGAATCGCCTTTGACAATGTCGGAAACGGAATATTGGCAGAAAGTGGACCTGAGTTATATGATGAAATAAACTACATTGAAAAAGGAGGAAACTATGGCTGGCCAACACTTCAAATTCCAAACATGCCACCAGAACTGTTCACTAATAATTCATCCATTAAACCACTTAGAAGCTATTTCCAGCCTCCTAGTCCCACCCAGACAATCTACTACACTGACACAAAATACGACGAACTCAACGATACATTCGTGTTCGGAACTGTTAGAGGTTACCTGATTTCTGTGAAAATAGATTTTGATAAGAAAGTTCTTTTAAGGGAGACCAAAATTCACACCTACTTCTATCCATATTTACCTACAGTTGCAACAGCGGTATCACCTAACGGCGAAATTTATTTTGGAGGTTATGGTATCTACAGGCTTGATTCAATTTTACCACATAACGAGGAAAAGTTTTCCTTTCCCGTTCAAGTCAATTCTACGAATATAAGGATAGCAAGTATTGACTATTTGGAAGGAGAAGGCGGTAACAAGATGACCATAAATTTGGAAGATGAAAGTGGTCCGAGCAGCCTTTCACTGAAACTGCAAAACTCCATCTTTGATAGATCTGAAGAAGATTCTTTGTTCTTTGAGAGGGAAACTTCGTTGGCCAATGACGGTAAAACGATGATAGAATTACCATATTCTATGAATATTGAATCATCTGATAAGTATGAAACGATCACTTTGCAACTACCGAATGACTATGCAAAGGAAGATAAGCTTCAACTTATTATATCTGGATCAGAGGTTTCAGTCACCAAGACGGTTCCTGAACTTGGAATGCCTGCTGTAACTCTCATCATACTCATATCGGCTACAATAATAAGTACTATCGCAGCTAGGAGAGGTTTGATTCCTAATTAATTAATACAACGGAATTGAAATTATCAAATCTTTAATCGTTCTTGCGTATTGATTGTATACAGCCTCCTTACCACTACTAGTAGTATGGAAAGACCAAATACAGCTCCTATTACTGCTAAGCTGAACTCCGGAACGACCTGTGTTCCGATAATCTTGACCTGAGTTGAGTCCGTCGTCACCGGAATTACTAAACCTCTCTCGATGTCGTTATAATGCTGCTCGTATGACACTTGCTGACCATCAACAAACACCGAAAAGCCTGCTTGCTTTGTAGGGGTATCTGCATCGATAAGCTGCTTCGGAATAACGATCATCAAGTAATTCATCGTTGATGTTGGTTCTTGATCATCCATATCTAGGGTAAGGATCAAACTCTTCATTTCTTTATCCAGATCTATCTTGGATACTTCTCCATCCTGCAATCCCCAGTATAATTGATAAGTTCCCTCGTCAATAGTCAGGTCATATTTTTCTCCTAACGATCTAGGAAGAATGAGTCTGTCAAAGAAGTCCAAGAAAGACGTATTGTTTACAAGATTTTGCCCGTAAATGCCTAGCATAATTACCTTTCCCTTGCCATGATCAAGCTCATATGTTGCGACTCGTTTGCCAAGATCATCATACTCATCTGTTTTGGGCTTCCCTTGGAAAATTCCTCCAAACACAAAAGGATTTTTGGGATCCTCTTCAACTTTAAACTTTACACCGTAATCGAGCAATATCTTTGCATTAGGATTGACTACTTCATTTTCCTCAAAATGCTGATAATTAAAGGGATTATTTTCAAATACTACCGGATCAGAGATTGCGTTATTGATAAAGTTGCTTCCAACCCACTCCTTATTCTCGTCCAGATAGCGTTCCCAGACGCTTTTTCTTACGGCTTTTCCATCGAACTCCCAATTATGACCTTTTACCAACGTGACAGTACAATTCTCTTTGTCGTAGGTAATTTCTGCAAAGAAAATATTCCCATCGATAAGAACAATTGTTCCACCGTTACTTACAAATAGCCTGAGATTGTCATATTCTTCTTGCGTAACGTATTCATTGTGAAAGAGGAAAAGGGCGCTGTACACATTCTTTCCATCGTCCGTAAATATCTGTCCGTTATGAACATTTTCGTCTCCTATAATTGACACCTTTGAATCAGGCGCAAACTTCTCGACGAGTTCTAAAAGTGGAATCATATACAAGTTATCGGGCTCCATTGGTATGTCTCCAGTCATTAAATTCAAATCACGAGTTATATCAACGCCATCTGGTGTGGATGCGTATTTGTAGTAAAAGTCATAAAAGGAATCAAGGTTGTATGCGGCGTTTGTGAACGTAGAATCTACAAACGCTATTCTGCGATTGTTCTGATTGTCGATCTTCGTTGTTTCCTGTATTTGCTTGGCTCGATCTGTATTTACTAAGTTCTCCGCCCATTCTTCGTTTCCTGCGTTATCAATAGCTCTTACGAGAATTCTATGAAGTCGATCATCCGGAATGGAAATTTGGATAGACCATCTCGACCAATCGCCGGGTGCCACAGGGACGGCCATTTCAAATGGAGATGCGTTGTTGAACGGGTAAGAGTGGGCAAAAGCTTCTACCTTCTGTATTCCACTCTCGTCAAATGCTGTCCCTTCGACCGTGATATTTCCGGTAGCCACAGGATCGTTACAGAACATCGGATATGTAATCTGCACATTGGGTGGGGTGTCATCTTCACTGACGGCCATGGCCTGCGAAAATAACATCAAACTAGGATGAAATGATGTAACTGCGCTCGCAACTATAAAAAAGGCCAACACACTAGCGAGAGTCCTCACTTTCTTTAAGTTAAGACTTGTCATCTGCGCATTATCTCCTTGATCTTATCCACCGTTCTTGCAGTCACTGATTCTCCATATGGATGACTTGAAATTCTTTTTTCGAGCATTTGTTCAACTATCTCCTCGAGGTTTACGTCAAGAAATAACGGACAAAGCCTATTGGCCCCCATGAGAACCGTTTCCCATCTTTCTGTAGTATGTCTGAGAGTTACGCAAGGTTTTCCCAAGATAATAGCCTCTTCTTGCACACCGCCGCTATCGGTTAGAACTAGTCTACACCCTTTCAGCAGTGCTAGAAAATCCAAGTATCCTACCGGGTCAATGGTTGTAACATTACTGGGCAGATCGATGTTGTTATCTTTGAGATTCTTTCTTGTTCTTGGATGAATCGGAAAAATTATGTTGTTGTACGAAATTTCAGATAGTTTATTCCTAAGGATTTTCAAGACAGCAACGTCATCGACATTTTCAGCTCTGTGGAGTGTGAGCAGCAAGTAATCTTTAGGCAGATCATTCATGAGGTCTGATCCAGTATTGTTGGATAATTTCTGGCAAACATCTACAATCAAGTTACCCGTTACTGAAACATTGTTGGTAATTCCTTCGAAGGTAAGAAATTCCTTTGACAGACTGGTAGGACATAACAAATAATCTGATATATGGTCTATTTTGATTCGGTTTCGCTCTTCTGGCATTCGCATGTCAAAGCTTCGCAGTCCTGCCTCAATGTGCACTAAAGTCGTTTTTGTTTCCTCTGCGGCAAGAGCACCGGCAAGAGTTGAATTTGTGTCACCATACACAACCACAACAGATGGTCTTGTTTCACGCAATAAATCTGCTATGAGCGAAGTCATAGTTTCGACATTTGACGTATTACATTTCAGATCAATGTCAGCATCTGAATCCAATTCGTCGAAAAAGATATCTCTCATATTGGTCGAAAAGTGCTGGCCGGTGTAGACGTACAAGTGGTTGTAGGCATCAAAATGTTTTACAAACTCAGATAGTTTTATTACTTCAGGTCTTGTACCAGCCAGTGTCATTATATCGCAGCGCCGAAGCGTTTGTACCATGTTACTCTCACTACTCCCATTGCAACTCATTGATGTCATCTCTTTCCATCGCACTTGCATATGATCGTGATGATAATGATTTTGCGACGATGCCAGACAAATAAATCTCAAACATATCCTTGTACTCACCTAGCTAATGTCGTCGTTTTTTGTTCTGTTCTGCAATCAGCAGCTCAATATCCCGCTCGGAAATGAAACCATGCGTAGTTTTAGTCTGAGTCCAAGATTTTACAAAGAATGATTTGATGAGTGTAGCGTACCAGTAATGGTAGAAAATTGCCAGCAAGGCTACGTGCCCGGTGTACTTTAGTCCTCTTATTCCAAAATCCCTTAACAGAACTGTAACATGCACTACAAAACCACCAAAGGTCATGGCAAGCCAGATCTTTATTGGAACAAACGAAAATTGGTACGGAACTATGCCTAATAGAAAGTAATGGATTACAGCAAAGGAGCAGATGACGATGGCTAAAAGACCCGCTACCATGAAAACGGGGCTAAGCCAGTATATGGTTCCTATAACGTCGGTTCGTTCAGGAATTCTTTCTCTGAGAAGATCAAAATGCCCTTTTACCCACCTCGATCTTTGGTTGAACATAAGTGCCAGTTCCGCAGGTTTCTCGTCATAAACAACAGACAGTGGAGCGAAACCTATCCTGTGTTTGTTTCTGTATAGTCTGAATGATAACTCGAAATCGTCTATCAGAGCATTCCTGAAGCCACCCACGCTTTCAAGCGTGTCTTTTCTTATCATGTAACCTGTTCCTCCAAGCGGAGTTCGCTCGTCAAGCAAACTCCTTATGACCATGAAAGGCGTCGAGAATAGGTATCCTTCCATTGCAAGAAGTTTCGTCAGTATATTATATTCAGTATTACTTGCGATAATCTGTCCTTGCACGGCAGCGTATCCTTTATCAAATAACGGAAGTGTATTTGCTATGAAATCGTTGGCCAATATTGCATCAGAATCTATTATGAGAAGGTATTCTCCCTTGGATTTTTGTACGCCAAAGTTAAGTGCTATTCCTTTGCCCGCTTCCTTTGTCTTATAATCAAAGACTCTTATTCTATTGTCCCCTGATTGTGCTGTTTCATACGTCCCGTCGTTACAATTGTGGCATACCACTACAACTTCAATATTCTTGTACGTTTGAGCCAAGCAACTGACCACTGTCCTTTTTATGACAGCCTCCTCATTTCTTGCAGGAATAATTATGCTAACAAGAGCTTGATGGGTATCCCACCTTTTTTGTCTAATGAGACATATTTGCCGGTTTATCGCGCGCTTTCTTACAAAGAGGTAAGCAAACTGTATTGTATACCAGAGGACCGAAGTTATCATCGAGAGAACAACTAAGAACCAAGTCAAGAGAGAAATATCGATCGTCTTATTCGTATCCAACACGACTCCAAGAAGCCAAGGAAGTACTGTGTAATACACAAGAAGAATCCACATAGTTACAAAAGCAAAAAACACTGCTAGAGGTAGTTTACCGGACTTCATAGTGGTCACAAATTTCCTTCATTCCAGCATCAACTCTCTCTCCATTCGAATATTTCACGGAGGCCTCTGGAGAACCCGTCTGTGGCTGGGCGCACAATGTAGTCAGATAAGGCAAGGCAAGTATCAATGCTGATAACTGAAAATGCGTCATAAACCAAATTTCTCTTCTGTCGTTATAAGACTTTGTAATTGCTTTCATATTACATATACGATTTAGTAAGCCAGTTCATAAGGATAGCTTTAGAAACATCTGTTTCTAATATGGGTTAAGCATCATATGTTTCTAATTATATAATTGACTTGCTATAGGTACAGTTGTTTCCACGCTGGAACAACCATTTCGCCGTATCCCTTATCTCGGTTCTTATTCTAATATAGCGAAACAATGATGTTCATAAGCACACAATCCGCGTTGCGACCTAGTAGGATCGCTTTTGACTGTCTTGAAGCAGCTGTAAACGAAACTATCAAAAAATCTAGGCTTGCTCACGCGGGTGGATTCACACCTGATGGAACAGTTTCCAGAATACTTGTCCTTGTTATAGGTATTTTACAAAAGTCCGCAACTAATATTAATAAATTCAGTATATTCAGAGGACAGACAAATCGATATCTTCACCATTCACCAAAAGAAATGGTGAAACTTGAATCACAAACTCCTAATAGATATGATCAATTATCATCTGATTTCATCGCTGATATTTCCTGCGATATGGAAGTATGAGAGAAATGATGAATGTAGCACTAGTGACTGGAGAAGATAGGTAGTGGAAAAGACAAGTTTTTGCCACAAACATTCTGAGCCACTTCCTCTCTTTCCATGTAAGATATTCGACGGTATAATCGTTGGCTATTATTGTGTGTCATGCGATGATTTCGTGCCTACGTATAATCCAGAGATTGGCGTGATAAAGAGATTGTTTGGTATGTGTAGAAAAGCCGAGCATCATGCTAGGAGGAAAATAGAATGTGTTCAATAATAGGATACAAGGGCAATTTTAGTGCCGCTCCACTCTTGGTGGATAGTCTCAAGCGAATGGAATATCGAGGTTACGATAGTGTTGGACTGGCAACAGTGAACGGAGATCACAAGGTAAGTTTCCGCAAGGGGGTTGGAAAAGTTGCTGAAGTAAACGAAGGTCTGAATCTAACGAGCATGAAGGGTAATGTAGGTATTGGCCATACTAGATGGGCCACCCATGGAGCTGTTACAGATCATAACGCACATCCACACTGCTCCTGCTCTAAGAATATTGCGGTAGTTCACAATGGCATAATCGAGAATTACAAGGAACTGAAGGAAGAATTGCTACAGAAAGGTCACAGGTTCAAGAGTCAGACGGACAGCGAGGTCATAGCTCACCTTCTTGAAGAATATTACAAAAACAGTGTCAAGAAGTCAATGGTCGAGACTTGCAGAAGACTCCAAGGTTCTTATGCATTTGTAGCAGCCTTTGAAGATGGTACGGTTGCTGGAGCAAGAAATGACGAGCCATTAATTGTAGGTGTTAGCAAAGAAGGTTACTTCTTATCAAGCGATGTCTTGGGATTTCTGCAGCACACGGACAAGGCAATATTCTTGGACAATTGCGACATCGCGATCATTGGTAGAGACAAGTTGGAGATCTTCATTTCTAACGGCAAGAAGATCAAGAGACCTGTTACACAAGTAGCCTGGGAACTTGGCGCTGTTGATAAAGGAAAGTATGCTCATTATACGTTGAAGGAGATCAACGAGCAGAAATTTACAATAATCAATGCTGCGAACCAAGATCCAGCCATGATGCGGATCTTCTGCGACATAATTTCTAGGGCAAAGAACCTGTACATAACTGGTAGTGGTACAAGTTATAATTCAGCACTGATCGCGAAACACATCCTTGCAAAATTTGCTAAGATAAGGGTAGAAACTATAATGTCCAGTGAATTTCAGTATGCTCCTGAAATTCTTGACAAGGATTCAGCATTGATCGCCATCTCCCAGAGCGGTGAGACTGCTGATGTATTGCAGTCAGTGAAGGCAGCCAAAGCTGCCAAAGCCAAGATTCTTTCAATAGTTAACGTTCCAACTTCTTCACTGGCAAGGATGAGCGATTCTTTTCTGGGAATAAACTGCGGACCAGAAATCGGGGTTGCTGCAACGAAGAGCTTTACAGGGCAGTTGGCTGTAATTTACAATGTCGCAGATAGGCTATGCAATGGCTGCATTGGAATTGGAGAAAGAGAGGAGATTGTAAAGACAATAGAAGCAGTTCTTGCGGAGTCAGACAGGATAGCAAATGTAGCTAATGACTTTCAACATGTAACTGACGTATACATTCTAGGACGAGCATTACACTATCCAATAGCATTAGAGGGAGCGTTAAAGCTCAAGGAGTTGTCATACGTACATGCTGAGGGCATCGCTGCTGGAGAGTTGAAGCATGGGCCGCTTGCGCTGATGGACAAGAACACAGACGTCATAATTCTGAACCCATCTGATTCGACCTATAACGACACCATTTCGAATGTCCATGAAATAAGGGCAAGGGGAGCAAAAGTGATAGGAATTTCTGACAAATACAATGAAGTATATAATAACTGGATAAAGATTCCAAAAGTAAATGAAGCATTGTATCCTTTGATCGAAGTAATTCCCCTGCAGATCCTTGCATACCATGCTGCTTTGAGGAGGAATGCCGATCCAGACTATCCGCGTAACTTGGCAAAATCTGTCACAGTCAAGTAACAAGAGTTTACACCTGACTATTTTTATGTAAGCAAGATCAAAAGTATTTTCATGAAGTACAGGCTCGCGACCGTGTTCCTGTTACTTACGATGGGATCTTCTGCTGTTTTGTCCTCTGCTGAAGCACAG
>Ga0247727_10006080_pt1 | contig 23929 bp, 20 predicted proteins | sample WisWelCaveWW1625_FD_202498 | JGI IMG/M metagenome (GOLD analysis project Ga0247727, IMG submission 202498) | Biofilm microbial communities from Wishing Well Cave, Virginia, United States - WW16-25 | ecosystem: Environmental > Aquatic > Deep subsurface > Groundwater > Cave microbial mat | place... | reverse complement strand
GCAATGGCAATGGGACGTTCAATGTTAAGTGCCGCCGACATTATTTCGCGGTACACGGCTTTGAGCGCTTCCGAAGGGAGAGGTCCATTCTTAGTTAGCTTCGAAATTTTTTCGTAGACTTCACTCTCACGATCAGGGGCGTAAATTGAAGATCCATTCTCCTTTTTTAGCTCACCGATTTTTAAAGCAACATCAGTCCGATCATTCAAGAGTTGAATAATTTTTTCATCCAACTGATCAATCTTTTTTCTTAGATCTTCCAATTTCATGCTGTTTTTCCGTTTCCATTCTGAGCTTCAGGAATATTTAATTTCACTGAAGTGTTTTTGATAACTTCGCTCACTTCATCCAAAACCTGCCTGCGCTCGTCCACACTGGGTATGACTTCCTGAGAAGCAGGTTCTTGAACCGTCTGGACATTCGAAGCCTCTTCGACTAAAAGTTCTTCTCGATTCACCATCCGGGCAACCAAATCCTTAATTTCATCAATCTTGGGCAATTCTTCGAGAGATTTAAGTCCAAAGTGTTCCAAGAACTTATCTGTCGTTCCATAAAGAAGAGGACGGCCAGGAATTTCCTTCCGCCCTACGATCTTAATTTGATTGCGCTCAAGAAGTGTGGATAAAACTCCAGATACATCAACACCGCGAATTTCTTCAATTTCCACACGCGTCACAGGCTGCTTATAAGCCAAAATTGCTAATGTTTCCAGGGCCGCTTGAGTTGCCTGCCTGGCTCTCTTATCAAGTTCTAACTTCATAATCCAGGGAGCAAATTGCGGGTGCGTCGAAAGCTCATAACCCCCTGCAATTTCTTGAAGTCTGAAGCTTGAATTGCGCGATTCATATTCTGTTTTAAGCTCTTGAATGGCCTTGTCAATTTCTGAAGCGCGATAGCCTTTTATCACTTTCTTGATCTCATTCATGGCGAACGGCTTATGGGCAACAAACAAAAGCGCCTCAACGATTTTTTTCATCGTGGGATAATCCACTTCCTTAATTTCCTCGTATTGTTCGACAGAGGGTGTACGCGTCTCAAATGCGTCGACGGGAAATTTCTCGGTGATCTTTCCCTCAATTTCGCGGCGCATTTCCTTAAGCTTTAACTCTCGTTCACGATCTTTTTGCTTTATCTCTTGGACTAAAGTTGCCATGCTTATCCCCTCCTTTTAACAATTCGAATTTCATCAAACATTTTATCCTGCATCACATGAACGAATTTTTGCTTTGCAGTTTCCAGCACAGCTAAAAATGAAACGATGAGTTCATTGCGAGTTGTTTTTTCACCCGCCAAAAGATCCGTAAAATAAATCTCATCCGAACTGGTTAGAAGTATCCGGATACGTTCGATCTTTTCGTCAATAGTAATAATCTGCTCAAAAACCTCATGAATATTTTCACGTGAAGCCGCCTTAAGCACCTTATGAAACGACTGAAGTAAATCAAACAAATTAGCATCGAATGGTTCCGCTTCGACAGTTTCAATTTCCAGATCTCCAAAATAATAATCTGAGATCTGACGCGTAAACTCTCTGGCACGGTCAAGCTCCATAACCCCAAGTTCTTTGGCCGCTTCTTTGAAAGCCTGATATTCAAGAAGCTTTCTCACGAGCTCAGCGCGAGGGTCCTCCCCCTCCTCATCTTCATCTGTTTCCTCAAGAGGCAACAACATCTTGGATTTGATGTAAAGTAGCGTCGCGGCCATAACCAAAAACTCTCCCGCGATTTCCAGATTCATCTCTTTCATCTGTCCTAGATATTCCAAATACTGACGGGTAATTTCAGACACAGGAATATCGTAAATATTGACCTCATTTTTCTTGATGAGATCCAACAATAAATCTAAAGGCCCCTCATACACCGGTAAACGAACCGTGATTGCTTTAGAAGTATGAATGGGTATTATTGCTTCAGTTCGATCTTCCATCAAATGCCCACCTTCTCTTTCGCCTCAGCTAATGTTTTCTCAGCCGTCGCCCGTGCCCGCTTAGTTCCCTCGGCAAGGATCTCCTCAACTTTTTTTTTGTTCCCTTCAAGCGATTTTCGTTTTTCGTAAATCGGACCAAGAAATTTTAACATCGCTTCAACAAGCATTTCTTTATCTTCGACACAGCCAAGTTCCGCACTGCGACATCCCGCTTCCACCTCAGGCACGACAGAAGGATTAAACACTTTGTCATAATAGAAAACCGGACATACTTCCGGATTCCCTTTGTCGTAACGGCGCTTCCTTGCAGGATCTGTCATCATCGACATTACTTTCTTCTTCACTTCATCAGGCGAATCCGCAAGATAAATACAATTATTATACGACTTGCTCATCTTGCGCCCATCAAGACCAGGAAGCTTGGGCACGCTTGTCAGAATCGCCTCAGGTTCTGGGAAAACTTTCCCATAAAGATGATTGAAACGACGTGCAATTTCTCGAGTCAATTCCAGATGAGGTAATTGATCCTCACCCACGGGAACCCGATCTGCCTTGTAAAGTAAAATGTCTGCAGCCTGTAAAACCGGATATCCCAAAAATCCATGTGTGTGCAGTTCCCGCCCTTTCAACTCTTCAATCTGATCTTTATATGTCGGATTCCGCTCAAGCCATGAAAGCGGCGTTATCATTGAAAGCATTAACGCAAGTTCGGCATGTTCTTTCACCTGGCTTTGAACGAAAAGCGTGCATTTATTTGGATCGATACCACTTGCGAGAAGATCAATTGCAATTTCGATCACATTGTTCCGTATTTCAGAGTGACTCTCATATTCCGTAGTCAGCGCATGCCAGTCAGCAATCATGAAAAAAGCATCTTCACTCTGATACTTCTTCCAATTTTCTACAGCCCCCAGCAGATTTCCTAAATGCAACTTTCCTGTTGGGCGAATTCCGCTCAAAATGCGCTTTTTCATGTCTAACTTTCAAAAACCTTTGTATTGTAAATAGATCGAGAAAAACGTCCCATAACTTGAGGTAAACAAAAGGGGTCAGGCCCCTTGATCACAAGGGGCCTGACCCCTTTTGGCTGGGGATAATCTTAAAACAAACTTATCCCCAAATTCAACTGCTTCTTTTTCTCTCTTTTGATTCCTTAATTGGAGGGTTAAAAGGCACTTCACGGAGCCCAACTTTATGAGCAATCTCCTCGAACTCTTTTGTCGAAACTTCCTCGAGAGCTTTGCCCTTCTTCTTCAGTTGCTCATTTAACTTAACCGCTTTCTCTTGCAGTATTTCATGAGTGGCTTGAGTTCCTCCAACCAAATGGAAATTCTCACCCTTTGTGTAGCGAAAATGGCCATCACTATCAAGCCCCAATCCTAAGAGATAAGCTTTTTTTTGTTTTTTTGCCATATAATCCGACCCTTTTGAAGAGTCGATTGTAGCATAATGTTACGCCGATTTCACCAACACGAATCCTTTCAAATATTCACCCTCTGGATGATAAATGTTCACTGGATGATCAAAGGGATTCGAGGATTTTTCAAGAATTCTGGCATTGACGCCCGCATCTTTGGCTGCCGCGAAAAGAACCTGCTGAAAGAGTACAGAATCGATGTGATGAGAACAGCTGTAAGTAAAAAGAAGACCACTCGGAGCAAGAAGTTTTAAAGCCAAACGATTAATGTCCTTATATCCTCGTGTAGCTTGCATGACAGAAGCTTTTGTCGGAGCGAAAGCTGGGGGATCAAGAATAATCAAGTCAAAAGGTTTCTCTTCTTTGCGCAAAAATTTAAAAACATCCTCTGTAATGTATTGGTACCTGGGCGAATCAAAACCATTTAAAGTCATATTTTTTTCAGCTAATCGTAACGCTTGTTGCGATGACTCCACGGTAACAATTTCATTGGCCCCTCCTTTGGCTGCATAAACAGAAAAGGCTCCGGTATACCCAAAACAATTAAGGACCCGTCTATTTGCAGAATGAAACATGACGCGCCTCCGATTTTCTCGCTGATCCAGATAAAAACCGGTTTTCTGACCCCCATGAACATCCACCAGAAATTTATTTCCATATTCCTGAACCCTAATTGATTCCGGTGGAGCCTCTCCTCTGAGAAGTGCCAGCCGTTCCGGCAACCCTTCAAATGCTCTTACGTCAGAATCATCCTTTTCGAAAATTCCTTTGGGATGCATTGTGCTGTCAAGAGCTTCCACAATGTAATCTTTCAGCTGTTCCATTCCGGCCGTCAAGAATTGAACCACCAAAAAATCTGCGTACCGATCAACGATGAGACCTGGCAGAAAATCTCCTTCTGAATGAATCAGGCGGTATGCATCCGTCTCAGGGGGTACCCACCCTTTTCGTATTGCATAGGCTTCCTCAATTCTTCTTTTGAAAAAATCTAAGCTAATTTCTTCATCACAGAATGAAAGAATTCGGACCGAAATTTGGGATTCAGGATTGAAATACCCTTTAGCTAGAAAATCACCCCGATGGGAGTAAATGAGAACCACATCACCCTTTGAAAATTTTCCTTCGACATTTTCAATAGCCCCGGAAAAAATCCACGGATGGCGGCCCAAAACCGGTTTTTCTTTGTCACGTTTGAGAATAATTTTAGGAAACGGGGGCATAGGCCTCCCCCTTATGAAATGAAAAAGGAAAGAGTGAAAGTCAGAATGGCAACGGCTGCAACATAGTAAGAAAAAAGATAGAAATTTCCACGTATCACAATTTTCTCAGCCAGACGAATCACAAGAAGACCCAAAACGAAGGAAACCGCAACACCCAGAACATAAAAGGGTAAATGTTGATGAGGCAATCCTCCAAGATGTCTGAGCTCAAGCAGAAAAGCTCCTAGAACTGCCGGAATGGAAAGGATAAAGGAAAAACGGAAAGCCAATTGCCGGTCCAGCCCTCGACTTAAACCCATGGCAATAGTCATTCCCGATCTTGAAACTCCCGGCAGAACTGCCAAGGCCTGCGCAAACCCAACCCAAATCGCATCTCTAAAACCCAATTGGCTCAATCCCCGTTCTTTGAATGTACTGCGTCGGGTGAAAAAAAGAACAATCGCCGTGAACAAAAACCCCAAACTCAGGAACAAAAGCGAATGAAAAGCCAACGCATTCTTAGAAGGTAAAAGTAAAGCCGCAAGACCCGCTGGAACAGTTCCAACAATGGCGAGAATAAAAAGTTTCAAATAGGGATTTCGATACAGAATATCACTCAGGCGATTGCCTTCAAAAATTTCCCCGATTGAGCTGATTCCATCGAAAAACATGTTCAGCAAATCCTTCGAGAAAATAAACAATCACAGCCATAAGCGTCCCTAAATGAAGGGCGATATTCAGAAATAAGTTCGGCTCCTTGATTCCAAGAAATTTCTCGACAAGCACAAGGTGCCCCGAACTTGAAATGGGAAGAAACTCCGCAATGCCTTGAACGATTGCCAATATTAAAACGTGGATGATTTCCATAGGATTTATTGTCATTCCCGCGTCCGCCACACAGCGTTGGACGGATCCGTCCTTCGGCGGAAAAGCGGGAATCTAGAATCTTTTAAAAACACTGGATCCCGGGTCAAGCCCGGGATGACACAGGGTTAAAGGTACTGTGTCAATTTTTGTTTCTTCAGTATATCGATTATCTTGCGAACATCCTGAACTTTATCTTTTTGGGCCACAAGCACCGCATCCCCTGCGGAAACCACCACCAGATCTTTCACTCCGAGCAACGCTACCAATTTTGAATTCCCATCGACTATGTTTCCAGAGCTGTCAATCGCAATAAGCCGGCCTCGACTGACGTTCCGCAATTTGTCCTTCGGCCATATATGCTCGAACGCGGACCAGCTTCCAACATCGGACCAGCCAAAGTCTCCGGGAATCATCCGAACGTTTGAAGCTGATTCCATCAACGCATAATCAATGGAAATGCTGGGAAGAGTGGGGTAAATTTTGGAAAGTGATTTTTCAGATTGCAAAAGTTTTCGGAAAAGAATCGGCTGATGCTTTTTGAAAGATGCTAATAACCAAGCTGCTCGCCAAACAAACATTCCGCTATTCCAGTAAAATCTTCCCGATTTCAAAAATTCTCGAGCTTTCTTCAAATCCGGCTTTTCAACAAATCTTTTTACCTGATAAACGGAAATCCCTCTGCTTTTTTCGGTAACTGTTCCCCGTTCAATGTAGCCAAACCCAGTTTCAGGCGAACGTGGTGGAATACCAAAAGTAACATGAACATTGCCGGATCGAGCTGTTTCGATGCCTGCCTTGATCGCCCTCAAATATCGTTTCTTATTCTGAATAATTTGATCCGCAGGAAGTGCCAGAATGACTGCATCTGAATCGCGCCTACTGACCCTGAGAGCGCCTAATCCCAAAGCCGGCGCCGTATTTCGTCCCACGGGCTCAATGATAAAATTCTTGCTTGGAATTTCTGGAAGCGCTTTTCGAATTCCCGCCAACTGCTCTCGTTGTGTTAGGATTACAATTCTTTTTGGAGGGATAAATGACTTAATTCTGGAAACAGTTTCTTGTATCAAAGATTTTGAAGAAATAACAGAAAGAAGCTGTTTGGGACGGCGTAAACGACTAGCAGGCCAAAAGCGGGTTCCTTGACCACCCGCCATGATCAAAGCCCAATTCAAGAATGCTCTCCTTGGACTCGCTTATCCCGAGCAAGGATCTCATTGATTTTTCCTTCGACTCCCTGACGAATACGTTCAAGGGCTTTTTCGGAATCGGCTTCGAATCTCATGACAATCACAGGCTGGGTGTTGGATGCACGAACCAAACCCCATCCATCCTTAAATGTAATCCGCGCCCCGTCGATGTCATTAACATCCAAATTTTGACGTTTGAAAAATTCTGTGGCTTCTTTAACAACATTGAATTTGGTTTCGTCGGAACACTCCACCCGGATTTCTGGAGTAGAAAAAGTTTCTGGTATATCTGCTAAAAGAAGAGAAAGAGGCTTTTTGGATTTCGAAAGAATTTCAAGAACTCGTGCCGCTGTATAAATTCCGGAGTCGAATCCAAACCACCGATGCTTGAAGAAAATATGGCCACTCATCTCACCGCCAAGCTCAGCCCCCAATTCCTTCATTTTTGCCTTGATGAGCGAATGACCTGTTTTCCACATTAACGGATGTCCACCCTGCTTTCGAATATCGTCAAAAAGGAGATTCGTACATTTCACATCGGCGATAATGGTCGCGCCGGGCTTTTCTTGAAGCACGGATCTGGAGAGCAAAATCATGAGGCGATCGCTAAAAATAATGTCACCCTTTTCATCCACGACTCCCACCCGGTCACCATCTCCATCAAATGCAAAACCAACATTGGGTTTTTCCTTCTTAACTTGCTCGATCAGTTCTTCGACATTTTTAAGAACGGAGGGATCTGCAGGATGATTTGGGAATCGCCCATCCGGCTTGGTATACATTTCTTTGACTTTGCAGCCAAGTTTTTTGAAAACTTCAGGAGCTACAAGTCCTGTCATCCCATTGCCACAGTCCACAATGACAGAAAGTTTTCGGTCTAACTTGATAATCGAGGTAATTTCAGCAATGTACTTATCAAGAATTTTGACATTACTGACCGTGCCCTTTCCTTGCGCAAAAGTACCGCGTTCAATAAGTTTGAATAGCCCTTGAATTTCGGATCCATGCATGGATGACGTGCCAACACAGATTTTTAGGCCATTGTGTTCCGGAGGATTATGACTTCCAGTCACCATAACTCCCCCATCGGTCTTGAGCTTCACGATCGCAAAATAAAGCGCAGGCGTTGTCACCATCCCAACCCGTTTCACACTGATTCCTGTGGAGGTAATGCCCTCAACAAGTGCTTTTTCAATACGCGGAGAGCTCAAACGGCAATCGTGGCCAACAACAATTTCTTTTTTATTTACGTGCCGAAGCATCGTCCCATAAGCCTGACCAACAGCCCGCACAACGTCCGAAGTCAGGTCTTTGTCCGCAATGCCTCGAATGTCATATTCACGGAAAATAAGCGGATTAGGTTTGACAGGTATCGATTCCACAGGTTTGGATGCTTTCTTAGATTTAATGGTCATAAATTAGAAAAATGGTGCAGGGAGGGGGACTCGAACCCCCATGGCTTGCGCCACATGCCCCTCAAACATGCGTGTCTGCCAGTTCCACCATCCCTGCACAAATAGCTTTGTATTATAAATTCAAATTTCAAAATTCGTATTTTTAAATGGCTGGGGGACCTGGATTCTCCGCCGAAGGACGGATGCGCCTCAGGCGCAGAACCAAGACCAATATCCAGTTACTCAGCAATCCTTATTGCTCAACATTTTTGGCTGGGGGACCAGGATTCGAACCTAGACAGACAGATCCAGAATCTGTCGTGCTACCGTTACACCATCCCCCATCAACTTTTCAATACCTGGTCTAATTCCAAACGGCCTTTACCCGATTTGAGAAACATCTCCCTTTGTCTAGCTTCAGACAAAGAAGTAAGTTCTTCGAAATATTCTAATTTCCAAGGGCGCCGGCCGCTCGTGTAACGGCAACGTCCATCGTTATGCTCTTTCAATCTTTTTTGTATATTTTCAGCACTTCCCACATAACGAGTGCCATGCGTCAGACTTCTTATTACATAAACGTAATAATTCATAATTTCATTCCTGGATTCTCCGCCGAAGGACGGATGCGCCTCAGGCGCAGAACCAAGACAGACAGATCCAGAATCTGTCGTGCTACCCCACCACAAAACTTCGGCGGGCAGGCGTTACACCATCCCCCAGCGTAAACGCTTATTTGAGAGCCAAATATATTAGTTTTTCTGGATTAGTTTTGCTAGGAGTTTTTAGCGAGGCAACTATTTGCCGATATCGAGAAGTTTTCGAGCCAACTCGGGATTATCCTCGTTCAAAGCTTGCGCAGCTTCAAGAATCGTATCCGCATCCTGTTGAGAAAGAGTGGAATAATCCTGCTCGGCGGGCGGCGGTCCCCCGATTTCTATTCCCTGATCTTGATCCTGAGACTGCCCCTGATTTTGATTCTGACTTTGACTTTCCAGTTTCTTCTTTTCTTGATCATATTCTTTAACGAGATCTTGCTGAATCACTTGAGCATCCGCATTTCGGCTTAGAGCAAACACCGCAACAAAAAACATTAAAATTATCGATCGAGCAATCATTCTCATATCTTGTTTAATCTCCAATCATATCATCCAATTTTTTTGAAAGTTCCGGGTGCTTTTCTTTTAAAGCCTCGGCCGCTGCCAACACGATTTTTTGATCCTGAGGTGAAAGCATCGTAACCTGATTCGTACTTAACATCGCTTCCGCATCGGGATTCACACCGAATGACGCTTGTTCTTCTTCAACAAATTGATCTGTCGGAGAAACCTCAACGGATCCTCCTTCCGAAATTACCTTCTCGATTGCAGACTGATTATCACCATATAATGTTGAACCCTTTATCCCGGATATAAAAAATATGAGAAGGAAAAAATTGATATAAACGATCCATCCCTTGAATGTACGAGTCATATAAACTCCCTTTACTAAAGTAAGTATACCCGATTTAAGATAAAACTACTTTGGATGTATGAGAAAACTGACGGGTAAGACGGTTCACGGTATCAATCACGTATTGAACATCTTCCCCGCTCAACAAAGGATACATGGGAAGAGCTAATATCTGGGAAGAGAGTTTCTTTGAATTTGGCAGGGTTTCATTTCTGTAAGCTGCAAAACAAGGCTGTTCGTCAAGGGGCTGGGGATAATAAACAGCACATTGTATCCCTTCTTTCTCGAGAGCGGATACAAACTGATCCCGGGTAACTGACATCTTTTCGATCTGAAGAAGAATCGAAAAATAATTATAACTCGGTTCAGAACCAGGCGTTTTGCGTTGCATTTTTACGAAGGGATTGTTCTTAAATCCTTCTTCATATTGCGCTGCAATTTTTTTCCGTGCCACGAGAAAATCATCCAACCGGGAAAGCTGAAAAAGTCCCAAAGCGGCTTCCATCTCCGTCATCCGATAATTAAACCCGATCATCGTGTGAACATATTTTCCGGACTCACCGTGCGATTTGAGGAGCCGGACCTTAGCCGCGATGTCATCGTTATTCGTTGTAATCATTCCACCCTCACCCGTCGTCATATTCTTCGTGGGGTAGAAAGAGTAACAAACCGCATCCGGAAATTGCCCCACATCCTTGGCCTGATAACGCGTCCCGAGTGACTGAGCTGCATCCCAAATCAACTTCACATTCTTACCGGCTACTTGGCGTTCGATTCGGGCAATATCACAGGCATTTCCAAAAAGATGAACGCCCACGATCGCACGTGTTTTGTCCGTCAACTTTTTCTCAATCTCCGCGGGATCAAGAGTCCAAGTCTCAGGATCGACATCACAAAAAACAGGGATACCGCCCGCCATCACCACCATGCTCGCCGTAGCAATAAACGTAAATGTCGGCAACAATACCTCATCGCCCGGCTTGATCATGGCGAGATAAGCCAGGTGGAGAGCCGAAGTTCCAGAACTCGTAGCTATCGCATGTTTTGTCCCAACATTCATGCGAAATGCTTGCTCGAATTCCCTTGTTTTTTCGCCCTCACGAAGCTTTCCGGATCTCAAAACCTCTGTACAGGCCTTGATTTCCTCATCGCCAATCAGTACTTGTGTTATCGGAATTTTTTTGATGCTCATAGAAGCGCCCATTTTAGGAGAATCGGCTTATTTGTAAAGTGAAACCTAGGCCATTGTTTTCATAGACTTCTTAACTCGATTTTTAAGAAGTGATCTCTTTAATACTGTTTCAATAAACCCGGCTTTAGGTCTATATTCGCCACTATCATTGATAATAAATCTTTGAAATTCAAAATCCCGGATCGGTTTCCCATTAAGCCACACCAAACCTTGTGAACCGCTCGTTTGCATCAACCAAGAAAGACTTCTTTTCCCTTGCCTGAAGGATATGCTCTTCCCTCTCAAAAGAAGTTTTGTCAGAAATTCTTTTTCAGATAGCCCCAGCTCATTCAGAGAAACTAGATAACCCTGATTCTCCAATTGATTCTCGGTAAGCACACCTTCCTCAATCATTCTCCGCGCTGCCCTCTCAAACCTGATTGGGTAATTTTCGTCTCGATAATAAATCACTGCCATCGCGCCCTTGGCTATTTGCTTGAGGAGAACCTTTGGATCAGGCTCTTTTGCCAACACCAGAGTATGAAGTTTTGCTTCTTGGAATTCGGGTTCAGAATTATCCAACATTTCATCATATTCCATTGGAAAATGATCTCTTAAACCCTTCCCAAAAACTCCTCGAAGTAATCTCGCCATTTTTATAATTGATTGCTTCCTAACACCGTAAGCTGTTTCAAAAAGGTTTCCAGAAAAAAAATCTTCGGGAAGAAAAAAACCTTGTTCTGCCCCAAGTGACTTTCCTCCACCAAGAGCATTTAAGGATTTTCTAAATTTTCCACTACGGATTTTATTATTGATATCTTTCAACGCTGCCAATTTCCCATTAATCCATGAGCAAAAATAGTCATCAAGATCGATCACCTTCACAACTAACTCTAAAGGATCAACTCCAGCCAATTCTTCCTTATACTTAAGCCGTTCAAGTGGCTTTTCAATTAGAACTCGACCTAAAAACCTAAGACGCGCCACTTCCTGAAGTGCTTCTATTTCGAAGGGATTAAGCCTCGAAGTCTTTTGATACCTGTGAATCACTTTTAAAAGCCCCTCTAGATCAAAAGTATTGTGACCTGTTTGCATTGGAAAAATATTATTAAAAAAATCATAAATGCGAGCTTCATAGCGTTGATGATCCCAATCAAAAACTCCGGCAACTTGATCTCCTTGGAAAATAATATTCCAAAGGTGATAATCACCATGAATGATTGTTTTTGGCAAACTCTCATAAATAAGCGGCGGAAGATTACTTTCAAGCAAATCAATTTGCCTAAGAATGAAATCCGTATTTTTGATAAAAAATCGTTCACCTCGAGTGTAAGCATAACTGGGGTCCTGTTTCCTTTTACCCAATATCTTTCCCCTTAATTGCCTAAGGCGTTCACGACGAACATGAAAATCTAAAACACTTTGAAATGTACGTTTTCCTCGAGGTGTAAAACCCTTTAACTCTTCATGCATTCTAGCCAAAACATCCACAAGGCTTTGGAACTGTTTACGATTCAACTTCTTGTTGGAAAGCTGTTTGCCATCTACGAATTCATACAAGAGATAAATCTTGCCATTCCTCGCTTTGACAAAATATTGATCTTCCGGAATTTTTTCCTCCACCTTCTTAGTCGGAACAAGACGGGCAACTGGGTGCCCTTTACTTGCAAGTTCACTCACCACAGAAATCTCGAATCGCGCTCCATTTTCAAGCTCTGGATAAAAAAACGTGGTTAGCGGTTTTAAAACATATTTTCCGCGATCGGTTTCCACAATCAATGCTTTCCCATGCTCACCGAGACCAATCAAGGTGGGCGTAATTCCACCTGGCTTTAATGTTCCAATGTCATAGCTTTCTAAAATTTCAGGAGCAATTTTTAAATCGTCTTCCGCAAATTTTCTTTGCCAATAAGGATCCCGAACCCCCAAGCGTTTTCCATTCATCACACCCAAACTCGACGCGGAGAATTTTTTGCCCAGAGCCCGAACAAGATTTCTGATACGATTTCTTGGAGCCTCAAGTTTTAATGCCGTTTTAGGAAGCGCTGTTTGATCATGGAATTGCTCTGATAGATCTTCAAGAGATAATGAACCCATATGCTCACGATAATTAATTTTTCTTGAAATGTCGCGAATTGCCGGGTTCAACACGGCATATCCGTAATTATTTTTCTTAAAATAAGCCGTTAACGCATCGCTGTGAAACCCGCCTACCACCAATGCGATTTTTAGATTTCCAGATCTCATCAAATGATGCTCAGTTTCTTTGGATAAGATTTTGTCACGACTTTTAACGATCTCGTAATTACGCCTTGCGGATTCAATCCATTCGCGAAGCCCGGAATGTTTAACAAAAGAAAAACGGTTTTTTGTCACCTCCTGCCATTCTTTCCTTGAGAGTTCAAGGTAAATTAATTTTTTGGTTAAGAACCACTCTCTTTCAAGAGTTAGAAATTTTCGGGTTTCTACTGAAACATTGATGTTATTCCAAATCATTTTTTCAAGCCTTTCGAGTTCCTCGGACAAATCCAAAGCCGAAAGTTCATCGTGAAGAACATGAAAAGCAATCCAATCGCTAAGGCCAGAATATGAACTTGGATCGAAGCCAAAGTCAATCGCCTTCTCGAAATACCATCGCAAATGCCCCTTCGCTCGCCAATGCTGGGAGGGATCCATGACAAAATTTAAAGAAGTTGGTAAGCGAGAATCAAAATCGAGCTTTACTGAATCCTGAATCCTGAATCCTGAATCTTTTTCTTTAATTTTTTCTTGAAATTCCTTCAGTCGGATCAGCCGTACAAGCTCCGGCCATTCTCTTTGTGCGGAAGGATTTAACAGATCGAGTTGTAAAATCTTCTTTGCCCAATCAGCCAACTCATGGGCATAGTCCATTAAGCTGAGGCGCTTTTCATCGTACGCTTTTCTTAAATCACGTATCTTTTTAAGGTCCCCGGTTAAAAATCTGCCTGTTAAACGATTCATTCGAAATTCAAATTCCTGTAATGCGGGTTTTGCTTTCTCTTCATTTTTATAAACCTTCTGAATTGTCTGAAGATTATCAAGATAAATAGCCTCATCTTCGACCCCATAAAAACGAGTTGATTGTGGAGCTTCAAGCGCATAACGTTCAAGTCCGCCAATCTCGCCTCTTTTAAACAGCTCGTCCCAGATTCTTTTATTTTCCTCAGTATTGTTTGAGAAATTAAAAAACCCTCTGTCTAACTCAAGGCTGCCACCTTCAAAACACACCGTTTGAACCTGTTCTTTTTCCACCAAAGTTTTTAAAATATGCCGGATATTTTCCTGGGCATCCAAACTATCGTGGGCGTCCTGAATTAAATAGATGAAGGGTGTTTTAGCCTTCGGACTTTGAGGAAAGAATACTTCCTGAACACTCCCTTGCTCAGGCGAGAATGCAGCAAGATCCCCGGTCAAAAAGGGTGGCTTAGGAAAAAACCCTGAAATTTCTGCTTGCAAGATAGTCGAAAAAGAAAAAAGACAGACCATAAGCAAGGCGATTAGGCGCATTCCATTCTGAATTTTTCTACCGGGTTTTAATAGTATCAAATCTGTTCAAGCCTTTCTAAATCTTTTCACTAAAGAACCCCAGGTTCTATAATTTCTCAATCCATTAAGAAATGTTTTCGATAATCAAAAACGAGATGTGAGGACTTTATGCAGCAACAGCCTGTAGCTGAGACCTCTTCATATAATTTTCTAACTTTTCGAGCGTATCAACAACATTGGCACCAACAACCCAAAGCTTTCCACGATGCGCCAGCCCTAAAGCCTGATACACCCTGATCCGAGTCGCATGAGGAAGCAACGCAGCATGAACTAAAACATTAAAAATCAAATTGCGATCAAATGTTCTATCTGAAAGTTCCCGCTCGTCAAAAGCAATCTGTGAAAATACTTGCTGCAATTGGGCGTCAAGAACCAGATCTTGAGATCCTCCAATAGGTTCCAAACTAAATCCCTGTCTGTTACTAAGCCAGCCTCTGATATCCTCATGCACCTGCTTGCGAGCCTCAAGATAAAAAGGAACCGGCACAATTTTACGCAGTCGCGCCAAACGATAAATTTCTTGAAGACGCTTTCCAAAACGAGTATGAACATCCAATTTCTGAGAATGTTTCAGTACCAGAGCTAACTGATTTCTGTCAGTAAGGGCTTCTATCACATCGAGAGCAATATTATCATGAGCCCCTTCAATGAATTCCTGAGTCAGGAGAACACTAACATCTTTGTCTTTCAATTGAGGTTTCTTTACCCCGAGCGGGAGTAACAAATATTCCCAGACATCTTCTTCTTTAAGCGAGAACGGCTCGAGAGATATTCCCAACCTGCGAGCTGCGCCAGGCCATATTTTCAAATCCCTGTGATCAACAATATCTCTAGTGACACGATCAGAAACAATAATCATATCGTCTTCATGCCGGGCTTCCAAGATTTCATCATCGAGCTCAATCTCTAACTCTAATTTCAGGTTTTGTGTTTCTTGCTCAATGCCTAAACTCTTTGCACCTATTTCACGCGGGGCCATTTGAGAAGATGCTACAAGTCGCGTGCCAGGTTCGTAAATATCAAGAAGCGGATGACGGGGTTCCTTCATATCTACAAGAAATTCAAATAAAATACATTGAATCCAAAAGAGAATTCGATTCAAAGGTCTAACAAGGAATACTTCAAGAATCGGTTCCCGAAAAACACGAAGCAAAAAAGTAGGCTGATTTTGTTTAAAAACTCCCACTATATTTTTTTTGCTAGTCATCACCGTCAGTTTTCCCCCATTTTTGATGAAATGAATCATCGCTTCGACTTTAGGCCCCATGTTTCCTTCTGGAAATTCTCCTCGATCCAAATGGCGCTCTAGTTCTTTTAAAGAAGGATTAGAAAGGGCTGTCTCGAAATAAGTATCATAACCAATTTTAACTCGATCTCCGTTGGTCACAATCAACATGTTATCTAATTTCAGTGAATTGGCTAGAAGTGCAGAGCTTCTGTCTTTGTCGATGACTCCATCCAATTTTTCTACTTTGTCGTCTTGATTAACATAGACAGGAATACCACCCCCGCCCACGGCAACCACAATCTTGCCTTCAGACAACGATTGTTGAATCAACCGAAGATCTTCATCATAAATCGCAACAGGGCGTGGTGATGCCACCACACGCTGCCACCCTTGAACACCCACCTTTTCAATACTCCATCCCCTTTCTTCTCTCAACATCTTTGCAAATATTTCAGAATAATAAGGACCAATGGGTTTACCAGGTTTTGCAAACGACACGTCATGCGGATCCACAATCACTCGTGTTTTGTTCAATACAAGTTCAGGAAGCACGAGCTGTTCTTCTCTTTGAATTTCGTCATATGCTCGTTTTATATATCGTTCGAAAATTTGCTCCTGAGTCATCTCAACTAATGCAGCAAGACCTGGAATTGCATCGCTCTTTCTATTTAGTGCCTGGGACATTCTCCTTTTTCCTTCATAATCTAATAACAGATCACCCACCTGAGGTCCGTTTCCATGTGTGATCAGAAGCCCATGACCCATTCTGTAAAGTTTGAGCATTTCACGTAACATCGCTTTCATATTTTGATATTGCGCCTCGTCAGAGCGATCATCTTTCAGCGGCCCTTCCTCGGCAATCAAAGCATTGCCTCCTAAAGCAACGAGAATGCTGGAGCGGCGATTGTTATCCTCGCCCAGACTTGCTGCCTTGAGAACCGGAAGCTCAATCGTAAATGTGGTGCGATTACCCTCCTGCGTCAGTCCACTTTCAACTGTCACTTTGCCACCTTCAAAGCGAACCGTCCTTTCGGTTAAATCCAGCCCAATTCCTGCTTCCTCTCCCTTGCGACGCATACGCGTGGTATAACCCCGTTTAAAAATACGGGTGATTGATTTCTTTGGAATTAAATCACCATCATTCATAACCGCTAATTGAACCCTTCCCGTCTTAGGGTTTTTACCTGTTTTAATCCAAATTCTCCCAGCATGATTAAGAATCGCATTCCGGATAAAATTATTTAGAATTCCAATAAAAACAAAGTCTTGAATTCCTACTCTCAAATCATCTTGTGATAGAGTCACTTTCAGATCGACACCCGCCAATTCACGCGGCCGAATTGACCGAACAGAAAATCTCACATAATCATTCAGGCTTCCCAAATGAGCTTTTTCCATCATTCGAAGATAATCTTCCACCAGGGCCAATGACATATGAACTGATTTTTCAGGGTCGAATCCAGGACGATCTGCAAGTTGAATCAAATCATCTGCCAGCTCAATTAAGCGCTTAACCTCAAGTACAAGATTGTTGATAGTCGGATGACCCCTTCTCATTCGTTCTTGATAGCTCTCAATCTCCTGGATTAGTTTGAAATAAAGCCGTTTGTATTTGTCGTAATCTTCCAATATTAGTTCTTTTTTCTCAGCTCTCCTTAAAATTATTCCGACATAGCCCACTAATGCGTTGAGCAAATTGTTGATTTCATGCCTAGCAATTCCAATATTGGCTTTCTGTTCAAGCAGCCAAATTGCTTTGGCATCATTCTCGCGAATCGTGAGTTGTTTCCCAATAAGAAAGAATCGATAAGCACTTAAATGTCCCTTCTCTGATTCAAGAATTGCCTCTTTGATCGGCACAGTTTTTAGCTTGCCGTCGGATCCCAACACTTCGACTGTATCTTTTTCTCTCGCAAGATCTTTGAGAAAAGGCTGTGCCCAGCCAGGAGAAATTTCATGTGTAAAGAAATTTTTAACATGTGAGAAAACTGTAACAACACCATCAGCTAATTTTTTTAAGCTGCCCCGAACTAATTTAAATCTAGGCAATTCCTCCTGACCTTCCTGACCTAAGCTTCTCCCTCCCACAGACAAAATCGATTCTGCTTCCTTACGAGATTCTTCATCTGCAACCAGCCAATCAAGAAACTTGTTTGAGTCGAGAATCGTAACTTTTGGTTTACCCTCCACAACAAAGAAAATAATGGTTCCTCGATCCTCATGAATTGATTCATAGGTTAAGAGAAGATAAGCCAAATTTTGAGACCTCGAATCCCTCACGAATGATTCTAAAATAGCCCTCTTCATCTTCATTTCATCAAAACCAGTACCAGCTGGATTTAATACTGCCGTAAGTTCCTTGTAAATGAGTCGAAACTGAGCCATTTGAGCCTGAGTCCAGTTTCTAGAAAGATATTTTTCTAAGCCCCCCGCTTGCGTCACCTTAAATAGCAGGTAATGATAACCGGCGAGCTTAGCCAGATATTCTTCATGAATTTTAAAAAACCAGTATTTTTTTAAATGTCTCACCGATTCAGGATCTTGTATCAGGTCACCAAAATTTGGTTTTCTTGACAGATTCTTCTCTAATTGCTTTGAGCGGGCTACAAGATCCCTGTAGGGCACTTGTGTCGCTAAGATCAAAGGAATATGAAACTTATGTTCTCCCTCATGCTTGATGGATGCCACATTCGTATCATCGTTAAAATGATCAAGCCATCTAAAGTGCAACGACTTAATGGAACCATCTTGATTCAACTCAAAACCGGCTCTTTCAAAATGTGTCTCTGATGGGTCCAGTTTGGGCTCGCCAAAAATAATGTGGCCTTTTGCTTCTAAAAGATCAATAAATTCACCAGCATGTTCCCGTTCTGCAGGATCTAGAATTTCACGAAGCAGCAAACGTAAGTAACTGACAACTTCCGCTTTTGTTCTAAGAGGGCCACGAAGTATTGGAACTGTTTCCAACTCTGATCCTAAATTTCGTCCATTCATTGAGTGAATAGAATCACTCGAACTTGAAGCGCAGCCTGCAGAAAGAAGCCATCCCCCTAGTACGAATGCTCGAATCCATTTCGTAGGATAAAAAGGTCTGCCCAAACTTGCCGCCAGCTTTGACTCCCCGATCACTTTGAATGCCGAACGTCCATCAGAAGCTTTAAGCAAAGCGGCTTCTTTCTCGATGAAACCTATCCTTGCTGTATACGCCTCACGCGTTAGGCTCCTAATCAACGTGTTATTTCGTTGAGCCAACTGAGCTAAAACTAATTCGGAATTTTCTATTCTGCTTTTTGAACCTCGAGTCATACTTTCTCGATAAATTTTGGATTGATCCTCCTCAAATCTTGGGCTGATGACTGAATAGGAAATTCGGCTTTTATCAAAATAATTTTTTAATCCATTCGTATGGAAGCCGCCCGTGATCAGAATGGCGTACTCTTCTTTTGATGTGTTAAGCCGATTTTCGATTTTCTTTTGAAACACAGCCTCACGATCAACTGCCTTCCGGTAAAATCGTCTGGCTGAATCAAGAGGAAGCTGATTCAGCTTAGGCGGAATCTGAAACTTCAAGAATTCTTCATATTGATTCCTCGTTAACTCCAAAGTCAAAAGAGATGACAGAAGCTTAAACACTTTAGCCTCACGGACTATTTTTCTTACGGCTTTATTTTTCGATATATGATTAAGAAGAATTTTAAAAAGTTTTCCCATCTCAGCAAATAATAAATTGGGCGCAATTTCAAATTGATAAATATGATTACGCATCAAGCAAGTAAAGTTTGGATAAGCAGTAAAGCTAAAACCGTCCGATGAAATCATTCTATTCAGATACTCCAAAACATGCCGTGGATTGACTGTTTTTTCGTGCATTGTTTTTTTGGAAAAAAACTCACGCTCAATCAAGTGCTTCAGAGACTCAGGAACCTGATATTTCTTACTGATTTCATTCCACTCTCGACTGGCTAACATCACGTCAAGATGACGTTCCTCCTCTTTTAATCGAAAGAGGCGAACTAAGTTGGGATATTGAACTTGGTGCTTCGAATCATGAAGATCAAGATTTAGTAATTTGCGGGACATACGATCTAAAAGCTCGAGCTGAAAAAACACATTAGAATTTTTATTTTCAAATTCAAGATAGCGACGAAATAGAATCAGCGCGTCTTTATCTAAAATACGGCTTGCCTCTTGATCAAGTGCCCTCGCTGAGCGTTTAATAAATTTTCTTGCGTCCTTATCGGTTTCAACAATTTTTCTGAAAAGCTGAAAGTTTTCCCGGTAAATGTCAGGATCTTCGATACCAATTGCCTGAACTCCCTTCATGGACTTGAAATTATTTAGAGCTAACTCAATTCCGGTGATTTCCCCAAGATCAATGAGGCGGTTTAATAGTTTTTGATTCAATTGCACCTCTGGCATAAAGCGAAGATATTGAACATTCAGTTTTTCAGCGGCTCCCTCAACAAAAATAGTCCGTATGCCATAGCGATGAACCAGATAGTCAATGATTCGCGCAAGGTTTCTCTGAGCTTGGGGACTTCCATGGGCATCTTGTAGGTAAAAGATATGGGGATGATGAACAGATGAACTTAGTGGGAATATCTTCTCAGATTCGACAATGCCAACTGCTTGCGGTAATTCAACTTTGGGAATTGATTTTAGGGAATTAAATAGCGGAATGGAACTACTGGCGTAAGACGAGGTTGTGTTTAAAACAAAGCACAGAAAGATACCCAGGCTGATAATTCGTTCGAAAACACCCGGAATTTTTATAGAAGTTCGGAACCTCTGCATTATGGCGAAATCCGCCCTTGGGAAAAATATAGGGGAAATATAACATATGTTCTTGTATTTACAAGTCTTGCAAAGATTTTTGAGGAGGATTATTTGGAGAAAGGATACTTCAATTTAGCTTCTTTGGGACGGGGATGATAATGACTTGCTGGCTCTTCGGGAATTAGCTTCTTACGAGTCTTGCTTAACTCTTCTTTTTTTTGCTCTAAGTCTTTTTGTAATAATGAGATATCTGCTTTGACTCTCTCGATTCTATTCTCTAAATCGATTCTTTCCTCCTGATTTAAATCGGCGCTTCCCCTTTGATCTTCCAGCCGAAATTGAATTTCCTGCTTTTTTTGAATTTGTGCATCAATAATATCAATCTCTCCCTCAAGCCGGGTAACTTCATCCTGCAATTTCCCGCGATCTGAACCAGACCAGCTATACCCGATTAAAATTACGAACAGATAGAAAGCCGCTAAAGCAATGATTTTCATCACAAGCCCTTTCCCTGCCTCTTCATTCCCTTGGGCCTTGCTCCACGAGTAAATGTTTCATGATAACGTTTGATGATCTGAAACGCTTCCCGGGAATCGCCCCACCCAATAACAGCCGTTTCCTTTCCTTCCAACTCTTTATATCGATTAAAAAAATATTCAATCTCATCTAGCTGTTGACCGGGGAGATGACGGTAATCCTTTATCTTGGCAAAGAAGGGGTCGGCGTGTGGTACGGCGATAATTTTTTCATCCAGAGTTTTCTCATCCTGCATTGTAAGCACACCAATTGGTCGGCTTTCAATCACACATCCTGTAAAGGTCGGCTCGCGGGTGAGCACAACAATATCTAAAGGATCATCGTCTGGGGCAACAGTGGAAGGGATAAAGCCGTAAGGAGCTGGATAATGAATGGTGGCAAATAATGTGCGGTTTAACTTAAAAACTTCTAAAAGAGGGTCATATTCATATTTACTTCGTGATCCTTCGGGGATTTCAATGATTGCGTTAATATATCCCTTTTTTAAATTCCCGATATCTAATTCTACGAGATTCATACGAAACCATACTTTCTACTTAATCCTGTAGACAATGTCGTGTTGTCTTACTTTATCCTTCGTCTGGAGACCCGCATCATCTCCTTTTTTCACGGACTGAACTGGAACATGATCAATTTGCAACGATTTAACTTCTTGCTTGAAATCCGTAGTAGCCCCTTTGACATGAATCTGATCCCCCACAGACAATTTTCCCTTATTAATTTTAATGACGCCTGCCCGAACATGTGGGAAATAATGCGTCATTAAACCAATGCGCTCATAATTTGAAGGCATTGAAGGTTTTTTGGGAGTTTTTTTCGCCTTTTTCGAAATCTTTTTAGATTTCTTTTTGGTTTTGGACTTAACCGTTTTCTTAGTTTTTGCTAATTTTCTTTTTCCCTTTGGAGCACTCTTTTTCTTTGAAGACTTCGATTTTGTCTTGGCTTTTGTCTTGACCCGGCCTCGACTTTTCTCAATCATTTTCTTCAACTTCTTCACAAATTTTTTAAAAAGAGCCATAGTTCCCCCTATGATTAACCTGGAGGCCACGTAAATCTGCGGCCTCCCAGAAGATGAAGATGCAAATGAAAAACTGCCTGACCCGCCTGAGGGCCGTTATTGAAAACAATTCGATACCCCTTTTCGAGTTTCTTTTTTGCCGCAATTTTGCGAGCAATCAAAACAAGCTTTCCGACAAGCTCAGCGTCTGTCTCTGATATATCGGCAACCTGCTCAATATGCTTCTTGGGAATGATGAGAATATGGGTTGGAGCCTGCGGATTAACATCTTCAAAAGCAAGAATCTCGTCGTCTTCATATTCTGCTTTTGAAGGAATTTCTTTTTTGATGATCTTACAAAAGATGCACTCTTTAGTGGCCATTTCGAATCCGTTCGATTAAACAGCTTAACCTAAATGGTAACAAATAATACCGCGTTTGCAAGCCGGCCTAATCATCAACCGCTTCGTCTTCTTCCTTGTCGTCCTTCAAGGTTTCGTACTCAACCTTTACTTTCATTGGAAGATTAGTAAAATTCTCGACAGTAAAGGCAATTCGCTTCATCACCTTTTCACGTCCTATAACCTCCATTAACTCAAAAAGGCTGGGACTGACGGAAACTCCGGTGATCGCAAGCCGTATGGGATGTATCAAACTCGCAGCTTCTATTCCAAATTCAGCCGCTTTTCCCCGAACTATTTTTTCTAAATTCGTCGCTGAAAAATCATTACTTTTCTTAATTTCTTCCAAAACAGCCTTTAATCGAGGCCTCACTTCTGAATCTTGAAAATATTTCTGAATGGCCTCAGAATCAAATGTAATATTTTCTTCAAAACAATAATCTGCTTCGCGGAACAAATCCCGCCAGGTTTTGATTCTCTCACGGAACAAAAGAAGAATTTTATTCAACTCGACATCTTTCATCTTCCCTTCCAACAAACCTTTGTGGACAAGAAACGCTTTCCCTTCACACAGGTATTCTTCCGATGACATTTGTTTTAGATGAAGAGAATTGATAAATCTCATTTTGTTCGGGTCAAAAGCAGCTGCTGTTGTGTTCACACGTTTCAGCGAAAATTTTTTGATAAGTTCTTCTTGGGTAAAAAACTCCTGATTTCCGCCGGGCCCCCATCCCAGAAGCGAAAGATAATTTAAAATACCTACAGGCAAAAATCCGGCATCCTCATAGGCCTTCAGCGAAACTGCCCCATGCCGTTTAGAAAGCGGAGACCCGTCAGAACCTAAGATCAAAGGCAGATGAGCATATTTCGGGGGCTGCCAACCGAGCTCACGAAACATCACAATTTGGCGAGGCGTATTGGAAATATGATCTTCTCCGCGAATGACATGCGAGATTTCCATATCATGATCATCCACAACACAGGCGAAATTGTAAGTTGGAAACCCATCGGACTTCAGGATCACCAGATCATCAAACAGATTCGTGTCGAATTGAATAGCTCCCTTGATAATGTCAAAAAATTGAATCTGTTCCTTTGGCATGCGGAACTTCACCGCTTCTGTTATTTCATCGACTCGATAAGCCTTTCCCGACTGAATCAGTTGTGACGCACATTCTTGATAACGCTTGCGCCTTTGGGTCTGATGCACCACGGGACCCTCCCATTCAAGTCCCAGCCATTTCATGCTCGCAATGATTTCCTTCTCAAATTCTTCCTTGGAGCGTTCACGATCCGTGTCCTCCATGCGGAGAAAAAATTCTCCATTTTGGTTACGGGCATAAAGATAGTTAAAAAGCGCAGTCCGTACACCCCCGATGTGCAAATGTCCTGTGGGTGAAGGAGCAAATCGAACTTTAATTTTGGAGGTCATAGGGATAGGCTGTCATCCCCGCGGAAGCGGGGATCTAATGGGTCTGGATCCCGGCTTTCGCCGGGATGACAAAAATCCGTCAATTCAAAATCCGTAATTCCTGCGGAACATCCATGGGTTCATTCGCATATTTCTTCCTGGACAAAAGTGACGCTACTTTCTGTTTCGCCTCTTCCATTTTTGGATATCGAACTTTCCGATAACCCCGTACTTCTTCGGGAGTCTCAAAAATGTTCACATAGGTGTCGTACGGAATTTCACCGTTGAGCGTTAGCGTGTCTACAAGATTGATATACCAGGAACGAAACTCTTTTTCACGTGCATGCCAAGCAGGAAGCAGTTTTCTCAAGAACTTCATATGTTTCATGATATTTAACATCC
>Ga0247727_10006079_pt1 | contig 23935 bp, 15 predicted proteins | sample WisWelCaveWW1625_FD_202498 | JGI IMG/M metagenome (GOLD analysis project Ga0247727, IMG submission 202498) | Biofilm microbial communities from Wishing Well Cave, Virginia, United States - WW16-25 | ecosystem: Environmental > Aquatic > Deep subsurface > Groundwater > Cave microbial mat | place... | reverse complement strand
AAGAACATGGCGTTGTTCTTGACAAGCGTTTTGGCGTGGGATACCCGGCTCTTCCACATCATTTTCCGATGTGGAATGGCGCACGCCTGCGCGATCGCGTGATGCTGGCGATTACGCGCAGCGGCGATGGCTACGTTTGGGGTGTCCTGGGTTTGGCGCTGCTGCTCAACGGATCGAGCGAAGCGATGCGTTGTGTTGCCGCAGGCGCGATCGCCTTCGCGATTCATCTGCCGATTTATAAAATCGTGAAGACACTCGTCAGCCGGCCACGGCCCTTTGAAATTTTGATCGGCGTCAAGAATCTTATCATCGTCCCTGATCGCTTCAGTTTTCCCTCCGGCCACACGGCATCGGCTTTTTTGATGACAACGTTATGCGCGAACTTCCTGCCGGAATCTTTTTACGTGATGATGCCTTGGAGTTTTTTGATCGCCTTTTCGCGCGTTTATCTTGGGGTGCATTTTCCTTTAGATGTAACTGCCGGCGCGGTGTTGGGGATTATCCACGCGCGCTTGGGCATTTGGATTTTTCAACTATTGAGCTGAGACCATGTTAAGTCAGATCGAATCTCTTTCAACAATTAAAGCAGCCAAACGCGTCCTCGTCGTCGATGATGAGCGGGACATTACCAGCCTGGTGGCGCTCAATCTTCGGCAATCGGGTTTCGAAGTTTATGAGAGCAGCTCAGCGGAAGATGCGCTCAACATTATGCAGCAAAAAAAGATCGACCTGTTGATTCTCGACGTGCTGCTGCCGCAAATGAATGGATTTGAGTTATGCGAGCATCTGAAAACCAGTCCGGTCGCCTCGTCGGTGCCGATCATTTTCATTTCCGCATTGGGCGCTGAGCGCGAGCGCCTGCGGGCGTTGAATTTGGGCGCCGAAGATTATGTGGCCAAGCCGTTTTCCGTTCGCGAGCTGGTCGCGCGCGTGCGTGCCGTCTTGCGTCGCGTCAACGGCAGCCAAAAAATCGATACGCTGGTGTGCGGCGATCTGAAGTTCGATCTTGTTCGTTATCGGCTCACGGTGAAAGACAAGCCCGTGCAAGTCTCGCGCAACGAGTTTCGTCTTTTAAAGTATCTTGCCAGCAATGCCAACCGGGTTTTTTCGCGCCAGGAGCTTCTTGATTATCTGTGGGGCAAAGGCAACAAGCTCGGCTACGGAAACATCGACGTTCACATTCATCGTTTGCGGCACAAGATTGAACCGGATCACACCAACCCTGCCTACCTTCGCACGATCTGGGGCGTCGGCTATCGCTTTTCCGTGGAATAAGGAGAGCGAGGAAAATTAGTCTTTGTCCGAAGAAGCGATTTTCTTGAGAATGCTCCTGCAACGGCTTGGACGTTGCATTGGAAGATTCCTGGATTTTTACAATACGCAATATTTTTGAAACCTCGGCAAAGCCGAGGTTGGAACATTTTCAGACGGAAACGAATTAGGCGCAGCGTTAATTCGACAAGAGCGGTCATCTGTTTTTGCAGAATTGTATAACTCCTTCGATTAACCTGCCTTCTGACGCGCAATATCCCTTCGCGCGGCGGCCACCCTAATCTATCCTTGATGCGTTCATTTTCCCTAACGAACACTTTCTGTGTCTATAATGGAAGCCGTGAACTTTTACGCTTCGTTTTTGCTGTTTGCTCTTGCTGCCGCGTTTTGTATATTCGCGTGCTCATGAATAGGCGAATATGAAATCGGGGATGTTCTTCATGCTCAACCGGCTCGGATTTTCGATCTTTTATCTTTGCATCATCATTTTTGCATCGCTTGCCGCCAGACGTACTGACGAGATTTTAACGCCGCTGCTGATCACCAATGGGGCAAACGAGATGGTGCAATATTTTCTCCCACGGCGTATCGAATTAAGATTTAGCCCACCGGAAGCCGGTCTTTACCTTCCTACTTTTCAAGGAACTCCTCGCTTTGGCGCGATGATTATTCGCGCCGATCGTGATTCTATCGTCTCAATAGTTGTCGATGAATCGTTTGATGGTATTCGTAAGATTTTCATCGACCGCAACAATGACGAAAATCTTGCCAATGACGGCGACGGGAGCTGGGGCGTTCGTCGCGTGAATTATTTGGAAACTGCCGCGCCAGTGCTCGTCGGCTTTTCATCGGATTATCGCGCGCCGCTTGCCATTCGCTTTTATCGTTTTGATCAAAGTCTTCCCAACGTAATTTTTTATTATCGCGACTACTTCGCAAGCGGCGGACTATACGCCGGTGATCAACGCTACGCCATCATGTTGCTCGATGACAACGCCGATGGACGCTTGAGCGATTTGCAGAACACAACTTTGGTCGTCGATGCCAATCAAGATGAGAAATTGGATACGCTGCCGAGCAGCGCCGAAATGTTCAATGGCCGCGAGCCATTTCTCCTCGGCGACGAATCTTATGTTCTGCGGGAGGTGTCCGAAGATGGCCGCCTCGCGAAATTTGCCGTTTCTGCAGCGAAGGCGGCGCACAAAGTGAGATTAGAAGCAGACTCTCCAGCGCCGGAATTTTCGACGACGGATTTCTCCGGCAAGTCGCTGAAGCTCTCGGACTATCGCGGTCGAGTCGTGCTGCTTTACTTCTGGGCGACCTGGTGCAAGCCCTGCATTGCAGAGCTGCCATCTCTTTTAGAACTGTATCGAGAATTCGGAGCTTCTGAGAAAAATCATGATTCAAAAGGCGATTTCGAAATCATCGGCGTTAGCTTGGATCAAGACCGCGAAGCGCTGAAGCGTTTTGCCGAAAGCGAACAATTGCCCTGGCCCCAGCTTTTCGACGGTGGTGGGTGGAACATGCAAATCGCGCAGCAGTATCGCGTCACTTCTCTACCGCGCACTTTTTTGATTGATGAAAAAGGCCTTATTCGCCATGTCGATTTGCGCGGCGCAGCACTTTCGGAGGCGGTTACGTGGTTGATGGAGAAAAGAATCGCTAACGCTGCTTTTTTACACTAACGATGTCTTCAACCTTTCGTTGCTGTTGCTCATACTCATACTCCTACTCTTACTCGCTTTTTCTTTTGAATATGAAAACCAAAAGCGAGTAAGAGTAAGAGAAAGAGTACGAGTATGAGTATTTGGAAGAAATATCAAGCGGCAATCAATGTTTACTTACGACAAAGGCATCCGCATCACCGGCAGCAGCTTGACGCTCGATGCGCATGTGCATTCCGAAGCCTGTTGCATCACCCACGCGCACATGGATCATCTGCGCTCGCATCGACACATCTTCGCGACGCCGACGACAATCGACTTCATCAAACGGCGTTTGGGAAAAATGCGCTCGACGCCCGTCAACTTTCATGAGCCGTTCGAGTTCGAAGGATCGAGGATAACGTTTTTACCGGCGGGACACATCTTAGGCTCGGCTCAAGTTCTCGTGGAGCGCGATGGCAAGCGACTTCTTTACAGCGGCGATTTCAAAACCGGAGTGAGCGTGACTGCTGAGCCTCTAACTTATGCATCCTGCGACGTGCTGATCATGGAATGCACCTTCGGCAATCCGCGCTATCGCTTTCCACCTCGAGAAGAAATCGTGCAGCGCCTCTGCGCATGGGCGGCGCAAACACTTGACGAAGGAAATGTTCCGGTTGTGTTCGGCTACATGCTCGGGAAAGCGCAGGAAGTGGTGAAGATTCTTGCCGATAACGGCTTTGCGCTATGCGCGCATGGTTCGATCATGCGCCTGTTGGAGATTTACAAGAAAGCGGAAATTGAGTTTGGCAATGTCGAGCAGTTTCGCGCCACGACGCCGCTTGCAGGCCGCGTTCTCATATTGCCGCCAAACGCGCGTAAGACAAGACAGGTCGAGAAAATTGCAAACAAGAAGACGATGTATCTCTCCGGTTGGGCCATTGATCCTGGCCTGCGCTTCCGCTTCGGCGTCGATGAGGCATTGCCGCTCTCAGACCATTGCGATTTCGATGGCTTGGTCGAATACGTCCGGCGCATCGAACCGCGAAAAATTTTTACCACGCACGGCCCGCCGGAGTTTGCGATTTATCTTCGCGCGATTGGGTTTGAGGCGGAGGCGTTACAACCCCAAAAGCAGTGGAAGTTATTGTGAATTTGCAATGGTTGGGATATTTGAGAATTCGTTAAGTTGAGGGGTCAAATTCGAAATGCTTTTCTTTTGCGAAATAGCATCAGCAAGGTGAGTCTTTGAAGCGACGCCATTCCGAAACTTAATTGGCGCCTCGACAAAATCCGCCAATCCAATGGGTTTGATATTTAAGAGATCAGAAAGAGTAATATCTTTTTCACGTTTACCCTTCACAAAATAAAGCTCCAAGAGGCGAAGAAACCAACCATGAGTTACGATGATGATGGTTTTCTCCTGCCGATTCTGGATAAATTTCTCGATTTCTTTTACACGAGCCATTGAATCTTTGAAACTCTCTGCTCTATTCTCATTGCTAAACCAGCGCTTCAAAATAGGTGGCCTGGTACGTTTGAGAAACTTGTATTCACTCCTACTTATTAGATTTTTATCGAATCTTACCTCTCTTAACAGATCCAACCTCTCCACCGACCCTACTTTGAGATGCTCTTGCAGTTTCTTTGCGGTGTCTTTGGCTCTGAGGGCGGGGGAATGGCAAATCAATTCGACATTCTGAGGAAGTGATGCAAAGTCAATTCCGTGGTTCTCATGGAGGGGTGTGTGGTAGCCATTGCTTAAAGCCTCTATAAACTCATCATAGGTACAATTTTCTGGATTGAAAATTGTTTGCCCATGACGCATGAACCAAACGTGCTTTACCTTTGAAGAATTCATTATCCTACTCCCGTCATGCGATGCAGTTCGTGCCGGTCAATCAATGACGTTCCTCCTCATCCGCCACCTGCGGACACCCTTATATACATACAAAGAAGTGAACTCGAAGAAAAGAAATTAACTACCACAAGTTTATTATCGATACCTTCGGCAATAAAAACCATGAATAACAGGAGAATAAAAGTTGGATTTTTGCATCTCAACAGGTGACAAAAATAAGTAATCAAATGACAAAAGTCAATCAAACAAATATTAAGATTTTCTTCTGTAAAGCACTTGCTCATTCTCGGTGTCTAGTACTACATGATCGCCATCCTGAAAATTGTCTACCTTAATTCCACACATATAAGGTAGCCTGAACTCACGAGCGATCGTTGCGGCATGTGAAAGGTAACCTCCGTTTTCTGTCGTAAACCCGGCCAGCGCGCTTAGATTAAAATACGAAAGTTCAACGCCCTTAAAGACGCCGATAATAGGCTCTCTTTTATCTGCTCTGTAAGCTGTCAATTTTCTTAAATACTCATCATTGCTTTGAGCAGTCAAGCAAATCCCTTCTGCATGTCCATAAAAAAGCGATTGACCTTTGACGGATTTATAGCCTTTCCCAATATCTCGACTACCGTCAAATGGCTTGCTTTCGAAGGGCGAGGTCTTCAAATCTGACAGCACATCCCGAACCCGATGTTGCTTGCACGCTTCGAAATACGCATGTGTTTGCAGAGCATGTAACCTATACATCTCGCGGTTATTCCCCGTCAATTCTAATACTTCATGATATTCTAAATAATAAATCAAATCACCCAGGCGATAACGTCTTGCCAACTCTTTAATGGCGCGCTTCAATACATACAGAATCTTCAAGAGTTCAGATTTAGCCTTCTCCCGCAGACGCATGAACCGGCCAGCAGAAATGACCCAGCTCCGGCAAGGCTTATCCAGTTCTTGCGCACCAACCTTGCGACCAGTATTTATCACAGCATCTTCTCCCTGCGGCCGCGCACCACCATGTTCGTAATGTTTGTCTTGCCCGAATATGGTGCTCAGATCCTTTAACGAATACTCGCCAAGCCTCGGTTGGCTGATGTCAAGAGAGCCCAGGTGTTGAAACTTATCGAGAAACTCCCCCAGCGCAATCTGGTCGGTTTTCCACAGCCGCTCGTAAAGCGGATAGTTCGGTCCATTAAGCTCTGGGGCTATTTTTACGTCTCTCAAGAGTTCATTCAAGATGTGTTCGACGGATGACGGCGTTTCTGAATTCAGCAGGTTCTTCAGTTTTTCCTTAGCTACATGTGTGCATAAAAATGCGAGTCGCGCAATGACAACATATTTCGGACAAAACGAGGTTCGAAGATGCTCCAATATCTCATCTATTTCTTTCTTCAAGTTGTTCTCCGAAGCCGAATGTAGGTCGTGGCTAAAATAGGACCTATAGAATTGCTCATTTTTCCTGAAAAAATCACCGGCATTGTTATATTCTTTTGGAGCATGATTCGCAAGTATGTCATCTAAAAAGCCTGAATACTGCCCTTGAAGATCACTTCCTTTTTCTCCTGCAATTTCACACCACAGTTCCGATTCAATATTTTGCAGATACAGTCCGTCTTCGGGGTATGATGCGGCAGCAGGATTTTGCTCAATTTGTTTGAGATAGTGTGAGACAAAAGTGTCTAGATATTGCTCTTTGCTAATGCCGGGCAACCGGAAAGTGAGAGCGTCAACAATTATGTTTGTTCGGGCCTGATCCGCGACCGTATAGAAAAAATTAACTTGATCTTTCAAATCGAGTTTTGCGTAACCCAGATCGGATCTTCCGATGCTGATTGCCCCCTCTTTATTGTGAGTTCCAGCAAAACCGTATTTAAAGATCGAATATCCGAGAGGCACCGCACGCACGAATAACTCAGAGATATTCGTACTAGAGAGTATTGGCACCCTATGATAAAGCTGAAAGTTTTCTTTCAGGATTCCGGATAATTTGTTTTGCTCATCGAGATTGACTTTGTCCGGTGAATAACTAAAAGCCGTTATGGGCCGTGATTGCACAAGGTAAAGCTGCTCATCATCCTCGGATATCACAAATTCAGCATCTTGCGGGAAGCCAAAATGTTCTTCCAATTCTTTAGCAACATAGTACAACTTTTCTTGAAGCTCCGCGGGAAGTGGAACTGCGCTATTGTCGCGACTAGTAGAGATTCTTTTGCCATTTTCGCTATTCAGCGTTATGGAATAATCTTCCGATTTTTCACGCTCGCCTTGCCAATACTCGATTTTCAACCATTGGTTCGGTGGATTCATTGGGTGGGTCGTAAAAAGAAAACCGGAGAACTTCGGCTTGACCAGCCTTTGAATCATGATTCCAAGCTTTACGTCATATCTGCGGATATCATGTAAAGTATCACTTGGGTTCGCCTCATCTGGTGTGCAGAATTTTTTATAAGATCGAAGGATTTTCTCTTCGAACTTTTCAAAGCGATTGGGTACATTGAGGTAGGTATCAAAAGCACCGGCAAAGCTATTTCCTTCACTATCCTCAAGGTTACTTGTGCAACGAATTGCGAGCAATGGGCCAAGGGAGTCTGCAATTTGCTGATCGTAGATTTCCTTCAGGTCAACTTGGCCGGTTTTCTTGAAAATCTCAAAAAAACTGAAGTCCAGTGCTACGGTATCCGGTATAAAGTAACCAAGTTGCCCAAGCTTGAGTTGATTGAGGCTTTTGTTGCCGATCCGGAGGACAATAGGCAATCTCTTGTCACTCGCAGTCAATGAAATCGAGTTGTCTTCAATGAGCGCTTGAAAATCTTCACCTAAGTTGAAATCACCAGTGAAGTCCTTAGCGTATGAAATAATTGTGAAGCTGCCGTGATCCTTAGGCGAAACATTGTATGCGATATAAGAACCGCGGCTATCAACCGAAGAAAAGCTTATCCTCATTTTTTACTACCCCCGGTCCTCACAAAGTTGACAAAGTACTTTCAATTTCCTGTACCTGTTCGATCCCATTTTGTCCATTGCTTCTTAGTATCTGAAGCGCATCTTCGAGTTTTTGGCGCGCAGCCGCCCGGTGCTTCCCGCGGCTTTCGCCGGTGCCCTCCATCTTTAACAAGGCGCGCGCTTCGTTGTGCAGCGTCTTGGCAATTTCCGGATGTTGGCTATCGTAAATACTCTTCTTGATTTCCAAAGCATCTCCGAATAGCTGGGAAGCCTTGGATGCAAGCCCGGTTTCCAGATGGACGAGTCCGAGAGTCTCGGACACGCTAGCGTGCTCTCTCAGATCCTGATTTGGCTGCGCCAGATATATTTTCAATGCATCTTCCAACTGCTCTTTTGCCGCTACGTAGCTTTTCTTTTCATAGTGGGTTCGTCCAATTTCTAGGAAGATTCGAGCGAAAAAGAGATGATTTTCGTTAAAGAGCGGGTTGATGATGTTTTGCGCTTCTTCCAAATTGTCAAGCGCTTCCTTATGCTTGCCAGTCGCCCTAAGCGCCACGGCTTCATCCACTAATAACTTCGCTAATTCTGCATTTGCCTTGTCCAAAACTTGCCGTTTCAACTCAAGTGCTTCGTCAAAACTTTTGACTGCCTGATCAAATTCACCCCGTGTGGTCTCCAAAATGCCGCGTTGGTCTAAAAGATCGGCCCTTAAGCGTTTGTAGATCGGCTCTTCAGCTTCCGCTTTCTCTGTTGTGGTTTGAATGGTCAGTTCAGCTTCCTTTAGTCGGTTAAATACGATCAATAGCTTCACTTTATTTACCAGAGATTCGATCACAGCGGCGCTATTGGCGCCAAGAATAGCAGCCTCGATCTCAATGCCTTTTTCAAGCTCAGCGAGTGAAGTATTGAAGTCGCCTTGTTTTCTTTTAACAATGGCAGACTCCTTTAGAACAGAGGCAACGATCAAACTCTTCTCTGTTTGCAACCTGGTACCAAGGGCTTCTCGTGCCTGGTTGATACGCTTTTCTGCTGTGCCAATATCCGATGAAATTCTGGCCAGCCGCGCCGACATGACCAAACGGTTGATAATCTCCGCATGGCCGGAGGCAAATTTTTCAGAGCAGGTTTGCATTGACTTTTCGAGGATGTCTTGGGCGTCCTGATAGCGGCCCGTAAGCGAATAATATTCGGCGAGTCGCAGTTGATAGTTCGCATAACCAGGATGTTTTTCGCCGTATGCGTCTTTTCGAATCCGTTCAATCCAATCCAATAATTCTTTTGATTCGTTGGCTCGGAATTGAGCAAGATAGATATCAGCTTTGACTTCCAATGCTTCGGCGACCGAAGGATGCTCCTTGCCGTAGATCCCATCCTTCATTTTTATGGCCTGATCGATGCGCTTGAGTGCTGCCCTAAATTTTCCCAAGCGCCGATCCACTTCACTCAGAAGCTGATACATGCGTGCAATAAATGGATGTGAGGATTTCCCGAATATGAGCTTTCGCGATCTCTGTGCTTCCTTAAGCTTCTCTTTGGCTTGAGAGTATTTCTGTTGTTCATAATAGCATGCTGCCAGCAAAATCAAACGTCCGAAATAGTGTGAATTATTTTTTCCCAGGCTCGCCTCCGTGATGGTCAGCGACTTCACCAAGTGCTTTAGTGCTTCGTCAAATTCACCCTTTTTCAGGCAAAGATTTCCGTAATGATAATGAGTGGTGGCAGCGGCCGGATGATTCTCCGAATAGACCTTGGCTTGGATATCAAGAATGCGATTCCATACCTGCTCTTCTTTATCAAACTCACCCAGGTGATCGAAAATCTTTCCCTGAATCTCAAGGGCTTCGGCCACGGATGGATGCACTTTGCCATAGATGGATTCTTTCATTTCAAGAGCCTGGCTGATATAGTCCCTTGCCTTTTCAAAGTGGCTAAGCCGGCGTTGAAGTTCAGCCATATCCTGCAACCAACGCGCCTTCAAGTAGTGATTCTTCCTGACAATCGTCTGCTTGATGATGCCATCCAACTCCTCAACAATTTTTAGCGCCGAGTGATACTCTCCTTTTTCATTCAGAGCATCAGCTAAATGGAGGGATCTTTCAATATATTCGGGGTGGAATTTTCCAAAAGTTGCTTCAGTGATCTCAAGAGCTTTCTTAAAATGAGTAATGGCGTCATCGTATTGCCCCAGCCGCAAATAATAAGAACCCAAATCATGTTCAGACCGGCCAACTTCGTGATGTCGTTCACCATAATGATCTATACGAATCTTCAACGCGCGATCAATAAGTTGCTTTGCCTGCTCGGTTTCCCCTTGATGGTGAAAGATCTTGACTTTTACTTCCAACGCCTCGGCCACTGAAGGATGATCCTTGCCGTAGATTTCCTCCTTCAGCTTGATTGTCTGATCTATGCTCTTAAGTGCCGCATCAAATTTCCCCAATCGCCGGTTCACTTCACTCTGAAGCTGGTGCATGCGTGCTATGTACGGATGCGGCGATTCACCGAAAATATCTTGCTGTAAGGTTTGTGCTTCTTTGAGTTGATCTTCGGCTTGCGAGTATTTCTGCTGTTCATAGTAGCACGCCGCCAGCAGAACCAAACGTCCAAAATAGTGTGAATGCTTTTTCCCCAAACTGTTCTCGGTGATGCTAAGCGATTTCTCTATGTGTTTTTGCGCGGCGTCAAATTCACCCCTCCGTAGGCAAAGATTGCCGTAATGATAATGAGTGGTTGCAGATGCCGGATGATTCTCCGGATAGACCTTTGATTCGATGATTTTCTGCCAGACCTGTTCCTCTTGGTCAAATTCGCAAAGGTGGTCGTAGATTTTGCCCCGACACTCAAGAACTTCTGCCACAGAGGGATGCACTTCGCCATAGATGGCGACTCGCATATCAACTGCTTTGCCTATGTAATCCAATGCCTCCGTAAACTGGCCTTGGCGACGATAAAGCTCCGCCATTCCAAATAGCCAACGCGCTTTCAAGTAGTGATTCTTGCTGGCAATTGTCTTCGCAATTACACTTTCCAGATCTTTAACTAATTTCAGCGACGCGGGATACTCGCCCTTTTCATAAAGTGCATTGGCTAAATGGAGAGCTCTTTCTATATATTCAAGGTGGTACTTTCCATAAGTCGCATTAGAAATCTCCAGGGCCTTTTCAAAATGAGAAATGGCGTCATCATATTGTCCCTGTCGCAAATAGTATGAACCCAAATCATGTTCGGAGCGGCCAACTTCAGGATGTTTTTCGCCGTAATGATCTTTGCGAATTTTTAAAGCCCGTTCGATAAGCAACTTTGCTTCGGTGGTCTCTCCTTGATGGTGAAACACTTTGACTTTAATTTCCACAGCTTCAGCTACTGAAGGATGTTCCTTTCCATAGAGTTCTTCTTTCATTTTTATTGCTTGATCAATACTCGCAAGCGCTGCATCAAATTTACCTAATCGCCGATTCACTTCACTCTGAAGCTGGTGCATGCGCGCAACATAAGGATGTAGCGATTTGCCAAAAATTGCTTTTTGTAAGGTCTGAGCTTCCTTGAGCTTCTCTCCGGCCAGAGAATAATTCTGCCGTTCATAGTAACACGTCGCCAGCCGGATCAGACGCCCGAAATAGTGCGAATGATTTTTCCCCAAGCTTTTCTCAGTGATGCTGAGCGACTTTTCCAGGTGCTTTAGCGCTTCATCATAGTCTCCCTTCCGCAGAAAGAGATTTCCATAGTCATAATGGGTGGCAGCGATTGCCGGATGATTTTCGTCATAGACTTTTGTCTGGATATTGAGGATGCGATTCCATACTTGTTCTTCTTCATCAAACTGACACAAGTGATCGTAAATCTTTCCTTGGACTTCCAAGGCTTCTGCTACAGATGGATGGTTTTCTCCATAACGGTCTTCCATGATTTTGACGGCCTGCTGGGACTTTTCGCGAGCGGGTCCAAACTTTCCAAGTCTTCTATCCAACTCGCTAAGCGCAACCAACGTTTTGGCGTAATTGGGGTGCCTGTCGCCAAATATTGACAGATAGCTCTGCCTGGCTTTTTCTATTTGTTCTTCTGCCTGCGGATAATTGCCCGCCTGGTAATGAATGTTGCCAAGAAGCAAAAGCAAATTGCCGTAGGATGCTTCATTCTCTCTGTGATACTCTTTGATAATTGCAAGAGCTTTTTCAGCGAATGAAACTGCTACCTCATAATTGCCATGTTGAAGAGCAAGCTGGCTCAAATCAGCGTAGGAAGAACCAATCCCCAGGCTCGTATCGGGATCAGGATGTTTGGCATGAAATTGCTCTCGGTGCTCCAGAACTTCCCTAAAAGCTTTTTCTGCGGCGCCTAAGTTTCCAAGAGAAAGGTCTATCTTCGCGAGTGCTTGTTTGATTCGCGTGACTTCCGGCGTTGTTGCATCATACGATGCCACGTTCAATGCGATATCCTGCGCGCGATTGAGTCTCCTTCGAGCTTCATCATACTGCCCCATTGCAAGATAAGCATCGCCAAGCTCGAATTGTAGAGAAGCATTTTCGCCAGGATCCACCTCCGGCAATTCATTGTACAGTGTTCGCGCATCGTCAAAGGCTGCCAAAGCATCCTTAAACTGTTCTTTGGTTCTATAGGTTTTGCCAAGCTGGACAAAAATATCCAGCAGCTTTCTTTTTTCATTAGGTAAATGTTCTTCTATTAGTCGATGAGCGGCGTTTAAAAGCTCGATGCGTTTGTCCATTCCAGCTACTATTTTGGCGCAGTATAGGTGCAGTTGAGCAGATAGATCCCAGAAACCGTGCTCTCGCGAAACTTCAATGGCCTCAAAAACATGTGGCAATTCGGCGCGAACCTCTTCACTTGATAGGCTGTCTCTATTCTTTTTCAGGAATTCAAAAGTCACTTCCACGAACTTTTTGTGGTAGTCGGCATTTAGTGTTTTCGATAAAGATCTTCCAAACCGAGCAACAAGAGGATGGAGAGAAACAGTTCTGGGAGTTTCACGGTAAATCAATGAGTTTTCAGCCAACTCTTGAAGCGCTTCCTTCCCTTCATTGGCCTTGCCGTAAGCGTTGATGATCAAGTCATTATTAATGCCGTGCGGCGCAAACCAACACATGAGCAGAAAGTAGCGGTCATTTCTTTTTCTATCAAGACTATTGTAATTTCGTGTCAGAACATCTAAGAGGTTAACCTCCCCCTCACCTAGAAAAATCTGAAAATACTGTTTGTTGGCAAAATGACTTAAAGCATTCTCTTTCTCTCCAAGCTCTTTGAGGAAATCGGTGGGCAGATCAAGACTGGACTGGAGAAAGCTTGCACATTGCTCTAAAGCAAGTGGGTGGTTCCCCATGATCTCGCAGATTTTTTTGAGCGCCTGCTGCTGCTTTTCGTCTGCCTCGATTTCAGCCCTATCTTGTCGTCGAGAGATAATCAATTCGTAGGCCGCCTCGGCATCCAGTTCCGTCAAGTTCATTACCCTTACTGGAAAGCCGTGAGGTGACTTTCTTGTGGTGAGAATAACGGAACAGCTCCTGCTTCCCTCGGGACACCATTTACGAAATTCGGCAATGTCAGTTACATTGTCGAAAATGACTAGACCCTTATTTAACTGTCCAAGTTTATCCTTAACCCTTGTTGCATGGTCGAGCGGGCGTTCCTCCCGGTGCCTCTTTAGGTTCAAATGGTTTCCGATCTTTTCAAATTCTTGAATGATGCCGTTCGGGGTGTCAATCCAATAGACACCATCTGGAAAGAAAAAGTCGAATCGATACCCAAAAGTCAGCGCCAGATGCGTTTTGCCAATTCCAGCAAGCCCCGAAATAGCTATTGGCAGCCCTACTCGATCTTGCCTATGAAAGCCCAAAACATCCACGAACAACTCCTTAAGTTCGCGCTTTCTTCCGACGAAGTAAGGGTTTCGATGCTTGGGTATATACAATTTCGTATCAAGCTGAGGAAATTTGAGATAATTCCTCTTGCTATCAGAAAGCCGGCGCTTTAATTCTGCAATATTTAAATCCCTACTCTTCAAGTTGATGACGTGGAACGAGTTGATTTCATCTGGGAGTGAAGGAATTTTTTCAACCGGTTCAGTAGCTACTGGAAATATTGGCTTGAGAAATACCCGAGCGATGCGGACTTCTTCAGAGACATGTTTGGAAGTTGAAGCTCTCTGAGACCACAACAATACCACTCCTTCTGCATTGTCGATGGCGTCAAGAACGGTCTGTGTCCATAAAACGGAACCTGTCATATCCTCCCGCGCAATCCAAACATCATAACCTGACTCGATCAGCGCCTGACGCAAGTTGAGAGCTACATCCCGGTCATTATCCGAGTAACTGATGAATAGTTTCTTTTTCATTGTAAGTACTCTCAATTTATGGAATGAACGTTGAAAGAATGGAGAGTTCGAGTTGATTCAAATTACAAACTACTGCGATGGAATAAAGTATGTCCCTCGCTTTTGTTCAAACCACGTTCAGTGAAAGAGTTGGTATTCAAATTTTTTACGATTGAAGGATAAGTTGCGAAAAGAAAAATTAGCTTCTGATAGAGGCAGGAAAAAGGAATGCCCATGGAGATCGAACTCCGGTTTTTACCGATCGACCTTGGCATGCTTTGAAGCGAATTCGTTCCGCTCATGTCCTGAGACTCCCCACTCAAAGCGTCCTGCCATTCCCTACAGGCGATCAAGATGAAAGAAAGGTTGGAATCAATGAAGAATGGAATGACGTTGTTGTTGCAGAATATATGCGAAATTATTCTGGAAAAGTCAAGACAAATTTTTTGGCCAAAACCTAAAAAACTGAGGAAGAGTCAGAAATGTTGGAATTATTGCCGGATGGGAATACCACATCTAGACAATTTCATGAATACCTTCGAGATTTGTGAAAGCGGATGAAAATGCAGAGAAATCTTTGGAAGTGCCTCACCCCACCGGCTGATAAACCGTCTTCAACTCTTCAATTTCCTTTTTCACCCGCGCTTCATTCCATCCCAACACCGCCGCCATGATTTCCGCGCACGTCAGCGCGGCATCGATTCCTGGATGTCCGGCGGAGCCGAGCTCGGTGCGGCGTAAGACGATGTCCGTCAGCTTTTGCGCCATTTCTTCGCGAATGCCGAAGAGCACTTCGGCGCGGAGTACCGGCGAGCTGTGGCTTATTGGATCTCCCGCGCGCAAGCGAGCATCGTCGAGAGAGCGCAACACTTTGGGATAAGCATTTCCGTAGGTGTTGATCAAATGCCGAATCGTATCTGGTTTGAGATTCCGCTGCGGCTTCGAGGTCTCTTGCGCGAGGTAATCATCGAAGCGTTCGATCTTTCCGCCATAAACCTGCTTTTGATGTGTTATGCTTGACGGAAATGTTTTGCCGAGCTTGCGGCAGATCACGTCAATCGATTTTGCCGCCACGTCGCGGGATGTGGTGTACTTCACCCCAACGACCGTCAGCAGCCCATCAATTCCGTCTTCCACAAGATGATCATGAATTTGATAATGCTTCACCAATGTCACGTTGCCATTTTTGCTGGCAGATGAATCCATCGGCAAAAGCCCGCCGTAGTAGCGCGACACTTCTTCGCGCTTGATAGCCGCCGGAGGATAAGCTTCATTGACTTGGTGGATGAATTCTTGAACTTGTTTTTCCGTGATACGAAAATTCTCGACAGAACCGGTGTATGGCAAATGTGTCGTGCCGATCAGCGAATAATCTCGCCACGGGGTGATGAAGAAAAGCCGCGAGCCTTTGCTGACGACGGCGTCAGCGTCCTTCGTTTCATATTTGCTGGAGATGCCGACGGCGTATTCGGGAATAAGCTGCCGCCGCACCACGATGTTCATCGCGATCGAAGGGAAAAATTTCTGTCGAGGTGTTGCGCCATTGAGCAAACCAAGCACGCGATCCACCCACGGGCCGCTGCTGTTCAAAATCATTTTGGCGCTCACTTCAAAAGTATTCTTGCCGATGTGATCGGTCACCCGCACGCCGGTGATACGATTACCTTCTTTTAAGAACTCATTGACTTCAGAATAATTGACGATTGCCGCGCCCGCCTCTGTTGCCGAATGTAAAACAGCGAAGAGGAGGCGTTCTGAATTGTAAGTTTGGCAATCATACCAAACCGCCCCGCCGGTAAGACCGTTGGTGTCAACTCCCGGCACCAGGCGGAGCAATTCTTCGCGTGAAATGGTGTGTCCAGAGGGAAGATGTTTTTGCGGATCAGAAAGGCTGTTGCGGTCGAAGCCGACAAGATCATTCATCATCAGCGCGATCGCCATCACTTCGCGGCCTTTGAGGCCGTGTCGATACGTCGGCATGACGCAGGGCAATGGATGCACGAGATGCGGCGCGATGCCCATCAGAATACGGCGCTCGCGAATCGATTCACGCATGCGTTTGAAATCTGCGTGCTGCAAATAGCGCAAGCCGCCGTGAATGATTTTCAAACTGTTCGAAGATGTGGCGCCGCCGAAATCGCCCTTCTCCAAAAGCGCCACGGAGAGGCCGCGCTCAGCCGCGTCCCATGCCGCGAAAGCGCCATAGATGCCGCCGCCGATGATCAGAAGATCATATGTTCGGCTGGCGAGTTCCTGCAAATCTCTCTTCATGAGAGTCCAATTAACCTTCCTGTGCGCGACAAAAACTCAATGCCGACAAAACGCGTCGAGGTCGCCGATGCCGGAACGATTTCGAATTATTTCGATTCAAGATCACCCTTTGATCTTTTCATTATCTAAAGTACCGCGATAAGGCATGAAATGCGTAGCCTTATATTATTTTCGTCAACACGAATGAAAAGGGATAGCCGAATAACAATGCGAAGGAGAAGAAAACACGATCAGGATTTGCTGGTGGGGGAGGAGGTATGTACGATCATCAAGCAACCGTGTTCTGTGAAAGTTGTGCCATGCTCGCTGTCGTCCTCGGCGCGATGATAATCGCCTGCTGTCAGGCGTTGACCGGCGCTGTAGCAGTCGCCCTCGATCACGTAAAGCTCCTCGATGTGATCGTGATGGTGACTGGGGAGTATGCTGCCGGCTGCCATACGCATCAACATCGTGGAGCTTCCAATGGCTGGGTTATTAAATAAATTTTTAAATGAGACGCCTGGAGCCATGTTCTGCCATTCGCCTTCGTTTTCTTTGATGACTGCATACTCAGGAAGTCGGGTAATTGCTTCGCTGGTTTTCAGCGATTGTAGAAGGCGGTCTTTGACGGCTGGCGGAGGCTCAATGGGCCTCTCCGGCGCTACTGCCAAGGCGCGGTTTACACGCCGCAGTTCAGCAAGGTCTTTTTGAAGTTCGGTCCCGCCACTTTTTATCAATGTGGTAAGGCTCTCCTCTTTATCACTTAGAGCACCGAGCGTCACCGCCGCGGCCAGATCTTCAAATTCTTCAGTGTTATTCATCGGTGTCGTTTTCTCGTCATGCATGTGCGGAACCTGAATGTGTTTGACTCAAGCTCTCGCGAAGTTTTTTCATCGCCTGTTTTGTGCGCGTTTTAACGGTGCCAAGGGGTGTGTTGGTGGCTTCAGCGATTTCTTGCTGGCTCATGCCGCGATAATATGCCAACTCGATCACTTCTCTTTGCTCTTGGGGAAGTTTTTCAAGAGCGAGGCGAATCAAGCGGCCATCCTCCGAAGCGAGGGCATCGCTTTCCGGATCGGAGCCGCCTTGTAAGAGTAGCTCGTCGGTGTTTTCCATTTCCACGCGACGGCTGGCGAGATTCATTTTTACGCGATAGCGATCAATAGCGAGATTGCGACAGAGTACCACGAGCCAGGCGCTGACGTTGCCGCGTTGTTCGTTGTAAAGGGCGGCTTTGTGCCAGGCGATGAGAAAGGCGTCGTGCAGAACGTCCTCCGCCGCGGCCTGATTTTCCAATATCTTCAGCGCCAAGCGATACAGCACGCCGGCGTAGCGATCATAGAGTTTGGCAAGCGCCCATTGCTTTTTTTCCGTCATCGCGACGAGCAACTGCGCGTCAGTGAGTTCGGACGATTGAGGCGAGAGATCAGACGACATTGCCGGAGCAAAATCCTTTCAGAGAAAAACCCAACACCGCGGCGACTGGAGTGCGGTCTCGATCTGCATATTTTGGTTCACTACGACACTACGGAAATGCGAGGAAGCCTTCTTGCTCGTGGGTGAAAAATTAGCAATATTAAATCGAAAAACAAGTGGGAAATTGGATACACATGAAATGATTCTTGTAAACCGTATGGCTCGATGATTGTCTTGACTCTGAGAGCAGATTTCTTTATTTTTGCGATGCTGCAACATCGCAAAAAAAACGCCACCGCGTGTTAATGATGAATGATGAAAGAGAGCCCGACATGAAATTCGCCAAACGCATGGAGAGGTTGGGCACCGAGACCGCTTTTGAAGTGCTCGCGCGTGCCAAGGCCCTGGAGGCAGAGGGGAAGAGCATTATTCATCTTGAAATTGGGGAGCCGGATTTTGACACCCCCCACTTCATCGTCGATGCTGCGATTGATTCGTTAAAGCGCGGTCGCACGCATTACACCCCGGCGTCCGGCATCCCACCGTTACGCGAGGCTATCGTCCGCGATGTCGAGCGCCGGCGCGGCGTCAAAGTCAAGCCCTCGCAAGTCGTCGTGACGCCCGGCGCGAAGCCGATTATGTTTTTTTGCATTCTCGCGTTGGTGGATGATGGCGAAGAAGTCATTTATCCAAACCCGGGCTTTCCCATTTACGAATCGGTGATAAATTTCGTCGGCGGGAAGGCGGTTCCCCTGCCCTTGCAAGAGTCAAAAGATTTTCGTTTCGATATAAAAGATTTGCAAGAATTGGTCACCGACCGTACGCGAATGATCATCATCAACACGCCGCAGAATCCCACCGGTGGAATCTTGACTCACGACGATATTCGCGCCATCGCTGAGATCGCCCGCAGTAAAAAAATTTGGGTGCTTTCCGACGAGATGTACAAGAACATCATCTTCGATGCTGAACATTACAGCATGCTTTCGGAGCCGGGGATGCCAGAGCATACGATTTTGCTCGACGGCTTTTCGAAAACATTTTCCATGACCGGCTGGCGGCTGGGCTTCGGCGTGATGCCGGAGCCGCTGGCGGAGCGCGTGACTCAATTGATGATCAATAGCAACAGTTGCACCTCGACGTTTACGCAAGACGCGGGCGTCGCTGCGCTGGACGGGCCGACCGAAGAAGTGAACGCGATGGTTGCAGAATTCAAGAAACGCCGCGACATCGTCGTTGCGGAATTGAACAAGATAAAGAATGTCTCGTGCATCATGCCACACGGCGCGTTTTACGTTTTCCCGAACGTCTCCAAAGTGCCGATGGGGGCGCGCGAGCTTGCCAATCATTTGCTCAACGAAGCTGGCGTTGCGGTTTTATCCGGCACCGCGTTTGGAAAATATGGCGAAGGCTATCTGCGATTGAGTTATGCCAACTCGGTGGAGAATTTGCTTGAAGGCATCCGGAGGATGAAAAAACTGATTGAGGCGCTGTAGCTGGATGCATATGAAAAAGCCCAAGGTCTATATTGAAACATCAATTGTCAGCTATCTTACTGCTTGGCCAAGCCGTGACCTTGTGACCGCTGCTCGCCAACAAATTACTCGCGAGTGGTGGGAGACACGTCGAGAGGGTTTCGAACTATTCATTTCGCAAAGTGTCATTGATGAGGCGAGCGCTGGAGATCCTGATGCAGCAAAGCGCCGCCTGGAAGCTCTAAACACACTTCCTCTTCTCAACCCGATGGAAGAGGGGGATGAGCTCGCACAGACTTTCATGGAGCAGGTACCTTTGCCGAATGAGGCAGCGGCAGATGCTTTGCACCTTGCGATCACAGTTGTTAATGGAATAAATTACCTCCTCACTTGGAACTGCACGCATTTGGCTAATGCTGCATTACGAAACAACATCGAAAGTGTATGTCGTAACAAAGGTTATGAGCCGCCGATAATTTGCACACCTGAAGAATTACTTGTGGAGTAGAGCCATGGTAATCGACAACATTATTGCGGAAGTGCGTCAAGCAAGAGAAGCGTATGCCAAAAAATTCAATTACGACGTGCGAGCGATGGCACGCGACCTACGAGAACGGCAAGCAAAAAGCGGTCGCAAAGTCGTGTCGTTTCCGCCGCGGCGGATCAAATCTGTTGAGCAGCTAACGCCTGCACAAAAATAATGGCCAGCTTGATGTCACAAGATTCGGTACAAAAAACCAAGAAGACCGCGCTCTACGACACCCACGTCGCGCTCGGCGCCAAGATGGTGGAATTTGGCGGCTACTTGATGCCGGTGCAATATCGCGGCATCATCGAAGAGCATCGCAAGGTGCGGGCGTCGGTCGGCGTTTTCGATGTGTCGCACATGGGCGAGTTCGAGATTCGCGGCAGCGGCGCGTTGGACTTTTTGCAGCGTATGACCATCAACAACGTCGCCAAGCTTGAAGCCAATCAAGCGCAATACTCCGCTCTATGTTATCCCGACGGCGGCATTGTCGATGATTTGATCGTGTATCGTCTGGCCGATCATTACATGCTCGTCGTCAATGCCGGGAATCTTCAAAAGGATTTTGATTGGCTGAAGCAACATGTCGACGGCAGCGCGCAATTGATCAACATCAGCGATGAAACCAGTTTGCTCGCCGTACAGGGTCGCCATGCGCAGGCGACTTTGCAAAAGCTGACGAAGATGGATCTTGCGGCGATCAAATACTACTGGTTTGCGCAGGACGAAATGGCCGGCGTGCCGGTTTTTATCTCGCGCACCGGCTACACCGGAGAAGACGGCTTCGAAGTCGGTTTTCCGGCAACGCATTCAAAAAAAATGTGGGACGCCATTTTCACGGCCGGCAAAGAATTTGACATCGAGCCCATCGGCCTCGGCGCGCGCGATACCTTGCGCCTCGAAATGAAATTTTGTTTGTACGGAAATGACATCGATCAAGCCACGTTACCCATCGAAGCCGGGCTGGGATGGATTACCAAACTCGACAAGGGCGATTTCATCGGGCGCGAGCCAATTGCCAAGATGAAAGCCGCCGGGATTCCGCGCACGCTTGTTGGTTTCGAAGTGGAAGGCCGCGCCATCGCGCGACACGGTTACCCGATTCTGAAAGACGGCAAGCAAATCGGCCAGGTGACCAGCGGCACTTTTTCACCGAGCTTGGAAAAAGCCATCGGCCTCGGGTTGATTGAAACCGCCCACAACGTAATCGGCGCTGAAATTTCCATCGACGCACGAGGGAGAATAGCAAAAGCGCGGATCGTCAAGACGCCGTTCTACCAAAGGCCGTATTAAAAGTAGAGTGTTGGCTGATACTGGATGCTGTAATAATTCGTAAAACGTAATTCGTAAATGTTTTTTACGCATTACGGATTACACATCACGTTTTACTCATCGAGCAACCAGCATCACTCACTACAAAAGGATTGTATGGAAGCACGAATCGATCTGTATCAGTCACCCCGTGACGTAAGCGATGCCGAGTTGAAGAAAGCAGCGGTTATTGTCATCGATGTTTTGCGGGCGAGCAATTCCATTATAGCGGCGGTTGACAACGGATGCAAACGGGTCGTTCCGGTCATCGAAGTTTATGAAGCCAAAACGCTCGCAGTACGATTTGCCTCCGAGCACGCCCTTCTCTGCGGCGAGCGCGAGGCGCGAATCATCCCCGGTTTCGATCTAGGCAATTCGCCTTTTGAATACAAAGCCGAGCGCGTCAAAAATCGCACGTTGATTTTTTGCAGCACCAATGGCAGCCTCGCCATGGTGCGCGCCGGCGCGGCAACGAATGCCGTCGTCGGTAGTTTTGCAAATGTTTCGGCGATTGTCGACAAGCTGAAATCGGAGAATTATATCGCCATTCTGTGCGCCGGCCTCAAGCAGCGCATCTCGCTCGAAGACACCGTATGCGGCGGTATCTTTGTGGACGCGCTGTTGCGCGCGCGCCCGTCGGCGTGGAAACTGAACGACGCGGCGGCGGCGGCGCAGGCGTTGTTTCTGCATCACGCCAAAGATCTTTTGTCGATGGCGAAAGCGAGCGAGCACGGAAGCTATCTTTCGCACATCGGCGCGGAGGACGACATTAAACACTGCGTCCAGATCGACAGCACGGCAACGATTCCCGTAATCAAGGTGGATAGCGGTCGATTGGTCACAGTGGTCAAAGACTCATAGGATTTTTTAAGAATCAGCCAGAGGAATATCATCATCACGTTTGACAACAGGTGGGAGTAGAGAAAATGGCGGGCAAAAGCCGCGAAGAACTATCGCCTCGACAAAAAGAAGAAATCTTCGGCATCCTGCTCATGATGCTGGGACTGCTCATTCTCATCAGCCTGCTGTCTTATGATTCGAACGAGCAACCGCTCGGCCTCAGCATGGGCCCGGTGAACAATGCGCTCGGCGTCGCCGGGGTTTACATTTCTTACATGTTGATCACCGTGCTGCTCGGCTATCCCGCCATCGTCGTGCCGTTTCTGATCATTGCCTGGGGATGGAATCGTTTCCGCGGCGTCGATTCGGAGCGGCTGGCGCGAATCACCGTGTACACGTTGTCCTGCGCGCTCTACGTCGCCACCATCCTCGCGATGCCGGATTTTCTCACCAATGGCAGCGCCCAAGTCGGCTTCACCATGTCGGGCTTGGTTGGCGGCTTCATTGCCACGCAGCTCACTCACGTCGTCGGCGTCGCCGGCACGATCATCCTTTTGGTGGCGTTGGCGATGGTGGCGATCATCGCCGTGACCGACATCAGCCTTGCCGAGGGCGTGGCGATGCTGACCGGAAGAATCCAGGCGCTGAGAGAATGGGCGTCGAAGAAATGGAATTTGATCCGCCTGCGTTTGGAAACCGCGAAGAAAGTCAGAGAAGAAAAATCCTACAAGCAGCCGGTGTTGGCAGGCATGGCCTCCCGCCCCAGCGGGGCGCAAGCTGAGCCTCTCGAAGCTGCGCCCGTCCCTGCAGCCGAGCCGCCGGCCGAAGTGCCGGATTGGAAAAAACGTCTGACAGCAATGCATCGACACGAAGAAGCCGTCGAACCGTCGTCTTCTTCCATGCCGCCGCAGCCTGCCGATGAAAACGGCGGCATTCGCCTTGAAACCGAGATGAGCGAATACAATCAGCCGGTTTCGGGGCAGGAAGATGAACCCTATACGGCGCCGCGTACTGCGTATAAATTTCCCTCGCTCGAATTGTTGGAGCGCCCCAACGAAGAAAAATCACAAAGCCGCGACGAACTGCTGGCCAACGCCAAGATTCTCGAAGAGCGCCTTGCCGATTTCGACGTTCAAGGACGCGTTGTGGAGATCAACCCCGGGCCGGTGATCACGCGTTATGAATACGAGCCTGCCGCCGGTGTGAAGATCAGCAGGATTACCGCGCTAGCCGACGATCTGGCGCTCGCCATGCGCGCCAAGAGGATTCGCATCGTCGCGCCCATTCCCGGCAAAGCCGCGGTCGGCGTCGAGCTTCCCAATCGCGAGCCGCAGGTGGTTTATCTGCGCAGCATCATCGACTCCGACAAGTTCCGCGAATCCACCTCGCCAATGAGCCTGGCGCTCGGCAAAACCATTGCCGGACATCCTTATGTGACCTCGCTCGACCGCATGCCGCATTTGCTCGTTGCCGGGTCCACCGGCTCCGGCAAAAGCGTGTGCTTGAACACGATCATCGCCAGCATTCTGTACAAAGCGCATCCCAGCGATCTGCAATTCGTCATGGTCGATCCCAAGCGCTTGGAGCTGTCGACATACAAACGACTACACCGTCATCATCTCACTTTTCGCGACGACTTGAATGAAGAAGTGGTGACCACGGCGCAGAATGCTCTGGCGGTTTTGAAAAGCCTCGAATGGGAAATGGAAAACCGCTACGACTATCTGGCTCATGCCGGCGTGCGAAACATCGAAGAGTACAATCGCAAGATCGCCGAGGGCAAGCTCCCTTCCACCGAGGAGATGGCGCACGAAAAGCTGCCGTACATCGTGCTCATCATCGACGAGCTGGCGGACTTGATGCTCACCGCCGCGAAGGAAGTGGAAGAGCCGATCGCCCGCCTCACGCAATTGTCGCGCGCCGTCGGCATCCATCTCATCGTCGCTACGCAGCGCCCGTCGGTCGATGTCATCACCGGCGTCATCAAGGCAAATTTCCCGGCGCGCCTCGCGTTTCAAGTGGCCTCGAAGGTTGACTCGCGCACCATTCTCGACATGAACGGCGCGGAGAAATTATTGGGCC
>Ga0247727_10006078_pt1 | contig 23942 bp, 21 predicted proteins | sample WisWelCaveWW1625_FD_202498 | JGI IMG/M metagenome (GOLD analysis project Ga0247727, IMG submission 202498) | Biofilm microbial communities from Wishing Well Cave, Virginia, United States - WW16-25 | ecosystem: Environmental > Aquatic > Deep subsurface > Groundwater > Cave microbial mat | place... | reverse complement strand
ATCAATGGCGGGCTCCTTCTTTGATTGCCATTGAGGAGCCGGAATCCACGATCCACCCGGCGGCAGCGGAAGTTTTGGCGGACATTCTTCTGGATGGTATCGAGCGGTCACAGATATTAATAACAACTCATAGCTCGGAAGTGCTGGATAATAAAAAACTGTTGGACGACCAGATTCTCGTGGTTGAATCGGTGCATGGTGCGGCACAAATCACTCTGCTAACGGAAACCATACGCGGCGTGATTCGCCAACGCCTCTACACCGCGGGCGAACTTTTGCGCCAGGGTGAGCTAAAAGTGGATCATGACTACGCGAACCAAACTGCCACGCAACTGAACCTATTCGGTGAGAGCGAGGAGGCATGAACTCACCTGTTCTGGTACCCATTGTTGAAGGCCATTCGGAAGTTGAGGCGGTGCCCGTGTTGTTGCGTCGTTTGTTGTCTGAACGGGGACAACATGAAGTCAAGATTGCCAGACCCGTTCGGGTTGGCCGATATAAAGTGGTTCGCACTGGGGAATTGGAGCGGGTCGTTGAGCTTGCCCGGCATCGCCCTGAAGGATGTGCCGCAATTCTCATTTTGCTGGATGCCGATGACGATTGTCCGAAAGAGCTTGCGCCTGTTCTTTTGCAGCGGGCCAAGGACGCCAGTGCAGGCCTTCCAATCGCTGTGGTGCTGGCAAAATCTGAATTCGAAGCCTGGTTTCTTGGCAGCCTCGAGTCGCTGCGCGGAGTTCGTGGGTTGGCAGATACTGCGGCGTCGCCTGAAAAATCTGAAGAAATCCGTGACGCGAAAGGTTACCTGACTCGTCAAATGGCAGCCAGGCGCACCTATGTTGAAGTTGACGACCAGCCCGCCCTCGCCGAGAGGTTTGATTTGCACTTGGCCCGCCAACGGTGCCCATCGTTTGATAAGTTTATTCGTGACGTTGAAATGCTGCTGGCTAGTTTATAGAATAAGACGTATTCGTTATTTTACTTAGGTGTGAGTTGTTGCTTTATTTTGCCAAAATATTTGAGTACATTTAAAAACCAAGATAAAGTCTACGCCATTCTCAAAGGCCGAATACAGCGAAAGTTTACGCGCGATCCGCGTGGAACACGTTATGAAGTGATCGGGCCTGCACTTGACGGCAGAGAAATTGCGGTTATCTGTCGTATCAAAAGCACGGGCAAGCTTTTATTCATCACAACGTATGCTTAAGGTGATACGATGAAGCCTCAAAAAAACAGCTACAACTAAGGAATTGCTGCATAAGCAAGTAGGGCGAAGTCGGACTTGGGCAGCAAGATTTTCCTAAATTAGAAGATGCCTCGTGCCCAAGTCCGACTTCACTTTTCTCTTTTAGAACATCTCTTCGTATAGAGCTTTCTTTTCGAAGCTGACCCACCGTGATTGCATTTCATCGTCGCAGCGAAAACCGAACAGCACAATCCGGCCCTGCTCCTGCAACTGCTCCAAATATTCCTCCAGTTTCTCATCACACCGTTCCCGCAATTCCTCGGTAGTTGCATCGCCCAACGCGTTGATAATCTCCAGCAAATCTTCCCCACTCCGCGCGCGGCGTTGATGATCACGATATTGCCAGTAGTTCTCCGCGTTCGCGACAATCTCCGGTGAAATGATCGCCGGGACCGGGCCGTTATTCAATACTTCGTGCAGCAATTCGCGATTGACTTCCAACGCGGTCGCCTGTTGCGACAGGCGCACTTCGTTGAAATCGTACATGTAATTCGCGAGAAAATTATACAGCAAATTGCCGGTGAAGGGCGAGGGAAAATCGGTTTGCACAAAATGCACGGCAATTTTGCCGGATTGAATATCGGCAATGACGCGTTTCAAATTCTCCAAATCCAGCGCATCGCGCAGGCAATCGCGATAGGTTTCGATGATGAGCGGGAAGTCGTCGAATTTGCGCGTGGCCTGCAACAGATCGGCGGCGCGCATGCGTTGCTGCCAGAGCGGCATGCGTTTTTTCGGCGTGGTGCGCGGCAGCATCAGCGCGCGGGCGGCGTTGTAGCGAAAGCGCGTGGCAAACGGCGGCGTGGTGGTGAGCGCTTTGAAATTGCGCTCTTCAATTTCTTCCGGCGAAAGCGCAAGAAAAGTTTCAAATGACGGCGGCTGATCGGCATTGATGAAACGCAGCATCAGCCCGTCATCATCGAACTGGCTCTGCACTTCGACGCCGGTGAGTTCTTCCATTTTGTGCTGCAGCGCAAACGCCCACGGCGCGTTGACTTTGCCGCCGAAAACGGAATGAATATACAAACGCGGGTCGCCGACTTCGTCATAAAACTGCTCAACGATGATTTGCTTGTCCGTCGGCAACGTGCCGATCATGTCGATTTGTTTGGCAAAATGCGCCAATAAATTCTCCGCGGACCACCGATCCATCGCATAGTTTTCCATCAGCCAATTCAAAGCTTCCGGCAAAGCCATGCGGTCCTGCACTTTTCGCCGAAACTCACCGACACGCAGGCCGGTTTCATAATCACGATAAAAAGAATCGCCGCGCCAGAAGGGAGGACGAGGTCTTTCACTGTGCGCCGGCATCACCCAGAAGCGATCATGCTCGATGCCGGTGATGCGCCACTCCGACGAGCCGAGATAAAAAATATCGCCGACGCGCGACTCAAACACAAACTCTTCTTCCATCTCGCCGACTTTGATATTGGTGTCGGCAATGTAAACGCCATAATAGCCGCGGTCGGGAATCGTGCCGCCGTTCATGATCGCCGCCAGCCGTGCGCCGCGACGAGCGATCAGTTTATTGTTGATCCGATCCCACGAAATTTTCGGCCGCAGCTCGCGCATGTCTTCCGAAGGATATTTGCCGCTCAACATCTCGAGCACGCCGTCAAAAAGCTGGCGCGTGAGATTGCGATAGCAATATGATTGCTGCACCACTTGATAAAGCGCGTCGGGAGTCCATTCCTCAATACTCACCATCGCGACGATTTGCTGCGCGAGCACATCCAAACAATTTTCCGGCACGCGGGTTTCTTCAATGGCACCGTCGAACATGCCGCGCGCGATCATCGCGAGATCGCCAATGTCGTGGCGATAAAGCGGGAAGAAACGGCCTTTGCTCGTGGCGGAAATGAGATGGCCGCTGCGCCCGACGCGTTGCATGGCGCGGCTCACGGATTTCGGTGAGCCAAGCTGCACGACGCAATCTATCGAGCCGATGTCGATACCAAGCTCGAGCGATGAAGTTGCGGCCAGCGCGCGCAGCTCGCCGCGTTTGAGTTTGTCTTCCATTTGCAGCCGCACTTCTTTGGAAAGACTGCCATGATGCGCCTGCACTAATTCTTCCGACGCCTGCGTTTGCTGCTGATGCCAGTCATTCAGCCGTTTCGCAATTTTCTCGGCCTGTGCGCGCATGAGCGTAAAAATCAGCGTCGTGCGATGCTGTTGAATCAGCGCATAAAGTTTTTCCGTAATCGCGGGCCAGATGCTGTCATCAGGCAAATTGCCGTAATCTTCCACAACGCTGATGATTTTAAGATCGACGTCTTTTTTCTGGCCGCAATCAATAATCTCAACTGGACGGGGGAAAAAGTCCGAGGTCTGAGGGTCCGAAGTCCGAGGTCTCGAAGTTTGCCCGCCGAGAAAAGAGGCGATGCGGTCCAATGGCCGTTGCGTTGCGGAAAGGCCAATACGCACAAAATCTTTGCGGCAGAGATGCGCCAGACGTTCGAGCGAGAGGGAGAGATGCACGCCGCGTTTTTGATCGCACAGCGCGTGGATTTCATCGACGATCACATATTTCACGGTGCGATACATTTCGCGGGCGCGCTCGGCGGTGAGCATGATGAACAGCGATTCCGGCGTGGTGATGAGAATATGCGGCGGGCGCTTGAGCATTTTCGCGCGCGCTTCACTCGGCGTGTCGCCGGTCCGCACGAGCGCGCGAATTTCCGGCGCGTCGAGTTGCATTTGTTTCGCGGTGTCGCGAATTCCCGCCAGCGGCGCCTGCAGGTTTTTTTCTATATCATTATTCAGCGCTTTCAGCGGCGAGATGTAAAGCGTGTGAATGCCGCCGAGATGATTTTTCTCGAAGGTCTCTTTATTCGTTGCGAGACTTTGCTCGAACAAATCATTGATGCAGGAAAGAAACGCCGCGAGCGTTTTGCCGGAGCCGGTCGGCGCTAAAATCAAAACATTTTTTCCGGCGGCAATTTGCGGCCAGCCTTTTTCCTGCGGCGGGCTGGGTTTGCCGAAGGTTTGCGTGAACCAGTTGGCGACGGCAGGGTGGAAGAGGCCGGTGGCTTGATCCTGGATGCTGGATGCTTGATGCTGGTTGCTCATGACAGTTTTATTTTTCAAACAACTTGTTAGTAAACAGGTTGGCTGAACGCCTGAAGGCGTCACTACGAACGAGACAACAGGCAAACCAGCCAACCGGCAAACTTATTTCCACGATTCGTCGCCGGAAGGCCCATAGATACTCGGCACTTTCGCGCCCATCAGGCGGAGCATGAGGGAGAGCTGGCCGCGATGATGAATGATGTGGTGCATCAGCGTCGTCCGCAGATACGCTTTGCGCGGCAATTCTCGCCTCACCACACCGTCTGGCATGACGAAGGGAATTTTTTGTTGCAGGGCGGCGTCATCTAACGTGCGCCAGTCATTGACGATTTCGGGATGCTGTTTTTCGAAGATGGCAAGCATTTCCGCGATCGTTGCCGGCGGTTCGGCAGGAAGCGTGCTCTGCCCGATAATGATTTTATCTTTGAGAACGCCGCGGCCGAAAATATCTTCGATGCGAACCAGATGCCACGCGAGCTTGCGGGCGCTGAAAAACTTTTCGTGCGGCTTAAATTCGATTTTGTCCTCGGGAATCGCGCGCATCACGTTCAGGGTGATTTGAAATTCAAATTCCCACTGGGAAATAAAACTTTCGATACTGGACATGGATCGAACTCCTTAAAGGTTAAAAGTAATTGCCAACGGATGAAAAAACGACCAACGGATAAAAACAATTATCGAGTTCAGTCAAAAAATCCTTGTTATTTAGGCGCGGGTTTGACTATTAACGGGCTAACAGACCGGCGGTCTGTGTTACCTACGCAACACAATGAGTGTGACTTCCGCCGGCGCCTGATAGCGAAACGGGGCGAAGGTTAATCCCAGGCCGTTGGTCACGCTCAAAAGTAAATTGCCGATTTGATAAAATCCCGAATAGTACGGCGTTTCAGTATATGAAACAGACAACGGAATACCGAAAGGTCTGAATACAACTTGCCCGCCGTGGGTGTGACCGGCGAACAGAAGGTGATAGCCGCTTTTCTGCGCGAATTGAATGAGCTCGTCCGACGGTTGATGTGACAGCATCAGGTGAACCGCCGCGCTGTCGTTCCGTTGTTGTCGCAGGCGACGGAGAGTTTCCAGTGAAGGCCGGCGATTGTAAACATTGGTTAAAATCGTCAGCGTGATTTTGCTCGGACTCGCGGCGAGCGTCAAAACCGAATCTTCCGGCGTGACGACGTGATTGGCCTGCAACTGTTGCGCAACGAGCTGCGGATTCGCCCAGTAATCATGATCGCCGAGACAGGCGTAAACGCCGAGCCGTGCACACAATTGGCCCATCATCCTGGCTCCGGCCGCAATATGATCCGTGCCGCGTGTCACGAGATCACCGCAAAAAACGACGAGGTCGGGTCGTTGCGCATTGGCGAGATCGATATACGGTTGCATTTTCTGCTCGTCGGTGTAAATGTCAGCCTGCAAATCGCTCAATTGCACGATACGAAAGCCTTTCAACTCATGGGGCAGGTTGGAAATTGGGGCTTCGCGTTGCGAGAGCCGCAGCGAGTACGTGTCGTGCAGCATTCGCGCCGGCACATAAATTCCGATAATAACGGCAAGCGCAATTGTCATCCACGCCTGCGACTTCAAAATTGCCGGCAGCGCCAGCAAAATCATGCGCAGAAAAAAACTCATCGTGTTGTCAATTTAGAAAAAATCGCCGTCTGGTGCAAGACGAAAATGATTGCAAACAAAAAGCCCGCGACTCATAAAACGTCAACGGGCTTTAAGAATTTGCGCCGGAATTATTTTTTGAAAAACTATTTCTTTAAGTTATTGAGCCTGGCCAGAAGGTTTTCTGCCTGTGGGCCGAAAGAAGGATTACTCTGTTTCTTCAGAGCGGTCAACTGTTGCCGGGCCTCGTCAAGACGATTTTTCCTGATATAGCCCTGCGCCAGATACCATCGCGCCGCAGCATGATCCGGATTCGCTTGTATGATCATTTCCAAATTTTGAATGGCGTCAGTCGTATGATGATGATTGAGGAAAAGCTGGCTGATTCCCAGAAATAAACGCGCTTCGAGTGATTGGGGAAATTTCTGCACAACGGCGGTGAGACGTTCAGCGGCCACGCGATAATTTCGATTTTGATAAATCGGTTGAATCTCCGTCAGTCGGTTAACGAGTTCGGGATCGGTGGTGTTTGACGCCGGTTGCGTCCAGTCATAATGTTGCACATCGGCCAGCGACTTATTTGCAGCATGCGTTGCGATTTCGCCGGATTCTTTGTGCGAAAAACCACCGGCCGGCAGGCTGGACTTGAGCCACCAGTAGCCGGTGCTCAGGACGCCGATGATGACAAGATAAGTTGCAAAGGCCGGAATTGTACTCTTCCATTGTTGTGACAGCGGCAATTCCTCCCACCAGATTTTGAGTCGATCAGACCAGGTGATTGGCGGCGCAAAAATAGTAGCGCCATAATGGCGCATCGTGAAGACGGTCTTTTCCATCACTTGAATATTGGCAAGGCATTCGTCACACCCGAGGTAATGCGCCTCAAAGGCTTCCTGTTCCATCTCGGGCAGCGCGCCTCGCACATAATCAGCAATGTAATCGAGACGATTCTGGTAGGTACACGACATCGAAATTACTCCTTCAAAAAAAATTTGCTCACGTTGTTAAGGCCCGAAGCGGGGGTCGTCTTTGCAGAGTTTCCTCAACCGTTTGAGCGCATCGGACTTCAGACTGTACAATTTATCGACCGGAATGCCCATCTCGGCGGCGGCATCCCGCTCTTTATAATCTTGGTAGTATATTAACCTCAAAACTTGGACATAGTTTTCCGGTAATTTTGAAATTTTTTCCCGCAGAAATCCGGCCAGCTCTTCGGCTTCGGTTTCGTCAGGAAAGAAGAAGCCGATGTTTTCAGCGATGTCGATGGAAGCGCGCCGGTGCTCGTGACGATCACGGCGGCGGAAATATGATTGGACGACGTTTTTGGCAATGCCGATTAAATACGTGCCCGGCTCGGCGTTATTGCGAGCTTCGTAATTGCCGAAACTTTGCAGGGCGGCAACCATGGTGTCTTGCAGCACCTCATCCAGGTCATCGCCGCGCAGGCTCCACTTGTTCTGAAGGTAATATTTCACCGCCTCGCGCCGGGAGGCAATCCAATCACGATCAATCATTACTATTGGCCGGGTTTTACCAATGTTTTCGATGAAGTTTTGAGTAAACATGTTTGATTCGCCGTTTTATAAAATTACTCCGGAACCGCAATAAGACTGCTCGCCATTTTAATATTATAGACAGCGAATCCATGAATTTTCTCACGAAAAAAATTTTAGCAACACGCTTTTATCCGAGAATTTGCGTGACCGCCTCCAGCGGATCGGGCAATTCTTCCTGCCAGAGCCACTCCACGTTCAACCAGAAACCTGAAACAACATGCGAATGAAAAACTCCTCCGGCGGTTAACGGCATCGTTTCCCATTCGCCGTTGCGATTTTGCAAGAATTCCACAGTCTGGCGATTGGGATCAATCCTCCAATATTCCAGTACGCCGAACTCGGCGTATTGATTTTTCTTTTTAACGCGGTCAATGTGCGCGGTGCTCGGCGACGTGATTTCAACAACCAAATCCGGCGCGCCGTCGAAGTAAGTGTGCTTCAGAAGATGCCGGCGCTCTTTAGCAATAAACATAATATCCGGTTCCGGCCCGTCATGTTCGCCTAATCGTGCCGCCGATTTAGAACCGAGCACGATTCCGAGTTTTTGGTGACGCACATAAATGTTCAAGAGCGTAAAAAGAAATCCAAAAATTATTTCGTGCAAAATTGACGGAGGTGATTGCATATACATTACCCCTTTAATAAGGTCAGCTTTCTGATCTTCGCGAATCAGGTCACAAAACTGTTCGAATGTCAGCAGCTCGCGTCGCGGTTTGCGACGGCGCTGTTGGTTTGGGCTGGGTAAAAGAGCGATACCCATTGTCGTGACTCCATTTTAAATTACGTTTTAACCGCCGATGCCATCCGCCGTCAAATAAGCGTCAACGGCCTCAAGTTCGTGGCTCAAATCTTCGACGCGGCGCTGCAGCAGATGGCGAATCGACAACATGCCGAGGATGCAGCTATTGCTGTCGGTAATCGGCAGATGGCGAATATGCTGCTCGATCATCTGTGATAACGCTTCGGTAGGCGATGTGTCGGCCGCGATGGTTTGCACGGGCGACGTCATCACCTCGGAAACTCTGGTGGTCTCCGGATGGCGCCGCGCCTGCACGACACGAATCATCACATCGCGTTCGGTAAAAATCCCCTTCAAATAACCCTGCTCAACGACGGCGACCGCGCCCACGCGATTTTTGACCATCGCGTTGATCGCTTCGATTACGGTTGTGTCTTTTGCAACCGTGGTTGCGGGCACATCGGCAACTTTCAGCAGTTCCATAATTCACCTCTGGTTGTTTGAAAGGCGGTAAGACAAGTAAAAAAGTTAAAAAAGAAAAAGCGATCTTTAACATAAAAAATCGTTTTCTCAGAAATCAAAGAACTTTTACTTCGTGGTTTGACAGGCAAAAAGCGTTACTTCCAATCAGAGCAATCGACTCAGGACCTCGAACTTTGAAGCTTGGGCTTTACTTCAACTCTTCCATAAGTTCATCCAGCGCCTGCCGGCCGGGGCGAACGCGTTCGAGCGGAAGATTATTCAAAGGGTCATCGACGATATTCAACAATTCAAGGAAATTTTTGCCGGCGGGATTCACATAAAAAATTCCGGTCAACAACTCGCCGCGATGTTTGGATTCGGCGAGCAGACGCTGCGCATGCATCGCGTTCGCCGGATCGTAATCGGCCGGCAATTTGGAGAGCAGCAGGCGCGAGCCGTCGTGCATCGTCACTTCCTTCGTCGTGCCAGGTTCATATTCAATCGCAATGTCTTCAAAGAAAGGCACGAAGCTCACGTCGCCGAGCAGTTCTTCATGATCTTTGACGTAGCTGTAGCTTTTCGTCGAGCCTTCGTGATCATTGAACGTGACGCACGGCGAAATCACGTCGATCATCGCGGTGCCGCGATGGGAGATGGCGGCTTTTAAAATCGCCAACAACTGCTTTTTGTCGCCAGAAAACGAGCGCGCCACAAACGTGGCGCCGAGCTCGATGGCCAGCATGCACGTGTCGATCGCGGGCAGATCGTTGACCACGCCGGTTTTGAGTTTCGAGCCGAGATCAGCGGTTGCCGAGAACTGGCCTTTGGTCAAACCGTAGCAACCGTTGTCTTCGATAATATAAATCATCGGCAGATTGCGGCGCATCAGGTGAATGAATTGCCCCATGCCGATGGAGGCGGTATCGCCGTCGCCGCTGACGCCGATGCCGAGCAGCGTGCGATTCGCCATGAGCGCGCCGGTGGCGACCGAGGGCATGCGTCCATGCACGGCATTGAAACCGTGCGTGGCTTCGAGAAAATACGCCGGTGATTTGCTCGAACAACCGATGCCGGAAAATTTGGCGACGCCATACGGGTCAACGCCCATTTCATAAAATGCGTCGATGATGCGCTCGGTAATTGCGTTGTGCCCGCAGCCGGCGCAGAGCGTGGTTTTGCCGCCGCGATACGGCGAAATTTCCAATCCGATGCGATTGAGTTTCGCCGCTTTTGTCACCGGCGCTGTTGCGACTTCTGTGCTCATGTTTATCTTCCTTGAAAATTAATGAACCTCAGTTTGCATGCATTCCAAAACTTCTTCTTTCGTCCGCGCCGTCACCACCAGTTTGAGCGCGGCGGTCAATTTATCCAGCTCATTGACTTCGCGGATCAATTGTTTTTCCGACTCGTTCAATTGAAAACGAGTGGATAAGAGCATCGTCAAAACTTCTTGACGATCCAAGAGATAGCCTTCTTCTCTCAACCTTTGAGCTATAGTTGGCATGACCGTTTCTCCTTTTAACTTAGTTTCTTCCAAAATTTTTTCCAATTGCGTGATGGGAGTATCCTGCGTCTCCATCACATAGATCAGCAAAAAATTAACTCGCTCCTTCTCATGAATGAAACCCATTTGATGCCATAATTGGAACACCTGCCGGATCAGTTGCAAATCTTTACGAAAAGCAGCTTTCATCAACAGCATAGCGGAAAGCAGATAAATATTTTCTTTTAACGGGCGGCTGCTCTCTGCTTGCCAATCCCAGGCATTGGTGTCAAACAAAATATACGTAAAATCGAGCAAGAACGGTTTTAATTCGATCAGGTTCATGCAAACAACATCTTTTCTTCTACCGGCATTACGGGTTGAGCGTTCAGCTCTTCTTTTTCATATTCGAGAACCTGGCGCACGATGCTGTTGGGCGTAATCGGCAGGCCGTCGTAATGCAACACGCTCCGCAGCCTGGCAATTTCTTCCGCCCCGGAATCGAGTTTCAACAGGCTGAACATTTGCGCGTCGCGATTTTGCTCGACCACGTAAACGCGGCGATGTTTGCGAATGAAATCATGAACGCCATCATTGAATGGATACGCGCGCAAACGCAGGTAGCTCGTCTGCATGCCGTGTTGCTCGCGCAGCCAGTCGCGGCTTTCCTGAATCGCCCAGGTGCTGGTGCCGTAACCGATAATGCCGATTTCCGCCAACGAATTTTCTTCGATCACCGGCGCGGGAACGCGGTCGCGCGCGTTTTCGAATTTGCGGGCGAGACGATCCATGTTGTTTTTGTAATCTTCCGGCCGCTCGCTGTAACCGGCGCGCTCGTTGTGGCCGCTGCCGCGCGTGAAATACGGCGCCAGCGCATGCTTCGTTCCGGGCAATGTCCGATATGGAATGCCGTCGCCGTCAATATCTTTGTAGCGGGCAAATTTGCCGGCACGCTCCAGCTCGGCCGCCGACAACACTTTGCCGCGGTTAATTTTCTGTTCCGGATATTTGAACGGATCGGACATCCAGTAATTCATGCCAAGGTCGAGATCGCTCATGACAAACACCGGCGTTTGAAATTCTTCGGTCAAATCAAAAGCGGCGCCAGCCAGGGTGAAACATTCTTCCACCGAGCAGGGGAGAAGCATGATATGTTTGGTATCACCGTGCGAGAGCGTGGCCGTGAAGAGAATATCGCCCTGCATGGTGCGTGTCGGCAAACCCGTCGACGGGCCAACGCGTTGAATATCGTAAATCACCACCGGAATTTCAGCGTAATACGCGAGGCCGACAAATTCCGCCATCAATGAAATGCCGGGGCCGGAAGTCGCGGTCATCGAACGCGCGCCTGCCCAACCGGCGCCGATGGCCATGCCCACTGCTGCCAGCTCATCTTCGGCCTGCACAATTGCAAACGTTGCTTTTTTCGTGTCGGCATCGATGCGATAACGTTTCATGTATTCCGTCAGCGCTTCGCCCAGCGAAGAAGAAGGCGTAATCGGATACCACGTGAAAACCGTCACGCCGGCAAACATGCTGCCCATCGCCGCGGCGGAGTTGCCGTCGATAATAATTTTGCCCTGCGTCTTGTTCATGCGCTCGACACGAAAGAGCTCCTGCTTCGGCAAATTTTCACCGGCGAAATCATAGCCGGCTTTGGCCGCGTCGAAATTGAGCTGAACCGCTTTCGCTTTCTTTTTAAATTGCTGTTTCAAGGCGCGCTCGATTTCCGCCATCTCGATGCCGAGCAAACGCGCCAGCACGCCGTCGTAAATCATGTTGCGCACCAGCTTGCGCAGTTTCGCTTCCGGGCAAACCGGCTTCACTAACTTGTCGAACGGCACCGGATAAAAGAGCAGATCGTCGCGCAATTGATTCAGATTGAGCGATTCGTCATAAAGCGCAATGGTTCCCGGCTCCTGCTTGCGAACGTCTTCCTGCGCGGTTTCCGGATTCATTGTCACCAGAATATCGTTTTTCTCGCGCCGTGCGATGTAACCGTCGCCGTTCACGCGAATCGTAAACCACGTCGGCAGGCCCTGAATATTGGAAGGGAAAAGGTTTTTGCCGCAAACCGGAATGCCCATTTGAAAAATCGACCGCAGCAACACCATGTTCGAAGTCTGGCTGCCGGAGCCGTTCGCCGTCGCGACATGAATGTTGAAATCATTGACGCCGGTATGACCGTTGTTTGTCATTCCGCCGTTTCGAAAAGAAATCGTGTTCACTGTTGAGTTTCCTTGATTGAGTTTTCTATTTGCCGTTCTAATTGCAACTCGGTGGAGCCGGCAATTTTAATTTACGACTTTATATCCCTGTGTCAAAGGGGAAAGATATTTTTGCAATTCTTGCCACTCGTTGATGGCGGTGAATTGCGCCATAATCGCGTGAATTTTTTCCAAATCATTTATAGCGCGAATGCTATCGACGATCTCATGCGGCACGGAGCCGAATTTTTGAGACACGAGCCGTTGCAAAGAAGCCCGGCCTGCTTCGATTCTTCCTTGGTTATAACCTTCATTATAGCTGCCAGAAAGCACCGCGAAAGTATCCATGATCCGTTTCATACTCAGCTTGTAAAGGCGTCGCCCCTTCGGAGACAACCTCATGTATTCGGCACGTTGAAAAGCTTTTTCAAAAACTTCGTCGCCTGCAAAAAACTTTGGAATCCGATTCAGCGCCGGCAAATATTTCAGGAAAAAGAGCCATTTGTTGAGGCGGCGATCCAGATTATATTCCGGCTGGCGCTCATCAAACCACGGCAGCTCCAACGTCACAAATTGCAACGTATCGGAGAATGCCTCGTTTGTCGCTTGATCGTTTCTTCTGCGCCGGTAGCGGTTAATCGCGGTTGAGCTGTCATTGAGGGTGTAACCCAAAACCGCAATACAATAAACTTCACACTGATCGAAGTCCAACGGCTTGGGAGTCGCCTGATTGCCATACCCAGCGACCGAAACCTCACGAATCTTCATCGGCTTGGGACCAATTACACGTTTGCCGCTTTCCTTGGCTGGCGCCGCAATTGGAAAGGTCGAATAATAACTCATCCGATCGGTGACGAAAGGGATACGATTCTTTTTGATCTCGACGAGGAAATGGCCGCCGGCGACGTCTTGACAATAAAAATCGTAGGTGTCACCACGATCTGCCTCGGTTTTGGGAAGTAATTTTTTCTCCACGTACGTGAGGTCGAGCAACGGCGTTTTAAGCTCCAATACGTCGGTGATGAAGCTCATAATGATTTCTTTATCGGTTTTTTTGCCAAAAATTTTTCGGAAGCCGTAACCGTTGAGCGGGTCGATAAAACGGGACATGGTTTTCTCCGCATCAGCACGCAGAATGGCCGATGCATTTTACTGTCTGCCCAATTGCAACTCGCTGGAGCAGGCAATTCTAAATTCAAACTTTATTTTCCTTTTCGAGTGGATGAAGGTATTTTTGCAATCCTTGCCACTCGGTGATGGCCGTGAATTGAGCCATAATGGCGTGAATTTTTTCCAAGTCATTTATGGCGCGAATGCCATCGGCGATCGCCGGCGGCGGCGGACCAAGCTTTTGAGAGAAAAAGAACAGCAAGTTGTTTTGGCCTTCTTCAATTTTCCCTTCAATTTTCCCTTCGATTTTGCCTTTGCTATGGCCATCCCCAAATCCTTTGCTGAGTCCTTCGTCATACTTGGCCTCGAACACCGCATAGGTGTCGCGCAGGCGTTTGAGGCTCAACTGGTAACGGCGCTTCTCTTTGGGGGACAATCTCGCATATTCGGCGATCGCAAAAGCCCTTTCAAAAACTTCATCGCCTTTAAAAATATCCGGAACCCGCTTCAACTCCGGCAAATAGCGCAGAAAAAAAAGCCATTTGTTGATTCGGCGGTTCAGACTGTATTCCGGTTGGCGCTCGTCAAACAGGGGCAGTTCCAATGTTACGAATTGCACTTTGTCGGAGAACGAAGCATGCGGCGGTTGATCGTTTCGAATGCGGCTGCGATTCACTGCCGTCGTGCTGTCATTGAAAGCATAACACAAAACCGCGATGCAATAAACGTCACTGAGGCGGAAGTCCCACGGTTTGGCAGCGACTTTGACCTTGTTGCCGTAGGGAATGGTCGCAACTTCTCGAGCCAGCATCGGCTCAAACGCCGGTTCGCGATAAGTTACGGGCTTTCTGCCTTTCTGGGCCTGGGCTGCAATCGGGAAGGTGGCGTAGTAAATCATCCGATCAGTGACAAAAGGAATGCGGTTTTTTTGCATTTCGACGATGAAATGATTGCCCGTCACATCCTGACAATAAATATCGTAGATGCCGCTGCGATCCTCTTTACTTTCAGGAAGTTGTTCCTTATCTTTGAAAGAGATATCGAGCAGCGGCGCGGGCAGTTCCAACACGTCGGTGATGAAGCTCATGATAATTTCTTTATTGGCCTCGTTGCCGAAAATTTTTTTGAAACCGAAATCGGTTGTCGGATCGATGAAACGTGACATGCTTTCCTCCGGATTTACAGCCCAAAGCAAAACCCTTGCCGATTATCAAATCCGAATATACAAAAAAATTCTGCAAAATCAAAACAATTCGGCTTGCCGCGGGTTGTCGCCCAACCGCAAACGGGCCAAATCCGGATGCGCTTGCAGCAGCTTTTCCGGCACATTGATTTTGACGCCGGTGAGTTCGAATTGCAATTGCAGCGCATTTACCACCGCCTGCCCGGCCGGATGATTGTTGAAAATCACAAACACGCTTTCGGTCTGGCGCAGCGCCTTCCGAATCGCGGCGATAAAATCATTAAGCTCCGCCGCAGAATAAAGATAATCATAGCGCTGCTCGACGCCGGCGTCTTTATTCAACCATTGCTCTTGATTGCGCCCATGAAAACGAAAGTACGCCACGCGCCCGCTGACGATTTCCGTAAAACCCAGCGCGTGGCCGATTTGCGGTTGATCGATATTTGCAAAGCCCACGCCGCGCTCATTGAGCAGCCGCAGCGCTGCCGGCTGATTCCACGAGTCATGCCGAATCTCCACCACCAAAGGATATTCCTGAAAGGCCTCGAGCAGACGCGCGAGGCGATCACGATTGCTCTCATTATAATGAAACGATTGCGGGAATTGCACGAGCAGCGCGCCGAGCCGACCCGCCTCCAGCAATGGCCGCATCCCACGCTTGGCGATTTCGATATCCGACTGCGAATAACCCGTATCGCCGTCGCGAACTTTTTCCAGCGAAAATTTTTGCCAGAGCTTCGCCGTAAAACGAAAGCGCGGATTGGCCGCCACCTGTTTGAGCCATTCGCGCGCTGCGCCGGTGCTTTGCGGATGATAATAAGTCGAATTGATCTCAACAGAGTTAAACAATTGGCTGATAACCGTCAATTCGGCGAAATCCCTGGGGCGACGATGGGGATAAACGAAATTGTTCCAATCGGCATAGGACCAGCCGGCGGTTCCGATGAAAAGGTTTTTGGCGATCAGGCTCATTAACTTTTTATCAAGCACTGGTGACTTTGGCGAAAGCGGCTGAAATGAAAATAAATTTAAGAATTTTTGCGCCTGTCGCAAGAATATTCTGCAAACTTTTTCCTGAAAATCTTGTTGACATTTCTGAGCGACTTCTCTATATTTGATGGTTGCGCCCAAAAACCGATTTGCCGATAGCGCAATGCATTTTTAAATCAAATTTTTTTTTCCGATAATTTCCATCGTCCGACAGTTGATTCTTTTGCTCCACCAACAACCGGGCGAGGTTCACTCATTGATTTCATGGCAAGGCAGAAAAGTTGGGCAAATTAATCCCGGCAGCGCTTGAGACGTATTTTCAGAAAACGCGCTCGCACTTCTTCGGCCTGCTGGCGATTTTTTTGTTGCTCGTGCTTTACGAAGCCGGCAGCGCCAAAATCTACGCCGATCAGAAAGTCGTGATCAGCAACAGCGCCGAGGTGATGATGCAGCGCTTTCTGTGGTTTCTCGGCATTCGCAACAATCTGTTCCTGTGGGCCGTGTACTTGCTCGGGCTGGTATGGGCGTTCTATCTGGCCAAAAAGCAGAACCTGCTCGACTTCAAATTTGTGTATATTCCTTACAGCATTTTCGAGAGCACGCTGTACGCGGTTCTGGTCGGCATCATTGCCGGACAATTGACGGATCGCACCAATCTGATCAAGATGATGGCGCCGCAAAATAACGCGCCGGTCGCCGCCATGAGCAAAGAGTTGACCAGCGCCATCGGCGCCGGCATTTATGAAGAACTGCTCTTTCGCCTGATTCTGGTTTCGCTGTTTCTGGTGACTTTTGAAAAACTGGTGATTTTCGGCAACAATAAAATTCTGCAATCGGCGCTGGCCGTAGCGCTGGCCGCGGTTTTGTTTTCCGGGTTTCATTTTCTCGGCGGAAATGAAGTCATGGCGTTTGAGCCATTCATTTATCGTTTCTATGCCGGCGTCCTTCTCGGCATCCTGTTTATCGTGCGCGGCATCGGCGTCACTTCGTACACGCATGCCATTTACAATTTGTTGCTGGTTCTGCGGTGAAAAAATTTTTAAAAACAGTCGCCGGTCTTTTTATTCTCGCCGTTGCCGGAGCGGGCGCAACGGCATATTTTATTTTCCGGGCGCCCGCGACGCCGGAAAACCTCGGCACTCGCGAGTTCATGATTCATCGCGGCATGTCGCTGCCACAGATTGCCGACAGTCTGCAGCAACAGGGATTGATCAAAAGCCGCTCCACATTTTTATGGGCCGATAAAATTTTAAAATGGGGCAAAACGCTGAAAGCCGGCAAATATTTAATTTCCGCTGGCGCTTCCAATTTGGATTTATACAAACTCTTCCGCTCCGGCAAAGCGGTGCAATTCCGCGTCACGCTGCCGGAAGGCAAAACGATCGAAGATTATGCCGGCATTTTGCATCAGGCCACGAAGATCGACTCAATCATTTTTGTTCGCCTCGCCAATGATTCGGCGTTTGTCAGGCAACTGCAGGTCTCCGCAAAAAATTTGGAAGGCTATCTTTATCCGAACACGTATACTTTTTCGTGGGGCGTCTCGGCGCCGGAAATTATGCGCAGCATCGTGCAGGAGTTTCATCATCAGGTGAATGACTCTTTGCGCCGTCGCGCGGCCGAACTGAACATGACGCTGCATAAAGTTCTCACTTTGGCCTCGATCATCGAAGGCGAGGCCGTTGTCGATAGCGAGCGCGCCGTCATTTCCGCGGTGTATCACAATCGCCTGCGGCAGGGCATTTTGCTGCAAGCGGATCCGACGATTCAATACATCGTGCCTGGCCCGCCGCGGCGTTTGCTCAATCGCCACCTCGAGATCGATTCGCCGTACAACACGTATCGCTATCCCGGCCTGCCGCCCGGCCCGGTGAATAATCCAGGCATCGCTTCGATTCGCGCGGCGCTGGATCCGGCCAACGTCAGTTACATTTTTTTCGTCGCGCGCGGCGACGGGTCGCACACGTTCACGCACACCTTGCAAGAACATCTCCGCGCGAAAAGCGATTTTGACAAAGTTCGCGCGCGTGTGCGGCGGGAGAGAGCTGCTCAAAGTAATGGAGGATTTCGCTAAAACGATTACTTGGATTCAGGGTCTGAACCGGATAAAGAAGTTCATTGCAAAGATGGAAGTTCAGATGTAAATTTTAACAAGGGTTCGCGGTAAAGATGAAATTTCCAGGAGAAAATCAATGTCGACTATATTAAAGACGCGAAAAATGCCAAAGGCCTCAGATGCCGCCTTCGCGCAAGAACAACGAGCGTTTCGCCGGAAACGCACACAACTGCTGCAGCGTTATGAGGGACAATTTGTGGTGCTCTATCAGGGGCGTGTAGCCGGTCATGGAACAGACGATGAAGAATTAGCGCTGCGCATGTTCAAAAAATTTGGCGACGCTCCTTTTTATATAGCGAAAGTTGAGAAAGAGCCAACCGTTTACGAACTGCCATCGCCGGAGGTGGTAGGGTAACTATGCCAGCGTATGACTTTAGTTTGAACGTGTTGAATCGCTTTATTATAACTTTGAATGGCAAGACATTGAGTTTTGACATCCAAGATTGGTGACAAGTTAAACACGCGGGAGAAGAAACCCTGAACGGGAAAAAACACGACCACCTCTTAGAGACGCTCAACGCGGAACAGCGCCGCGCCGTCGCCTGTGAAGACGGTCCGGCGCTCGTTCTCGCGGGCGCGGGCAGCGGCAAGACGCGGGTTTTGACCCATCGCATCGCGTATTTAATCGAACGCGGCGCGGTGCGGCCCGACAATATTCTCGCGGCGACGTTTACCAACAAAGCCGCGCAGGAAATGCATGAGCGCCTATCACGATTGATTTCCGTTGGCCTATCGCGGCATCATCACGACGGCCTATGGGTGGGGACTTTTCATTCCCTTTGCGCCCGCATGTTGCGTCAAAACGCCGACCGTCTCGGCTTCTCCCGCCAGTTTTCGATTTACGATTCCGAAGATCAGCTTGGCCTCATCCGGCAAATTATTTCCGACCTCGATATTTCTGCTCCCAATCTCACGCCCGGCTCGATTCATAACCGCATCTCGCGCGCGAAAAATGGGCAAGGCCTGATCGCCGGTGACGGCGACGAACGCGACGAGATCATCGCGCAGGTTTACGCGCATTATCAAAAGCGCCTGCGCGAAAACAACGCGATGGATTTCGACGATCTGCTGCTTTATCCGCTCGAACTTTTTCGCCAACATCCGGATGTCCTCGCCAACTATACGAATCGCTTTCGTTACGTTTTGGTCGACGAGTTTCAAGACACCAATCGCACGCAGTATGTTTTTCTGCAGGCGCTCGCCAGCCGCAGCCGCAACGTGTTCGCCGTCGGCGACGATGACCAGTCGATTTACCGCTGGCGCGGCGCGGAAGTCCGCAACATTATCGACTTCGAACAGGATTTTCCCGATTGCAAAATTTTTCGTCTCGAACAGAATTACCGCTCCACCAGCAATATTCTCGACGCCGCGCATTCGGTGATCGCGCGCAACCGCCAGCGCCTGCCGAAGAAACTCTGGACGCAGCGTGAGGCCGGCGATCTGGTGGCGCTCATCGAAGCCGAAAATGAATTTCACGAAGCGCAGATCATTCTCGATAAAATTTCGCAGGAGATCAGCTATCACAACGGCGCCCGGACGGGCGGCGCCTCGCATACTCACACATTTAAAGATTTCGCCATTCTTTATCGCACCAACGCGCAATCGCGCGTCATCGAAGACACGCTGCGCCGCGCCGGCATTCCGTATGTCATCGTTGGCGGTCTGCGTTTTTACGAGCGCAAAGAAGTGAAAGACGTGCTCGCGTACATGCGCCTCGCGACGAATCCCGCGGACGCCGTGAGCTTGCGCCGGATCATTAATTATCCACTGCGCGGTATCGGCGAAACCACGATTCAAAGATTGGAAGAGTTCGCGCGCGCCAATAACTCGACGCTTTTGCAAGCGCTCAGCCGGGTTGGGGAGGTTGCGACGATTAAAGCGGGACTCCGCAACAAAGTTTTAGAATTTTATGAGTTCATCAATCGCTACGTGAGCCTCAAAACCGAGCTTTCGCTTTTGGAATGGGCGAATGCGCTCGTCGATGCGACCGGCATTATTCGCCTGCTCAAAAGCGAAAACGCACAGGAACGCATCGACAACATTCGCGAGTTGCTGAACTCGGTGAATGAATTTACCAAACAAGTTCCCAATGCGACCATCGAAGGCTATTTGGAGCGCGTTTCGTTGATTACCGACATTGACGCATGGGATGAAAAAAGCAACGCCGTGACGCTGATGACGTTGCACAGCGCCAAAGGCCTCGAGTTTCCCGTCGTCTTCATCGCCGGCCTCGAAGAAGGCCTGTTCCCGCTGATTCGCGAGGGCTCCGCCGACGCGGATATGGAAGAAGAGCGCCGCCTGTTTTACGTCGGCACCACGCGCGCCAAAGAAAAACTTTTTCTCTCGCATGCGATGTGGCGCAATCGTTTTGGCAATGAAACAAAGAGTTGTTTGCCCTCGCGCTTTTTGCAGGAACTCGACGAGCAATTCGTGCGTGAGGAAGAAGTGCGCCGCCATCGCCCGTTTGAATCATACGACGGCTCGGAAACGCGCGCGCGCCGCTACGAACCTGAGGCCGCCATACCGGATTACGAGAACGAATCGCAGGACGGCGGGAGCCTCGAAGTCGGCAAAATGGTCAAGCATCCGCAATTCGGCCTCGGCGAAATCCGCGCCCTCGAAGGCCACGGCGAGAACACCAAGCTCACCATCGATTTTGAAAAAGTCGGCGTCAAGAAGATTTTAGTGAAATATGGGAATCTGCAGGTTTTGTAACTCAGACCGCCGGTCTGAAAAATCTGTTTGTGCTTGGCAAAATTTTTGCGTATGTTCAATTATGCGTTTCAGCAATTTAAGAAAAATTTTCCATCTCTTCGCCGCGCTTTTATTAGCCGTTCAACTTGCCGGCGTGGTTTATTGCGGCGATGCGGATTGTTTGCAAGGCAGCGCGAGCGCAGATTGCGCCGCGTTGATCTGCGGTTTGCTGGGAAAACATGCTGCAACCAATCCCGCGTCCGGCGACAGCTCGAATGATTCCTGCCAGTGCTACTGCCACGGCTTGATCGCGCTGCCCAAAATCACCCTCGACGCCGTGCCTCTCGCGGCAATTCCTTTTCACGCCGGTGAAATGTTGCCTCTTGTTTCCTCGCCCATTCGCGACATTTACCATCCCCCGTTAGCTTAAATTTACCTTTAAATTTCCCTCACTTTTTCATCATTCTGGATTTCATCCCGATTTCTATTTTCGTTTTCGAATAGAAATTGGGAGCAGGCTTTTGTTTTAAAGTTTGCACTCAACAGAAAGGAACCGGAACGTGTTTCTATTTTTGCGTTCCTGCATGACCGTGCTGTTTTCTTTTTTATTGTTGATTAAAAACAGCGGCGCGCAGGAAAAATTGACTCTGCAACAGGCCATTGACTTCGCCATCGCCAACAATCCGCAGGTGTTGTTAGCTCAAAAAGAAATTGATGCCGCCCGCGCCCGGATCTTGCAAGCCGCGGCCATTCCCAATCTCGAATTCGGTCTCAGTTGGGAAGAAACGCCGTCGAATTTCAATATCACCAAAGCCGGCGAGCGCAACATTGGTCTCGTGCAGCCTTTTGAATTTCCCGGCAAGCGCGGCGCGCGCGGGCACGTGGCGAAAATCGAATCGCAATTTTTTGAAGAAAGTCTGCGGCGCACAAAATTGCTTATCAGCGCCGAAGTCAAGCGCAGCTATTATCAAGTTTGGCTGAATCAAAAATCCGTCGCCAATTTCGAGGCGATTGCCGATTTGCTGCAGCAGTTTCGTGAAACCGCCACCTCGCGCTATCAGGCGCAGAAGGTGCCGTTTCTTGAAGTGTTGCGCGCTAAAACCGAATTGGCGAGGATCAATAATGAGCTGATTGCGGCGCGGCGTGAAACGCAAAACGCGCTCGCGGAATTGAATCGGTTGCTCGGTCGGCCCGGTTCTACTCCGTTGGCGCTCGCGGATGACCTCACCTATCAGCCATTTACAAAAACGGTCGAGATGGTCGTGAATGAAATGCGCCCCATCAGCGTGTCGCGCCGTCTCAGTGAAACGCTCGTCGAGCGCGGTCGCGCGCAAATACGTTTGGCGCAAAAAAGTTATCTACCGGATTTTGCCGTCGGCTTGTTCAATCAAAAGCGCGATGGTCAGCCGCCCTTCACCGCCGCGAATCCACTCGGCAGCACGGAGAGCGGTTTGTGGGGCATCGAGGTCGGCGCTTCCATTCCACTTTGGTTTTGGAAAGGCCCGCGCGGCCAAGCCGAAGAAGCGCGCGCATTTCTTGATTTGGCGCAGATTCAACTTGAAGCCGTTAATCGCAACGTCACCACGGCGATTGAAAATGCCTATCGCAGCGTCAAGGCCGCAGAAGAGCAAGTTCGCCTTTTTGAAGAAACGTTGCTGCGTGACGTGGAAGACGAGCTGCGCTCCGGCGTCTCGCACTATCAAACCGACCAGATCGATGCGCTCAATTTGATCGACATCTATCGGACGTATACCGCGACGCAGGCGGAATATTTCCGTGCTTTATATAACTACTACGTGGCGCTGGCCGATTTGGAAGTGGCCGGCGAAACAACGGAGTGACAAACTTTAGTTTGTCAGAGCTTTTAGCATCGGCAAAACTAAAGTTTTGCACTCCGAGATCACACCGAATCAGCCGCGGAGTGACAAACTTCAGTTTGTCAAATTACGAAACTTTGTCAATGGAGTAACTCAACATGTTATCACGCAAGATTCTGTCCATTTTCATAGTCGCAGCCGCCTTGTTCGGCTGCGGCAAAAATGAAAGCCAGCAAGCGCCTGCCGAAGAGCACCGTGATGGCGAGGCTGCCAACGTCGTACACCTCGATGCCGAGCAGCAGCAGAAAGCCGGCATTAAAATCGAGCCGGTGGTCTCACGCGCTTTGCAACAGACCATCGCCGTTCCCGGACGCATCGTTTTCAACGAGCGCCGGCTGGCGCATCTCACCGCGCGCGTGGCGGGCCGTGTCGAGCAGGTGTATGCCTTTCTCGGCGACCGCGTACAAAAGGACGCGCTGCTGGCGACGATTTACAGCCAGGACTATTTGGCCGCGCAATCGGAGTTCATTCAAGCGGAAGAGCGTTTGAAGCTGGCCGCCACTCGAAAAGATTCGACGGAACTCCCCACCGCGCGCTCCATTTTTGAATCGGCGCGGCGCAAGTTGCTCGTCATCGGCGCGACCGAGAAAGATCTGAATGAAATTGCCGAGACGCACGTCCCCAAAACTTTGCTCGAAATTCGCGCGCCATTTGCCGGGTCGGTCACCGAAGCCAGCGAGATTCTCGGCCACGTCGTCGAAATCGGCGGCACCATGTTTCATGTTGCCGATCTTTCCACGCTGTGGGTGCTGGTGGATATTTACGAGAAAGACATGGCCAAGATCAAGCCCGGAATAACGGCAGAGATCGAAGTGGCGGCCTATCCCGGCGAAAAATTTCGCGGACGGCTCACCACCATTTTTGACGTGCTCGACGAAACGACCCGCACCGTCAAAGCGCGCATTGAAGCCGAGAATCCGACTGGCAAGCTGAAGCCGCAGATGTTCGCGACCGTGAATTTGCAGAGCGGCGAGAGTGCCGAGGTTTTCGTCGTGGCTGAAAGCGCAGTGCAGTCCGAAGGCGACCATCGGTTTGTTTTCGTGCCGCAGGCCGAAGGCGGTTTCGAAAAACGCGAAGTTCGCACCGGCCAAAAAATGGAGGGTTTCATCGCCATTCTTGAAGGGCTGGCAATGGGCGACAGCATTGTAACGGAAGGCGCTTTTATTTTGAAATCCGAATTGGCGAAGGAAAGTTTGGAAAAAGGCCACGCGCATTAAAATTTCTTGGACACAAAAATGAACGCGCACAAAATTTTGTGCCGGTCTAATTTTGTGTTCACAACAGCTTCAAATATGGATTAACTCATGATCGATAAACTCATCTCGTTTTCGCTGCGCAATCGCGTGCTCATTTTCATTCTCACGCTCCTGCTCATCGGGCTTGGTGTCAATGCGTGGCTGCAGATTCCAATCGACGCCTTCCCGGACGTGACTAACATCCAAGTGCAAGTCATCAGTGAAGCGCCCGGACGATCGCCGGTGGAGGTGGAAAAGTTCATCACCTTTCCCATCGAAGTCACCATGAGCGGCTTGCCCGATCTCACCGAATTGCGCTCGCTCTCCAAGTTCGGCTTGTCCATCGTGACCGTGGTATTCGAAG
>Ga0247727_10006077_pt1 | contig 23944 bp, 22 predicted proteins | sample WisWelCaveWW1625_FD_202498 | JGI IMG/M metagenome (GOLD analysis project Ga0247727, IMG submission 202498) | Biofilm microbial communities from Wishing Well Cave, Virginia, United States - WW16-25 | ecosystem: Environmental > Aquatic > Deep subsurface > Groundwater > Cave microbial mat | place... | reverse complement strand
GCCACTATCCTCGCGCAGGAAAAGTTGACCGAGACGGAATTGGGGACGCTCCTGCCCCTCGGTGAAACAGGCGGAGAATTTCTTCCGACCCCCCTGGGATCGCAAGCCACCGCCGAGATCACGAATCGCCCGTCGAATTATCGGTGGAAGCGGATTGTGTCGCCCACACCATTGCCGATCGTGCGGGAAGTCAAAATTCAGATTCTCTGGCCGCGAGGGGCAACGGAAGAAATAGTCGAGGTCAGTACCTATGTCGTTTCGACAAGCCCCACAGGGCTCTGAGGGGGGTTTTACCCTGGTCGAGGTCCTGCTGGCGGTGTCTCTGGTCGCCATGATGGCCACATTGGTCTTTGGGTCCCTCTATGTCACGACAAGTGCGATCGACGCGGCACGAGCGAACTCGGCCAATGAGCAGATCATTCGCAGTACTTTACGTGTCGTGGCCGATGAGCTGTCGGTCGGTGTGGGACCCTCAACCAGTCCTTGGATGGGGATCAACGGCCAGCAGAGCGGTCAGCCGGCCGACTCGGTAGCCTTTCTCACGATGGGTCAGTTTCGAGGGGCGGAGTCGGCCAAAGATACCGAGCTGGTTCGTATCGTCTACACCAGAGAAGGAGATCGCCTCCTTCGATTCGTGCGAAGGAACCTCTACGGTCTGACAGACGAATCCATTGAGCAAGTCGAGCTGGCCACCAAGGTCAAAGGATTTAACATACGCTATTACGACGGCAAGAGCAATCTCTGGCTGGATGAGTGGGATGGTCGTGGACGACCCGGGACTCCGAAAGCGCTCTTGATCGAGCTGACGCTGCTCCAGGAGAATGCCGAACTCCAGACCATTCGCCAATGGGTGGCGGTGGGGGCCTCATGATGACCTGGCCGTTTGCCTGGCCTCAGACCGTGAGGCTGAAAGGCCCCCTCGGGTGGGGGATGGCGTCGCTGGCCTGCTTTATCGTATTTCTATTCCTGACCTTTCCCTATGGCCCGCTCCAGAACCGCCTGTTGACCGAACTCAATCGGGCGAGTGGGTGGGAGGTTCGTGCCGCAGATTGGTCGGTGGGCCTTCCCGCAGCCATTGAGTGGCATGATCTCGTCCTCGCTGGACCGACGATTGGGACGGTTCAAGTTGAAGCCGTGCGGGCAACCGTTGGAGTCTTTCAGGCATTGTTAGGACGACTGGTGATAGACTACGCCGTCCAGCTACCGGGAACGGCGCAAGGCGGCGCTGGGCGGGCTTCAGGATCTCTGACGATGGCCTCCTGGTCCTTACCGGGTCCTGTCGCGGTCAATGGCCATCTCCAGCAGATGGATCTTTCGACAGTCCTGAAACCTTACGTGAGCCGAGGGACAATCCAGGGAGATTTCATGCATCAATGGGACACCGCACAAGGCACCTATACTGCCCTCAAAGGGGAAGGGACCGTGAAGGTTGAAGTCAAGGGCCTCGTAGTCGAACGGACCGCTGCCGGTACCTCCTCGACTCCCTCCCTCACGTTCGACCGGATCCAAGCCGCCCTCGCCTGCCGCAGCGGCGCATGCGACGTGACGGAATTGAAGGGAGATGGTGTGGATGGATCGTTTACGGCCCAGGGACGTGTGACGTTGCGGCAGCCGGTGCAGCAGAGCCTTCTGGATCTCACGGTCACCGTGATTCCCGGCGCCGGGTTTGCGCAAAAAGCGGCAAGCCTCTCGTTGCCGCCGTTCCAGCCTGGGACCCCCTTGACGTTCAAGCTGGTGGGGCCGATCCTGACCGCGCGGGTAGCGTTCTAGCGGGAGAAGACTGTTATGTGGTTTATTTGGTTTGTCTCGTTTGTTTGGTTAAACAACACGAACTAGATGAACAAAACAAACCAAATGAACCAAATAAACCGGGTTTGTGAACAGGGCTGTCGATGATTGCTGAATGTGTCGGGCTCGATATCGGACAGACGGCCTTCAAGGCCGTGCGCTTTCGCCGCCGCCTGACAGGGCGTGAATCGGTGGAATATTTCCACCTGCCGGTTCCCTATGGGCGGCAGGAACAAACCGAACCGGCGCATCGCACGGCCATGCTCAGGAATTTCCTCTGGCAGCATGGTTTGTATGGCAGTGGGGATATCGTCACCGCGCTCCCCTGCCAGGATGTGTTTGTCAGGACCCTCTCCTTCCCCTTTCGCGATGCTTCCAAGCTGGCGCAGGTCGTCCCGTTTGAAATGGAAAATCTTATTCCTATGCCGTTAGAGGACGTCACGGTCGGCAGTCTGTTGCTGCCGGCGCGAGAATCCCAGGATGGGACCGCGAAAGCCAAAGGGTCCGATGTCCTCGTCACCGCAGCGCCCAAAGCCAAAATTGCTGAACATTTGCGATTTATGGCCTCCGCTGATCTGAATCCCTCTGCGATCACGATTGACGGCATGGCCTTGTTTTCTGTCAGCCAATTTCTGAAAGAGGAAGGGGCCCAGGTCCCCGGCGACATGGCGATCATCGATGTCGGAGCCTCGAAAACGACCTTGTGCCTTGTGCATGAAGGTCGTCCCGTGCTATTGCGAACCCTGTTGTGGGGCGGGAATCATCTCACCCTCGCGCTCGCCGTTCGCTATGCCTGCAGCTTCGCCGAAGCGGAACGACGGAAGCGGGCCATGGCCGTACAGGAAGTCGATGCCTGGCTCGAACCGGTCCTCAAAGAGTTACGCGTCTCCCTCCATGCCTACGAAGGCACCGTCCATCAACGATTGACCCATTGTTGGGTATCGGGCGGCGGCTCTAAACTGAGAGAGCTGAGTGGGCATATGGCGAATCAACTGGGCTTACTCCCGGTCGGTTCGCGGCAAGGATTTGGATCGAGTTGCCCGCGCGCGTTTTCCATTGCATTCGGATTGGCGATCCATCCGAACATCGTCCGCCCCCGCTGGAAGTCGAGGCTGGCGGGATCAGGTCTTGCTCTGGACTTCAAAGCAGGCAGCGATGCCGCCTCGGCTGCAACAGATGTCTCGAAGCACGATCGACGGCTGGCCTTGTGGGGCGGGCTTATCCTGGCTGTTCTGGCGCTAGTGGATCTCTCCGTGCGCGTAGTCCTCAAGGATTCGACGGTCAAGGACCTCCAGCGCGGGCTCCAGGCGCAATACGAGCAAACATTCGGTCCAGGCGCCGGCCCGGGCGAGGAGTTGGACCAGGCTCAATATCGAGTCTCGCAGTTGGAGAAAAATCTCTCGATTGTCGACGGCACACGCTACAACGTCCTTGCCGGCCTTGCAGAACTGGTGAAACATGTGCCGCCTGGCATACCGTTGAAAGTACGAGAATTGACGATCGACGGGATGAGCATCCATCTGGAGGGGGAAACCACAACCTTCGATGCGGTTGAGAAGATCAAGCAGGCCTTCGTGGCGGACGAGACCTTTCAAGACGTGGCCATCAGCGATACCCGTGTCGGGGCTGTGCCGAACCAGGTCGTGTTTCGCCTGACCTATACGGTGCAACGACCATGATGCAGATGCTGAAAGAACGGTGGCAGCAATTTTCACAACGCGAGCGCATCATCATAGCGGCAGGCGGAGCCGTGGTCGCAGCAGCGTTTGTCTTTCTGCTGATCATCGATCCGCTCATGGCGACGATCGACAAACTCGATCGGCAAGCGCGACGGAAAGCGAAAGACAGCCAGGAACTGGCGCTCGTCGCGCAGGAGTACATGGTCAAGCAGGCGCGTGTCGCTAAGCTCGAACAGCGCATGCCGAGCCCACCGGCCCAGTTTTCGCTGCTGGCGTTCATGGAAGAAGCGACGACGACGGCACAGATTCGCGATCGCATCGTCGGCATGCAGCCGCAGACCCCCATGGTCGTTCAGGACTATCAGGAAACCGCGGTCGACCTTCGGCTCGACGGGGTGTCGCTTCCCCAGCTCCTCACGCTGCTGGTGGCCATCGAACAGGCCCCCTATGACGTCCAGGTGCATCATCTGCAGATGAAACCGAAATACGACAATCCGGCCAATCTCGACGCCACGCTGAGAATTGTGACCTATGCGAAGGTCTGATGAACGTGGTATTGCCCTCCTTCTCACCCTCCTGGTTCTCACCCTCCTGGTTGCGCTGATTCTCGAGTTCGACGCTGAGGCGAGGCGGGAGTACCGCGACGCCGCGGCCTTCCGCGATAACTTTAAAGCGACCATGCTCGCGCGCGCCGCAGTGCAAGCAGCCCGTGGTGTGTTGCAACAAGACATTTTGAAGGACAAGCAAGCGGGCCAGTTCTTCGACGCCCTCACCGACTTGTGGGCCTTGCCCATCAAGAACTATGCTATCGGCGACGGCCTGCTGAACGCGCAGATCGAGGATGAACGGGGCAAGCTGAACCTGAATGACCTGGCGGCCGGGGGAGATGCTACAGCTAGGAAGATCAAGGTATTAAGGGTCAAGCGGCTCTTCGAACTCGCGCAGATCAATCCGGATTTGGTGGATGCCATTGTCGATTGGGTGGATCAGGACGAGGTGCCGGAACCGGCCGGCGCAGAAAGCCTCTACTATCAAACGCTGCGTCCCTCCTACCGGGCGGCCAACGCTCCTCTGCAGACACACTTAGAGTTGCGCCTGATCAAGGGCATGACACCCGAGATCATTGATAAGCTTTCAAAGCTGGTGACGGTCTATCCGCCAGGAGGTGAAAGCAAGGTGAATGTGAACACCGCCGATCCTTTCGTCCTTCAGGCCCTTGATCCCAGTATTACGCAAAACATGGCTGTAGAAATTGTCCAAGCGCGTCCCTTCAAGTCAATTCAGGACTTGGATCGCGTGAGTAGTTTCGAGGACATTGGGAAGAAACTCCGCCAACAAAACCTGTACGACATCAAGAGCGACCTGTTCTTGGCCCGCATGACCGCGAAGGTGAACGAAGTGACCAGGAATGCGATCGTGGTGCTCCAGCGAGATCAGAACACGGGAACGAGCACCGTGCAGTACTACCGCGTCCTCTAGCCTGGCTGGTTTGTTTGGTCTGTTTAGTTTGTTTGGTTTTTTGGTTGAACAAAATAAACCAGTTGAACCAAACAGACCAAATAAACCCTCCCCCATACCGTCTGCTCGAAGTTCTTCGAATCCCCCTGCAAACTTAACAATCTTGTAACACCACTGTCATCTCTCCTTAATCTATTGGGGCTACCTTCCAGGTCAGACAGGACACTCGATAGTCCCTATCAACAAGAAAAGGAGGTATTCGAATGAGACCCCTGTGGTTCGCGACCATCGCCTGCGTGATCGGCCTCGGGTTGATCGCCCGGGCCAACATTGCCCACGCTATGATTGAGGACATTCTCTACGAGAAAGGCCAGATCACCAAAGAAGAATGGCTCAAGACAAAAGCCGACCATGAAAAGGAAGAAGCCATTATTCAAAACCGCGCCGCGATCAAAAAATGGTACGACAAAATCAGCATACGAGGCTATACGCAAGTTCGCTACAGTTACATCACTGACGACAAAAAACTGGTCAGCGAGTACGATAGTTCGATCGGCAATAATACAGGCTTCCTAATCCGCCGTGCCCGCCTCATCATCTCCGGCGATATCACCGATTGGCTGTCCATTTATATTCAGCCTGATTTTGGGGCCACCGCCGGAACCGGCAATAATAATTTTGCCCAACTCCGAGATGCCTATGCCGATATCTTCCTGACATCGGACAAAGAATGGCGTATTCGAGCAGGCCAATCGAAGGTCCCGTTTGGGTTTGAAAATCTTCAGTCCAGCCAACAGCGTCTCGCGTTCGACCGTTCCGACGGCATCAATAGTGCCGTGAACGGAGAGCGCGACCTCGGGTTTTTCCTCTATTACACCCCGGTTGAGACCAGAAAAGTATTCCGCAGCCTGATCGAGAATGGCCTCAAGGGGGCGGGAGACTACGGCGTATTGGGCATCGGGGTATACAACGGTCAGACCATCAATGTCTCGGACCGCAATGACGATAAACATGTCGTGTTGCACGCCACCTACCCCTTCGAATTGCCCTATGGGCAAGTCGTACAAGTCGGAGTTGATGCGTACCGTGGGGTATTCAATGTCGCTTGCGGTGCTCCTGTACCCCTTACGGGCGGACTCTGCGCGGCTGGCGCGGCCCCTGTCAGCAGAAACGTGCTCGACGAGCGAGTCGGCGCACATTTCGTGCTCTATCCTCAACCCTTCGGTCTCCAGGCGGAATGGAATTGGGGTCGAGGTCCTGAACTGAACGCAGCCCAAACCGCCATTCAAGAAGGCTCGCTCCAAGGCGGATACGTTCAAGCCATGTACAAGTGGAACGATGCCATTCCCTACGTACGCTGGCAAGAATACAACGGCGGAAAGAAGCACCGGACCAATTCACCGTTCAACGTCGTCCGGGAGGTAGAAGTCGGGCTGGAATATCAATTCGGCAAGGCGCTTGAGCTGACCGTTGCCTATGCCTGGATGAAACGCACGGATACTCAAACGGCACCCTATGCCATCCAGGATGGGCAAATTCTCCGTACTCAATTGCAGTGGAATTTTTAACGACGGGCTCGCCACGCCCAACTCGGTCGATTGTAATCAGCAGAAATGTTGCGGGAGTTAACACAGTTGTAACATTCATGTAATGCCCTGGTAACAAGACATGACTATCCTTATAGCTAATGAAAGGAGTCTCAATGAAAAAATCAACTGCCAGGTCCGGTTTCTGGGGCGTCGCCCTCCTTGGGGCGCTTATTTCCACAATCCCTTCGGCTTATGCCGATGATGCGATCACGCTCGACCCGGCATTGAAAGGCTACGTCAAAGTAAGCGGGGTGTCAGGCAATATCAACAGCATCGGCTCGGATACGCTCAACAATCTCATGACCCTCTGGGCCGAAGGATTTCGCAAACAATACCCCAACGTCAAAATCCAGATCGAAGGCAAGGGCTCAAGCACGGCTCCTCCGGCCTTGATCGAAGGCACGGCGCAGCTTGGGCCGATGTCCCGCTCAATGAAAAATACCGAAACGGATGCCTTCGAACGGAAATTCAGGTATAAGCCCACCGCATTCCCGGTCGCCATCGACGCACTTGCTCTCTACGTCAACAAGGACAACCCCGTCAAAGGATTTACGATGGCGCAAGTCGATGCAATCTTTTCGAAGAGCCGCCGTTGGGGCCACAACGAGAACATTCAGTTGTGGAAACAGGTCGGCGTGGAAGATAGCCTGGGCGACAGTCCCATCAGTATCTATGGACGGAACTCGGCCTCCGGCACCTATGGATTTTTCAAGGAACATGCGCTGAAGAATGGAGATTACAAGGACGAAGTCAAAGAACAGCCTGGGTCAGCCTCCGTGGTTCAAAGCGTGAGTGAAGATCAAGCCGGCATCGGCTACAGCGGTATTGGGTACCTCACATCGAACGTGCGCGCCGTTCCTCTGGCGGAGAAAGACGGCATGCCGTTTAAAGAAGCCAACCAACAAAACGCGGACAATGGGTCGTATCCGCTCTGGCGGCACCTTTATATCTATGTCAACAAGGCCCCCAATAAACCGTTGGATCCAATCGTCGAAGAATTCATCAAATTTATCTACAGTAAAGAAGGTCAGAAAGTCGTGATCAAAGACGGGTTTTTCCCGTTGAAGGCCGGCACGATCGAGAAGGAACTCAAGAATCTTGACTAGCGACACCAGTCCCACTCTGGCCCCCTCTCCCGATGTAGGGGCGTATGGCCATACGCCCCTACACACGATATCGCACCAGTCATCCACTGTGAAGTGGCGTCGAATCTTTGATCGGCTTGCTCAAGCCATCATCACCATGGGTGGAATTTCCGTCATTCTGAGCATTATCGGTATCTTTATTTTCTTGGTGAAAGAAGTAGCTCCCATGTTTTTCCCTCCACAGGGGACCCAGATCAGTCACTTTGCCGGCGCTCCTCCACAAGGAGCGCTCCCGCAATCCAGCCTGGTTGGAATGGATGAATATCAAGAGATTATCTATCAACTCACGGCAGGATCCGATCACCAGATCCGCTTCTTCAATGCACAGTCCGGCGCACCCCTCCTCCTTGACCTTCCTCCAGCTTTAGCAAAGGTCCGTATCACCTCCATCGCTCGAGCGGTAGGGACCGGCAATCGATTTGCCTTCGGTACGGATGATGGCCACCTCCTTCCTGTGACGGTCGAGTTCACAGCCGGTTTTGAGGAAGGGACACGCCACATCGTTCCAACTGTCACGCTTGGATCTCCTGTGCAATTGACTCCCGCCAAAGAGCAAATTATTCGGTTGGCCTATCAGCCGACGGAGCGAGGCACACTCGCCGTAGCCCTGACAGATCAAGGACGCCTCTGGTATGCCGCCACACCATCCGCGACCACTTCTGTTGCACTGACCGGTCACGCAGCCGAGCTAGTGACGGCCTTGATCTTTGACAGCCGCGGCGAAACACTTTCGATTGGAACGGCCGGCGGGAACCTTTACCACTATGATGTCCGAGAGGGCTCCAGCCCGAGTCTGGTCGAAAGCACATCCGTGGCTCCGGCCGGCACTTCAGTCACCGCCTTGTCGTACTTGCTTGGAGATCGTTCGCTGGCCGTCGGCACCAGCGCTGGCGACGTTTCAGTCTGGATGCCGGTGCGTCAGTTTCAAGAAAGCTCGACGACGCGCTTTCGTCTGATTCATCAGTTCGATACGCACCCCTCTCCCGTCACCGTCATCTCTCCATCGCTTCGCGACAAAGGATTCATCACCGGCGATACGCAGGGCAATCTTTTTGTCCACTACTCCACCTCCGCACAGACTCTGTTGAAGCTTCCGGGGAATCACCAGGCGATTCGCACCCTGACATTTTCCCCCAAAGCCGATGGAGCCGTGGCCCTCACCGACCAGGGAGAATTGTTCACCTATGCGATTCACAACCCTCATCCGGAAACAACATTCTCAACCCTGTTCAAGCCTGTATGGTATGAAGGCTATGCCTGGCCGGAACATGTGTGGCAATCGTCCAGTGGCGCCGATGACTTTGAAGCAAAATTCGGCCTCGTTCCCCTGATCTTCGGCACGCTGAAAGGGACCCTCTACGCCATGCTGGTCGCAGTGCCCCTGGCCCTCTTAGGCGCCATCTATACATCGATGTTCATGCACCCGAATCTTCGAGCCAAGATCAAACCAACCATTGAGATCATGGCGGCTCTTCCGACCGTCATCCTGGGCTTCTTGGCCGGCTTGTGGCTGGCGCCCGTACTCGAACGGATTTTTCCTGCGATGGTTGTAATGATCGTGGCCGTGCCTGTGAGCGTCGCAATCACGGCGGTTCTTTGGCAATATCTCCCAGGCACAATCGTTCGTCGCCTTCGCCCCGGGATGGAAACGTTTGTCCTGATTCCTGTCATCATCGGCGTCGTCTGGGTCTGTCTGGCCTTGAACCAGCCAATCGAATCAATCCTGTTCGGAGCCGACTATAAAACCTGGTTTGCCACCCAGTGGGGACTTAGGTATGACCAACGAAATGCCCTCGTGGTGGGGTTTGCAATGGGCTTTGCCATCGTTCCCATTATCTTCAGTATTTCTGAGGAAGCACTGTCCAACGTCCCACGACATTTGATCGCCGGGTCTCTTGCGCTGGGAGCCACCCGCTGGCAGACCTTGGTCAAGCTCGTGCTGATCTCGGCAAGCCCTGGGATCTTCTCTGCGTTGATGATCGGCTTTGGCCGGGCCATTGGAGAAACCATGATCGTCCTCATGGCCACAGGAAACACCCCCATTATGGATTGGAGCCCATTCAATGGCTTTCGCACGTTATCGGCCAATATCGCCGTGGAAATTCCAGAGGCCCCTTACGGCGGCACACTCTATCGCATCTTATTTCTGGCGGCCGTGCTCTTGTTCGTGTTTACGTTTTTGATCAACACCGTAGCGGAAGTCATCAGGCAACGGTTGCGGACCAAGTACAGTCAGTTTTAGCAGGATGCTGAAAAAGTCCGCCAGCAGCGTTCTCGCATCGCTCAGAGGCTCAACGTACCGAAGCGTACGCCTCGCCTATTCGCTCGCTGCGGCCTTGCTGGACGGACTTTTTGAGCATCCTGTGACTATTTTACCGTCAGCGATATATAGAAGATTCCAACGGCGTTTTGTGTGTAAACCGAGTTTTTCAGCAGCCTGTTAATGCGTACCACGTTCAAAAAATTCCTCGCTTCCGGCAACGTGTTCATCTGGGGTTGCGCTGCCGGCGTTTCTGTATCCCTGCTCATGGTTTTCGGGCTGTTGCTTTTGATCATCATGAACGGCTTGGGATACTTTTGGACCTCGGATATCGTCGAGCTCACCCTGAAAGATGGAAAGCACATGATGGGGCAACTGGCCGGCCGCGAAGTCATCCCCCGCTCCATCACGCCTGACCGTCCAGAAGGGAAAGGCCGCCTTCGGGTAAAGATCGGGAATCGCGATTTATATGGGCTGGATTTCAAATGGGTCAACGACGATCAGATTGTGTCACAAACCTATCCGACAGATGTGGCGCTCTTGGAACGACGAGAATGGGGCCACATGTACGCCAGGATCAAGGCTGTCTACAAAGGAGAAACCCTTCAGGCGGAAGGGAATGAAGCTGGATGGATTGCCTTGGCCCCACTGATCAGCACCGCCAATACCCTCCATCAACAGATCACTCGGATTGAAAAATTCGAGATCGGTTCTATTAACGCAGACATCGAGCAGGCGCGGTTGAAAATCCGTGCGTTCGAACTGGGGGCCGTCCCTGATGCGAGAGAGAGAGGCCAGATCGATAATCTCAAAGCCCAGGTTGCTGCCGCTGAATCTCGTTACCAAGGGAAAACCATAGAATTGGAAACGTTGCGTAAGCAATTCGATGAATACTCCGTCATCATGGAGGATGCGAACGGACGAGAAAAACAGATCCCGGTTGGGCAGATCATTCGCGCCCTGCGCCCGAACGAGATGGGCCTGCTGCACAAGAGCTGGACCTATCTCACGAATGTATGGTCTGTCCTCAGCACCGAGCCCAGAGAAGCCAACACTGAAGGCGGCATTTCCCCGGCCATTTTCGGCACCGTCCTGATGGTCATCATCATGAGCCTCGCCGTCGTCCCCTTCGGCGTGCTCGCCGCGCTCTATCTGCGAGAATATGCCAAACAAGGCGCCATGGTTCGTCTCGTGAGAATCGCCGTCAACAACCTCGCAGGCGTGCCCTCAATCGTCTTCGGTGTGTTCGGATTGGGATTTTTCATTTACGCCATCGGCGGGACCATCGACCAGCTCTTCTTTCCCGAGCGACTTCCGACACCGACATTCGGCACCGGAGGGATTCTATGGGCATCACTCACGCTGGCCTTACTCACGGTGCCGGTGGTCATTGTCGCCACGGAAGAAGGACTGGCCGCCGTGCCCAGGGAATTTCGTGAGGGATCATTAGCGCTTGGCGCCACCAAGTTGGAAACAATGCTCAAAGTCGTGATACCCTGTGCCCTACCAGGCATTCTGACTGGATTGATTTTGGCAATGGCCCGTGCTGCGGGCGAGGTGGCGCCGCTCATGCTGACAGGAGTCGTAAAGCTTGCGCCGTCGCTCCCCGTAGACGGTTCCTGGCCCTTTTTCCACTTCGATCGAAAGTTCATGCACCTGGGATTTCATATTTACGACGTGGGCTTTCAGTCCCCCAACGTGGAAGCAGCGAAACCAATGGTCTACATCACGACCCTGGTATTGATCACTGTCGTAGTCTTATTGAATTTCACCGCGATTATCCTCCGCAACCACCTGCGCAAGAAGTATGCAGGCGCAGTGGTATAGAGGATTTTCATGCACCCATCTCCACCGTTGACACAACAGCCGTCCCAATCACTAACTCTCAACCCACAAAGGCTCGACGTGCAGGACGGTCATCGCGAGTCGCCTGACAACAATTCCAACAGTCAAGCCGTCAAACTTAGCTTGAATCAGGTCAACTTTTTTTACGGCGACCGGCAGGCTCTCTTCAAAATCGATATCGAGATCATCAAAAATCAGGTCACGTCGTTCATTGGGCCCTCCGGCTGCGGCAAATCTACTTTGCTGCGATGCCTCAATCGGCTCAACGACTTGGTTGAAGGCGCTCGATTAGAAGGCACCATGCTGCTTGACGGAGTGGACATCAATGGCCCCGATGTAGATATCACCGACCTGAGAAAACGTGTGGGGATGGTCTTTCAGAAATCGAACCCCTTTCCGAAATCGATCTACGAAAATGTGGCCTATGGGCCACGTCTTCATGGAATCCGAAGCCGCGGCCAGTTAGATCAGATTGCGGAAGAGGGGCTCAAAGGCGCAGGGCTGTGGGATGAAGTGAAAGATCGTCTTCAAGCAAGCGCCTTGGGTCTTTCTGGAGGGCAACAACAACGACTCTGTATCGCCCGCGCGCTCGCGGTCAAACCGGATGTCTTGCTGATGGACGAACCCTGCTCGGCGCTGGACCCCGTGGCCACCGCCAAAATTGAAGAACTGCTCTTTTCCTTAAAGCAAGACTTGACAGTCGTCATTGTCACCCACAATATGCAGCAGGCCGCGAGGGTCTCCGATTGGACGGCGTTTATGTATCTCGGCGAACTGGTAGAATTCGGCCTCACGAAGCAGATCTTTACCACGCCCTCTAAGAAGCAGACCGATGACTACATCACCGGGCGATTTGGATAAACGTTATGACACAGCGCCACTTTGACGAAGAACTCTCCGACTTGAAGACCAAGCTCCTGCGAATGGCCGGTCAGGCGGAAGATCAGATCGACAAGGCCCTCACCGCACTGGTGACGCGCGACTCGGCCCTGGCCCGCCAGGTCATCGAGCGTGACCACCAAATCAATGCGTTGGATGTGGAGATCGACGAAGAGAGTATTCGGTTGCTGGCCCTCCATCAGCCTGCCGCACGAGACTTGCGATTGGTGACGACGGCGATGAAAATCGCCACCGAACTCGAGCGGATCAGTGACCTGGCCGAGAACGTTTCCGAACGGGCGATCGAGCTGAACGAAGAGCCGCAGCTCAAACCCTACATCGATATCCCAATGATGGGTAATATGGCGCGGATGATGGTGAAGCAAAGCATCGATGCGTTCGTTAAGAATGATGCCACGCTCGCTCGGAAGGTGCTCAAGGACGATGACTTTGTCGATGATCTGATGGAGCAGTTGTTCCGTGAACTGTTGTCATTCATGCTCGAGGACACTCGCACGATTTCACGCGCCATTCGCTTGAGCTTCATTGCCAAATATCTCGAACGGATAGGCGATCATGCCACCAACATTGCCGAACTGGTCGTCTATCTCGTGGAAGGCAAGATCATTCGCCACACCACTCCGCCAGGATCTTCCTGAAACTGCCCTGCAAAACCCTGAGCCTTCCTGACATCTTGGACAAGCCTGGTCTGTCTGGTTAGTTTCGTTCAACCAAGCACACGAGACAGACCGAATAGACCAGGCAGACCGGCCAGACCCAATAAACAAGGCAGCCTGGCGGACTTTTAGGTGTGGTTACGCCACGAAATGGGTAGAGAAGAGCATGTATTCAAATCCGTGTCGGCGAAGGACGATCTTATTGCATCGGGCGAGTTGGTCAACGGTGTGCAAGATTTGATTCCAGCCGTATTGGGGCATGAGGCAAATGAGCGAATCCAAACTGATGACGGTCTGCTCATTGAGATAGCCGAGAATGATTGCCGTAAGGGCATCGGTATGTGGACGTTCCCGTCGTAAAGGATGAAGATTCGGGCTGGTTCAAGAAGAGCACTCATCGGCATCGGCACCTCCTGGTGAGATTATAGAAATGAGAGCCCCGGTTGATTGGACAGTTGTGTGGATGTCGTCGGCGCCGGGCTGTATCGGACAGCCACGATGCGCATGAGACCCAGCGTGATTAAGATACCTCCCAGTATCGCGAATTGGTACCACTCCCCGCCCGTGAACCATCGTGAGATGACCTCCGTCAGCATCACGACAAGGACCGTGTCGATGATAAACGTGACCCGGACGCGCCCGTCAGAGCAGTATGCAAGGGTGGTCTTCAACACTTCGACGACGGCCAGCAAGGTCAGGGTGTCGACCAATACATGCCGAAGAGCCACTTCCACGTCGGCGGACAGAAGAAGCCGCAGGTCGAGAAACGTTTTCACGACCCCGCCTGCCAAACCAAGGAGGATCGTCAGGGTAAGTAGGCTCAAGATGAATCGCGTGCCCGCTTCCCAGACACGTGTGATGTCATAGTTCGTGGGCATGATCCTGAATCGCTTGCGCCAACTGTTCGAGAGTGTCTGTTCCATTGTGGTTTGTGTCGTAGTCCTATTCATGTGCCTCTAGCCTAACCGGGACACATTCCAGTCCTGTGAATTCCTCGTAAAGTGTATGTAAATTGTCAGCCGAGCGGAGCGAGTGGGTTTTCTGGATGACTAATAAAATTGCTGGTCACCCAGGCTCTCGCCGGAGCGCTAGGGCCTGTCCGACATTGCCTTCGTGACGAGGCAAAGGAGATGCGGCTTGATGCGAGGCCGCAAACTCGGAAAAACCGGAGGTGTGTTCGCTGGAATGCATTGAGGATTGCTTCCGGTCGAGAACGACGCCGATGGTTGCGGATCCTTGGCCGCAGGAGCGAGGTCAATGCATGACAGGCTCCTAGGATAGTCAGGTATTCACAGTACTAACATGTTGTCTACGATTGATAATCTAGTGGCTTATAATTCATAGTTAAACTATTACATCATCCACCCATTCGTATGATTGTTGTGTAGATGCAGGGTCTGCTATCGTGCGGCCATGATGACACGATTGGGAGACACCTGTGACCACCCTCGATAGTCTCATCCTGGATGCGAAGCAGGCGATTATGGATGATCATCATCGCCGTTTTCAAACTCTACAGCAGGAAGGGCGATGGGAGGAGGCACTCCAACAAATTCCCGTCACCCTGAGTTGTGCAACAGACCTCCTCAATGAATCGCTCCGAGTCCTTGAAGCAGCCCTTGATGACTACAACCACACCTCCGACGGTTCCACTCCCCCTCCCACAATCACCTAGCCCGCATTATTCATGAGCGCTTCTGCTGCGAGCGCCAGCTTATTGGCGAGAGGCAAGTGGCCAGAGGCGAGTGGCGTAGACCTCCGGTCGGAAACACGGCTCTTTTCTCTAGCCCCTAGCCACGCGCCCTTCGCCTGGCCTGTTGGCATGCTTGACAGCTTTATGTGCAGTTGTTAGGTTTTCGCTCTAGCGTATCGGGATGGGTTCGCAGACCGATACATCCAGGCTGGCGTAGCTCAATGGCAGAGCAGCGGTTTTGTAAACCGCAGGTTGGAGGTTCAATTCCTCTCGCCAGCTCCACAAATTCCGCTGACGATTCAACCTCTTTGCGACTTACAGCACTCCTGCTCTCCCCTCTCAATTCGGCCAGTGTAACCGCCAGTGTAACCGTCTGCTGCTCGAAATAGGCCGACAAGGACCGCGCAGCCTGCTCCAGGTCTTTTTCGTTCACGATGTTGTACCGGTCGAACACGCTCCTGGTCTTGTGGCCCGAAATAGCCATCGCAACCTTTTCCGGAACGCCCGCGCGCACCATGTTCCGCACGGCGGTCCGTCTAAAATCGTGAGGAATCTTCCCCTGCCAGACCTTTCGCCCCTTCGTAGCATCCTTTACCATTTGACCGACTCCGACCGCCTGACAGGCCTTTCTCCAGGAATGCTTCAAGCTCTGGAGTCGAATCCCGCCTCGATGACAGATCCACGGGCAAGCCGGCCACTTCATCTCACAACGGCTTTTCCATGTGCGCAGGACTCGATAGAGATCCCCTGTGAGATACAGAACACGGGGAGTATTGGTCTTGGTGTCTTGGGCCTGAAGATACAGCTTGCCTTCCGTCCAGTTCACCTGCCGCCATTGAAGGGAACAGACTTCGCCCATTCTCATGCCGCTGTAGTAGGCAAGGCTCGCCGCGACTTGCGCATAATCGGGTAACGCGCCTCGGAGCGCGAGAAAGTCTTCGTGCTCAAAGAAGCCTGATCGAATGTTGTGCTCTTTCAATTGCGGAATATGTGGAACTCGCACTACCAATTGAGGCGTCTGTTGGAACCCAAGGCGAAACATCCGCTTCATACACGCAAGCTCACGATTAATGGTGCCATTGGCGGCTCCCTGCTGTTGACGCTTCACGATATACGTCTTGATTCGCTCTGTCGTGATACTGGTCGCGCGCATCTTCCTGAAAAATGTCTTCAAATGATTCATGTACTCATCAACGCGCCGTAGCGTCTTTCGTTTGTTGATCTGGTAGTCTTGTCTCACGAGTGCGGCGAGATCCTCGAACCGGATACGCTCAATCTTTGGTCCCCGATATAGACCCGTTGCAACCTCTCCTTCCTTTTCCTTTAAGAGTCTCTTGGCCTCAAGCCGGTCGAGCGTCCTCGTGCTTTCATGAATGGGCCTCCCCTCACTGTAGTACTTCATCCAGTGTGGACCGGTCTCCACCAAGAGTCCCGTTGCTGGATCTCTCTTCTTCCTTCGATAGATCATTCCCATCTATGGCCTCCCGTTTGTACTTCTCAATAAACAGATCCATGTCCACCAGGTCGAGCATCACGCGCCGTCCCTGCCGGACTTCCCGAAGAACCCCGTCCCGAATCAAGCGACGAATAGTCCAGGGGCTTCTCCCGAGATACCGACCAGCCTCTTTCACGCTGTACAACCGCTTACTCACTGCCTCGCTCATCATCTCTCACCCCTTTCCCTTTCTTTATTGTGAATCTGTCGATTCAGCTCCCAATTTGGCCAATCGCTCCGCGCGTTTGTTGAGGAGCTGAACCGCTTTACGTCCAATCGTGTCGACGACAATCTTCATCGCTTTCACTTCACCTTCAAGGACCATATCCATAATGACGGCGCTGCGAACATACTCGGAAACGCTGTCGCGCCGTTTTCTGACAAAATCCTCAATCACCTTTTTCTCATAGGGCGTGACTTTAAATTGCATCAGTTCTGTGCGAGATGATCCCATTGTGCCCTCCATTTTATTACACGTGGTATTCCTATAATACTTTCAGTATTGGCTGTCAAGAGGGAGTTTGGCGAATGTGGATGATGAGGGAGCTATCGGCAAGAACGGATCACAGGGGCTGCGCCGTTCATGTAGTCAACGAGAGACAGACTCACGGAGCGCTGTTCAGTCAAGTCGGCCGGGATATTGAAACTATGTTAACCCTCTGGACAATTCCCCCTTTTCCGATACCAACAGCAGCAGTCCTCTTTGACGAGCGTGTGATAGACGTTGGTCCTATCGGGCAGGAACACATCAGCAATCGTGCGACCCTACTTGGCGAGGCTGTGAGTCTCAAGCGGGACTTCCTTCGTGTGCGGCTCCACAGGCGCTGCCTTCTGGGGCAGGGTCCAGCAACCAATCAATAAACGGGTGACAACATCTCGTGGTAGATCTGAGAAAGATACGCATTAGCGAAGCCGATGATTTACAAGGGAAAAGCAGCGCGGACACAGTCACCACATACGTTCCCTTCACGGCAAACCGGTCTGATAGGCCGCACCTGGCGAGTCACCGTTTTATCCTGGTACAGCTTATGCTCCGGCGCGAGTACGGGTCTTCCTCGTAAGAAATTCCTTGACAACAGATGCATTTGCAGTTCATACGTCCCCACAACAAGGCCAAGGTCGTTCAGATTCGCCGAGGCGATCCCATGTTTATCAACAGCCTGCCAGGCAGATGCCCTGGCTCGCGCCTAGCTCTTGGTCCACACACACACACACACACTCTCTCTCTCTCTCCGCTCGAGACCTAACCGCGCGTCCAGCACCTCTTTGTTTGGTGGGCTGGTGCGTCTCGACCCGGCGTCAGATCCAGCAACTTACCAACGACATTCTCATGCAGACCGCGGTCCTACGATGCCTCGAGACAGGCCTAGGCTGTAAGGGTTCCGCGAGCGGGCACGTCTTTGTGCCTATTGAAGGGGCGCTATACGAAGAACGTAGATGAGCCTGATTTGGTCCAAGTTGGTCATTGAACATTCCCATGCTCATTGCTTTGGCTTGAAGGATTATCCCATGTGGCCTCGCTTCTCTCATTTCCGTAGGCGCGCTTGGCGCGAAGTTGCCCCGTCTATTTTCTCTCTCACCATGTGCGTGTGGGCAGCCTGCAGCGTCGGTGGAGGAAGTGATGGAGGCTCTGAAACCGGGCCAGTGACTCCATTCGCCTTCATCGAAACCACGTCAGTTCCGATCGGCGCAGTCGGACAGGCTTACAATCAACCCCTCACTGCCACTGGCGGAACGGGGAGCTATAACTGGGGTCTTGCCCCTGGATCAGGTGCTTTGCCTCCGGGGCTTAGTCTTAGTGCTTCCGGAAATCTGGCGGGTATACCTACAACACAAGGCCGATTTCCTGTTAAGGTCCAAGCAGTCAGTGGCGGGCAATCGGACACTCAAGATTTAATCATCTCGGTCCGTCCTAGGACTGAGCGTGTTTCCGTAACCAGCAACGGCACTCAGAGTAATAGTGTCAGTTTCAATCCTGCCATTAGCGCGGATGGCCGGTTCATAGTCTTTGGCGCGCGCGATGCGGCTAATCTCGTGATCGGCGACACAAACGGTATGGACGACTACTTCGTGCATGACCGCCAAACGGGAGAGACCACTCGTGTATCCGTCGATAGCATGGGTAACCAAGGAACTAACGTGGGCATTATTGGGAACGTCCTCGAAGGGTTCCGCGTCGCCATTAGTGGGGACGGTCGCTTCGTAGCGTTTAACCATATAGCCCCCAACCTTGTGGCTGGTGACGTCCCTGGTAGTCTTGACGTGTTTGTGCGCGACCGCCAAATCGGCCAAACTAGCCTAGTCTCAGTCGATAGCGCGGGCATGCCACTTAGTACTACCAATTTCAATCCCACCATTAGTGCTGATGGCCGGTTTGTGGCATTTACCGCGCTGCTTGGTACTGTCGATCATATCGAAGTGAAGGATCGTCAATCAGGCGCGCTCATTCAGGCCTCCGTAGATAGTTTCGGAAATCCTGGCAACGGTTCTAGTTTCAATCCCACGATCAGCACCGATGGCCGCTACGTGGCATTTCAATCGGCGGCTACCAACCTTGTCAACGGTGATACCAACAACGTGGTAGATGTTTTCGTGTACGATTCTCAAACTGTTCAGACAACCCGTATCTCTGTGGATAGCAATGGTGCTCAGGCCAATAATGCCAGTTTCAATCCTGCCATCAGTGCTGATGGGAGGATTGTAGCGTTTGAGTCCGCAGCCACGAACTTAGTGTCAGGCGATACTAATATCCTGCGAGATATCTTTGTGCATGATCGCCAGACTGGTCAGACCACTCGGGTGTCGGTAGATAATCTGGGTGCTCAAGCTACGCTCGGTGAGAGCTTTAATCCTTCCATTACTGCTGATGGCAGATTCGTGGCGTTTGAGTCGAATGCCACAAATCTGGTGTCTGGGGATACAAACGGTCGTAGAGACATCATTATCCATGATCGTCAAACTAGTCAGGCTAACCGGATATCAGTGGACAATTCAGGCCTACAAGCTAATAGAGAGAGTTCCAACGCTGTCATTAGTGCCGACGGTCGGTTTGTGGCATTTGGTTCGGCAGCCACTAACCTGGTATCTGGGGACATCAACGGCGATTCTCCGGATATCTATGTGGGCGCAAGGCAGTAGAATAGCCCGCTGAGTTTTAATACTGCGGTTACAAGCAAGTGATACAACCGTCGTTCTCGACCTGGCGTCAGAGCGCGCGCCGGTTAAAAACCTTCTTTGGGGATCAGTACTCCATGCCCAACTTTGTTTCGCCGCCATCAGCGAACTGATGGCGATATCTCCGTAGGAACGGTGAGGAGGACCTTATAGAGGGACAAAGCTTTAACGGCACTTCGGTCTATCTTGGCTGATCCGGGTTCAAGAGGTGTCTCTATGCGAAGCGTGATCCTATTTACGTTCCTCGTTGCGTGCCTCTGTTCTCTTAGCCTCTCGCAGGCGGGGGAGGAAGCTGTCCAGCAGATTTCCCGCGACGACGAACGGCTCACCCAAAGAATCAAAGGCGAGATCTTGAGAGACCTGCAAAAGGAGGATTGGCTTGACAAACAGATTGAACAGGGAATCGAAAGATACATCGAACGACTCAAGAAGCAGGCGGAAGCAGAACGTGTGGCGCAAAAACGCCAGACGAATGAGAAGGCCAAGCAGGTACGTCCCGTGTCTCCAGCTAAAGACCATATTCGAGGGAATCCGGAGGCGGAAATCTCGCTGATCGAGTACTCGGATTTCGAGTGCCCGTTCTGCAAACAATTCCACGCGACGGCGAAGCAAATCATAGAGGCGTATAACGGGAAGGTTAATTGGGTATATCGCCATTTCCCGCTGGCCATTCACAATCCGGGTGCGCAACAGGAAGCTGAGGCCGCAGAGTGTGCCGCCGAAATGGGGGGGCATGAGGCCTTTTGGGCCTATGCCGACGCCATCTACGCCCGGACAGCCTCCAACGGGCAAGGATTCCCTAAAGACATGATGGCACGAGTCGCGGGGGAAATGGGTTTCGAGGAGAAGGGCTTTCAGGAATGTGTCGAAAATGGGCGGTACGCCGCTCGGGTGGAGTCAGATGCAGCAGAGGCTGGCCGGATCGGGGTCACTGGTACGCCAGGGATCATTCTGCTGAGCCATAAAACAGGAGATGCGAGGCTAATTGCCGGGGCCGTGCCTATGAGTTCGCTTCAGGTCTCGGTGGCAGAACTCTTGGATCATTCCCCGGACCAGCAGCCTGAGGGCGTAGCCAGCAAGGAGGACCCAGTGCCCCAAGCAGCGCCCCAGACCCCGTAGCCACTGCCTGTCATGGCGAGCAACTTGAGAAGCAGGAGGGAGCGATGAAAGCTTTCATCAGTCACCGAGGTATCGTTGGGCAGCTGACGAGAGGACTTTGTTTGATTTTGTCACTTAGCCTACTGCTGATCGAATTCCCAGTAAACTATTCCTCGGCGCAACAAATTAGCCAAGGCGGCGTTCCAATTGAAGGGCAGGGTATTTCGCAAGGAACAGTGCCTTTCCTGGGAGAGCAGGAGCGGCGATATAGTGAACAGGAATGCATCGGCTTCCAGAAAACGATCAATACTCTTAGCGATCCCGCCTACGAAAAAGGTTTAGAAAAACAGGTAGAGCCGTTGAGGAAATTGCTCGACGAAGCAGAACCAGATTTTGAATCTGCAAAAAGCGAAGCCCGTACGGTGATGATGAATGCCGCAAAGGAGCTCACTCAACTCGGGTGGGGCAAGTTTAGAGAGAAGTGGAGCAAGGACCTTCTAAAATGGCGCCTGGAGAAGATTCGGGAGAAGTACGGTTATGAGACTCCCCACGGAGTTCCTGCCTACAAATGGATCAAGTTTACTAAGGATCTGGATAGCTACTCGAACAAAGTCGAAGACTATTTAAACGAACTCGATGTAAATGAGAACTACCTGAATGACATGAACGAACTTAGGCTTCGCACTCAGAAGGCAGCAGGAAAGGCAAAAGATCTTCGGAAGTCTCTACGAGACCTCACCAAAGACGCAGCTGAAACCGGAGTGCTAAACGATTTACTAGATAAAACAGTTTTAGCCACCCCTATACCTCTAGATGACATCGCAAATAGTCTGGGGAAACTTGGAATCGGGCTCACTTTGACGCAAATGGCTAAGGCCGACCGCAAGAGGGAACTGGACCAAGCTAGGGAGAATTTCTTGCCGGCGCTCGACCGTAAGCTTCGAACAGATATAGATCTTGATAACGCACGCTCGAAATACAACACGTACTGCAAGCTGAAGCCGATGGAGGCGGAGAAGGCAAAAACTCCAGAACCACCGCCTCCGCCAGTGGTGGCTCAGCCGAGTGAAACAGAAGCACCGGCACCAAAAACCGGCATGAGTGCCGGAACGATTCTGGCCATCGTCGCTGGTGTAGTGGGACTCAGTGCCGGCGTATATTACGCTGCCACGCAACTCGTTAAGGATGAGGATTGCACTGAACGGGTCTGCACTCGGAGTATTTTTTCCGGCGCATGCTCCTGTGTCATCACGGATCCTTCTGCTACAGCGTGCTCATTGCCCGTGGTGGGGGCAGGCGGCGTATGTTTCTCGGGTAATAGAGTTGCCAGGTGTTCCTCAGGATTATCGTGTGTCAATGGAATTTGCTCGAATCTTTGCTAGGCAATGAGGTGCGTATGTTAGTTGGTGGGCTGGCTGTTCTTATTCTCTTGCTCAGCCTAGTTCCGGCTGTTGCGCAAGATTACATTGATCTCTCTCAAGCCATCAGCCTCGCCCTCTCCCAGAACAAGGATCTCATCCGTAGTGTATTGTCCGTTGATGCCGGTGAGCTGCGGCAGGCTGACGCCTCGGCAGAGTTCAATACCAATATCCGTCCGGACGCCATGACGTCGTTTTCCCAGGGACAGAATCTCCTTCGGTACGGTCCGCGTGTCTCGAAGAAACTCGAATGGGGCACTCTGCTGAATGTCAGCAGCGGTGTGGTGTCGGATCTAACACAGGGGACTAACCGTGTGAGCGTTCGTTTCGAGATCGAGCAGCCAATTTTTCGAAATTTCGGCTCCGCAATTCATCGAGAGGGGATTCTTCAGGCCAACAGTGCGAAACAGGCGGCTCGACGGAAATATGAACTGCGGAAGGCGGATATCGTGCTGGATGTGGTCAAGACCTACGAGACCATTCTTCGCTTGACCCAACAGGTGAAAGCGGATCAGGAGTCGGCCACACGGAATAATGCGCTGTATCGTGTCACCAAGGCAAAAGAGGGCGTTGGAAAAACGAGCCGCGTGGATACCCTTCGTGTGGAGCTGCTGCTCGGTCAAGCGAAATTGCGGCTGGAAGCTAGTCGAGAGCGCTTGGGATGGGCACAGCGCGATTTTGCGGAACTGCTGGGATTCCCGCAAGGCACGGTGTTCGAGGTGCGACCGGCACCTGTTCTTGAGTTGAAGATCGAAGATCCGGCGCGCGCGATCCAGGTCGCGCTGGCCAACCGGCTCGACTATGCGCAGGCGCTTCAAGATCAAGACGACGCCGCTCGCGCTGTGACGATCGCAGAGAAAAAGCTGATGCCTGACGTGCGGGTGGTCGCCAGTTATGACGACTTTGCCTCTAGTCCTACGGCGTACGGGTCCATTCCCTTGGCGCGCCAACTGTGGTACTTCGGTCTCTCGAGTCCGACGGATTACAACTTTGCGCGAGAACGTATCGGGGTCGAACAGGCCAAGGTCGCTCAACGCACAGCCTTTCAAACGATCGACATTCTGTCCAACAGCATCGCTCGAGAGGTCCCGCAACAGCTCCAGGCCTACCGGCGTGCGCAGGCCGAACTCACCTTCGCTGAGCAGAACTTCAAGCTCGCCCAAGCTCGCGCCAAACTGGCCAAGCAACGTTTTGCGTTGGGGCGTGGAGACAACTTCGCTGTCACGGATGCCGAGGTGGCCTTCTTGACAGCAGAAAGCGCCTTGCTCTCTGCACAGGCCGATGCCTCTATCGGCAGCTATCAGCTTACTCGAACGCTGGGTACCATTCTCGAAGCTCCGGAGGACCTTAAGCCCCCACAATTTGCGCGTGCACCATGAGACGCCGATTCATCATCCTCGTCTTACTGTCGGTCGTAGGAGGCGGCGCGCTGCTTTCCGTCGTCCCCAGGACCACGCCTGTAGTATCGGGGAAAACGATCAAACTCACGAGAGAGCCGTTATCTGTCTGGTCCACCTATGAGGGGGTGCTTGAGGCCCGTTCTCCCACCGTCGTGCTCTCGACGCTTCGCGGGAGTGCGACAGTCGTCGCTTTGGCTTCTGAAGGAGCGGAGGTCGTTCCTGGCGATCTGCTGGTTCGGTTTGACTCGTCCACCCTTGAGCGCGAAGTGATGAAGATGGAGGGCGAGTATGCTGCGGCGGAGTCCGAGTTGAGCAGCCTGCGCCATGCGAAGGCGCCGTTGGAGGT
>Ga0247727_10006076_pt1 | contig 23946 bp, 19 predicted proteins | sample WisWelCaveWW1625_FD_202498 | JGI IMG/M metagenome (GOLD analysis project Ga0247727, IMG submission 202498) | Biofilm microbial communities from Wishing Well Cave, Virginia, United States - WW16-25 | ecosystem: Environmental > Aquatic > Deep subsurface > Groundwater > Cave microbial mat | place... | reverse complement strand
CGTCGCAGCTGCGGATCATGTCGTCCGCGTCATCCAACCGGAGCGCCATCGGTTTCTCCACGACGATGTGCTTGCGGAAACGGGCGACGTCCATCACGCGCTGGGCGTGGTCGCCGGTCGGCGTGAGCACCGTGACGACGTCCACGTCCTTCTCCTCGATCATTTTGCGGTAATCGGTGAAATGGGGGACGCGGTATTCCTTGCCGAATTCGGCGGCCCGTTCCTCGACCTTATCGCAGACGGCGGCCAGCTCGGCGTCCTCGAGACCGGCGAGGGCCGCGGCGTGCTTTTTGGCGATGGCGCTGCAACCGATCAGGGCGAAACGGGTCTTGGGCATGGATGACCTTTTTCCTCAGAGGAGGCGCGTTGGCAAGCCCGTTTATGTTATGCTGCGGCTTGATCCAGTCGGCAAACGATGACGGCCCCGTAATCCTGCCATCCCCCCGGACCCCAGAGATCGGAAGGCAGGGGCGAGACGGAAACCTTCGCGCCGGGAAGGAGAGCGGCAAGAAGCCTTTGGTAATCGTGCACCCAATGCAGATCGTGCCAGAGCGAAGACGGCCCTCTCCCGCCGGAGGAAAAGTTCCATTCGTTAAAGTAGATGACCCTTTTTGTGACCCGCGCCATTTCCCGGACGGCGGTCTCGAACTTGTCGGGCCCCACGTAGAGGAAGGTGGCGTCGCTGAAGGTGACGTCGAAACTGTTGTCGGCGAACCGGGAGAGATCGTCCGCCTTTCCTTCATGGAGAGCGACGCCGGCCACCCCTTCTTCCGCGAGTCTCTTCCGGCCCGTCGCCAAGGCCTTGTGGTTGAGGTCGATGCCTTCGATTCGGACGGACGGAAAACGGCGTGCGAGGAGGGCTAAATTGGGGCCGCTGTTGCAGCCGATCTCGAGGACGGCTTCGAACGGTCCCAGCCGCGCGATGTCTTCCACCAGGAGCGCTCGGTGGGGATGTTCACGGTCGTCGGAATAGCGCACGGCGGACGGATTGAAGCGGGACCGCCACAGCCATTCGTGGAGACGGGAACCGAACACGCGCGTTTCCGCCGTCTTCATGACCCGGTAGTAGCCTCTCTGGAGGGCTCTGTAGAGCCGGGGTGATTTCTTAAGCTGGTCTTTCAGGAAGCTCATGACGATATTTTGTCTAAGATCGCGGCGAATTTACGCGCCATGACCGTATGTGAATACTGTTCCAGTCGCTCCGGGTTCCCGCGATAGGCGACCGTCCCCGAGCGCGCGAATTCGTCATACGCCGCCGCTAAGATCGGCTTCAACTCGTCGGCCGTACGCCCCTGGACGCCTGTGTCGATTTCCTTCACCAACAACCCCAAGGTGTTTTCGGGATGTCCGCCCGAAACGATGATGGGCCTCTTGGCGGCCAGATAGTCGTAGATCTTCAGCGAGGTCCAGCCACGCTCTTCCCTCTCGATGTCCAAGACCAGCAGCAGGTGCGATTCCCTCTGGCGGTGAACGATCTCCGCCTTGGGAACGCGCCCGTGGAGGGAGACGACCCCGCCCAGCCCGTGTTTGTCGATCAGGGCTCGAAGCCAGGTGTCTTGATCGCCGTAAAAGCGGACCTGGAAGCGGTTCGCGTCGATACGTCCTTCCCGGAGAAGGGCGGCGACGGCGGCAAAGAACGGTTCGGGATTCTGCATCTCAGCGTAGAAGGTGCCTGTGTAAGTGATCGTGAATTTCGGCAGCAGCGCCTCGGCCGGGTCGTTCACGATGGACGGATCATATCCATGCGTGATGCCGTGGGCCTCCGATGCCGGATGAAGTCTCCGCAGCTTCTCCGCCAAGGGCTCGGAGACCGTCGTCAGCGCGTCGACCGATGCTAGCGTTTTTCGCTCCAGTCGCTTGTCCAACCAATGGCGCATCCGGCCATACGCGTAGTTGTGGTTCTGAGACCAAAGATCGGGAAAATCCGCGATCCACGGGATCTTCGCCTCCGCCTTTAGGCGCGCGGCCACCAAGTGGCTGATGAACGGAAAATCGCTGATCATGCCGGCGACTGGCATCGAAGCGATGACCTCCCGCGCCGCCTTCAGCGCGGGCTGAAACCAGTTCTTGTCGGCGTCCGGATAACCGAAGACTTCCTGATAGAGACGCAGGCACGTGTCGAGAGACGATTTTCTCTCGCTGCTGCCGACCTTTTCCTTCATTTGAGTGAGAAGACTGCGCTGCCTGCTGAAGCCGAAAGCGCCGACCAAGACTTTCCGCCAGCGCTGCCAGATGTCGCCCGCAAAGGGGACTTCCACGACGCGGAAACGAGGATCGTCGAGTTTCTGCGACAGCGGCATGGTCACGATGGTGGGGCGCCAGCCGTATTCGTGCAGGTGATGGGCGAGCCCCACGACGCGCGCTCCGCCGGAGACGTAAGGCCAGAAATTGCCGACGATCAGGACGTCTTTCACGGCTTCAGTGTCTCGTAGAGACGGCCCATTTTTCCCATTTCGGAAAAGTAGTCGTCCCGCTCTCGAATGACTTCCCGTCCGCGGGCGCCGAGTCGTTCCCTCAAGCCTTCGTCCTTGAGAAGCGGGACGAGCTTCGCTGCCAGGGCTTGCGGATCGCTCACGGGGAAGAGGAAACCGTCCTCGCCGTTGCGCACCCAGTCACGGTTGTCGACCGTGTCCGAAATGACCACCGGGACCGTGCAGGCCATGGCTTCGGCCGTGCTGGAGGCCAGCCCCCCGTCCGAAGTCGATGTTGAGGCGTAGACGTCGGCCGAGCAAAGATAGCGGGGCAGGTCCACGTTCGGGATGCGGCCGAGAAAACGGACCGACTTGGAAAGCCCCAGACTCTCGGTCAGGGCCTTCAGCTCCGCTTCCTGGGAGCCGGAACCCACGAGGACGAACTTGGCGTTCGGTATCTGTTGGAGCACGAGCGGAACGGAACGGATCAGGGTGCCGATGTCGTAAATCGGCTCCAAGTTGCGGAGGCTGATGACGACCGGCCCGCCTTCGGGAGCCCAGTCCTTCCGGAGATTCGGATCCTGCCCCAGGGGCCTGAATCGTTTCGTGTCGATGCCGAAATTGATGAGGTGGATTTTCTCGCGCTTCGCTCCCAGCTGGACCATCGCTTCCTTCATGTGGTTCGCGTCGCAAGTGAGCAGATCGCCTCTCTTCAGGACGCGCGAGACTAACAGGCATTTCAGGAATTCGCGGTCCGCGAACAGGACGTCCGAGCCCCATCCGGTGAGTACGAGGGGGCGGAAACCGCTCCAAGACCCGACCACGCCGTTCCGGCCCAGGTAATGGATATGAAGCAGATCCGGCTTGGTTTCGCGCAGGATCCTGCGCGTCTTCCGGATGCTGGAGAGGATTCCGAGAGGGCCCGCGTCGCCCGCCGAGAGATCGTGAAAACGAACGCCGGGGATCTCGCTGATCGTGTTGGTTTTCAGTGAGATCCAGTCGATCGCGTGGCCCTTTTCGGCGAAAAAACGGATCCATTTATGGCTGTGAATTGAGTCGGCGGCCGCCAGAAAGCAGAGTTTCATCGCCTTAGAGAGCCTTTCGTAGGTGAAGCAAGTAAGAATCCTTGGAGGCAAAGTCAACCACGGCATAGAGGCAGAGCGAGACGCCGCTGGCGAGCGCGATGCGGATGACTCCCTCCACCGAGACCCATCGGCTTAAGATCAGGAGAAACGCCGAAAGGGCGAGGGTTCCCGCGAGCATTCTCGGAACGGGTTTCCACTCGAATCGGTAGGCGACCGTGCGTCGCGCGAGCCAGATAGTGGCTCCGGCGAGGACGCCGTTCGACAGGAACGTGGTGAATGCCGCCCCCACAATCCCCACGCGCGGCACGACGGCCAGGTTGACGCCCACGTTGATCAGAGATGAAACAACGAGGATCAGGATGTTGAGCAGGTTCTTCTTGGCCAATAAGGTGATGTAATAGTTGAGCTGGTACACCCCGAAGGCGACGATCCCCGACGACAGCCAGAACATCACCCAGATCTGGGAGACGAACTCCGACTTGGCCAGAAGGCGGACCAGGGGTTGGTGGAGCAGCGTTAAAAGGGCGACGAGCGGAAGCGAGAAGAACAGGTAGTATTCGGTCGCCTTCGAGAGTTTGCGGGCGACCTCGTCCGACCGGCCCTGGTTCCAGAGGCGGGCCAGGTTCGGGTAGATGGTGAAGCCGAGCACGGCGTAGAGGACGCTCACCGTACCCGCGATCGAATAGGACACGGCGTAGATGCTGACCTCCTTCATGTTCAGAACGTGAAGGATGACGTAGCGGTCCGAGAAATTGTTGCCCCACATGAGCAGCCCGTACGGAATGAGGGGGAGGGAGAAAGACAGGAACTCCCGCCATGGGATCGAGGGCGAATGAAAGTGAAAACCCCCGTCCCTGAGGATGTGTTTTCCGTACATCCAGGCGAGCAGCGCCAATTGCAGGAAGATAAGCCATAGCAGCACCGTTCCGAGATCCACCTTGATGACCAAGATTCCCAAGGCGAGCAGACCCACGCGCCCCGCGCTTTTGATGAACTGGTAGACGGAAAGCGGGCCGATATGTTCGTTCGCCCTCAGATGCGCCGTGACGAGCTCGAAGAGGATCTCCATGGCGACGAAGACGCCGAAGACGGGCAAAAGGTGGGCCGATGCCTCGTTTCCCAGCATGGCGCGGCTGAAGGGCGCCGCGAAGATGACGGTGGCGAGACAAAACAGGGCGGCAATGGACAGGACCACGCCCAGGATCTTGTGGAAAAATCCGTTCATCTCGCGCGGGTCTTTATGTCCGGCGAGAAAGCGGACCACGCCCGTATGGAAACCGAAGAGGCCGGCGAACAGCCCCGCCGTGATGATGATCTGGGTCCAGATCCCGTAAAACTCCGTCGGGAGCGTCTTGGTCAGGAGGGGCAGGACGAAGAAGCTGAGGATACGTTCCGCGAAGGTCTGCAGGCCGTAGAAGATCGTGTTTCTCTGGAGCGAAGCCATGGTTAAGTCGTTTCCGGCGCGGGCAGCCGGAGGACGTGATCGGCGAGGATCGCGCCCATCCAGATCCATTGGTTTTGTCCCAGGGAACCGGTGAACATCGAAACGACCGTTCCAAACACGGTTATCAGAACGCCGAACACCCCCACAGCGTAATAAGGGGACGCCCGGGACCTCCGGACTCTCCTCAGGACGCGAATGACGTAGATAAAGAACGTCAAAAACACAAGCACTCCCACCGCCCCGTTCTCATAAAGGAGCTCCACCAGGATGTTGTGTGGATACTCGTGCTCGCCGATTTCCCCATCGTTGCCGGGCGTGAATAGGCCCAGGGCTCGGAAGGATCCGGTGCCGAAACCGAAAAGATGGCGGTAGAGGCCCGAGTCGCGGAACTGTGCGAGGGCGTCGAGATTGAGCAGGAGCCTCACGCCGGCCGACCGGTCGTAGCTTTCGGCCTCGAAGCCTTCGGCCACCGAAAGCCTCATCAGCTTGTTTAAGGTGCTGAAGGACGCCGACTGGGCCGCGACCACGAGCAGGGCGGCGGCGGCCGTCAGGACGACGACCTTCCGGAAGGGGCGCGTCTGGGAAAAGAGCAGGAGCCAGCCTAACGAGCAGACGACGGTCGCGACGAGCGGGCCGCGCGACGTGGAAATCAGCTGAACGAAGAAAGCCGGCCCCATGGCGACGGCGGCGATGAAAAGTCCTCCTCGGGACCACGGCCGCGCGGTGAAGTAGTGCGAGAGCGCGGCGAGGTTGGTGAGGGACAGATATTGGGACACGCCGATGGGGTTTCCGAAGAGGAGGGGGTCGAAATAATGGATCTGGCTATAACGGGCGATGACGACGAAACAGATTGGAATATTGAGCGTGGCGCAGTATTTTAGCATCTTCCGCCACAGGTCTCCCTCCATGACGTTGTGGATGAAAACCACCGGGACGATGACGTTCCTGACGAACTCGTAGATCTTGTAGGCTCCATATCCCTTGTCCGGAGACTGCAGCACGCCCGCGATCAGCAGAAGCAGGAGGGCGTAGAGGTGCTTCATCGAACGGATCGGACCGATGACGAGAGGGCGCCGCGTCGAAAAAACGTAGACGCCCAGGGCCACCGCCGGCAGCGCATAGTAGAAAAGGCCGAAGACCACCTCGATGCGCAGGGCGCTGGAAACGGTGGCGGTGTAGATGCCGCCGACTAAGAAGAACGAAAAGAGAAAAACGGCCAGTGTAGGCATATCAGCCGCCCCCCGGAAGCCGGTAGAGGTGAAAGCCCGGGTTGGAGAAGACTTCGGGAAAATCCATGTCCATGCCCGCCGGGGTCACCGCGTAGGCGGCCCCGTAGTCGCGGGCCAAAGACCGGATCTGAGCAGGTTCCAGGGTTCGGTAGCGGGCGTCGATGAAATCCGAATATCCCGGACGGAGGCGGGGAGGCGAATCCAGATTTAAGAGCCGGCGGATTCTTTCCCACCATTCGATCGTCTGTGATTCTTCGAAAGCGTTGCTCTTTAAGTCCGCTACGACCGCCCTCTCGGCGCGCAGCCGGAAATCTTCGTTCTGAGGAGGAATGATGAAGACGGCGTCTTCCGGAGTATGGGTTCGCACCCACTCGCAAAGACGGTCCCAATCGCTTTCCACCGGGATTCCGAATTCCACCCGGTGGGAGAGGACGTCGATCAGGCGATCCGCAGAAAGCTCGCCCCGCGCGGTGACGCGCTCGAGCGCGGCGAATGGTACGAGCAGGGTGATGGCCGCTCCGGCGCCGGCCGCGACCAGCCAGCGCGTTTTTGCGGTTCCGATGGACAACCGCCGGATCGCCTCCCAGACGGCGTACGTTGCCACGGACCCGGCGATCAGCAGCAGAAGGGTTGCGGCAAACACATGCGCGTCGCGGATCCACATCGGCCTTTGGAAATACACAAGGGCGGCTGAAAGCAAAGGAAGGCTCGCAGCCACGCACAGTGACGAAGCTTTGCCCGAGCTGCGGTAAGAACGGAAGGCAAGGAAAGCGCCAGTCAACGCCAAGAACGGCGCATTACGCAATTCCAAAAGGACCGCGATCGACGCCAGACGATCGAGAGCAAGGCCGTTGCGCAGGCGTTCGGCCAGCAAGAGGGCCATGTAAAGGCATCCGAAGAACTTGATAAAGACGGTCATCCGGAAGAGCTGAAGTTTCATCACGAAGGCGACGGGCACCACTTCCACGAACAAAGTCCCAAGAACGGCGAATAAGAAACAGGCCAGAGCCAGGAATCTCACCTTTCCCCGGAAGTCCGGAGCGCCCATGGTCTCGAATCCTAGCCAGCTAAATGCCAAGTAGATCAGAAAGGTCAGAAAATCCTGGGGTGGCCAGGACGAGGGGATGTAATGGTGCGGCGACCGAAACCTGCCGATGATGTCGATGTAAAGAGTATCGGACAGGCGAGACTCGGTCAAGTGGCTCCATTGATGCGCAAGAACGGGGAAGATCGTCGTCCACGCCAAGGCGGCGTAGAGAACCCCGCAAACGAGAATGCTTTTCCAATCTCTTCCTTTGCGATGAAAGATCCAATAGGCGAAGAGAATGGCCGCAAGGTTCATCCCCAGCAATAGGTGAAGGAAGGTCGTCAGCCCGAGTAGCGCGGCGGCCAGCCTCCGTTTTTCCTCCAGAAAGGCGAGCAATGCGTACAGCGCGGCCGCCAATCCCAATGTGTGCGGAATGACGGTGGTGTAGAGCAGGTCGTTTCCGCCCAGAGGCCAGCCGTATTTGAAATTGGTGACGACGACGATAAGCACACCCAGGAGAGAGGCGAGGGAATCGTCCGACAGCCGCCGTGCGATGAGAAAGACGGCCAGGAGCATGAGGAAGCGTTCGATGAGGTGAATCGCGAAAAACGCGGCCGGCAATGGTAACAGGGAGGATAATCGCGCCATTCCCTTGATGAAAAACGCATGCGGATACCATACGTAGGTGGCGAACCAATCGTGGGCAAGAAAGCTCGGATCGACCTGACGTTTGATTTGATAGACGTAATAGCCCCCGTCTCCGGTGCCGTAGTGATAGCCGACGAACACAACCGAGAACGCGGTCAGGAGCAGCAGGAGAGGAAGGAAAGGGCGGATCCGGTCATTCATCGAAGAAATCCCTAACCGTTCCGATGACCCTTTCCTGCTCGTCCGGCGTCAGGTTTGCGTGGGACGGAAGCCGCAGCAGCGTCTCGCCCGCCTTCTCCGACACCGGAAACGTGCCCCGCGCCGCCCCAAATTTCAATCCCGCCGGCGAGTCGTGCAGGGGAACGAAATGGGCGGCGGTCTCCACGCCCTGATCCTTCAGGTAGTGCGCGAGTTTCGAACGTGTCGCCGCGCTTTCCAGGAGCACATGGAAAAAATGATGGTTGGAACGGCAACCGGAAGAAATGACCGGCAACTTCATGCGTTCCGGCGCCACGCCGCTTAATCCCTCCCGGTAGGTTTCGTAGATCCTCTTCTTTCGCGCGCCGATCTCTTCGGCGGCCGAAAGCTGGGCACAGAGGACCGCGGCCGACAAGTCCGAGAGCAGGTAGCTCGATCCGCGGTCCTGCCATGTGTACTTGTCGATGCGTCCCTCGAGAAACTGTTTCCGGTCCGTTCCCTTTTCTCGATGGATCTCGGCCGCCTTGAGCCGGCGATGATCGCCTACGACGAGCGCGCCTCCCTCGCCGCAGGAAAAATTCTTCGTATGGTGAAAACTGAAGGCTCCGAGATCTCCCAGGGAGCCCAGCGCTTTTCCTTTATAGAAGGAGTGAACGGCCTGGGCCGCGTCCTCCACCACCGCGAGCCCCCGTTTGCGGGCGACGGCCAGGATCGCGTCCATTTCGGCGCCGACACCCGCGTAATGGACAGCCAGGATGGCGCTCGTTTTCGGAGAAAGTGCTTGCTCGATCAACGTTTCATCGATGTTGAGAGTGTCTTCCCGGACGTCGATGAAAACGGGCTTCAAGCCGAACTGGACCAGGCAGGTCGCCGAGGACACGAACGTGTAAGAGGGAAGGATCACCTCGCTGCCCGGCTCCAAATTCAGGGTCATGAAAGCCAATTCCAAAGCGTGGGTCCCCGACGGCGTCAACAATGCGGGGCAACCGGTCATCTGCTCCAGGATCTTCGAGCATTTTTTGGAGAAGGGACCGTCGCCCGACCAATGGGACGACGCGAGAGCTTGGGCAAGGAAGGCTTCTTCACGGCCGGAACGGTAAGGCAGAAAAAAGGGAATGGTTGTCTTCATGAAGAAGGTAACGAAATCAGTTCCTCCAGGCGCTCTTTCAGCGGTCGAGCCGCTTCCGTGGCCGCGAGGTTGTTCGATTCTCCGGGGTCTTTCGTCAAATCGTAGAACTCGCTGGTTTTCCCCTTTGGCCGCTCGATGAATTTCAGTCCGTCCCGGTAGAGAGCGATGGAACGGCCCGATTGAAGCCCCGGAAAGGCAACCCGGGTCCTTAAGGGCGTGCGGATCAGGTAATTGAAAGTGACCGCTTCCGCCCGCGGCGAGCTGCCCACGGCGGGAATACCGTCCATCCAGGCGGGTTGAGGCATTTCCAAGAACCGAAGAAGGGTCGGCGCGATGTCCGCGAGTTGCACGGGAGCGCTGATCGTCCCCGTCTTTCCGTCCGGCGTTAGGATCAGGAGGGGGATGCGGATGGAATCTTCCGAAAGGTCGTTGCCATGGCCCCAGAACCCGCGCGCAAAACTTTCTCCGTGATCGGCGGTGACGACAACGATTGTGGACTCAAGCACGCCGCTAGCCTCGAGCGCGTCCAGGAATCGTCCCAACCGGCTGTCCCAATCGGTTACCGTGCGGTCATAATTCCTGCGCGCCTCGTCGATCTCCGGCTGCTCTTCGGGGCTGTAGGGCCGCGGATAGGCGCTCGGCGTCATCGCCGGGCCCTTTTCGTGATCGACGCGGGCGGGCAGGTAGATGTGGACGTAGCTGAAAAAGGGCCGTTTCGACATCGCCTTCTCCCTCAATGATCGCTCGAGGTTTCCGAAGACCTCGGCGAAGGGCCGTAAGGAGCGGGTGAAAAAAGGTGGCACGCGGAACTTGAGGCTGAATCCCAACTTTCTGGCGATGTTCGCCAACTCGCGGTTGAAGGCGTCGGTGCGCGGAGGGATATAGCCTAAGGACTCGCCGTCGGTGGGTGTCGGAAAACCGTGGAAGGCGGCTGAGGCCAGCTCGACTTCTGCGTAGCTTTCCGTTCCGTAGCCGTGGCTTTCGAGATACGTGAACAGGTTTTCTCTCGAAACGTTTCCATCGACGCAGTGATAGCCGAGGACGTGGCTGCGAAGGGGCGTTTTTCCCGTGAGCAGGCTCGAGATGCTGGGCCCGGTACTGGTGACGTTCACCCGGGCGTCCTTAAACAGGAGTCCCCGGTGAGCCCAGCGTTCGAACTCCGGCGTGGGGACGGCCGAAGGGTTGTAGATGTCCATTTGCATGGCGCTGAGCGTGTCGAAAACCACCACGAGGACGTTTTGGCGCTCTCCGTTGGAGTTCGCTGCGGCGTAAACGTTCGCTTCGCGCGCCCATAGTGAGGCGAGTCCCGAGCCGATCACCGAGAGCAAGCTCGCGACCGTGACCGCAACGGCCAGTAGGGTCATCCGCCGCGAGGCGCCCGAAACGGCTTCGCGCAGGCCCGGAAGCGGGCCGCCCTTGCGGGACAGGTAGAGTCCGCCGGCGACAACCGCCGTCGTGACCAGGAGGAGATGCCACCAAAGGACGCGGAACGTTCCCAGCTCGTCGGCGAAGGTGAAGGAGAAGGCCCATTTCTTGAAATAGACGAGGAAGAAGGCAAGAAGGCACCAGGTCGTCGTTATGGCCGCCACGCGGCGGATCATCTCTCTCAGGGACGGCCCTGTCGCACTTGTCAACAACGCCAAAGCAGCCGCGCCCGCAACCGCCAACGCTGATCCTGCCGTCTGCAGGAAGGCGAAGGAAAGCCAGGCGTCCCTCAGGACGTTCATCTCTGTCGATCGGTACAGGAAATCCAGGCAAAGGAAGAGAAAGATAGGCAAGCCCAGGATCTTCGCGAAAAATTTCCAGTCGGCCTTCATTCGGAAGCGGATTTATCTCCGCCCTCCGAGGGTATCGGCTTGCGCCCCGCGAGTTTCAGAAAGAACCCCTTGATCGCCCGGAAGGGGACGAACAGGAAGCCCACCACCACCGAGAAGAGAGCGAAACCCATTTGATAGATAAGTCCGCCGGTGCCCGGATCCAGGTAGGCATGCGCCGCGGCGGGGGCCAGCAGGAACGCGAGTCCCAGGACGGCGATCAGGCGTCTTTTCATGGTCTCTCCTTCGGAGTTGCTTGGGGAGCCGCTTTCGGAGTCACCCGACAAAGCCTCCGAGAGCCTCCATGCGTCTCACAGACCTCTTTTACGACGAAATCCCCCTCCAAAAGCGAGCAAAAAGTCTCCCAAGTATAGTCCGAAAAAACGTCCTCCCGGTTTCGGAGAAGGCGTTTCACCATGGAGTCCTTTTTGTCGACCCATTCGACGACACCACCCTTGCCGAAGGTCTTGAGCAGGGCGACGAACTCGGGGAGGGGGACGTTCGCCCCGATGCAGAGGTGATGGACGAGAGCCAAGGCTAGGAACGAATCGCCCCGGACGCGTTCCAACAGCGACGGGCGTTCCCGCAGCCGCCACCCGAGGGACGGCGAGGGATTCATGAGATCGCAGACCAACGGGTAGAAAGGCGTGCCTCCGGTCCCGCGGATGCGGTCGTAGAAAGCATCGACGGCGCATGGGTCCAAGTCCAGGCCGACGGCAAGGCGAGCTTCTTTGGCTGCAACCATCGTATACCGGCCCTTGTTGCAACCCAGGTCGATCCAGACGTTTTCCCTCTCCGCCGCCGCCGCGATGAAGTCCGATTTCTTGCGGTCGTCTTCGGCCGAATAGCTGTGGGTTTCCTCGTAGCCGGCCCAAAGCGTCCCGCCCGAAGGGGCGCGCAGGCCTCGGACGAGTTTCCTCAGCTTGCCGATGAGCTTCAAGACCGTCGCTTTGGAGAAGTTGGCCTTGTTGAACCGCTGGCGTAGATCGACGTCCCCCTTCTTCGCGATCCATCGCTCGAGCCACGCCTGAATGTGAACGTGCGTCAGAGCGCCCCGTCGCAGGCGGCCGTAACCTAAGAGCCGTGAGAGGTCTTGGACCTTGAGGCCGTTCAATTCCCCCCGAAGCCAGGGTTGGAAGGCGATTCCGGTCGTGGAGGTGAGAAGGAGAGGGAAAAGAAATTCACGACAGAACTGGGAGTACCCGTCCCAAGGCCGCCCTTCTTCATAGATGTCGAGGGAAAGCGTGTCGAAAAAGACGGGCCTGTTTTTCCACAAGGCGACGTTGAACGGCGTGGCGTCCTTCAAGGTGAGCCCCGATCCCAACGCAGTCTCCAAGAAATCCAATGTGAAGAGGGCGGCATCTTTCAAAAGCCCGAACGACCATTCGTAAGGGTAGGTGATGAGCGGCAATTTTTCCTGTTCGAGAACCGCCTGCTCGAAGCGCGCGGGTTCCAGACCCGCCTCCGCGCCGGGGACGACGCGAGTGGGGACCAGAAAGCCCTGATCGGCCAGGCGCTTGAAGGTTCCGTCGGCATCTAGACGTTTCATCCTTTCGGCCGCCTTGGGCGAAAGGGTGCGGAAGACGCGTCCCTCGTGGAAAAAGACGCGTCCTTCCGGGTCTCGAAACGAACCGGGATGGAAGTCGGGAGCAGGGGACGTCATGAAATCTCCAACTTGTAGGAATACATTTTCTTCAGCTGCCTTTCCCAAAGGCGTACGGGGAAGGTGCGAAGAAAGGCCGTGCGCGCGGCGACGAGGAGCGGATGGCTCCACTGAGCCATGTTGCCCACCAGTCCCGAACCCTTCGTCGTGCCGTTGGCCCGTTTTTTTCGGAGGGCTTCGTAGCGGCGGAAGGCATCCGGAAGACGCGTAGCCCCGCGTACGCATTGCGCGAGGCAAAGGGCGTCCTCGATGGCCATCCCGGCGCCCTGGCCTAAGTTGGGCGAGGTGGGATGGGCGGCGTCGCCGAGAAGCGTGACGGCCTTCCGTCCCCACTGCGCGAGGGGAGGGCGGTCCAAGATGGCGTTTTGAAGGATCGCGCTTTCTTCTGTCGCGCCGATGACCTCGCAGACGGGTCCGGCCCACCCTGAAAACATTTTCAGGAGATCCTCCCGGAGGTTTCCAGTCTGCTCTTTCGGCGGCTGAGAAACATTGGCGGCGGCGTACCAATTCATACGCCCCAGGCCGTTTAAGGCGATGCCGAAGCGCCGGCCCGGCCCCCACCATTCGATCTTCAACCCGTGGCGTAGCGCCGGGTGGGCGAAGGGCACGACCGAACGCCACATGGTGTAGCCCCGGTAACCGGGACGATCCGCTCCATGAAGTAGGGCACGGATCGAGGAATGAAGCCCGTCCGCACCGACCACGCCGTCGGCTTGGACCGTTTCTCCTGACGAAAAACGAGCGGTGACCCGGTCTTCCCGTTCGTCGAGGGCCACGCACGATTTTCCCGTGTGGAGAACGCTGTGCGGAACGGCTTCGAGGAGGATGGCTTGGAGGTCGGCGCGGTGCGTGAAAAGGGCGGGCGTTTCCAGAACCGGAATGGTCCATTTTTTTATCGGACGGCCTCGCCAGGTGCGGATTTCAGATTCCAGGATCGGGGCGCTCTTCCTGGCCAGGCTTTCCAAAACCCCGAGCCGTTTGAGAACGAGGGTCGCATTCGGCCAGAGCGCGATGGCCGCGCCGACTTCCTGCAAACGTTCGGCTTTCTCGTAGACGTGCGCGTCGATCCCCGCCTGGCGCAGCGCGATAGCCGCGCTCAATCCTCCGATGCCTCCTCCGATGACGGCGACCTTCACGCGTTACCGCCCGGCGCGAGCCCGTGACCCGAAGTTACGATTTCGAGGGAAGAAGGTCCGTGATGAAATAGGAGATCCACGATCGAAAGATGGGAAACGAAGTCTCCATAAAACTGCCGGTAACAAGGGTGACGATAATTTTGAAAAACGACGCGGATGCCTTCGCGCTCGAAGACGGAGGAGTCCAAATAATCTTGTCCCGATTTCCCCTCGTAAAACTCGTCCGCGTTCATGGCCTTGCAGAGTTGGACGAGCCGCAGGTTTGGGTCGGAGCCGTCGGCCTTGAAGTCCGACGACAGATAAAAAGGCGTCCGTATTCCGAGATAGCCTGCGAGGTCGCGCGTGAGGCCGATCGTCAGGTCTTGAAGCCGCTCGTGGGGAAGCGCCCAACGGTGTTTTAAGATCTCCAGGACTTCCCGGAAGTAAGGAGCCTTGCGGTAATTGGCCTCAAGGAGATTCTCGTGGTCCTCTGTCCAATGACGATCGTTGTTGACCAATGCCTGGTCAATTTTTTGTTTGGAGGAAAGGCGCCGCACGGGAACGGTGATCCAAGAGGCGCCTCGCTCGGTCTTGATGCGGTTGCGGTTCCGCCAATCGGATTTGGTGTATTGCACGTCGTTCAGGAAGACGAAAGCGTCTGCAAATTGCATCTGCTCGAAGTAGCCCAACCAGGGCAGGTAGGAAGGCTGGAGGATGGAGACTCTCAAGTTTCTTGCGGTTTGACGAGCTGGTGGTGGGACTTACCCCAGCCCAAGTACCAGTCGGGGCAGCGGCCGCAAAAGGAGTCGGCCGGAAAATCGTTGGTCAGGTGGCGGCGCTGGATCTCCTGCATTGCCTTCCCGTTCCAGATCGACTTCAGAGTTTCGGAGCCTTCCAGGCTGCCGACGACCGTCTTTTCCTCCCAGTCGTGGGAGCAATAATAGACGACGGAGTGGCCTTCGCCGTCGAAGCCCACGTTGAGGCGCGTGAACGGATACTTGCACGGAAAGCGTGCGACATCCGTGGACGGCGCCGAGACGCCTTCCTGGATCGTCTGGGCCGAGGTGCTGTGAAAAGGTCGGATGAGAACGACGTCCGCGCCCCATTCGCTCCACTGGCGTGAAAAACGATCGACCTCCGCATGGACCGCGGGCTGGTCGATCATGTTCACGATGATCTTCGTGTGGCATGAGGCCCCGTGCGCGGCCTTCGCGCCGATGAGCGCCTTCACCTGGCTTTCCACCCGCTCGTAGTAGTTATAGCCGTTGCGGCTTCCCCGCACCTTGCCATAGGCCTCGGCTGTAGCGGCGTCGATGCTGATGTCGATGCCGTCGATGCCCATGTTCAGGAGCCTTTCGACGACCGGCGCGGTCAGAGGGATGCCGTTGGTGGTTAGGACCGTCGGGATGCCGCGCTTCGTGGCGCCTTCAATCATGTCCAAAGCGTTGGGATTCAAAAGAGGCTCTCCGTCGGAGACGACTCGGAGAACGGGTTTATTCTCCCAGCCTGCGACCTCCTCGACCACTTTCGCGAAAATGGAAGGCGCGAGGTAGCGCTCGTCGCGGCGGCCTTCCGCTTCACGCTGCAGGGCTACCGCCGGGTAGAAGCAGTGAGTGCACCATAGGTTGCAGACCTTGGCGAAATTCATGACCACGGTCTGGGGCAGGGGAGCGGGACGAAGATCCTCCGCAGACGGCGGGATGCCGATCGTTCCGATCTCGACCCGAGTGTGGATTTCGGGCGGGGTCACAGGGCGATTTCCTCGTGTTTCCCCGGTTCCGGACGGGTCTTTAAGTTGTTCCACCAGCGCCTGTTCTCGACGTACCACTGAATGGTCCGGCGCAATCCTTCCTCGAAGGGCGTCTCCGCCGTCCAGCCGAGCAGGCGGGTCGACTTGTCCGTGGAAGAAATATGACGCCACACTTGTCCCGGTCGGCGGTGTTCGTTCACGACGATTTTACCGTCTTTGCCCAGGAGTTTCGTGATCGTCTGTGCGATGGTTAGGATGTTGGTCTCCCGACCCGTTCCCAGGTTGACGGTTTCGCCGATCAAGCCGTCCTTCTCCGACAGTAGAATGTGTTCGATCGCCCGCGCGTGGTCGTCCACGAAGAGCCAGTCGCGCGTCTGGAGGCCGTCATCGTGGATCAGCAACGGCTGGCCTTCGAGAGCCCGCTTGATGAAGTGCGGAATGACCTTTTCCGTATGCTGGGCGGGTCCGTAGTTGTTGAAAGGACGCAAAATGATCAACGGGATGCGAAAGGCTACGTAATAGGAGTACGCGAGGCGGTCGGCTGCCGCTTTGGAGCCCGCGTAGGGGCTCTTCGGCATGAGGGTGTGGTCTTCGTCCATCGGGGCCTTCTTGCAGTCGCCGTAGACCTCGGAGGAAGAAATGTGGATGAACTTCTTGACCGGCTTTTTCACCACCGTCTCGCAGAGGATCGACGTGCCGCGCACGTTTACGTCTGCAAAGAGGTCGGCGTGGATGAAAGAGTAGGAGACGTGGCTCTCGGCTGCGAAGTGAACGACGCAGTCAATTCCTTCGACGGCGTTTTCCACGCAGGTGCGGTCCCGGATGTCTCCCTGAATAAAGTGGAAATTTTTTGAGTTCCGGTGATTCTCGCGGATGTTTTCCAGGTAACCCGCGTAGGTGAGGCTGTCCAAGACCAACACGTTCCAGTCGGGGTGCCGGTCCATGATGAAATTGACGAAGTTGCTGCCGATGAAGCCGCAACCGCCGGTGATCAGAAGTCTCATGCCGTTTTTTCCTCTTTCCACAGATGTAGCCGCAGCCGGGTCATTTCGTGCAACGTCATCACGATGTGTTTCGGATGACCGAATTTCGACTGCCCTCCGGAGCGGCGGTGGAAGGGAAGCCGGATTTCCGAAACACGGGCCCCGAGGCGCAGGCAGCGGAGGATCATCTCGGGGGGGACCAGGGTGCCGCGGCAGACCAAGTTGACTCGGGAGAGATAGGCCATCCGGTAGAACTGCGCAAATTGGAAATCGTGGATGGGGCTGCGGAAGAGCAGCCGGATCAACATGTAATTTCCCCAGGAGGTCAGCTTGCGGTAGAAACTATTGGCTCTGCGGTCCTGGCGGCAGACAACGACCAGATCGCTTTTCGTAAAGAGAGGCTCGAGCTGCCGGATATCGGAGGTGCGGAAGGGCTGATCGGCGCAATTGACGCTGAACCATTCCATACTCGCCTGCGAAAGACCCGTCCGGATAGACTGCCCAACGCCTTGGTTCCTGCCATGGCGGATCAGCCGGACCTTGGGATATCGGCAAGAAAAGGATTCCACAAGATCCGCCGTCCGATCGGTGCTGCCGTCGTCGACAACCAGGATCTCGTAGTTCCGCACGATGTCCTGCAGGTCCGCCAATTCGCGAATGAACTGGTCGAGGGTCGATTCGATGATCGGCTCCTCGTTGTAGGCAGGGATGACGTAAGACAGAGTGATGGCCATGATTTTTGACGCACCCTAGTCTCTCCAAAACCCCGACTTCAAGCCCAAATCTCATCTCGAGTTGACTTTGAGGGGGGGCATTGTTAGGAGAGCCAACTCATTGATCTGAAAATGAAACTTCCGAAAAAGACCATCGCGACCTTCCTGTCGGTTTTGTTCACGCTTTTCCAGATTTCGCCCCTTTTTGCGCAGCTGGCCGAGCCCGAGCAGGACCTGCGTGTTCCGCAGCAGCAGCAGGACCAGTCGCGCCAGAAAGGCGAAAGTTTCGGGACGGCCGACCGGAAGGAGCAAGAGAAGCTGAACCGGCCCCAAATTCCGCAGCAAGGGCAGATGGGCGGGAGCGATGGCGCCCTTTTCAACAGGGGGCTGACCTATCAGGTGCACATCCTGGGTGAGGTCGAGAGGCCCGGTACCTACCGCATTCCCGCGTCGACCCGCCTTTTCGAGGCCCTGCAGTACGCCGGCGGGGCGCTGGAAAGGGGCTCGGAACGCCGCGTGGGACTTCGGCGGGAGGGCGGCGGTTCGCGCACGGTCGATCTTCTGTCCTTCAAGCAGAACGGAAACCTCGACGCGAACCCCTACCTCCTCGACAATGACGTCATCTTCGTGCCGCTCCTCCAAAAGGTCGTGCAGGTGGCGGGGACAGTCAAGCGGCCGGGTACGTATGAGTTGCGAAGCGAGAAATCGTTGGAAGACATCCTGAAAGTGGCGGGTGGTTTCACTCCCGGCATCGACGGCGGCGCGCCGATCAAGGTCATCCGTTACGTGAACGGCACGAAGGAAGTGACGGATGTCGAAAACACGCCGTCGGAGCGCCGGCGGTTCCAGCTGGAGGGGGCGGACGTCATTGTGGTGCCCCACATCCTCACGGGAAAAAATAAATTCGATTACAACGTGGCGAAGCTCCCCGGCGACCAGAAGTTGTTCTATCCGTCCTATGACGAGCGCGTTTTTGTCATCGGTGCGGTCGCCAAGCCGGGTCCCTACGCCTTCAGCCCGTATTACGACGTCCGGCAGTATTTGACGCTGGCGGGCGGCACGACGAAGATGGGGAAGCCAAGAAAGGTCAAGGTCGTTACCGCGGACGGCCGGACGATGAAGGCGAACGTTAAAACGGAGATCAACCCGGGCGATACGATCGTCGTTCCGGAAAAGACTCTCGCTCCGGAGACGCTCGCCAGCTTGATTCTTTCGGCCGTCGCCGTGGCGGCGACGGTTATCTCCGTGACGCAGAGGTAAGGCGCCCGAAAATGCCCCGGGAATGACAATGGAAGAACAAGCCAACATACTGGACTACTGGCGGACGCTGATGAAACGGAAGTTCAGCATCGCCGCCACCGTCTTCGTCCTCACGGTGGTCGCCATCATCGCCACCCTCGTTTGGCCCAAAACCTACCGCGGCGAGGTGATCCTCATGCCTGTCGGAGGCGCCAAGGACGGCGGCCTCGCGGCCATCACGAGCCAACTGGGCCTGGGGAGCCTTTTGGGCGGCATGGGGAAGGCGGCGTCCTCCTCCAGCCAGCTCATGGCGGTCTTGAAGAGCCGCTCGCTGGCCGAGGAGGTCATCGGCAAATTTGATCTCATGAAGGTTTTCTTTCTCGAACCCAGGAAGAAGGTTCCGACGCTGGAAGACGCCGTTGAGGCATTCTCGAGCCACGTCAAATTCGCGGAGGACAAGAAGAGCCAGCTGATCATCATCCACACCGTGTTTCGCGATCCCAAGCTCGCCGCGGACGTCGCCAACGGCATCGTCGAACGGCTCCAAACCGACCTGCAAAAATACACGTTCACCACCGCCAAGCGGAACCGGGTCTTCATCGAGGGGCAGCTGGAGAGGAACAAGGCCGATCTCCTGGAGGCAGGCAAGGCGCTTTCCGGCTTTTACTCCGAGAACAAGATATCGAACGTCCGACCTTCCGTGGACGTGGATCTTTCCGTCACCAGGCCGGTCGCGGAGCCGTCTCCCGACCGGGGGAGCGTGCCCGAGGGTAGTGTGAAAGACCTGCAGAAGAAGGCCGCTGAAATCGACGAGAAACTGAAGGGTTCGCAGACCGTGCGGGACGTCCCCCAGCAGGTCTATCTCCAATACTTGACGCTTCGCCGGGACCTGCTTGCCCAGGTGAACGCCTTGCTGACGCAGCAGTACGAGATGGCCAAGATCGAGGAGTCCAAGGAAGACCTGACCTTCCAGGTGATCGATTCGGCGCGGGTGCCCATCAATAGGTACAAGCCCAAGCGGACGCAGACGGTCGTCGTCTGTTTCGTGGCGTCCTTCTTTATCGCCGTCGTTTACGCTTTTTTCCGGGAATATCTCGACCAACTCCGCCTCGCCGAATCGAAGCGCATAGTCCCTCAGAACCAGCCGGGCTCGTAGGTCAGGGCGGCCGCGCCCAAAAAATTGTCGGCGCTGTTGTTTTGAAGAAACCCGAAGTTCCAGATGCGCTCGTAACCGGTACTCAGTGCAAGCCCGAGGTTCCGGCGTAATTTCCACCGAAAAGCGGTGTTGATGAGCCAGCGATGTTCCGTCGGGTTGTCTTGCGTCTGAACGATGTCGGTCACGTTGCCCTCGCTGTCGGGAATGGACGTGAACAAGTCGCTGTCGCGGTTTTCATACGACGTCGCCAAAGTCCAAGTGGAGCTCGTCGCGAAATCAACGTTCATCTTGGCATAGACCCCATGGCCGTCGGGGCCGATCTCGTCGCCGATGAGTCGTTGATTGAGGGTATATCCGTTGTTGTAAGGGGAGTGGCGATAAGCCCCGGCCGGGACATGACGGTACTCAAGTCTCAGGTCCGTCGAGCCGCTTTGGGTAAGCCGGGGAAAATAGACTCCGAAAAAATACATGGCATTGTCCTCGAAAAGGACGCTGATCTCGCTGTTGGTGTCGTCGAATCCCACTTCTCCGTAAAGGATCGCGTTTCTTAGGAAGGGAAAAGTAATGCGGCCGTCGACGCTGAGGAGCCGGTTGGTTGTGGCGCCGCCGTCTCTCTTGTTTGCCGTGACGGCGCTGAGGATTCCCGTGAATTCGCCGAAGGCCTCCAAAAAGGAAGGGTCGTTCGCGCCCTCACCTCCCATGATCACTACGTGGTTAAATCCCAATTCCAAGAATCGGAAGGGTTTGATCGTCCATTTGAAACCGGACAAGATCGCGTGCGGAAAAGCCCATTCGGGTCCCAGATCCGCGAAAAAAATCTGGAAACCATTGGGTCCGAGATATTTAAGGATGGAGGGGAGTGTCACGGGCGAATCCGTGCCTAATCGAAGCAAGTCGAGAGGGCGCGCGTTGTTGGAAAGTAAAAGCCCCCCCCATTCGCCCTGTCCCCAAATGAGCGAGTCTCGTCCGACCTCGACTTCGAAGTTGCGGTAGGCGAACTTCGCGTAAGCCTGCTGGACCAGGGGATTGAAGTCCGAGCCGCCCGTGTTGGGGACGAGCCCCTCGAAGCGCGGCCTGGCGTAAAGCGACAGGTAGGGTGAGAGCTTCGCCGTGTGCGTGGTTTCCAGGCCCAATGCGTTTCCGTCGACGTAATGGCGCCCTTCGCGGTAGGCGACCAGCGGATTGACGACGCCGTTGATGAGTCCCAGTCCGTTGCTGGCGGGTATGGCGCGGAAGGGGCTGTCCAAAAGGGTGTAGTCGAAGCGAACCTCTTCCAACGGATGGACGCGGATATTTTTCGCGTCGCCGGGAAGGGCGCCCGCGTCCACCAGCTCGTCATGAAAGCGCTCCTTGAGCCGGTCGATGACGTCGGAGGCGTATATTTTCTCGGAGATCTCGCGGTCGTCCGGAGTCAGCGGCGGGTTCCGGTCCACCTTGTCCATCGCGTCCGCCACCATCCTCGCGATCTCCCTCCGGCTCCACGGCCGCTGGCCGTAGATGGCGTCTTTAATAAGACCGAAGGCCACCAGCTTGTCGATGTCCCGGTAAACCGGATCGTCCACCGGCACGTTCGGGGTGCTGTAGGCCCAGAGGGACGGAGCGACGGCGAGCAGGAAAAGGGTGGCGAGAAGACGGAGGGTTTTCATGTGGCCTGGAGGGGATCGGCCGCCTTCGCGGCCTCGGCCGCGGCCTTTTCGGATTTCCTTTTCCGCCACGCCAAGAGCGCCGGGAACCAGGCGAGCGTCGTCAGCGTGCACAGCCCCACGCCCACCACGCACGTCAGGCCGAAGGACCGGATGCCTCCCATGTCGGCAAACCCCAACGACCCGAAGCCGATCAGCGTCGTGATCGCCGCGCCCAAGATGGGGCGGAAGGAGATGCCGTAGGTTTCGTGGAGAGAGGCCTCGGGATGGTCCAGAGCGCGCTGGTAGAAGTGGACCCCGTAGTCGTCCGCCGTTCCGAGAATGATCGGGATCGCCGCCATGTTGATGATGTTGAAACTGAGGCCCGTGAGCGCCATCCAGCCGAAGGTGGCGAGGAGTCCGACGATCAAGGGCGCGAAGACCGTGAGCGTCGCTCCCAACGACCGGAAATTCAGCCACAGCGCGCCCAGGAGCATGGCGAGCGTGAAGCCCATGACGTAGCGGCCTTCGTGGAAGAGCAGCTTCACGATCTCATAGTACACCGTCGACTCGCCGGAGGCGTAGAACGGGGCCGAGCATTCGGAACAGCGCACTTCCCGGATCTCCTCCACGAAACGCATGAAGCGGTCGGCCTGCGCCATTTCAAAGTTCGCGAACACGAACACCATCCGGCCGACCGAGCCTTCGCGGTCCATGAACTTGTTTTTGACCTGGTCGGGGAGCGATTCCAGCGTGACCGTCTCGGGGTCCAGCAGGGGCTTGAGCGATTCGTAGGACTTGCGGTCCTCCTCGTTCATCGCCTTGAGAACGAGCGGCGTGAACAATTCTTTGATCGCCGCGATCTTGACTTTTTTCTCTTCCTGCCGGTCCGGGACGAAATCGGCGAGGGCCAGGGCGCCCTTGATGGTCGACCCGCCGGGGACGGCCGCGTTCTTCTCGTTGTTTCTTTCCATGACCCTCCGGATCGCCGCGGCCACCCGGCCGGCGTCCTCGTAGTTCGCGGCGAGGGCCACTTCCGGGTTCACGGAGTGGTTGAAGATGCCGTCGATCCGCTTGTCCAGCTCCTTGGTTTCTTGGAGCCCGGGCCGGCCCATGATGTGGTTCAGGTTGTAGTCGAACTTGAGATGTCCCCACAGGACGGCGGCGAAGGGGCCCATGAGGAGGAGGCCCGTGACGACGAGGTTTTTCGGGGAAAAAATCCAGCGCGTCCAACGGTGGGAGAACCGCTGCTTCTCTTCCGTCCAACCGTCGGAATCGATTTTTTCGGGCCATCTCCGCTCCACGAGGAGGGTGAGCGGCGGGAACATGACGATGAACGTGAGCCCGCACAGGAGGATGCCCGTGCCGGCGATGATCCCCGTCTCGTGCAGGGCCTTGAACTTGGTGAAACCGAGCGAGAAGAACGCCGCCGCCGTCGTGGAGGACGCCGCCACGAAGGCGCGGCTCAAATGGCTGATCGAAAGGGTCAACGCCTCCTCCGGCGACTCCCCGAGCTTCCGGTGCCGGTGGTATTCCGAGTAAAAATGGATGCCGTAGTCGGCCGCGAGTCCCAGAAGGATCGCGCACGAGGCCGAGCTGAAGAGATTCAGGGAGCCGAAGAGGCCGTAGGCCGCTCCCAGGGACCAGAGCGAGCTGACGACGAGAGGGACGCCGATCAAAAAAACGGCCCGCTTCCGCCGGAAGTGAAAGACCAGGTAGGCGATGGCGCCCAAAAACGAGATCGTCGAGACGAGCGCCGCGTCCTTGAGCAGGATCTGCTTCTGCGTCATCTGCTTGATGTAGGGGCCGGTGAAGCGAACCTTTAAAGACGCGTCGTAGCCCGCCGGATTCAGCCCCGCGACGATCGCGTCCAAGGCGTCCACGAGGACTTGGGTCTTCGTCACGTCCGTCGCGCGCCAGTCGGGCTTGATCAGCGAGGCGAAGAGCGTCCCGTCTTTATTCTGATAGTGCGGCGTGGGGCTCAGGTAGGTCCCGTACTTGCCCTTGAGCGCGTCGACCTCGGACTCGAAACCGCCGTTTTCCTCGTCGAAGTCGATCAGGAGCTTCATGCGCTTGAGCTTGGCGCCGTCGATGCGCAGCTTGATCTTCTCCCTCAGGCGGTCGAGGTCGCCCAAGGAGAGGTAGAGGAGCGAAGCGCGTTTGAGGAACTTGGCGGGAGGCTGGTCGTCGATGGTGCGAATCTGCAGATCCGGCCTCGCGAGGAGCTTGGACTTGAGATCGTCGAGAAACCGGGCGGCGGCCTCCGCGGACTTTGGGTCTTTTTGGACTTCGACGGCCACGACGACGAAGCTCGCGCCGCCCACGACCTTTTCCAGTTCCTTGGCCTGGGCCACGCTCGGGTGGTCGTCCGGGAGAAGGTCGCTGAAGTTCGAGCGGATCTTGATCTGCTGGGTCAGCCAGACGGACGCCAGCGTCACGGCCAGCACCGCGAGCAGGGTGGTCTTGGGCCGGCGGAGCGTCAGGCCCACGAATTTTGCGATCCATCCGTCGAGTTTCATGAATAACGGCTTAGCGCCGCAGCATTTTGTGAATGGCCAAAGAGGCGAGAACGTATAGGACGCCTGCGATCAGATCAATCACGTAGTGGTGGGCCAGGTAGACCGCCGAGAACCAGACCAGCAGCATGAAAAAGACGAGAGGAATCAACCCCTTGAAGCTCAGGATCTTGCGGGCGTACCAGACGACCAGGAAAGGGAATC
>Ga0247727_10006075_pt1 | contig 23955 bp, 20 predicted proteins | sample WisWelCaveWW1625_FD_202498 | JGI IMG/M metagenome (GOLD analysis project Ga0247727, IMG submission 202498) | Biofilm microbial communities from Wishing Well Cave, Virginia, United States - WW16-25 | ecosystem: Environmental > Aquatic > Deep subsurface > Groundwater > Cave microbial mat | place... | reverse complement strand
CGAGGCTCCGCGCGCAGCATTACTGCTACACACGCTCGCTCGGCTACCTGTCAAACGGGCAACTACAGGGTCGGGACATTTCACCCGACCAGATCAGCCAGGCTTTGCCTGGCGCACCGGAACAAACAGAATAAACGGAACAAACGGAAGGTCTCATAATCTTTCCGTTTGTTCCGTTATTTCCGTCTGTTCCGTGTTCTCTATTCCGGCTTCTCATCTGCGCGCTTTCTCGCCTCTTCGATCATCTCCTGCCAGTGCCTGCTCATCCACGACGGATGCTTCAAACTATCGAGAATGTACGAACGATCCGCTCGTTCCAGGTCGAGCGTAGCTGCGATCATCTCCTCCTGATAAAAACCCGCTTCGGCCAGAGGAATGCCCGAAGGTTCGCGGATGAACGACGCGCCGCTCGAAGTCTGCTTGCCGTCAGGCGACTGGCCCACAGTGTTGGCTACGCAATGGAAGATTTTGGTGTGCGGCCCGACCGGATGCTGCGCGCGCCCCGACAGCCGCTTCCACGCGACCGCTTCGATCTCGTCTGAACTGCACGAAGGGTGGAAGAGGATTTGCGCGCCGGCCATCGCCGGGATGCGGTAAAGCTCTGGATGGCGTCCGTCGCGGCAGATGACCAGCGTGCAAGCGATCCCGTCAATCTCGAAGAGCGAGAGTTTGTCGCCGCCGCGGCAATATTCTTTTTCATCGCGGCCTGCCAGGTGAACTTTGGCGTATTCGTGAACGATCTCTCCTGACGGGTTGATCACGTGGGCGAGGTTGAGCAGCCGGTCGCTGGTCTTTTTCAGCGTCCCGGCTATGACCCAGATGTTGTGGCGCGCCGCCGCCTCGCGCGTCTCGTTGAGCGCGCTCTCGACTTTTTGTGGTTCAAGCTCGATGGCGTATGGGAAGTAGTAGCTGGTCAGATTGGCTTCGGGAAAAAGAACTACGCGGCTTCCCTGCTTCGCCGCGGCTTCGATGTAATGAAGCGTTCGGTCGAGGTTGTATTCAATCGGCTTCGCCCAATGCATCTGCACGCAAGAGACTTGAAGAACCGTCATTGCAATTTCTCTCCTTGAAAAATCACCACGTAGTGACGAATTTATTCGTCACGTGACGGATAAATTCGTCACTACGTGGCGCGACTCCTATCTATTTTTCGCGGCGGCAATCGCCTTTGCCAGCTTGTAGCGAGCCGCTTCAAAAGCATCGCCGCTCTCGGCGAAACCGATCTCGACCTTCGCGTCCGAGAAGACTCGCGGGACGACCGATTGCAACGCTTCGTCAACGACCGCGTTCAGTCCCAGCTTGCGCGCCATCGTCAGGTACTGATGATCCTGCAAGCCGCGCCGCAGGTTGGCCAGTTGAACCGTAGAGATCGGCCCAGCGATACCTCGGTCTTCTTCTGGGTGAAGCTTCTCTTCGCCGGGATAGATGAGCACGCCGTCGCCGTTGGCGAAGTTCCGGTCGTTGTACGGCCTGCCCGGCTGGCCGCGGTTGTCGAACGTCACGGGATTGGCCCAGATGTTCTGGATGCGCTCGCCCTGCTTCTGCTGGTTGTGACGCCAGTGGACCCCGTGCCAGTAAAAATAGACCTTGACGCCGTGTTTGAAGCAGGCCCACGGCATCACCCGCGCGTCGGTCGCCGGAGCGTCAATCACGATCGCGCCACCGGCTGGTCGCCCGCCGTTGTAAATCCAATGATCGCGACCTCGCGCTCGTTCAGCTTCGGCTCGTACGATGTCGTATTGCCGCGGCCCCGAATCCCAGATGTCTATCGCGCCGTCCAGCTCCGGCGTGTAATGCCGCGTGACGAAGACCGGCAGCTTAGCGCCCGGCCCCGGATTCGATTTGATGTTTTCGGCGAGTTGGCGAATTCGGGCGAATTGCGCCGGGCTGGGTTCGTCGGGCATGTAAACGAACGTGATGGCGCGTGGCAGATGCTCTTTGAGAAACGACATCCATTCGTCTGATTTGCGCCAGGCGCTTTCGCGCTCGTCGAAATCTCTGCCCGGCCCATAAAACGTCGCCGGAACGATCAGGTTGCCGACGCCTTCACCCGGCCCTTCGTAACCGTTGGCCTTCGTGAAATCGCTGCCGCGAAAACGCCCCAGTGCGGCCTGCGCCGAGGCGACGTTGTAGGCGTGAACCAGCTCGACTCGGTGACGATGGGCGAAGCGGTGGAACGCGGCGTCCAGATTGCGCCCCTGGTAGAGTTCGGGCTGCGCGCGTTCGTAATAGACCATCGCGTGCAGGCTGTTCTCGTCGGGCAGCGTGAAATCGAACAACTCAAGCTCGACCGGAATGTTGGCGACTTTGCGGTCGGCTTTGACGGCGACTTTGCCAGTGTAGAGGCCGGCGGGCAGATCGCGTGCGGTGTAAATCTCGACCCAGATCGCCTGGTTCTTTCCGGCGGCGACCTTCAATGGAAACCCGCCTCTTCCCTGCCTGGCGTTTTCGGGCACGAGTTGGACGGGCTTCCAGCCCGTCGGGTCTTTGGGCGCTGATGGAGAATTGGGGCGATAGATCCAACTCGCCCCGGTCGGCCTGGTGATGTTCAGATAGTTCGCCGAGAAGATTTGAATCGGGCTGCCAACGTAATTCGTGGGATCGCTGGTTGGCGGCGAGTAAGTGATCTGGCTGCGACCGCCTGTTCGCGCAAGCTCGCGCAGCGTAACGGTCAAAGCATCAACCCTCCGGTCGCCCGCTTCGACGATCAATTGAAACGCGACGATCTCGTTGCGCGCGCCGAAGAGCTTGATGCCCCGCCCGTTCCACGCCGAATTGGCGCGCTTGAGCGGGCTGTTCAGATCGTCCTGCTCGATCTTCTCGCCGTCGCTCACGGCCCAGATCGCCGGAGCGCGTTCCGCCGGCGGCTGCGCAGTGATTGCAGCGGCGCACAACAGGAAGAGCAACATCGCTGTGATTTCTCGTCTCATTTTCACCTCGGTTCTATGGTGGTTGCCGGTTGGATGCGCGGCGTCGCAATTGTCAATCCTAACGGACGCTTGACCAAGTTAAAACCGGGCGTGTAAGCTCGGCTCGCAACATTAAAATACCAACCACCAACTATGGCAATCGGCTACCTGAGCTTAATCCTTCACGCGCACCTGCCGTTCGTGCGCCACCCCGAATATCCCGATTTCCTCGAGGAAGACTGGCTCTACGAAGCGATCAGCGAGACCTACATCCCGCTGCTGGTCGCGTTCAACCACCTGCGCGACGAAGGGGTGAAGTTCCGGCTGACGATGTCAATGACCCCGCCGTTGTGCGAGATGCTGTGCGATCCGCTGCTCCAGGAACGCTACGTGCGCCACCTCGACAAGCTCTGCGAGTTGGCGGAGAAGGAGGTCGAGCGCACGCAAAAAGAAGCTCCCCACTTCCATTCAGCCGCGCTGATGTACCGCAGCCATTTCAACGAATGCCGCGAGGTCTTCGAGCACGTCTACAATCGAAACATCGTGCAAGGCTTTCGCCAACTGCAGGACGAGGGCTTCCTGGAAATTATGACCTGCAACGCGACGCACGGCTTTCTGCCGCTGATGTCGAACGAGACGGTCAAGCGCGCGCAGGTTCGGATCGCGCGGGAAAATTACATCAAGCACTTCGGACGGGCGCCGCGCGGCATCTGGCTGGCCGAATGCGCGTTCAATCCGGGCGACGACCGTCACCTGCGCGAGGCCGGGATCGAATTCTTCATCGCCGACGCGCACGCCATTCTTTACGGCGAGCCGCGACCGCGCCGTGGCATCTATGCTCCGGTCATCACGCCGGAGGGCGTGGCGGTTTTTGCGCGCGACACCGAAACCAGCGAGCAGGTGTGGAGTTCCGACATCGGCTATCCGGGCGATCCCGATTATCGCGAGTTCTATCGCGACCTGGGTTACGACGAGTGGAATTACGATTACATCAAACCCTACCTGCACGACGACGGCGTCCGGCGCAACGTCGGGATCAAATACCACCGCATCACCGGCAAAGTGCCGCTGCACGAAAAATCACCATACGTCCCCGAATGGGCTACGGGAAAAGCTGCCACGCACGCTGGTCACTTTATGTCTAACCGTCAGGCGCAGGCGCGGCATTTGAATCACACGCTGGGACGCGCGCCGATGATCATCGCGCCTTACGACGCCGAACTCTACGGCCACTGGTGGTTCGAAGGGCCGCAGTTCCTGTTCTATCTGTTCAAGAAGATTCACTACGACCAGGACGAGATTCAATTGATCTCGCCGGTTGATTACCTGCAGATCTATCCCGACAACCAGAAGCAGACGCCGTCGGCTTCGTCGTGGGGCGCCGAAGGTTACAACCGCGTCTGGATCAACGGCCAGACCGATTGGATTTATTTGCACCAGCACGCGGCTGAAAAACGGATGGTCGAGCTGGCCGAGCGTTTTCCGCACGCCGAGGGCCTGCTGCGACGAGCGCTGAATCAGGCCGCGCGCGAGTTGCTCCTGGCGCAATCGTCCGACTGGGCCTTTATCATCACGACGGGAACGATGGTGCAGTACGCGGTCAAGCGGTTCAAAGACCACATCCACCGCTTCACGCGGATTTACGAGATGATCAATCGAGGCGAGATCAACGAGAAGTGGCTGGCCGATGTCGAGAGCAAGGACACGATCTTTCAGGAGATTGATTACCGGGTTTATCATCCATCAGCAAGCGCCGAGTGAGGTTCGTGGGGTAGGACAGATTGACAGCCTGTCTTACCCCCCGAACCTCTCTCGGCAGTTATGGGAGGGGATATGTATTGGAAAAAGAAGAAGACCGAAGCGTCCGATGAAGCGCCAACAAGACTGCCGGAGGAGTTTCCGGACGACGACGAACTCGAAGAGGACGAAGAGGACGAGGAGTATGAGGATGAGGAGGAGTGGGAAGACGAACCGGACGAAGAGGACCGACGGATCGCCGCCATCTTCGGTCGCAAAGAACCGCCCGCTGTCACCGAAAAAACGCTCGCCATCTACCTGGCCCATCTGCGGAAGCAGATCAGGCTGCCCTGTCGCGTAACCGGCATGGAGGACTTTCCCTGGGAAGAGCGTTTCTTTTTCGGCCACGGCAGCAAACGAGAGCACGAAAAGATGAAAAAGACCAATCCGTCTTCCGACGATACCTTCGAACTGCTGGGGTTTGAAGACGATTTTGACGACTGGGACGGGATCCGCGCCAAAGTGAGACGCGTGACGGACAAGAAGGAATTCGTCATTGGGCTTCAGTGGCTGGAAGCCATAAGCGAGCAATCGCCGAACTATCAATTGCTGTCGGACTACTCGTCCTGGTTCGTCAATCATCGGTGATGAGTGAGCCGCGGATTCTCATCGAGCCGAATTTCTCCGTCGAGCGTCGCGCACTTGCGCGGCGTTCGATGGAAATTCCGCCGCAGCCCGATTTCCTGTTACTTCACCTGCTCGAATCGCGCACGCCCGGTCTGCCTACGGGTGCGTCGCTACTCGCAAATCCGAACCAGTCTCTTCCAATTGCAAACCATCGCAAGCAGAGCGACCTCCTACTGGTTCGCATTGCGCCTGAGCTTTTGATCGAAACGGCGGCGCGATTGCGGATGCATCGCCAGGGATCGCATCTGCTCTTTCGGCAACCGCTGGAGCCTGTAACCGGGGACGCCAGATTGCGTGGAACGCTCGAATCCATCGCGAATGAACTCGAATCGGGCGATGCGGGCTGGCGCGAAGTAATCCGTTCGCTCATCGCCCAGCTTGCGGTCTATCTGCTGCGCAATTACATCAACGTCCAGCGTTCGGACGAGATCGAACTGTCGCGGGCCGGCATGGTGGATCGCCGCCTTCGCCGCGCGCTTGAATTTATGCACGACAACTGCGGGCGCGAATTGAAGCTGACTGAAATCGCCGCCGCGGCTTACCTGAGCGAATTTCACTTCGCGCGGCTGTTCAAGAAGCTCACCGGCGTGACGCCGCACGCTTACCTGGCCTCGTTGCGCATCGAGCGGGCGAGAAGGTGGTTGGCCGAGACCGATCTTTCCATTGCCGAAATCGGCGCGCAGGCCGGCTACAACAGTCAGAGCCATTTCACCAAAATCTTCCGCGAGGCTACGGGATTGACGCCGCGCGCGTTTCGCAATGCTGCGATCAAAGCCGGAATCTGAGCGCCGGAGAATCAGAGCATCGGGAAATAATCGCATCGTTTGCAATATTTTCACTGTGCTCGCACTGAGAGTTTATCGCCAAAGGACAAATTGTCCGGCGTCGAAAATGAAACGCTCCCGCCGTTTTCTTGTCACCCGACAGACCACTTGCTATACTTCGCCTTCCGCACTTTCAAAGCATTACGACATCAACCTGTAACCGAACGATCCGGGAGAGCGTCTGCGCACTCGAGGCGTAATCCTTTCCCTTTGTGAACCCGACTGAAATCTCAATAACCCAACGGAGGTAAGCTGATGAGCAGTTCAGATGAACGGAGCGACAAACCCGACAATAGCGGGGTGTCGCGACGCAACTTCCTCAAAGGCACAAGCGTGGCTCTCACGATCCCTCTCGTCGCCAAAAGCGAGCGGGTCGTGAAGGCCGCCGGAGCCGACGTTCCGATTCTCGGCCCCGGCAAAGTCAACATCACACTCAACCTCAACGGCGCGCCGAAACCGGCCAGCGTCGAGCCGCGCGTGACGCTGCTCGATGCGCTGCGCAACGACCTGGACATCACCGGCGCCAAACGCGTCTGCGACCGCGCCACCTGCGGCGCCTGCACGGTGATCGTGGACAGCAAAGCCGTCTATGCCTGTACGATGCTGGCCATCGAAGCGCAGGGCAAGAAGATTCAAACCGCCGAAGGTCTGGAACAGAACGGCAAGCTGCATCCGGTCCAGCAGGCCTTCTGGGACAACGACGCGCAGCAGTGCGGCTTCTGCACGCCCGGCTTCGTGATGGCCTGCAAGGCGCTGCTCGACAAACATCCCACGCCGACGCCCGAACAAATCGAACTGGGGACGGGCGGCAACCTCTGCCGCTGCGGCACCTACGTCGGCATCAAAGCCGCCATCGCGCAGGCCTCGCAGCAGATGAGAAAAACGAGGCCCGCAAGATTGACGAGAGGAGGTAAGAGCAATGGCTGATTACAAATGGCCTGAAGAAGGCAAACGCTCACTGATCGGCAAACGTATTTCGCGCATTGACGGACCGTTGAAAGTCTCCGGCAAGGCGAAATACACATTTGACATCAATCGCCCCGAAATGCTCTTCGGCAAGATGCTGCGCTCGCCTTACGCTCACGCGAAGATCAAAAGCATTGACACCAGCGCGGCTGAGAAGATGCCGGGCGTGAAGGTGGTCAAGAAGCTGCTGGAGGTTGGCGCGGAAATCCAGTATGCCGGGGTTGACATCGTGGCCGTGGCCGCGGTTGACGAGCCGACCGCCGAAGACGCAATCCGCGCGATCAAGGTCGAGTACGAAAAGCTCCCGCATTTCGTCAATGAGCAAGACCTCGATAAAGTTCCCGCCGATCGTCGCCGTCCGCCGACCGAGGACAAAAAAGGTGAACCTGACAAGGCTCTGCAGGAAGCCGAAGTCCTCATCGAAGGCGTCTTCGGCAACGAGGTGATCACGCACTGCTGTCTCGAATCTCACGGCCTGATCGCCGAGTGGGAGGACGAGAACAACCTGCTGGTTCATCCCTCGACGCAGGCCGTCTCGCGCAACGGCGGCGAGATGGCGCGCGCCCTCGGCATTCCCGCCAACAACGTGCGCATCAAGATGGATCACGTCGGCGGCGGCTTCGGCAGCAAATTCCCGATTGATCCCTGGGGCATCGAGGCCGCCAGGATGTCGAAGACGGCCGGCGGCAAACCGGTCAAGATGATGCTCGAACGCGACGCCGAATTGACTGTCGCGGGTTCGCGCCCATCGGCGTTCGCCCGCGTCAAAGTCGGCGCGACGAAGGATGGCAAGATCACCGTCTGGCATTCCGAATCGTGGGGCAGCGGCGGACTCGCGGGCGCGGGCCGTCCGCCATACCCATACGTCTTCAACTTCGGCATCCCGCACCAATACACCAAGCATCACGGGATCATCACCAACACCGCGCAGCAACGCGCCTGGCGCGCGCCGAACCATCCGCAGGCGTGCCTAGTGACGATGTCCGCGCTCGAAGACCTCGCGGCCAAGCTCAATATGGATCCGCTCGATTTCTTCATCCAGAACATCGAGCTGACCGGCATTCGCGCCAACGTCTACAAAGACGAGTTGCTCAAAGCCGCAGAAATGATCGAGTGGAAGAAGCTGTGGCGTCCGCGCGGCGAAGGAGCAGTGGGCAGCACGAAGACCGTCAAACGCGGGCTGGGCCTTTCGCTCCACACCTGGGGCGGCGGAGGCCATCCGAGCGATTGCGACCTGACGATCCATCCCGACGGATCGGTCGAGGCCAAACTGGGATCGCAAGACCTCGGCACCGGCACACGCACGGTGATCCAGATCGTCGCGGCTGAAACGCTCGGCTTGCCGATGGATACCGTGAAAGTCCACATCGGCGACAACCGGCTCCCGTTCTCCGATGCGTCAGGCGGTTCGACAACGGTCGGAGGCATCTCCTCGTCAACCCGGCGCGCCGCGGTTGACGCGTTGAACACACTGTTCGAGAAGGTCGCGCCGGCGATGAACACCACGCCGGACAAGCTCGAAGCAGCCGGCGGGAAGGTTCAGGTGATTGGAAATCCGTCGAGCAGTATGACCTGGAAACAGGCCTGCGCGAAGCTCGGCACACAGCCTATCACCGCCCGTGGCAAACAGCCCGCTCCGGGCAAAGAGACGCTGACCAACGCAGGCGTCGGCGGCGTGCAGATGGCCGACGTTTCGGTGGACATCGAGACCGGCATCGTCAAGATGAACAATTTCATCGCCGTGCAGGATTGCGGTCTGATCATTGACCTGAAGACCGCCGAGAGCCAAGTCTACGGCGCGATGATTATGGGCGTCTGTTTCGCGCTCTACGAAGAGCGCGTGATGGATTCGCAGACCGGTCGCGTGCTCAACCCGAATATGGAGTTTTACAAGCTGGCGGGCTTGGCCGACATCGGCAATTTCAAGGTCCATATGGTGACCGGCAAAGGTCACGACGAACGCGGCGTGATCGGTCTGGGCGAGCCGCCCACGGTGTCGCCCGGCGCGGCGATCTCAAACGCCGTGGCCAACGCCATCGGCGTGCGAGTGCCGACCATCCCGTTGACTCCCGACCGCGTGCTCGCGGCGCTCGAAAAGAAAGGAGGGGCCAATGCAAAAATTTGAGTACGCCAGCCCGACCACCAAAGAGCAAGCCGTGGCTCTGCTCGGCAAAACCTGGGGCGAGACGGAGGTCCTCGCGGGCGGAACCGACCTGCTCTCGTTGATGAAAGACTTCATCGTCACGCCCAAACGCGTGATCAACCTCAAAAACATTCCGGGACTGAACGGCTTCACCTTCACCCGCACCGGCGGCGCGCGGATCGGCGCTTTGCTGACGATCGAGGAGTTGATTGACAAACTCGGCGCCGGCATTCCCGCTTTGACCGACGCCGCCAAAGGCATCACCAGCTCGCAGATTCGCAATATGGGAACCGTGGGCGGCGATCTCTGCCAGCGCCCTCGTTGCTGGTATTACCGCGCCGGTTTCGGCCTGCTGGCGAAAGACGAGAACGGCAAGGCTCTCGTGGCCAACGGCGACAATCGTTATCACGCGATTCTGGGCAATGACGGCGAGGCGAAATTCGTCAATCCGTCGTCGCTCGCGCCCGCGCTCGTCGCGCTGGCGGCAAAGATCAAAGTCTCAGGCCCGTCAGGCGAACGCACTATCGAAGCCGACAAGTTCTTCGTCACACCGAAATCGGACGGCCAACGCGAGTACGCGCTGGAATCGAACGAGATCGTGACGGAGATCAGCATCCCTTCGATGATGGGCGTTCGCAGCGCAACCTATGAAGTTCGTCAGAAGGAAGCGCTCGATTGGCCGCTCACGGCTGCGTCAGTGGCTTTGACGCTCGACGCCGCCAGGAAGGTCAAAGCCGCGCGCATCGTGATGGGCCACGTCGCGCCGATCCCGTGGGTCGCTGACGAAGCCGCGAAATTCCTGATCGGTAAAACGATCAACGAAGACACGGCTGCCGAGGCGGGCCGTGTGGCTGTGGCAAATGCGAGTCCCCTGAGCCGCAACGCCTACAAAGTTCAACTCGCGCGCGTCGCGGTCAAACGCGCGATTCTGCAGGCAGCAAGTTGAGAGTGGGAGAGTGGGAGAGTGGGAGAGTGGGAGAAAATACGCCCGCTCGCCCGCTCGCCCGCTCTCAAAAAGGGAGGCAATAATGACTGAAGCTGAACGTTACGACACGAATCGTCCGAACCTGTGCGCGGCGCTGCGTTGGAAAGAGATGTTATTCTCACAGACAGTGCGCGACCCGACGGTGCAACCATCAAACACCGGCGCCTTCTGGTGCCTGCACACGCAAACCTGTCTGGGGCCGGACGGCAAGCTGGCCGAGCCGGAATTCTGCGCCTCGTCCGAGCGCGGTTGCCATTGTCAGGAATTGACGGTAGCCTGATGGCGATGTCGGGCAAACTTCAGTTTGCCCCTCGTCTTCAAGCTCTACAATTTTCGATAAACCGGGGCAAACTGAAGTTTGCCCGACATTTTTGACGGAGGCAGTAAAAATGCGAAAACTCACTTTTGTCTTGTCGGTTTGTTTTGCTGCGATGACGCTCGCTTCGGTTGCGAACGCGCAGCAGATTTACGGCGAATATATCGAATCGCGCAACGCGGACGTTTACACCGGCCACTGCTTTGCGATGTCCGAGATCAACCTGGCCGGCGATCAGGCGATCCTGGCCTGGCGCGTATCGAAGGGCGAATGGAATGGCGTCAAGCTCGACGGCCTGAGCGTCGTCGGCGTGGCCAAAGCCGCCGGCACGCTCGGCAACCCTTACCTCGAATCGAATCCGGCCAAAGCCGTGTTGATCATTGACGAAAAAGCCACGCCGGAACAGCGCGCGGCTTTGAAAGCTATGGCGAGAGCGATGTCGAACGGATTGCTCGGCGATGTCGTTCGCACCGAGGTCGCTCCGATCAACCTCGAGGTCGAGTATGACGGCGAACATCCGTCGTCGGGAAAGATGCAGGCAGGCGACTTGGCGAGTATCGTCACCCGGAGCCTGACCTCCAAAGACCACATCTGCGGCAACGAGGTGACCTACTATCCGCCATTGGCTGCGACGGCGCATTCGATGCCCGCGGTCGCATCGCTCGATCAGTTCAACGGAAAAGGGCTTGGCGTGAGCTGGACACTGCGCGAAAAGCGCAGCGCCTTCGTCGGCCACTTCGCCCGCTGATCCATTTGTAAAAGCTCCACCAGCGAACCACTGCTCCGGTCACTTATCCGGGGCGGTGGTTTGATTTATTGCGAGGTTTAACAGTGGTACCGCTGAGGGCTGAAAGAAACCGCAAGTCGCGGGAAGAAGAAGAAGAGTTCGACGAGATCGCCGAAGAGTTGCGCGAAGCGCGGGAAGACCTGGAGCGAAAGGTCGAAGGGCTGATCACTGAGGACGACACGCCAGTGGACAATCTCTTTTCAGAACGACAGCAGAAATTGCTGACCGATTCGCTCTACGCTTCCTGGCAAGTCTCCGCAGGCAAGAGAAAATCTTCGCGCAAATTCCTGGCCATGGCCAACGTCGGCCTCTTCCCCGCCCCCGAACAGGAAGCGGTCGTCGTTCCCGACGTGCTGCTCAGCCTCGACGTGCAAGCCCCCAAAGATGTCATGCTGAAGAAGCATCGCAGTTATTTCGTCTGGCTGTACGGCAAAACGCCGGATGTTGTAATCGAAATCGTCTCGAATCGCAGGGGCGGCGAGTTGACCAGTAGGAAACAAAAGTACGCCTGGATGCGCGTGCCTTATTACGTCGTCCACGATCCGGGGCGCCGCTTGAGCTTGAACAAGCTGACGGTCTTCGAACTACACGGCAGAAATTACGTCCAGCGAGGCGACCACCTGCTGCCCGACATCGGACTGGGATTTGCCATCGTCGAGGGCGAATTCGAAGGCGTGACCGCACAATGGCTGCGCTGGTGTGACGCCAAAGGCAAGCCGTTAGCGACGTCATCCGAACGCTCGCACCAGGAAGCTAAACGCGCCAACCGCGAAGCTCAGCGCGCCAACCGCGAAGCTCAGCGCGCCAACCGCGAAGCTCAGCGCGCAGAACGCGAAGCTCAACGCGCAGAGCGTGAAGCTCAACGCGCGGAACGCGAAACTCAGCGCGCAAAGAAGCTGGCTGCGAAGCTGAAAGAGTTGGGAATTGATCCCGACAAGCTCTGATTGAAGTGATTTCGAGATTGGAGGCAGGTTTAGTTAATGAAGCAGTTCGTTATTCTTTTAACCTTAGCCGTACTCGCTCCATTCGCGGCGGCGAGCGGCAAAGCAGACAATGAAAGCTATAAAGTCGAAGCCATCGGTGAATTGAAAGAGGCGAAAGTCGCCGAAACGATTCGCGGCGCGCTCGAAGCGAAAGGTCTGCGCATCATTACCGACAAAGGCAAGGCGGTTTGCGAAGTCTGGTTTCGCAAAGACATTCCGACCACCAAAGACGAAGTCCCGGGCGCAAACTTCGGGCAGATTCCCGAAGGAACTTTTATGGGCGTGATCAACTTTCCCGCCAACGTCTCTGATTATCGCGGGCAAGGCATCAAGGCGGGGTTCTACACTCTGCGTTTCGGCTTGATTTTGCAGGACGGCAATCATCTGGGCGTTTCGCCCGCGCGCGACTTCCTGCTGCTCTGCCCGATCAATGAAGACAAAGACCCGAACGTTCAAATCAAGTCCGAAGACCTGATCAAGCTGGCTCGCACCGCCGCAGGCACCGGCCATCCATCGCCGTGGAGCCTGGCGCCGCCGACTTCGGACAAAGACCTGCCGAGAATCGTCAAGAACGAGCACGAACACGTGATTCTGGAAACAAAGATTTCAACCAAGTCCGGCCCGGTTGCGATTGGTTTCATTGTGATCGGCAGAACCGAAGGATGACGGTCACAACGATCACCATCGTGCTCGCCTGAGAGGAGCGTCAATGAATCTCAAATTCCTGAGCGGCCCTTTGTACTGTTTGCTGTGCATCATCTTTGCAGCTTCAGCTTTTGGGCTGAACCCCCAAAAGGCTACGGAAAGGAAGTCGTCAATGCTCGACGGCACGTGGATACCGATCAAGGCTGAGCTTGGCGGCCAGAAGATTCCTGAAGCGGGATTGAAGAATACGAAGCTGGTTCTGAAAGGCGACGGCTACACAGTCGAAGTCAGCGGTATCCTCGATCGAGGGAAGATCAAACTCCTGCCCGATTCCGAGCCGAAAGCGATGCACATCATCGGCGGTGAGGGACCAAACAAAGGCAAAACCATTCCGGCAATCTACGAACTCAAAGATGACACGCTGACAATCTGTTACAACCTGAACGGCGAGAGTCTGCCAGCAGAATTCAAGACCGACGCAGGCTCTCAGCTTTATCTCGCCACCTACAAACGCCAATCAAATTAACTGTTATTTCTGTGGCAGCGAGCGTTGCTCCCCCGATCAGCCGGAAGAACCGCTCGCTGCCGCTCGCGGCACGGTTTAAACCAGAGCGATGTCGAACTGTTCCTGATGCACGGCCGGGTCGCTCTTGATCGTCACTACGCCGCCCAGGTAAGCCTCGATCTCCGCGAGCACATCGCGTTCGGCGCTGCGCAAGGTTTTGGCCACTTCGGGGTTGACGCGCAGGATGACTTCGTTGGGATTATCTATGTCCTTCGAGATGCGGCGCGCTTCGGCCAGGATTTCGTAACACACCGTCTGCGGGCTTTTGACCATTCCGCCTCCGCCGCAATAGGCGCACGGCGTGCAAAGTGTGCGCTCGAGCGATTGTTTGACGCGTTTGCGCGTGATCGCCACCAGACCGAAATCGTTGAACTGGAGAATCTTCGACGGCGAGCGGTCGTTGCGGATCTCATGCTCCAGCGCCTGCATCACTTTCTGGCGGTTCCGGCGCTCCTCCATATCAATGAAATCGAGCACGATGATGCCGCCCAGGTCGCGCAGGCGAATCTGCCGGACGATCTCTTTGGCCGCTTCCAGATTGGTCTTGACGATGGTGTCTTCCAGACGGTTCGACTTGCCCACGAATTTACCGGTGTTCACGTCAATCGCCACCAGGGCTTCGGTCTGATTGATGACGATGTAGCCGCCCGATTTCAGCCAGACGCGAGGTTTGACGGCTTTGTCAATCTCGGCCTGAACTCCGTAATGTTCGAGGATCGGCGTCTCTTTGGTGTAGAGCTTGACGCGGTTGACCAGCTTCGGGGCAAAGCGATTGACGAAATCAACTATGCGCTCGAACTCGAATTCGCTGTCAACCCGGATCGCGGTGAAATCGGATGACAGTTGATCGCGCAGGATTCGTTGCACCAGATCGAGGTCGCGGTGGGCGATGGCCGGCGCCTTGCCGCGATCCGAACGGCGGCGGATGTCGGTCCAGGTGCGGATCAGGTACTGCATATCTTCGCGCAACTCCTCGGCGGTGCAGCCGTGCGCCGCGGTGCGAACGATGAAACCGCCGCCCGCGCCCGATTCGGAGCGCAACTGATGCAGCGTCCGTTTCAACCGCTGGCGCTCTTCGTCCGTGCCGATCTTGCGCGAAACGCCGATGTGTTCGACGGTCGGCATGTAGACGATGTAACGCCCGGGCAGCGCGACGTGCGAAGTGATGCGCGCGCCCTTCTGGCCGATGGGTTCTTTGGCGATCTGGACGATGATCTCCTGGCCTTCGCGCAACAGGTCGGTGATCACCGGACGGCTGAACCGGTCGTTCTGGCGAGGCGGCGGAGACGGAGGCGGCGAATCGTTCTGCTCCTGCCCCTCTTCGTCGCGGGTCTGTTCGACCTCGGCGGCCGGTTCCGCGGCCGCGACAGTGCGCGTGCGATAGGTGCGGCGACGACCGCGCCCGCCGCGGCGCGTAACCATCTCGCCGCGACGCGGGCGCTGGCGAATCCCGGCGCTCGCCTCATCCAATTCTTCAACTTCTTCTTCAGCGCCTTCTCCCGCGCTCTCGCCGTCAATCCGGCTCAAGTCCTCGCCAGGCAGATCGGGCCGCGGGTCGCCCGGCGGCAGATCGAGCTGCGACATCTGAACCTGTTCATCAATCTCTTCGACTCCGTGCGTCGCGCCGGTTTCGGCCTGAGCTCCTGCTTCGCGCTCGAAATGCCAATCTTCGCGCGGGAAGGCGGGGTAAGTTTCCGTCATCGGGCGGCGCCAGTCGTAAAGCGGCTCATCGCCTCTGTCTTCAATCCCTTCGCGCAATTCGGAACCATCTCTGATGCGCTCGAACCCCGGCTCGCGCGAGATCGAACGCTGCAATGATCCGACGTGGACTTCGGGAGTCGGCTCGACTTCGAGCAAGGAAGTGAGGCGCTCCTCTTCGTGAATGCGTCCGGCGATGCGCGCCTGGACCATCGCATCCTTGAGCAGATCGCCTTCGGTCGCGGCAATGTCTTCGTCCGTGATGCGCTCGAGCGGCTCGTGGTGAACGATGATGTATGGCGAGTATTCATCTTCGCCGATCGCTCCGGCTGTCTCTTCGGACGCCTCGACTGCCGCTTCGGCTCCGGCCGCCCCGCCTCCACGCCGCCGGCGCGGGCGGCGGCGGCGGCCCGAAGATTCCTCTTCGGCTTCGGCCGCCGCCGGTTCTTCCGCCACGGCTTCTACCGGGCGAGCCTTCCTGGCCGGTTTTTCTTCTTTCCCTTCCCGGCCGGCATAACGCAGTCTGCGCTGGCGACGCTGGCGCGGGCTTAGCGAGGCGTCAACCTCCGCTTCGGAGTCATCGGCGATCCTCGTCAATTCGGCTTCAACCGGTTCATCGTCAGCCGCAGGCTCGATCACCGGCTCTTCGGAGATTTCCTGGATGTGGCGCAAGGCCGCCTGCAAATCAATCTCCTTCGTCTCATCCGGCTCGCGCTCGGCCAGGCTGCCGGCGCGCGCCGGCGCGCGCTGCGCCCGCGGTTGACGCTGAGTCTGGCGTTGAATCTCTTTCCTCTCCTCGAGGTCTTCGTCTTCGTCTTCGTCGAAGAAGTCCGAAACGTAAAGGAAGGAATCGCGCTCCAATCCGATGTCAACAAAAGCCGATTGCATGCCCGGCAGGACTTTCATCACGCGGCCTTTGTATATGTTGCCGACGATGCCCTGATTTTCGTCGCCCCTTTCGACGTAAAACTCAGTCGCCACGTCGTCTTCGATGATAGCTATCTTCTTCTCGCGTCCGTTGACGCTGATGATCATTTCTTTCGACATTCAAAAATCTCCTGTCTGGTGGGGGAGTCCTGAGCCGTGATTCTTCAAATCAACCTGGGCTCAAAAACCGCCCGATCAATCCTTCGGCTTCCCGGCGACAACTGCTTCGGCGGCGCGATTGCGATCAGTCATCCGGCAGCCCCTCAGCTACACCTTTGCATAGCGAGCGACAGCGATATGCGCGCCGCCACGTTTGCGCCGCGCGGCGCGCGACTCCGCTCGAGCGCGCTGCCATCGCAGCCTCAACGTTGTTGTCATTGGAAAAACCGTCTCGTGCGCCGGATCGAGTCCGAATCCCGGACTCAATTGACAAACCTTCGCAAGCGCACGCTAATCGCCAGTCCAAGCCCGAAACACGCGGCCACGACTGACGTCGAGCCGAAGCTCATCAGCGGCAATGGGATTCCCATAATCGGCAGAAGTCGAACGACCATCCCCACGTTGACCGTCACGTGATACAGCAGCAGGGCTGCAAAACCTGCGACCAGCAGCAATCCCGACCGTTCGCGCGAACGGCGCGCGATCTGAATCAGCCGCATAATGATCAACAGATAGACGGTCAACGAAATGAAGCTGCCCAGAAATCCCCACTCCTCGCTGGCTACGGCGTAAATAAAATCGTTGTGAACTTCGGGCACGAAACCGAGCTTGCCCTGGGTCGAGCCGCCGGGACCTTTTCCGAGAATTCCGCCGGACCCGACGGCGATTTCGGCCTGATCGTTTTGATAGCGGAATTTTTCAACCGCCAGCTCGGGCCAGTAAACGGCCTTGATGCGCTCGCATTTGTAACTCTTGCACGCCTTGACGTAGGGCACAGAGACGATCAGCGCAATGACGAGCGCAGCCAACGTCGCCGCCACCCATCTCCATCTCAATCCGGCGAGGAAGAGCGTGGCAGCGAGAAATGAAATGAAGCTAAGCCCGCTTCCCGTGTCGTTCTGCTTGAACACGAGCACGGTCGGCACGGCCCAGATTCCCGTTGCAATCAGAATAGTCTTCAAATCGAGCGGACGCTTCTTCACCCCGGCCAGGTAGTAGGTCAGCGCGAGAAGCGTGAATATTTTGGCCATCTCTGACGGCTGGAAACCGAAAGAGCCAAAAAAGAGCCAGCTCCGATTGCCGTTGAACTCTTTGCCCAAAGGCGTGAAGACCAGCGCCAGTAGCACCAAACCGGCGACGTAGAGGTAAGGCGCGATGTTGACGATGCGACGGTAGTCGTACATCGTCGTCACAAACATCACGACCAGACCGATACCAAGCCCGATCAACTGTCTGCGCCACAAACCGGGCTGCGGCTGGGCGCTCGCAATCTCCACCACGCCGAACGCAGCCAGAGCCAAAGCCATAATCAGCAGCGGCCAGTCGAAATCAGCAAAGTATCTGCGGTTGAGGTTGAACATAAACGATTGCGGATTGCGGATTCAACCGGCGTTGGACCGCGCTCCCATCCCGGCCATCACTGTTTGTTTTCAGTCTTCGTCTCCGCCGCAATCTCGGCCGGAAGATTGCGAGTGCGGCGGTAGTAGTCTTCATAAACCGGCTTGGCGCGCGGCGCAGACTGTTTGCCGCCGAAGCCCGCGTTCTCGGTCAGGATGACTATTGCCAATTCGGGTTTGTCGCGCGGCGCGAAGCCCATGAACCAGGCGTGATCCTGGGTCTTCCTGGTCGCCTTGTCGGTCGAGATCACCTGCGCCGTGCCGGTCTTGCCGCAAACGTCGAAGCCTTCGACTGCGGCTGCGCCCGCCGTGCCGCCCGCGTTGACCGCCTGCCACATGCCCTTCCTGACGATCTCGTGAATCGCCGGGCTCATCGGCACGACGAATTTATTCCCGTCAACGTAGTGAGTCTCCGGTTGCGGAGCGCCCAGGCGATCAACTCCGGCCACCGCGCGCAGGAAGAGGTGCGGCGTATGCATCTGGCCGCCCGCCGCCAAACCGCAAACGTAGCGCAGCAATTGCACCGGCGTCACGGTGCCGTAGCCCTGCCCGAAGGCCGAAGCCGCCATATCGTAATCGGTCCATTTGGCGAGCTTGCGCAGTTCCTGCTCGTCTTTCTCAGTCCACGGCTCGCCCTCTTTCTTTCTCCGCTTCAGGAGGTTGCGATGGATATTCTCCTTCATCGCGCGGGTCGGCGTAGTCCCCAAAGCCTCGCGCGGCAGATCAATGCCCGTCCGCTGGCCGAAATGGAAAGCTTTCACCCCACGCTCGAAACGCTCCACCCCCATCTTCAAGCCCAGCCGATAGAAGTAGCCGTCCGCCGACGCCCTGATCGCCGTCACGATGTCCGGCATCCCCAGATGCGACAGCGAGTTCATGAAATAGGTGCCGAGCTGTATGCCGCCGTCCTGGATGCGCGAGCTTTCCGGCGTGATCACGCCTTCGTTCAAGGCCGTGACGGCCGTCATCAACTTCCAGGTCGAGCCGGGCGGATAAGCGCCTTGCACGACGCGATTGAAGAGCGGCTGGTTTTCGCCTCCGGTGAGGTCGCGGATCTCTTCTTTGCCGGCGTCGGTCTTGGCGCGCAGCGAAAAGACATTCGGGTCGAAGGCCGGATGCGAGACCAGCGCCAGAATCTCGCCGTTGTTCGGATCGGCCAACACAATCACGCCGCGCCCCGAAGGCATCGTGTCGGTCTGCGCTTCGGCGAGCTTCTGAATATCGAGATCAAGGGTGGTGTAAAGGTCGCGTCCGGGAATCGGGTCAACGGTTTCGATCACGCGCTGAACGCGTCCGCGACTGTCCACCAGCACGCGCTGCTCGCCGTCCTTGCCCATCAGGATGTCGTTGTAGGTGCGCTCGACCCCGGCCTTGCCGATGATGTCGCCGAGCTTGAAGCCTTTGTCGCGGCTGAATGAAGATTTAGCATTATTCAGCTCGCCGCGATCAACCTCGCCCACGTAACCGAGCGCGTGCGCCGCCACCATCCCGTGCGGGTAGAGCCGGCGCGGCGCTTGCTCGGCGCGGATCATCGGGTATTCGTACTGATGCGCTTCGACCCAGGCCACATCGAATGACGAGGCCATCTCTTTGACGACGATGGATTCGTACTGCGGCTCGCTCCTCGCGGCCTCGAAGCGCCCGGTCAGCCATTTGCCGTCAATTTCCAGATTGTTCGAGAGCAAGTCAACCATCTCACCGATGTTTCTGAGGTCCACATCCTTGCGGCTCACGACGATGTTGTATGACGACTTGCTGGTCACGAGCACGCGCCCTTTGCGGTCGAGGATCGTGCCGCGCCGCGCCGGGATGGGAATATTGCGAGTGCGGTTGGCATCGGCGCGCTCGGCCAGCACCCCGCCGCTCATCACCTGCAAAAACCACAACCGTCCGACCAGCAGCGCGAAGATCGCGATGGCCAGATAGTAGATGATCTGCAGCCGCCTCCCGGCCTGCCGCAGGTCTTCGATTGGATCGAAGTTTGGTGACTTGACAGGAGTCATACGATTTTAGCTTGCGGATCGAGGATCGAAGATCGAGGGTTGAAGCTTGAAGATAGCGAAGTTGCGATCTTCGGTCCTCGATCCTCGATCCTCGATCCTCATCGTCTTAGTCTCAATCGCCGAGCTTCCATTCGGCGCACTTTCTGGGTGGCGCTCTTCGTAAAGACGCGATCGAGCGCGAAGTAGAGCAGGACAGACCCAATGAGGTTGGCGATCAGGTCGAAGACGATGGTGGCGGCGATGTTCCTACCGCCGGCCAGGACTGGGAGCTCGAATTTGAGCAGGCCGTAAAGGATGAGGCGAGTTGCGCTGTTGACAACGCTTCCGGCAGCGACTGCCGCGAACCTGAAGATGAGATTGTCAGCCACTACTACGGAGGCGAGGCGGTCGGCGACGTAAGCGGCGAGCACAAAGGCGAAACCGCTGATGCCGAAGCTCCGGCCATCGGAGAAAGCATCCTGAAAAATTCCGGCGGCTGTGCCGGTGAGCAAGGCTCTAACCGGATCGCGCTGCAGCCCAGTGTAAATCACCACCAGCAATAGCCAGTTGATGTGCCCCAACCATGTCCCCAGAGAAACCGGGGCTTGCTGCACCAGAGTGGTTTGTAAGAGGGCGGCTGCGAACAGACAGGCCGCAATTTTTATCAACCAACCGCGGGATTTTTTCTCCAACGCTTCTTTTCCGTATAGTTCAAACTCTCAGGTTTCAACCTCAAGCCGCCGCTCGCCTCCATCGAGCAAGTTTTGACGAACCGTCGTCAAATGGTCTTTGACTTTCGAAGCTCAATAGCACTGCGTCTTCGGCCTGATTCAACGCCTGACCTCACGTCTTCTTCGATCAGGCGGCTTGTCCTGCTTTTCCTTTTCTTTCTCTTTCTCTTTCTCTTCTTCCCTGATCAGCTCGTCGTATTGACGGCGAATCTCTTCGGGCGAAACCATCAGCACCGCGACCGTTTCGAGTTTCTCGAGCGGGGCAGCCGGCTCGACCTCGACCGATTGAAGCACGGCGCCCGTGTCGTTCGGGTTCCTGACTCGCCCGAGCAACAATCCCTTCGGATAGATTCGATCCTGGCCCGAAGTGACGACCGGTTCGCCATTGTCGGGTCTGCCCGGCGTGGCCACAAACCGCATCTCGCAGAGCGCCTGGTTCTTGCCTTTGATAACGCCCAGCAAGCGGCTTTCTGCAGTCTGCGCAATGACTGCGCCGGCGCCGAACCGCTCATCCGTAATCAACAGAACCCGAGCCGAGATCGGCGTCACGAAAATCACGCGCCCGGCCAAACCTACCGCACCCCCGCCCGCCACCACCGGCTGGCCTTTCTTCACCCCGTGCGCCGAGCCGCGATCAATCACGACGGTGTTGAACCACTGATCGGCGTCTCGTCCGATGACGCTGGCGTTCACGTGCTCGTATGCCGAAACGGCCGGCGATTGGTTCAAGGCATTGAGCTGATCAAAGAGCTTTGCTTTCTCGCGCAGATCGAGAGTCTCTGTTTCGAGCTGCCCGATGCGAGCTTTCAACTGTTCATTTTCCCGCTTTGCTCCGCGCAAAGCGAAGTAACCGTCCCAGGCCGCCCCGATCGCCGAAACGCTGTGCGAAGCCGCCCACTGAAATGGCGTCGCCACCGCCATCATCGCGATATTCAAATAACGCAACCCGGGCTGCCCCGGAACGCGATTGAGCGACAACAGGATCAGATGAGCGACGATCAGAACCACCAGCAACAGCTTCGGGTTCTTCTTGGCCTTGTCTCTAGCTATATCAGTCAGCGACATGGAACTGGTGCTCGGTGGTCAGTGGTTGGTGATCGGTGCTTGATAGAAACTCAACCAATCACCAATCATTACGTTGGCAGCGTCGTGCCGTCCCAGCGCACACGACGGAGCAGATCGAAATCGGACAACATCGCGCCCGCGCCGAGCACCACCGACGAGAGCGGGTCTTCGGCCATCGAGACCGGCAAACCCGTCTCCTGCATCAATCGCACATCGAGCCTCATCAGCAAGGCCCCGCCTCCGGTCAGCACGATTCCGCGATCAACGATGTCCGCCGAAAGCTCGGGCGGCGTGCGCTCGAGCGCGACGCGCACGGCGTTGATGATGGTCGCCACCGAATCGGCCAGCGCTTCGCGAATCTCTTCGTCCGTCACGACGACGGTCTTCGGAATCCCTTCGATCAGGTTGCGGCCTTTGATCTCGATAGTCTTAGGCTCGTCGAGCGGCGCCGCGGAGCCGATCTCCATCTTGATATACTCGGCCGTGCGCTCGCCGATCAACAGGTTATATTTGCGCTTGCAGTACTGAATGATGGACTCGTCCATCTCATTGCCGGCGACGCGGACGCTCTTGGAATAGACGATGCCAGAGAGCGAAATCACCGCGATGTCGGTCGTTCCGCCGCCGACGTCAACGATCATATTGCCGTACGGCTCTGTAATCGGCAGCCCCGCTCCAATCGCGGCGGCCATCGCCTCTTCGATCAGATAGACCTCGGAAGCTTTGGCGCGGTAGGCGCTGTCTTCGACCGCCCGGCGCTCGACCTGGGTGATCTCGGACGGAATGCCGATGACGATGCGCGGGCTGACCCATTGTTTGCCGCCGTGAGCCTGTTGAATGAAGTACTGAAGCATCTTCTCGGTCACTTCAAAATCGGCGATCACGCCGTCTTTCATCGGGCGAATCGCGACGATGTTGCCCGGCGTGCGCCCCAGCATCTCTTTGGCTTTGTTGCCGACGGCCTCGACTTTGTGGGTGAGCTTGTTGATCGCGACGATCGAAGGCTCTGAAACAACAATGCCCCGGCCGCGAGCGAAAACCAGCGTGTTCGCAGTGCCGAGGTCAATGGCTAAATCGCTTGAAAACAGACTGAATATTGAACGTAGATTCATCGAATCTGAACCGGAACCCTCTCAGAGATATGTTCTCTCTACCTCGAAAATCCGTACCGCGTATTCAAAAGTCGCGGTGCAGCGTCGCCGCAGCGCCTGCTCGCAGAGTCTGGCGGCATAAGCCGGCGCGAAGACTGACAGTTTGGGTCGCTAAACTGCCCCTTACGAACATTCAACATTGCGTTTGTGGTCGCGTGTTCGATCTGCCGCCGCGCTGCCTCAGCAGCATATCGCAAACTCGGCGCTAAATGAAGCGGCCAGCAGAAAATATGCTGAAAAGCCGCATCGAAAATCATCAATCGCGACTCTTCAGCATCGCTTCAGCGACAATCCCGAGACCGAAGCGTTTTCAGTTGGCGAGGGAAGGATGGCTCTTTTATCGCGTAAGGCAATCGGGCCGCGGTCCGGCCCGAGAGAGTTCCATTCAACTGAAACCGGTGCAATGGGCAGCGACGACTTCGGCCTTGAGCGTCAACCCGCCAATTCGACCTGCGGCTTTGACTCATGAAATGCTGTTGTTGGCGGTCGTCAGCCGGTCGTTGATCTTGCTGAAGATCTGGCTGATGCTCTGACCCATCGTGGTCAAAACGAAGACCGCCGCAGCGCCGATCAAAACCAGCAGCAACGAATATTCGACGATATCCTGCCCCTGTTCTTCCTTGATGAAATTCTTGATTGCGAAATCTTTGATCATTGAATACCTCCTAGTTAATTCAGGACGATTTTGTTAAAGCTGAAAAACACTGCCCGGCTTTTGTTGGGGAGGTCGTCAAGCGGTGAAGGACCCGAAGCGGCTTCAGCCGAAGGAACGAACGAGCTTTACGGGAGAGGCGAAACTACCGATTCCGCGAACGGGGCTGGGAGTGCGCTGTCGCCGGTTGACCGAAACAGTCGCAACTCTCTCGGATCGAATAGAGAGCCATCGCAGCACAGTGACGAGCGTCACCAACTCATGCGACGGGCTAAGCTAGCACACGCCGCAAATTGTTTTCAAGCTGAAAGTTGACCGAGGGGGCGATTGCGATCATCCCGAACGGCCATTCAAAACTTCCGAAGACAACCGAGGCCGCTAATTCTTCTTCGCTATGCCGCGAATCGCCGCGCCGGTGTTGATCTGGATGAAATGAACCTCTCGGCCAGCGTCAGCCGCGACGACGTTGAAGACCGCGCCGGTGTTGAGCGTCACACGACCCGTGCAGTCATTGCCGATGACGTAAGCTCCGGCGATGTTTGTCGGCGGGACAATCGCGCCGTTGTACGATTGCGCATTGCTGAGCGAGAGGTTCCCCTGCCCGTCGAAATTGATGACGCCTACGGTCGCGTAAGGCCCGGGTGAG
>Ga0247727_10006074_pt1 | contig 23958 bp, 16 predicted proteins | sample WisWelCaveWW1625_FD_202498 | JGI IMG/M metagenome (GOLD analysis project Ga0247727, IMG submission 202498) | Biofilm microbial communities from Wishing Well Cave, Virginia, United States - WW16-25 | ecosystem: Environmental > Aquatic > Deep subsurface > Groundwater > Cave microbial mat | place... | reverse complement strand
AAGCAAACCCCGGAACTATTTCCCCCAAACGCCTTGCAGATTATCGCCGCGCCGGGATCAATCGATTGAGCCTTGGCATTCAATCGTTCGATGCCGATGAGTTAAAAATGCTCGATCGCATTCACAGTCCGGAAGAGGCGATCTCTTGTGCGCTCGCTGCGCGGCAGGCGGGTTTTGATAATTTGAGTTTCGACTTCATTTTTGCGCTACCCGGGCAAACTATCAGCACGTGGGAAACAACACTTCAACAAGCTGTCGAGCTTCAGCCCAATCACCTCTCGGCTTATAATCTCATCGTCGAATCCGGCACGCCGCTCGATCATCAAATTCGCAAGGGCAAAATCAGTCCGCTCTCCGAAGATGAAGAGCGCGAGTTTTATGCCTTCACGATCGATTTTTTGCAGCGCCACGGTTATCAGCAATACGAGATTTCCAACTTTGCACAGCCCGGCCATGAAGCCAAGCACAATATCAAGTATTGGGATGGCAGCCCGTATCTTGGGCTTGGGGCTTCGGCGCATTCGTATGATGGCAAGCGCCGATTTTGGAACGTGGCGAATCTGCGAAAATATCTTGAAGCGTTGAATGCCAATCAATCGCCGGAAGAAAATTACGAGAAGTTATCTCGCGAGCAAAAGATGTATGAAACCGTCTTTCTTGGCTTGCGCCAAAATCAGGGCGTGCATCTCAATAGCTTTCGAAAGAAGTTTCGAATTGATTTTGACCAGGTATTCAACGGCAAGATGTCGGAGCTGGAACGCGCCGGCCTTATCGTGCGGGATGACGGCTATGTGAAATTGAGCCGCGAAGGAATTTTTATTTGCGATGAGATTTGTGCGAGGTTGGAGCCGAATGCGGAGATTGTGAATAATTCCAAGATCCGGGAGGGCGTCATAAGATTGGTTAGTAAATAGTCTTGATGTTTGAGCTTCTCTCATGAGACGGCTTCCTGAACAAGTTAGGGTGTGTGGGGGGGTTCGCGCATCTCCGTGGTGATACTTGTTGAATCCATTACATAACAATGCATGTTTGCTTGAATGTAAGGAGATCTTATGAGATATCAATCGCTCTTGCACATTTTGGTTTTTCAGTTTGCCAGCTTCGCCTCCGCTCAACCGATCTGGATATGGCAAAATCCTCAACCACAGGGCAACGAAATACGCGCTATTTTTGCATTTGATCAAAACACGGCAATTGCTGTTGGCGCGGTAGGGACTGTAATTAAGACGGTGGATGGCGGGAATACTTGGTCGGTCCAGCATTATGCTGGAAATACTTCTTTCTTATTATCAGACATTCATTTCGCTAATTCGAGTTTGGGGTGGGTAGTCGGATTTGGCGCAGTTGATGCTTCCACAACGAAAAGCATAATACTCAAGACCTCGGACAGTGGCGCCAGTTGGGTTTCTCAACAAGATGAAATTCAAGGAGCATTGTTTTCCGTTCATTTCATGAATGAGAACTTGGGATGGGCAGTTGGAGAGTTTGCTGGTAATGGTCTCATTTTCAAAACTATCGATGGCGGTAACTACTGGAGCATCCAACATAGTTCTATTTCCGGGAGATTGTTTTCCGTTTATTTTGTTGATCAAAACACTGGCTGGATCGTCGGTGACAACGGGCTGATCTTAAAAACAACTGATGCGGGGAATGATTGGATTCAACAAGATAGCGGAATTTCAAGTAATTTACTCTCCATCGTCTTCTTTAACGCCGACATTGGATGGGCTGTTGGCAGCAATGGCAAGATCCTGAAAACGATGAATAGCGGTGCGACTTGGTTCCCGCAAGAGAGTGGTGTCTCAACAACGTTGCGATCAGTTTCTATTCGAGACGCCGACACGGGGCTGGCCGTAGGAGATCATGGCACTGTGCTGATCACGCAAGATAGCGGCAATACTTGGAGATTTCAAAATACTCGAGACTTTGAATATCTGCATGATGTGCATCTACTGAGAGAAGGAGACGGTTGGATAGCGGGAGGGACGGTTGGCGGATTGAATACTATTTTCAAAATTCGTAACGACACGGACTTGATTCAACAATCGTCTTTATTTCCAAATCGATCTCTGCATTCTGTTCACTTTGTCAATGATAGTGTGGGCTGGACAAGTGGAGATGGTGGCACGATCTTCAAAACTTCCAACGGCGGGCAAAAATGGGTTTCACAATCCGTCGACTCAACGGTTAGCTTCTATTCGATTTTTTTTAATGATAGCCAGAACGGTTGGGCGAGCGGCTATGATTATCGAACGTTTCACGGGACTATTTTCAGCACGACAAATGGAGGAGCAGAATGGCAACGTTTGAACCTTGAACCAAATCAAGGCTTGAACTCGACGTATTTTATCGATAACTTAGGATGGGTAGTAGGAAGCGAGGGCGCCGTTTTTAAAACAATAAATGGCGGGGCAGATTGGATTCAACAAACCACTGGATTGGTAGACAATTTGGTTTCAGTTGATTTTATAAATGAAAATATCGGATGGGTGCTGGGAAGTGGTAAAATTCTAAAAACAACCAACGGTGGCGAAAACTGGATTTCCTTTAGCTTGGGTGTTATTAAGAATTTCCATTCAATTGAGTTCATCGATGTTTATCATGGTTGGGTTGTTGGAGAAGGTGGAACAATCCTTCAAACTATTGATGGCGGAGAGAATTGGATAGTTCAGCCTACTGGAAGCTTTGAAACACTTTCTTGTGTAAGTTTTGTTAATGTTTTAACGGGATATGCAGTGGGTAATCGAGGAACAGTTTTAAGAACGGCAGATGGAGGAAACAATTGGAATTTGCTCAGAATCGGTACACAACAGCCACTTGCTTCATGCTTTTTTGTTGAGGCCGATATCGGGTGGATCGTTGGAAACAACGGAGTTATTCTAAAAGCAGGAAACCAAGCTGGACCCGTATCCATTCAAAAGACAAGAAAAGAAATTCCTGAGCAATTCGAAATTTTTCAAAACCATCCTAATCCTTTTAACCCATTGACTACGATTCGCTTCAAATTATATGAATCGAGTTTTGTGACTTTGACAATTTTCAACTTGCAAGGACAGAAAGTGCACACCTTGTTGAGCAGGAAACTATCAGCGGGAGAATATGCAACTGAATGGAGCGCATATGCCTTGCCCAGTGGATTGTATTTTTCTCGTTTGACGGTTAACGGCAGGACTAGGGCACAAAAAATGATTCTGCAAAAGTAGTATAAAAAATCTTCACAAAAACCCCGCTCGAATCACCAACCAAAAAAATCACCGTCAACGCCACACAGCCGAGCGCCAGAATGTGATGCGTAAAACTGTCGTTGCGTTGTTCGAAGTATCCCACGAACATAATGGGACGCAAAAGTGAATGGCGAGTTGTTGGCACGCATATGCGAAAAGTTCGTGAAAAGTCAAGCATTTCCTTTTTTATGAATATGATTTGCAATGGCTTGACTGTTGGAGTGCACTTTTCAAAAGCAGTTTACTTGGCAATAGAATTCATTTTGATAGGTGAAGGAGAAATCTTACATTTTGCCGCTTCTTTCTCACGTGTGAAGTAGAGCGCCAAAAATGTCAGGCACAGTTCATAAAATTTCTGCATACGTTTCATCCGACGCCGCAGCCTACATGCGAAAGTGCATTGCCGATGCAAATGACAATGAAGTTTTCTTTCGCGGCAAGCTGAACGATGAGAAGATCGTCGAGAGCGCGCAGGTGCTGGCGCGCGGCAATCGCGAGATGGTTCCGGCGATCATGCAAGTGATTTCACCGGGCGACGTGGTGATTCACAATCACCCTTCCGGCGGTTTGGAGCCTTCGAATGCCGATATGTCGATCGCATCGGAATTGGGCAACAAGAGCGTCGGTTTTTATATCATCAACAATGCGGCCAGCCAGATTTATGTCGTCGTTGAGCCGTTCGAGAAAAAGAAGATTACCTTTCTTGATCCTGCGGCGCTTCGCGGAGTGCTGAGCGCTGGCGGCTCGGTTGCTAAGACACTCACCAACTACGAGGAGCGCGAGCCGCAGCTTGTGATGTTGGAGCATGTCGCGCGCGCATTCAATCAGGACAAAGTTGCTGCCATCGAAGCCGGAACCGGAACCGGCAAGACCCTCGCTTATCTTTTGCCTGCTATCGAGTGGAGCGTCACGAACGGCGAGCGCACGGTGATTTCCACGCACACGATCAACTTGCAAGAGCAACTCGTTTTCAAAGATATTCCACTTTTGCAAAATGCCCTGGCGAAAAATTTCAAAGCCGTTTTGGTGAAGGGGCGCAGCAATTATGCCTGCCTTCGCAAGCTCTCCGAAGCCGATCAACAAACCGATATGTTTGCCGACAGCGAGCAGCAAACCGAGCTGCGCAGCCTCATCGAATGGTCGAAGAAAACCAAGGACGGCAGCAAGTCGGATCTCAGCGTTGCGCCGCGCACGGAGGTGTGGGAGAAAATTCAATCCGAGAGCGACACGACGTTGCGCGCGGCTTGCCCGTTTTATCATCGCTGCTTTTTTTACAATGCCCGGCGCGAAGCGGCGACGGCTGATTTGCTGGTGGTCAATCATCATCTGATGTTTGCGGATTTGGCGGTGCGCTCGGTTGCCGGAGGTAGTTCCGAAATCGCCGTGCTGCCGCCGTACAAACGGGTGATTCTCGACGAGGCGCACAACATCGAGGATGTGGCGTCGAGTTACTTCGGCGTGGCGGTGAGCTATTACGGTCTTCGTCGCATCTTGAGCAAGCTGCTCCGTCGCCGCGGCGAAAAAACCAGCGGACTTTTGTCCTTCACGTTGTCAAAGCTGCAAAGCAATGCCAAAAAAATTCCGCGCGATCTCGTCGATCAAACGCGCTCGCATATCGAAAAAAACTCGATGCGAAAAGTCGAGATGCTCGAAGTCCAGCTCAGCGAATTGATGGAGAGATTGTTTTACTGGACGATGGCCAGGCGCAAGGATAATTTTGCAGAATTCAAATTGCGCATCACGCCGGCGATTCGTCGCGAGCGAGGTTGGCAGGAGATCGTTGTTGCCGATGCGCCGAAGTTGATCGCCGCGATGCGCGCCTTGTGCGAAGACTTGTCGCAGGTTGATAAGTACCTCGACAGATTGGAAGCGCACATTGCTGGTGAGGCTGCATCGCTCGCCGTCGATCTGCGCGCGCAGGCCGGACGATTGCTGGAAACCGCCGCCGGAGTCGAGCAAGTTTTGCTGAAGGATGATGAAACCAACGTGCGCTGGCTGGAAGTGCGAGAAGGAAACTATGGCAGCATCGTGCGCTTGTACACCGCGCCCATCGACGTTGCGCCGATTTTGAAGCGGGCGCTTTATGATAAATTTCCAACCGTTGTGATGACTTCGGCGACGCTGACAGTGGCCAATAATTTTGATTTTCTGAACAAGCGACTCGGCATCGACTTGATTGACGCACAACGACTTGACAGTGTGCTGCTTGAATCGCCGTTTGATTTTGAGAGGCAAGCGATGATCGCCATTGCCAGCGACATGCCGGAACCGAATGCTCCGGATTTTGCCGAGGCGCTCAAGGAGAAGTTACTTGACGCATTGCGCATCACCAACGGGCGCGCGTTTGTGCTGTTTACGGCTTATGGATTATTGAATAGAATGTATCAAGAACTCGCGCCGGAGTTGGCGAGCATCGGCATTGCGGCTTACAAGCAAGGTGGCGAGAATCGCACGCGATTGATCGAGCGCTTTCGCGCGGATGTAAACTCGGTATTGTTTGCAACAGAAAGCTTTTGGCAGGGAGTTGATGTGCCAGGCGAGGCGCTGCAAGCGGTGATTTTCCCTCGGCTGCCGTTCAAAGTGCCGAGCGAGCCGGTGCTCGAAGCGCGCGTCGAAGCCATCGATCAGCGCGGCGGAAATTCATTTATGGATTACTCGGTGCCGCAAGCGGTGATCAAATTCAAACAAGGTTTCGGGCGGCTCATCCGCAGCAGAAGCGACTTCGGCGCGGTAGTGATTTTTGATCGACGAGTTGTTAGCAAATTTTATGGACGACTATTTCTGCAATCATTGCCAAAGTGCCGCGTTGTGACCGGCGCCAGCCACGAAGTTTTTTCCACGATGGAAGAATTTCTGAATGCACATAACTCCATACTGACCGCTTAAAAGCTACGTGCGATTTCAGGCAAGTTGGAACGATAATCTTCGAGCAGGATACTTCATTGCCCACAGAAATCGAACTGCTACAGAATAAAGACTAAAGCCTTTCGGCCATTCATTAAGATGGTCAAAATGATTCAAGACAAGATTTTTTCTGTGGGATTTTCATTTCTGTGGGCTTATGAGCTTTCTGAATCGTGAGCGTCTTTTGACACAGCTACACTTCGTGTGAAGTTTGAGCTTGACTGCGCGTTGTTTCAAAGCTATATTTTCACGAAAACGACAGGGAAGAGCGGAGGGTAAATGAAAATCGCAATCGATCCGGGTCACGGAGGAATGTTTTCGGGCGCGGTGGGAACGAATCCTTTCGTGGTCAATGAGAAGGATATTACGCTGGCGATCTGTTTGGGCCTTTCAAAAATGTTGAAGAAGCAGGGGCACGAAGTCACTCTCACCCGCAACCGCGACGTGCACTTTGCGCCGGAACTGCAAGCCGACTTGATGAAACGCGCTGAGATCGCCAACAATGCGCGCGCCCAAGTATTCGTCAGCGTGCATTGTAACGCTTATACCGATCCGAATCCCGAGGGCATCGAGACGTATTATTTTCCAAATTCTCCTCGCAACGAGCGGCTGGCCAATTCCGTGCAAGAGTCGATGATCGCTGCTTTTGCGAATCACCTCAATCGCGGCGTGAAACCGAAAGAGTTGCTGGTTTTGCAGCATGCGACCATGCCCGCATGTTTGATTGAAACCGAATTTCTCACCAATCCGACGCAGCTCGAGTTTCTCGCTGTGGAACGGAATCAAGAAGCCATCGCGCAGGCGATTGCTGCGGGGATAAGGAAATTTGTTGGGAGATGATGGGCAGTCAGCCCCAAAAGCAAAGGGCTGCTTGTTTTATTAAGCAGCCCTTTGATGCAGCGGGGTCGACGGGATTTGGACCCGCGATCTTCGGCTTGACAGGCCGACGTGTTAACCAGGCTACACCACGACCCCGAGGGAAAAGCAAACAGAAAATAGCAAACACCAAACAGCAAGAATGAACAGATTCGAATCTTAAATTGCTTTTTGCCTTTTTCTTTTTGCTTTTTGTCTTTACATAAGTGGGCGATAGTGGGCTCGAACCACTGACCTCCTGCTTGTAAGGCAGGCGCTCTGACCAACTGAGCTAATCGCCCTAACTCTTGGCCGCGCCGGCGTTACCCTTCTTCTGATAGAGGATGGCAAAAGGAATAACCACACAATAGCCGATGACCAGCAGGATGGGGGCCAGCGTCAAAGACCAGAAGCTATCGGGAGGCCCTTGCGCCAGCGCGACATAGCCAATGATAACGACTAAAATGCCACCGGCAAATATCTGATAATTGCTCTTTGTGAACGGCAACTGCAACAATTGAGTCGAGCGTTTGGCTTTTGCCATTATGATGTCCTTGGGTTAACCATCTTCATTTGCAACGAAGGCCAATATAAGAAAAGGCGATTCGTTTGTCAATGAAAATATCCGCGTGAGTTTTGTGAAAAATTCTCGCAGAATATAAACTGATCTAATCGCCCTCCTGTTCGGCGAATTGCGCCTCAGCCTTCGTCAGTTGTTGTCCAGCCTTCTCCCATTCAGCCATCGCAAAAGCGAGCTGCTTTTCAACTTCGGCGCTGCGCTTCACTTTTTGTGGATAGACTTTCTGGTCGGCGATGATCTCCGACCTGCAAATGTCATCCAGTAATTGCTTTTTTTCTTTTTCTAACGTGGCGATTCCCTTTTCCATCACCGCGATTTTTTCTTTCAATGGACGAAGCACGCGCTGCTTCTCCTGCAATCTTTCGGCCCGCTGGCGTCGCTCGCCTTTTTTGCTCGTCGAGCTGATGGGTTTTGCTTGTGGATTGCTTGATGACAACTGCTGGGCGGCTTGCGCTTCTTCCGTTTTCTTCTCCATGTACGCATCATAATTGCCGGGAAAGAAACGTATTTGCCCGTCGCGAATCTCGACAATGCAATCGGCGATGTTGTTGATGAAATGCCGGTCATGTGAAATGAAAATCATTGTGCCTTCATAATCTGACATGGCGGATTCCAAGACCTCCCGCGAGGCAATGTCGAGATGGTTGGTCGGCTCGTCCATCACGAAAAGATTTGCCGGACGCGACAACATGCGGGCCAAAGCGAGACGCGCTTTTTCGCCGCCGGAGAGAACTGAAACCGGCTTGAAAACATCGTCGCCGTGAAAAAGAAAAGCGCCCAGCAGCGTGCGCGCCTGCTGCGGAAGCAAATGACCGGCGACGCTCATCAACTCATCGAGCACCATCGCCTCGGGATTGAGAATTTCAAGCTGATGCTGCGCATAGTAGTCAACCGTCACATTGTGGCCGAACAAAATTTGCCCGGCTTGGATGTCAGTAGCGCCGGCGATAATTTTTATCAGCGTCGATTTTCCCGCGCCATTCGGTCCAACCAAAGCCATCTTCTGCCCGCGTTGCAAAACGAAATTGAGATCATTATAAACCGTTTTCTCGCCATAGCGCTTGACGACGTTGGTGAGCTGAACCACCTCCTGGCCTGAGCGCTCCGGCTGCGGAAAGCGAAAGCGCATGGCCTTCGCGGCGATGTTCTCGACCTCGACGCGCTCCATCTTTTCAAGCATTTTCATGCGGCTTTGCGCTTGCCGCGCTTTGGTTGCTTTGTAGCGAAACCGCTCGATGAAGGCCTCGGTCTGCTCGATTTTCTTTTGTTGATTCTTGGAGGCGGATTCTTGTTGCTCGTGCCGCAAAATTTTTTGCTCTACATAACTGTCAAAGCTGCCGGTATAACTCACAAATTTTTTCTGAAAAATTTCAACCACCCGCTCGACGATGCGATTCATGAAAATCTGATCATGCGAAACGAGCACGATTGTGCCGGGATAATTTTTAAGGAAATTTTCGAGCCAGACGACGGCTTCGAGATCGAGATGGTTGGTTGGTTCATCGAGCAACAGCAGATTGGGCTTGGCCAACAGCAAGCGCGCCAGAATCACCCGCATCATCCAACCGCCGGAGAAGAGGCGAAGCGGATGCAGAAATTGTTCGGGGCGAAATCCCATGCCGCTGAGAATGGCTTTGGCTTGATGTTCAACCTCATAGCCGCCCTTGACTTCAAGCTCATGTCGCAGCTTGCCGTATTGTTCGAGCAATTTCTCATCATGGTTCGACGAGAGACGATTTTCCATCTCATTCAACCGTTGTTCGATGGCTTGCAGTTCCGGATACCCGGCAAGAGTTTCGGCAAGAATCGAGCGATCGGGATTTTGCCAAACTTCCTGACGCAGATACCCGATGCGCGTGCCGCGAGTAATAACCAGATCGCCGCCGTCGGGATGCTCGGCGCCGATGATGAGACGAAAGAGCGTGGTCTTGCCCGCGCCGTTTGGCCCGACCAGGCCGAGCCGCTCGTTGGGCTTGATATGCGCCGAGGCATTTTCAAAAATGACTTGGGGGCCGAAGAGCTTGCGGAGGTTGTTGATGTGGATCATAGGATTTTGAATTCATGCAATTCGTTTCGGCCAATATACAAACAGTGTAAGAGAAACGCAACGTGGAGCACGATTAGTGCTGTTCTTCAGAATCTTCTCTTGTTTTCATCAAGAAAAGGCAATATATTTTTCGCAAATGAGGACAAAACCATGGGCACAAAAGACCTGTTGAATCGTATCACGGTTAACCCCGAGATTCTCGTTGGCAAACCTATCATTCGCGGCCTCCGCATCAGCGTTGAACAAATTCTTAACGCACTCGCCGCAGGCGTTTCCAAAGATGATCTTTTGAAGGACTATCCGGAGCTGGAGGCGGATGACATTCGTGCGGTCTTGGCTTATGCGGCTTCGGTCATCGCTGATGAAAAAGTTTACCCGCTCGAAACCGCTTAAGTCTGGACTTAAAATCTTGATGGATGTCGGTGTTGGCAAGCTTTCCGAATAATGGTTGGCTGATCACGGTTATCACGTAGTTACGATTCGCAGTTTGAATCCTGGAATGAAAGATGAGGATATTCTGGCGATTGCTGCGAATGAACAACGATTAGTCGTTACCATGGACAAAGGGTTTGGTGAACGCGTTAATCGATACCAAGCCGCCAATGCCGGTGTTCTTTTGCTTCGATTGGATGATGCAAACAGCGAAGAAAAAGTCGCGGTCATTGCGGAGATTTTTTCCGAGCATGGCGAGAAATTGTTTGGGAATTTCAGTGTGTACAAAAAGAGGCCGTTTGCGCATCCATCGAAAAGCATGAGACGAAAAGGCAGATCTGATGTCCCAAGAAATTTACGTTAGTACAGACGTTGAGGCTGATGGCCCGATCCCCGGCATCTATTCGATGCTCAGTTTCGCTTCGGCAGCTTATTTACCCGACTTCGACGAGCTCAGTCGAGTCGATAAGACACTTATCAGCACTTTCTCTGTGAATTTGGAGACATTGCCGAACGCCATTACACATCCGTCAACTATGGAATGGTGGAAATCCCAACCTCAAGCATGGGCAGCTTGCCGGGAAAATCTTCAACTACCCGAAGTTGCGATGAGAAAGCACTTGGGTTGGGTGAAGCAGTTGCCGGGCAAGCCGGTATTCGTTGCTTATCCGGCGGCATACGACTTCATGTTTGTCTATTGGTATCTCATTCGATTCACTTGTGAGAGTCCCTTTTCGCACTCTGCATTAGATATCAAGACCTATGCGATGGCGCTGCTCAAGAAACCGTATCGCCAGAGCATTAAGAAAAATATGCCGAGCCGCTGGTTCGACAACTTGCCGCATACTCATCAATCGCTTGATGATGCGATAGGGCAAGGCGCTCTGTTTTGTAATATGCTGGCTGAGAACGAGAATCGCTCATAAAGCGAAGTAGTGTGAAGTCGGACTTTCGCTCCACGATTCTCTTAACATCAACGATGTGTCGTGCGAAGGTCCGACTTCACTTGAATTTAATTTCAAGCCAAGTAAGGAGGACGCCCATGGAAACAATTTACAAAAACTGCCAAAGCTGCGGGATGCCGATGAAGAAAAATGAAAAAGGCGGCGGCACGAATGCAGACGGATCGAAGAGCACGATGTATTGCAGTCGTTGTTATGAAAAAGGAAAATTCACGATGCCGGACATCTTGATGAGCCAGATGCAAGAACTCGTCAAGGGTAAACTGAAGGAGATGGGATTTCCCGGTTTCATCGCAGGGTTTTTCACCAAAGGCATTCCGAAATTAGAGCGCTGGAAAACAGCGTGAACTTGATCGTGTATAGAATTTCATGAAACCGGCTAATCCGTTTTCTTTTCCTGACACAAAACTGCCATTTGATAATTGAAGATGATCTTCTTCGGCTTTTGTTGAAGATGGAATTCAAATGTCGTTTCATGTCCCGCCACCCAAACGCGTTCTATCTGGCGCTGATTTCTTCCAAACTCAAAAGCAAGCGGCAAGAGCGTGCGAAAATCCGGAGATGTACCTTTCTGCCTGATCACCCCGCGGACCAAGAAATCCTTTTCACCAATTTTGTCGGTTGTCGCCTTCCATTCGTAGCGTGGAATGTCCGTTCCCAAAACCCATTGACGAAAAAACCAATCCAGCGGCATTTGGACATGCCGTTCAACGACTTTCTGAAAATCGAATGTCGTGGGATTTTTTTGCGCATAGGTTTTGCAAAAGTCGGCGAGCATTTTCCAAAACCCTGCGTCGCTGCCTGTTGCGTCGTGGGTTAGCAAGCGGCGCAGCATGTGCATGACCCAAGCGCCTTTTTCATAAGTGTACAAATAGTAATCGACGCCCTGCCTCTCGCCAAGACGAATCCCCATCCAGATCGGTCCGGCGGCAATGCCCTCGCTCTTTGCCAGCGTCGCCGGAGGTAAGCCGAAACGTTGCAACGAAGAACTGGTGGCCGGCAGCCGTTCGCTCAAGAGATCATCACGCCAGGCGTTGAGCACTTGTTCGAAATATTTTTCTCCTCCGGCCTGTGACTCCATAAATGCCGCGCCGAGGTATTCGGTGGTCCCTTCCGAAAGCCATTGGTCGTGATAAGTTGCCCAGCCCACGGTGTTGCCAAGCCACTGATGCGCGACTTCGTGCCCGCGCAGCATTTGCATGACGCCGGCGACGTTCGAGCGAAAGCTCACCCAGGTGAGCATGACCAATCCAGGCAAACCCTGGCTGTCCATGCCCGGCGCTTCGAGCACATCGAGCTGCGGCAAGGGATAATCGCCCAAGCGTTTTTGGAAAAACTCCAAACTGGCTTTGATATCGTTCATCACGGCCTGCCGCGCTGCTGTTGTGTGCGCCGTCGTCGAGTAAACCTGCGCGCTCAGGTGGTCGTTAATTCTGAGAGAATCATTGATGAAATTTCCAAACGCGAACGCGAAGACGCGAGCCGGTGTGTCGGCATTAAAGTATTTGAGTGCATGAATTCCATCGCGCCAGGGGGCAGAGACCTTGCCCATGCCGACGACTCGTGCGCCGTCCGGATATTTCACGATGATCTTGTGGATGGCGCGGCGAAGATAGCCGAGACGCGGCAGCCAATAAATCGGGTCCTGTAAATAAAAATTGCCTGCTGCGGTTTCGTCAAGCCCTTGGCCCTGGTATGAAATCAGCAAACGCAAAGTATCAACCGCGGCTGGGGCTGGATTAATAATCGTAAAAACTGCCTCGCCAGGCTCCTGAATGAACGCAATGCTGTCGCCATTTACCTCGCGAATCTTTTGTATGGTGAACTCCGGCGCGATGTCGAACTGCAAAGCCGGCAGCGGTTCATTGTTCACGAAGAGATCACAACCCATGTCGACCCACATTTCTCCGTTGGGCCGCGTTTCCACCCAGCCGTTGTATTTGGTGACATAGGGCGTTGCCGTTTCAATCGAGTCAGATGAGACAACATAGAGGTCGTTCAAACCGTAACTGCATAACATATAAAACGGGCTGCCAGAGCGTTGTTCAAAGGACTGATAGAATTTTATCGATTCTCGAAACAAAGGATCGAAAAGATAAATGTAAAGCGGTGGGGAGAAATCGTTAAGCGACGATGGCACGAATGCGCAAATGGCATAATCACTTTTTTGTGAAAGGAGTTGATCGACCAGCAGCCGTGAGGAAAAATTGTATCCACGACGCAAGAGAAGTTGTGATTGCAGGCGTTCGTTGAGCCGCTGGGCTTCTTCCGACAGTGGGTGATTGTTGCGCTTAACCGAGCTGAGTGCGTGAGTGGACGAGTGGGAGAGAGTGTGAAGGGCTGATGGCGCTTCAGCATGGCGTATCACAAACTGCCGAATGGGGCAAACGAATATTGTATCGGCGGTGAATCGCTTTAATTGTTGCTGCTCGAGATGATGGCGCGGCGTAAATCGAATCTGCCCTTCGCCTTCAAAAATCCATCCGGTGATGCTATCTGTTGCGTGCAGAGAATTCAATACACCGGAGAACATTTGTAGAGTGAGATCGGGCAGTTGAATCGTCAGCGTATCGCTGATCGTCCATGATGAATCGGCAGCACGCGGCGCTTTGAGTGATTGATAAAGTTGACGCCAGCCATCTTTTCCTTCGGCAAGGGCGTGCGGCGATATGAAGATGACGATCGCTGCTATGTATTTTGTCAAATTCCGTAAGCTCATTTGTCGATATAATATCCTGCCAGCAAGTAATGAGTCGCCAGATTTGTGAATTCGCCCCAGCGTTTTGCAAAATCGCGCAACTTCTCCTCGGGCTGTTTCTCTTCATTAAAATAAAAATGCTGCACGGCTTTGGCGACGCCCAAATCTCCGGCGGGGAAGGCCGAGCCTCTGCCCAAGCCGCGCGCCAAGAACCAATCAACCGTCCAGCGGCCAATGCCACGACTCCGCGTCAACGTCTCATGAATTTCTTCCCCGGAAGCGGTTTGCAGGTTTGTGAGATTCAAGTTTCCATCACGAATACGCTTTGACAGATCGATAATGTACTCGGCTTTGCGTTCGGTGAATTGCAAATTTCGCAGCGTCTGGACTCTGGCACGTGATAATTTTTCGGGGGTCGGAAAAGCAAAGTATTTTTCACCATGATAATTCAGCATTTCGCCGTAGCGACGTATCAACCGGCTGCGAACGGTGAAGGCGAATTGCAAATTTATTTGCTGCGCGGTAATCGAGGTGATGAGTATTTCAAAAAGATCGGCGCTAAGCGTCGGGCGCATACCGTGAAATCGCTCAGTCAGAGACTTGAGGATCGAATCGCCTTTGATCATTTCATAAAAACCGAGGAGATCGAAATCCAATCCGAGGATTTTTCTTGCGATGCTTTCTGCGATGTTTTGAATTTCAATTTTTCTTCTATCGGGGTGAACGGTGAGAGCCGGCTTGCCGTTGTCTTCGCTTATTGAGAGCAAGTACAACGAGCCGTTGAATTGAAAAACTTTTTGGAATGTCACGCCGTCGAATCGATTTGCGGCATCTTCTCCGTAAGCTTGATAACGTCGGAGTGTCAACCCAAAATTCAATGGGCCGGAGTAAGAGAGCGACGTCGGACTGTTGTTACCGGCACTTTTCAAATTGATGAGAGAACTCATGCGAAAGCCCGACTCTCACTTGCATTTTTTTAAGAAAGCAACGAGATCCATTTTCAATGCCGCTGGTCGAATGTCATAGTCAGAGAGCAGATCGATGGGCAGCCACTGGCGAGTAGCCTGCGAATGCGTTTTTTGTTTTTCAAATTCCTGATACTCCTTGCGCTCGAGGTTGTGCAGCGGCTTGGCGATGAAACACCATTCACGATGCGCCGGAAAAAGATATTCTCCCAGCTCGTTCTCAACTTCGAGATCGAGATTGCATTCGGCGCGCAGACGCCGTAAAGCTGCTTGTTGCGGCGGCTCACCGAGTTGCAACGTTCCGCCTGGCGTGTGCCAGAATTCCACATTCTGATACCGGGCGCGTGTCATCAGCACTTCGTCGCCGTGACGAATAATCACCCCGGCGCGATAGCGGCCACGTGCAGCAAACTGATCGGGTAGCGTGCGACGCCTGCCGATCCAAATCGGGAATCGCGCACCAGGAGGACGCCCGGCAAATTCTCGCAGGCTTTTCATGGCGCGACCTTTCAGCGAGATATCGGCGCGGTGGCATTCAAAGTTAAAATATTTTTGATCCTGATAAGTCCCTTCGATGATGCCGGAATAAAATTCCGCCATTTGTGGAAAACCGATTTGTTCAAAATAAACCCGCGACCGTCTCTGCGCTGCTCGTTGCGTCGTTGCATCAGGATAAGTCGGCGAATCCATAACGACCAACCAGCCCTCGTGCCGCAACACACGAGCTGCTTCCTGCAAGAACTTCTCGAAATCACTTGAGTGATGTGCGCTCGCGCCGGCAATGACGAGATGGAAACTGCCGTCGGCCAAGGGATAATGATCAAACTCGCCTTGCACGCCGAGGTAGCGGCGCTGGTTCCAAGGGATCGCGTTTAATCCATGATCGCCGGCATCCACATCCAACGCTATAACATAATCGCGCTTGGCGAGTTCGCGGCTCATCCAGCCGCAGCCCGCTCCGACATCGAGAATGCGCAAGCTTCCGTTTGGATTTTGCAGCGTTCGATGCAACCAACGTTGCAATCGCGCAAAGGTGACGGCGCGCTGCTTCCATTCCTGCATGTGCGCGCCGGTAATATCGGCAAAAGGGAGCGCATCATAATATGCCGGTTGTGCGCTCGCCCAGCCTTCGGCCAAACGCAGCGCTTCGTAGGCGCTGCAAAATTTTTCAATGGCCGGTCTTCGGTCGCGATGGATCAAGCTGGGAATGCCGCGGTGTATCGGAAAGGCTGAAGAACACTTTCGACACAGAAGCTCGCGCGCTTCTTGCGCCACGCTGAAATGCAGACGCCCGTCGCACTCCGGGCATCGCAATACTTCGAGCCAGCGCGAGAGCGGAGATTGCGATGCACCCATTTGATCGGTTGGCTTTCGAGACTTTGGCTGCACCATTTCGAGCGCCCTGAAAAGTTTTCTTACTCAATCAAAAAATGCAAAAGCGATACAAAATAAATTAGTGCCCGTCCGAAACGTGTTTTAACCCCGGCGTGGCCGAGGTTTTATTGTTCGCCTGTCCGGGAATTTAAACGCTGGGCATGCATCCCGGCGCATCGGGATTGCAGGAACATCTTTTGAGAAGTTTAATTTTTCTGTCAGACACAATTTATGAAACCTCTCATGCCTCTTTCTCATGCCGCGTCAAGACCATACCGATTTTTCCGAGAGCAACGTTGGCGTGCGCTTTGGCGAACGAGAGCCATCGACGCGAGGTTCCATTTTCTTGGAGTCGTGCAAGCAGCACTTCACTCTGCAGGCGTCGATTGACAAAATCATAATACCGCCGCGAATGCCGGCCTTTGATTTTGTAATCACGATCGCTGGATTTCGTCCACGGCAGGCTGCCGATAATTGAAGCTCGCGCAGTTTCGCTTTCATAGTAAGCCGTGCCTTTGATCGGATACGCCACAGTCGTCAAGAACGTATCAGGATTCGCTTTCTTCACATGCTCGATGGTCTGGGCGATGTCGTTTTCGTTTTCATCGCCAAAGCCCCACATCAGGAACATGCCGGTCTCGATGCCGTTTTTTTTTGCTAGGCGCGTCATCGCTTGCACCTGTTCGGCTTTGACGCCGCGTTGCATGGCATCGAGCAGGCGCTGCGAGCCGCTTTCTGATCCAATCCACACGCGAAAGCAGCCCATCTCTTTCAAAGTGCGCACGATGTCTTCGTTCATGCGGTCGGCGCGGCAAATACACTCAAAGGGAATTTTAATGGTGCGCCGCTTGAGTTCTGCTGCGTATTCGAAAAACCACTTATGGTTGATGTTGAAAACATCGTCGGCGTACCACAACATGTCGGGATGATAGACCGCGAGAATCTCCTCGACTTCATCGGCGACAAGATAAGCGCTGCGCTTGCGGAGCGTTTTGCCGAAAACCGAGTGGCTGCACCACGTGCAAGAATACGGACAGCCGCGAGAAGTGATCAACGACACCGCCCCCATCCCGTGGTGTTGCTTCCACGTTGCGACATATTTGTGAAGATCAATCGCCTGACGGTCGGGAAGCGGGAGCACATCGAGATCTGGCATCAAATTTCTGGCCGGAGTTCTTTGTGTTTGCCTATGCTCGTCTTTATAAATAATGCCAGCAACTGAAGAAAGACGCTCGATTTTTTTATCTGTAAAAATCGGTATCAACTCTTGCAAGGGTTCTTCACCTTCACCAATCACAACGACGTCCGCGCCGAAGTTGAGATATTCTTCCGCATAATGCGGCGGATCGGGCCCACCGACGATGACGATGCAGTCTTGCCTTTTGGCGAGGCGAATCATCTCCAGCGCGTTTAACTTGGTCATCAAATTCGAGTAGACGCCGACGATTTTTGGCTTGTGACTGATTAGCAGATTGGCGAACTGCTTCTTATCGGCAAAGGTGCTGTCAAAAATTTCCACGGCAAAGTTTTTTTGCTTGAGAAAAGAGGAAATATACAAGAGGCCCAAGGGAGGATAGGGCTTCATGATCTCCCGCTCTTTGGGATCATCGTGAAGGAAATAACCGTGGGTGAGGAGGATGTCCATATCTGATCTGATGAAGAGCGAAATTGACGGTAAGAATGCTTGGAGCGAAAGCGGCTTATCGCTTGCTTTGATTTTATTTCGCCGCCCGGCTTACTCGAATGAGTTGGCGTGAAAGTTCTGTGTGCGAAGCGATCTCTGTATTAATTCGAAGAGCTTGAGCTGCAAAGTCGGGATCAAAAGTGCATACAATGATTCCTTCGTGTTCGGCTTTTACGTTGTGCAAAAGGATGAAGTGTTTGCGATTCAGGGTCAAGACCGCACGACGATCCGAGCAGGCAAAATTCAAAACTTCATCATCCGCAATCGCCTGCCCCGCCTTTCCAGCTTCATGTGTCGTCATTACATCATGACCGAGTCGTCGGAGTTCCTCAACGACGGGCATTAAGAAGTTTTCGTTAGCATTTAGGCGCGCCATAATCTAGGCGGCCTCGTTTTCTTGAATCTGCTGCTCTATTTCTTGGCGATGCGAACGAACATACGCCCAGGCATTCGCAAGATCTTCAGCGCGCAAGGTTGGATAGGATCGCAATAGGTCGATCTCGCTTGTCCCAAGAGACCGAGCTTTTTCCAACACCCATACCGGAATGCGGGTGCGAACGATGCACGGCTCACCACCGGAGACATTCGGAGTGCTTTCAATGCCGGGAAAGGCATCACCCAGATCACGTACTACCTTCTGCAGCAGTTGCGCTTTTTCAGCCCGGCTCATAAGCGATAGCAGCTTCTCGGCCTCTTGGATTATGCGATTCGCCGATCGTCGTTTTGGAGATGTTGTCTTCATCTGGCTATGGCCTTGACGGTTTTAAAAACTCGAAAGGTTTTCTCGAATGGCACCGATAAACTTCGTATTGAACATTGGCCAAAATACCTATTGATCTTCAATTTTGCAAGCGTTGGTGTGAAAATTCTGTAGTCGCTAATATAGTCAACGTACCGGGAAATTTCCATTCGTTTTGTCAACGACAAATTCATTGCTCATAGAGGAGAACATTTCAGCTTGGCAAGAGACAGTTCAAGCTGGCGACTATTACCCTTCGCTTCCCGTGAAATTTAGTTCGTCTTCCAAGCATGTTGAGATTGCTGGCGATTTTGATACCGACTCTTCACATACTTTTGTTGATTATGATATTCTCGCAATGCAAAATATAATTCAATCCGAGGCCGGAGACGATGCCGAAATGCATTCGCATCTCAATCGACCCTTCATTTATGTTGACAAGTCAGTACGTGTTGAGGTGCTTATAAAAGTTCAGGCCAGAAGCTTGTCTTAGAGGCGAACATCGCTTGTGTTCCCGATTGGAGTTCAAGTCCATTTGTCGCTATTAATCCTAATCGCACGGCGCTCATAGGCCGTGCCATATTGCTGGAGTTGAAACCGCAGGTGTTGCTCGATTTTGAAAAACGGCAGAGCCGAATAGTCACTTTAGCTGAGACAGCTCCGAAGCGCAGAAGGAGCGGCGCTCAGAACAAGCTTGCTTCGCGGCCACGCCCCCGTCGTTGAAATCTCTTTTTCACAGAAAACTCAACCACAAAACACCAACCACTCAATCGAATTCCGCGCGCTTCGTCGATTGCTCCGGGCCGACGCGGCCAATGTGAATTTCCGCCTTGAAATAATTTTCTCCACGAACATGACGGCCGGCCAAGCGCCGCAGCATCGCCAATTGTCCGGTATGCGTAAGCGCGTCGGCGAGCGGCCCTTGAAATAATTTTTCAACGGGATTACCGAGAGGCGCATTGGAAGCAAGATAATCATCGAGCTTTTGCAGCGCGTTGAAAAAACGCTCGACTTCTTGCTGCCACGGTAGGGGCGCTGGGTTGTTCCATTTTTTCTCGCCGATATGAAACTCGGCAAAATTCTCCGGAGCGTCGCGCAGTGATTTGCCGCATCGATAAGCCAGCGTCGCAACGGCGTGGCGTAGCATTTCGCGTTTCGAGTCATTCGTCTTGTTCATTTTATTTTTCCTTGTCTCCGTGTATAGCCAGGGTGTATTGGCTTGCATGAAGCGAATCCGAAGTTTGCTCATCGCCGTCTTGTTACCCGTCGTAACTGGAGAAGTTTCATTCGCGCATAAATCAAAGTGCTGCGTGAATTTCGCTCTACGGTCCTCGCGCTTTGCCTTTCGCTACGTCCTGTGCCACAGCTCCTCATGCCGCGCATGCGTTTCCAGATACGCGCCATCGGTGAAGTGTTTATCATAAAATTCCAAATCGAGATGATGCGCTTGCAGATAAGTCAAGATGAAAATCGAAGGAATCGTGCCGGGGAATTTTCCGAACTTGTCAAAGACGTATTGCGCCATCGTGATCACGCACTCTTTGAATTCTTCGTTGTGAACTTTGCCTGCGCCGCGCACTCTCGCATTTTCGCGATACGGGCCGGGCGTGTTAGGATTGAACGGGCCACCTTCTCCGAATTTGTGCTTGACGAATGCTTCAACCGCTGCACGCATGTCTTTGTAATGCGGTGGACAGAACCCTTCAAACACGCCGGGCAACCCCGTCACGTTGGGCAACGGCCAGCGCTCGTCGGTGTCGAAGCGGAATCCCAGCCCCGGCATTTCAGGATCGCCGCCGGCGCCGAGGACGCTCATCGGCGTGATGCCGTCGAACATCCAGCCGCCGAGGCCCATGGCCTGCAGCATCAACGCGCCTGCATAGCACGCGGTGGAAAGTTCGGCAGTCACCTCGGCGAGCGACAACTGCTCGGTATAAGTGAGCGGGTAAGGATTCTTCACGTCGACCAGCGAGCTGAACTTCTCGATGCCCGGAATCGGATTCTTGTTAATGTCGTCGAAGATGCACGCGCCGTTCTGCACGAGATAGCAGAGTACGGCGACATGATGCTGCGCCAGATCAGCCACGGGAATGATGAGCGTGCTGCCCGACACATTCACGCACCAGGGATTGTGCATCTCGATGTGCGCCGGCTTCGGCGGAATGTGCATGCGCTTGTCCGACAGTTTGCGAATGCGGCCACGATGCGCTTGCAAATACGCATGGAGGTCGGTGGCGCCATTTTCGTCCTTCTTGACCAAAGAATGCGCGTCGCGCGTCGAGAGAAAATACACGCCATTATCATCCGTGTAAAAGAAATCGCTCGTATGAAACCCGGCCGCCGAAGGAAACGTGCGGCCGCCCGCGGCGCCCGAATAGTTCGGGATGTGCGGCAAATAGTTGGGATTGTGGGGAATGAGATTGAGCCATCCCGTATTTCCGGCTGCCGCGGTGAGCACCATCATCTGCTCCAGCTCATTGAGCGGCATCGGTTCGTGTTTCGATTTAAATTTCAACGGGCCGCCGGGAATCTCCGCGCCCAGCGAAAAACGCCGCGAGCGCCGACCCTGCAACGCTTCGATCAACGGCATGTTGACCGCCAGCTCGAGCCCTTTGGGAATCGCCGGCAGGCCTTTGAGCAGAATCTTGCCTTTTTGTGTCATACGCTGCCCGAGCGAATTCATTTTAAAACCGGTGAGCATCGTTCCGGCGCCCACGAACAAACCGCCAAGCACTTTGCGTCGCGTGATGGGCGAACGATTTGATGAATTGAGTTTTTCCTTCATGATGTTGGCCTCCTTTGATTTCATGATTTAACATCTGCAAAATTTTAAAACAATCGCAGAAAGTTTTATTTACCGGTTTCGTTTTCCTGCGAACAAATGCTTTCTTTATTTCAACGTGTTTCAATGTACGCATTTTGAATCGCTTTTTCTACTACCACTGAAGATAGTCTTTTGACCCACTCATTCCAAAACGCCGGCCTTGAAGAAAGCGATTTCGTTATTGACGTGCGTTTCACTTTACGGGAATTGTCGCGATTTTCTCCTATCGCAAAGGATAGTTTTTGTGATGAATGATTTGAGTGATCGTGTCGAGTTGATTGGCTTGCTGCCAGGTTATCAGAACTATAATTTCTCCTTATCAACTTGATAATTGGATGAGTGAATCATTTTTGGTATTATAAAGTTAGCAACAACAAATAGTATGATCGGGCGTGGCATCATTCTTGTATTTTCTTTTCAAGTCTAATGCATAGAATAGTTTGGTTTCGATTCGTTGAGTTGAGATTTAAGCCGCCACTGTGATGAACAAGTGAGAGACCATCTGGCCAGACCAGAGAGCGAGGGAGCACATGGCCACTATAGATTTTGTGATCGTTGCGATTTACTTTCTCCTCGTTTTAGGAATCGGGTTTTCATTTCGCAAGCGCGGGTCGAACGCAACAGAATACTTTCTTGCCGGTCGCCACGTGGGATGGGTTGCCATCGGCGCCTCTCTCTTTGCAACAAATATTTCAAGCGAACATTTTCTCGGACTCGCCGGCGCCGGCTCGAAATCGGGTTTGGCGGTCGGCCATTTCGAATGGCTCGCGGTCTTGATCCTGCTTCTGCTCGGCTGGGTGTTCACGCCGTTCTACCTTCGCTCCGGCGTTTTTACCATGCCTGAATTCCTCGAGCGCCGCTACAGCCCCGCGGCGCGTTACTATCTCAGCACCGTCTCCATCATCGCCTATGTGTTGACGAAAATTTCCATCTCGCTGTACGCGGGAGGCATTCTGCTCAATGCCGTCGTCGGCTGGGACATGTATACTTCGGCGGTGGTTATCGTTCTGGTCACCGGCCTTTATACCGTCATGGGCGGCTTGGCCGCAGTGATTTACACCGATCTCGCGCAGACGTTTATCTTGATCATCGGTTCCCTTGCGCTCACGGTGATCGGCCTGGACAAAGCCGGCGGGTGGGATGCCGTTGTCGCAAAAACGCCGCCGGAGTTTTGGAGCATGTTCAAGCCGATGAGCGATCCGGATTTCCCCTGGACCGGCATTGTCTTTGGCGCGCCGATTTTAGGAATATGGTATTGGTGCACGGATCAATACATCGTGCAGCGCGTCTTGAGCGCGAAGAACCTCGACCACGCGCGCGGCGGCGCGGTGTTCGCCGGCTTTCTGAAAATTCTGCCGGTGTTTATTCTCGTCCTGCCCGGCATCATAGCTTATGCATTGTCGAACGGCGAGGTCACCGGCGACAAGGCGTATGCGTGGATGGTGACCAACGTTCTGCCCGCCGGCATGAAAGGGTTGGTCGTCGCCGGTTTGTTGGCAGCGTTGATGTCGTCGCTCAGCGCGATGTTCAATTCGACCTCGACGTTGCTGACGATCGACATCTTCAAGCGCCTGAGGCCGGACGCCGACGAACGCACCACGGTAAATGTCGGCAGATGGGCAACCGCCGCGATGGTGCTCCTCGGCCTCTTGTGGATTCCGTTCATTGGCTTATTGAGCGATGAGCGAATGTATGTTTATTTGCAAAGCGTGCAGGCCTACATTTCGCCGCCGATTGCCGCGTGTTTTCTCTTCGGTATTTTGTGGAATCGAGTGAATGGCAAAGGCGCGATCGCCTCGTTGCTCACCGGTTTGGTATTGGGCGCGGCGCGCTTCGCTCTCGAAATTTTTCACAAGCTGTCGCCGCTGACCGACGAATTTTTGAAGTACGCCGCCACTGTAAATTTCCTGCATTATGCCGTATTTCTTTTTGTGGTCTGTTCAGGAGTCCTGGTCGGCGTGAGTTTGGCAACCGAAGCGCCGAACCGCAAAAAACTGACGCACCTGACGCTCTCCGAAGCCGGCGAGATATTGCAGGAAAAAACGCCGTGGCATAAAGTGAATATCGTTGCTTCGATTGTGTTGGTCGTGGTTCTATTTATTTTGTGGTGGGTGTTTAGATGATGCAGGGAATGTTGGGTCGCCTAAAAGCTCTTACTCATACTCGCCTTTGCTTTTTTGATTAAAGAAAAAGCGAGGAAGAGTATGAGTGGGAGTAAGAGTACGAGTATGAATAGAGCTTTATTAAGACGTCAAGCTGAACCGTGACGCCAAATGACCTTTTAGCAGATTTCACGAAACGGATGGCGGCTTTATATGAAGACCTCATGTCGTTTGTGCTCGCTCTTGTTGGCGTTCATCTTGTCGATGATTTCTTGAATGACGAAAGGCAGATTGGGCTGCTCGAAAGATAAGTGGGTGGGCGGGTATTCGGTTAAGTTTAATGTTCAGAAATATGTTTTTCGAACAGATTCTCACGATGCTGTTTCGTCTCATAAAGCGCCGTCCATTCTTGAAAGTCCTCTTCACCTTCAAGCTTTCCGGTCTCATAAAGCTTCAGTAGTGTCCGGTTAAAAACCGAATAAATCCAACTGTTTTGTTGCATCAGGCGGTTGCGGCGCGATGGTGTATTCTGTAAGTAATTGATTTATATCGCTCTTTTCGAACAACG
>Ga0247727_10006073_pt1 | contig 23960 bp, 24 predicted proteins | sample WisWelCaveWW1625_FD_202498 | JGI IMG/M metagenome (GOLD analysis project Ga0247727, IMG submission 202498) | Biofilm microbial communities from Wishing Well Cave, Virginia, United States - WW16-25 | ecosystem: Environmental > Aquatic > Deep subsurface > Groundwater > Cave microbial mat | place... | reverse complement strand
GGGAAAAAGTCTGGCAGAGCCGTCAGCGCTTGCTTTATAAAAATCAGCCGCTCTGGGTTGTTGCACGCGAATGGCTGATTTGGATGAAAATGCTGCGCAGCTCGCCGCAAGATCTTGTTGATATCGAAAACCTGAAGAAAACCCCATGACACTTCCCGAAAGATCCGTCGAAGTAAAACTGAAAAGCATGTTTGATCTCCGCGCTTTAGGCATGGAGTTGCGAGATGCGTATCTTCAGCAGTACGAATCGGATTTCTTTGCGCTTTTTGAGCGCCTCAAGCGCGAGCCGCTGCCGAAATTTGACCATGCAACTCTCGAAGCCCTGCGTTACGCCTTTCGCATGACGTGGGCAAAAAATGATTTTGCCTCGATCGTGCAAGCCGGTCAGAATTTTCCCACATCGCTATTGCCTCAAGAACCCTTATTCGCGGCCTACATTGCCGAATCCCGGGAAGAGCTAAAAAAGCAGGATGAATTAAAACAGGCTTATGTTAATTCCGGAGTAGCCGCTTGAAAACTTCCTCAACCGCAGCTCATACAAAATCAGAAATTTCCTCCTCCGAACTTCTCCGCGCTATCGTAGAATGACGATGAATCAAGATTTCATAAACACAAAATTCAATGCCTATAAAACGCGTCTGGATGCGAGCCTGCAGCAATTGCAGCAGCTCGCGCTCGACATTGGCGGCCACGAGCAGCATGAGATTGCGCGCAACCTTAGCGCCAGACTCAACGAGCCTTTTCTTTTCGTCGTCGTTGGCGAAGTCAAATCCGGCAAGAGCAGTTTCATCAACGCGCTGCTGCAGGAAGACATTTGCAAAGTCGATCCCGCGCCGTGCACGGACCGCGTGCAGCAGATCGTTTACGCCGAGAAAAATGAAGAGCAGGAAAGCAGCCAACATTTCATCCGCCTCGGCAGGCCGCTCGAGATTCTGAAAACCATTGCCATCGTCGACACGCCCGGCACCAACACCGTGATCGAGCGTCATCAGGACATCACCGAAAAATTCATTCCGTACAGCGATCTCGTCATTTTTGTTTTTCCGGCGCGAAATCCGCACACCCAATCCGCGTGGAATCTGCTTGCTTTCGTCAGCGAAGAATGGCATCGCAAAGTCATCTTCGTGCTCCAGCAGGCCGACACCGCCTCCACGCATGAGTTGGACGTCAACCTCAAATCGGTAAACGAATACGCGCGCAAAAAGAACATTCTCACGCCACAGATTTTTTGCACCTCGGCCAAATGGGAAGCGGAGAAAGACTCACGCAGCGGCTTTGATCAAATCCGTGCCTTCATTCGCGAAACCGTCACCGGCGGGCGGCATTACAGCCAAAAGCTTCAGGCCAATGTCGCGGCGGCGGAGCAAGTGACCGGCAGCCTCAAAAAAAATTTGGATGGACAAAAGCAGCAGCTCGACATTGACCTGAAAGTTCAAGAGAAAATCCAAACGCGCCTGTCGCTGGGAAAAGATAAATCAACTTATGAGATCGATGCGTTGATTCAGTTGCTCGTCTCGAACTACAATCGCATCGCCAATTACATTAAAGACGATTTTCGCGAAGGGCTGTCGCTCACCTCGATCATCAGCAAATCGTTGGCGGCAATTTTCAAGCAAGATAAATCCATCGAAGTCTGGATCGCCAGCTTGCGCAAGCGCTTCGAAGAAAAATTGACCACGTCGATTGAAGAGATTTCCCGCGACGGTGCGCGCCATTTTATGGAGAGCATCAATCTGCTGCTGCACGATCTTCTGGCGACGCTGGAAACCAGCAAGCTGCCCAGATCGCGCGAGATCGAGCTGTTGACGAAAGTCGGCGAGAGCCGATTGGAGGTGATCGACGACGTGGAGTCGCGCGTGGCGAATTTAATGAAAGACGAATCCTTCATCAACGCGCTGATGCCCGCCATGACCATGCAAGACGTCGGCAAAGCCTTTGTCGGCGGCGGCTCGCTTGCCGTGCTCGGCACGATCATCGCTTTATCCACCAAAGCCATGTTTTTGGATATCACCGGCGGCGCCGTTGCTGCATCGGGTTTGGCCATCGCCGGTGGAACGCTGTTTGCAAAGAAAAAAAGCATCATCAAAAAGTTCAACGACGATCTGGATAAAAACGAAGAACGCTTCGCCGCCGAGCTGCGCCATAAATTATCCGCGAAGCTCAAGCTGATTTACGACCGCATCGACCGAGAATTTGAGCCGCTCTACCAACACGTCGATCAGGAAAAGCGCCGGATTATTCCGCTCGTGGAAAGAAATGACGAAGTGTTGCAACAGTTGCGGCAATTGTCGAATGAAATAAACAAATCATGATTTAGGGCAGCGATTCAGCGTTCACTCTTTGAAAGAGTTCGTTCGGCAAGTAACACGGTCATTCAGGATGAATCTTTTTTATATCAAGCACAGTGCTTGCATCAAAAAGGATGCTTCCAGCATGACATGTTACTTTGAAGGCACGCTTTTGAAAGGCAAAATGATCATGGACGCATTAAAAAAAGACAACGAACTGCTCGCCAACCTCAAATCACGCCTGCCCGAGCTTTCGGCGCTGTTGCAGGAAATGAATTCGCACTGGTTTTACGAAGACCCGATTTATCGTTTTTATCACCAGTCGTTCAAAGTCTACGCGCTGCAAAATGAGACGAAAAAAATTGTCGAAGCGCTAAAATCCATCGCGCCCGCCGGTGCAACGTTTTGCAAAGAGTTCGAAGAAATTTATTCCGCAGGCGCCAGCGGAAAAAGATTCGAGATGGAACACAACCAAAACTGGACGGCGCACACGCGCGTTTTTGTCGAAGCGTTTTTCCACGCGAAGTTCTTTTTGGAAATAGCCGTCAAGTACGGGAAGGAACTCGAGACCGCGCCAAATGCATTGCCCTCCGGCTGGGCGGCGTTGCTGTGTTTGTATAATATGCGCTGATAGGAATTGATATTTTCTGATTGCTTTTGAAACGCTTTGATAGTATTTTCGATTTAAAGCAAAGCTTCAAAATTCGACCGGAGAAAAAACGATGCAGCCCTATCCTGAAAATATGAATTTGCCAACGGCGAAAAAACGTGAGCACGCACCGGTTTCCAACTCAAAAAGAATGCATCCAGCCGTGAACCCATTCAAGGAGACCCCATTTGGAAAGTTTACCAAACGAAGCCGAATTTTTTGCTCTATTTGAAAAACTCAAGCGCGAATCGCTGCCGAATTACGATAGCGCCACGATCGAAGCGCTGCGTTATGCCTTCCGCATGACATGGATAAAAAATGATTTTGCCTCCATTGTGCAGGCCGGTGAAAATTTACCGGAAGAAGTTTTAGGCAAAGAAGTTATGTTTAAGGCTTATCTTGCTGAAGCCAAAGCGCAACTTCGCGCCAATGATCCATCCGTTTATACTGCACTTAAAATTCATCCTTCCGTCTCGCGATTATTTGTGACTTCGGACACTTTTGATTACAGTGATTTAGATCCCGCCGATTGGGATGAAGCCAGAAGAGTCATTGCCGAAGATCGCGCCAGATCGCGTCGAGAAGCAGAAGAATTGGCGAAAAGATGTGAAGAGAATGAGTGATCTTTCACTTTTTAAAGGAGACCCCACTTGGAAACTCTACAAACCCGCAAAGCTGAATCCTCCCCCGAACTCCTCCGCGCCATCGGCCTGAAAGAAGCCATCGCCATCAACATCGGTTGTGTCATCGGCTCGGGAATTTTTCTCGTGCCCGCGACCATTGCCGGCAAGCTGAACGCGATGGGGCCGATCATGCTCGTGTGGGTCGTTGCCGGCTTGCTCACGTTTTTCGGCGCGCTCTCGCTGGCGGAGCTGAGCTCGTTCTTGCCGAAATCCGGTGGGCCGTATGTTTATCTGCGCGAGTCGTACGGAAAATTGTGGGGCTTCCTTTTTAGTTGGAATGATTTTTTTATCAATAAAGCCGGTTCGATTGCCGCAGTGGCGATTGCGTTCACGGTTTATCTTGGCGCGCTTGTACCCGCCATCGGCCAAAGCCAGCCGTTTTATCAGCCCGGCTGGTCGGTCTTTGGGCATCCCTTCACCCTTGGCTGGAGCCAGGTTATCGCCATTCTCGCGATCATTCTGGTCACGCTCATCAACGTGCGCGGCGTGAAGCTCGGCGCGCAGGTGATGAATGTTTTCACCACGGCCAAAGTTGCGGCGCTGCTGTTTTTAATTTTCGGCGCGTTTTTTTCTTCCAAAGCCAGCTTTGCGAATTTGCAACCGTGGTGGCCGGAAAGCTGGAGCAGCGAGTTGACCGCGGCGTTTGGCGTCGCGATGATCTCGGCGCTGTGGGCCTATGACGGTTGGATCGACGTGACACTCACTGCCGGTGAAACCATCAACCCGACGCGCAACGTGCCGCTGGCACTCATCATCAGCACGCTGGCGATTTTGGCGATTTATCTCGCCGCGAATATCGCGTATGCGCTGATCATTCCGCTCAACACGATGCAAAACTCGACGCGTATCGCCGCGGATGTGGCCGCGCAAGCCATCGGCCCGGTCGGCGCGATTATCGTCATCGCCGGCATCATGTGTTCCACGTTCGGCACGCTCAACGGCATGACGCTTTCCGGAACGCGCTCGATTTGGGCGACGGGACATGATCGCGTCTTCGCGCCGGCGCTCGGCAAAGTGCATACGCGTTTTCGCTCGCCGTATGTCGCCATTATCACCATCGGCATTTGGGCGACGCTGCTCACGCTTAGCGGCACATACGATCAGATCACCGCGTATGTGGTTTTCGGCTCGTGGTTGTTCTATGCGATGGCCGCGGTCAGCGTCATCATCCTCCGCAAAAAAATGCCCGACGTTGCGCGCCCGTACAAAGCGTGGGGCTATCCTTACGCGACGCTGCTCTTCGCCGTCATCGCCGCATGGTTCATTTTTAACACTGTCAAGGAAGACCCGCGCGACGCGCTGATCGGCATCGGGCTGCTAATCATTAGTATTCCATTATACGTTTATTGGCAACTATTGGCCAATATCGATGATCTTAAAAAACGTGTTGAACAATTAGAAATGGGTGTGCCGCAAGGAACTTCTGAAAGGTAAGCGAATGCTGGATTGCGTTTTATTATTATTGGACGCGGCAACCAAAAGGGTAAGAATCAGATGGTTTGATTTCAATCGCACGTAATTTTATACCACTCCATTGCTCACCCGCACCGCCTGCACAATGGAGGCCGCCACCAATTGAGCCGCAATCGCGCCGATGGCCATGACGTCCGCGCGTTCATCGCCGGTGCTCATGGCAAAAACCATGTCACCGTCAAAAAGTGTGTGCGAGGGGCGAGTGACATAGGCCAAACCATCCTGCGCCATCTCGGCAATTTTCGTGACGCCGTCGCGATTGAAGCGCGCATTGGTGGCGACCACCGCGAGCGTCGTGTTGCCCCAGCTTTTAAAAGGAGAGAGAACGTGCGCTTGCAGATAAACTTGCGTGTTTAAAAACGAGCCGTCGTCATTTATCGCGCCGGCGATAATGTTGCCGTTTTGCGGATCAATGATATCGCCGAGCGCATTCACGACCACGAGCGCGCCGATGGCTATGTTGCCGCTTTGCCACGAGGCCATGCCGACGCCGCCGGACATGCTGTGTTGCACGCCGCGAATTTTTCCAACCGTCGCGCCGCAGCCAACACCGACACGACCCGTGCGCGTTTCCGTGAACGACGCCGTTTCGCAGGCGAGATAAGCCATCGCCGCGGTCGGACGAATTTTTGCATCGCCAACAGCGAGATCGAAAATCACGCCGGTGGGCACGATCGGCACTTTGGCGACTTGCACGTCGTAACCAATACCGCGCTCTTCGAGATATTTTTGCACGCCGCCGGCGGCATCCAACCCAAACGCGCTGCCACCCGTCAACAGAATGCCGTGAATCTCCTGCACCAGCCGCACGGGTTTGAGCGCTTCAATTTCACGCGAACCGGGGGCGGAGCCACGTACGTCAACGCCGGCAACGGCGGGCTGCGCCGGCAAAATCACCGTACAGCCGGTGCGCGCCGTTTCATCCTGGGCGTGACCGACGCGAATGCCGGGCACGTCGCACAATGAATTGAGCATGATCGTCCTCACTGAAAATACCTTGCGGCGAAATAGGAACCGCCACGAAAAAGCTTTTCGGAAGAATTTTTCATGGCGGTTCTCTTTCCGTTGCAAGAACCAAAATTACTTGCCATTTTCTTCGGTCTTCGTGGCGCGGCGGAGGAAAGAAAATTTTTTCTCCGGCGCTTCGGCAGCCGCGGTGCCGCGCTCGCTGAAAAAGAAAAGGTCGCTGATCATCAAGCCGATCGAGCTGCGCAACGGTTTCCAATTTTGCCGATAGGCCTCGCTATCGATGCGGGTGCCGTCTTTGTCTTTGGTGACGAGGCGCACGCGCTGCGGGTGCTCGCGGTTGATCATGAACGGCGAATGCGTCGTATAGACGAGCTGATTTTTCATCGCCAGATCTTCCATGATTTTCGCCAAATCTTTTTGGCCGGCCGGGTGAAGGTGAATGCCGGGCTCGTCGATCAAAAAGAAATATTCGTTGGCGCGCGCCTCGAACGTCTGCGCGATGAAGTTGATGTAAAACGACAGATACCAGCGAAACCCCATGCTCCGCGATTCCGGCGTGTCAAACACCGTGGTGCCGTCGGAAAGATCAATGTAAAGCAGATTGCCGTTGACGTTGAGCTTGACTTCGATCGTCGGCTCCTGCGACCACGCCCGGCGAATTTGTTGCGTGATCAAACGGCTCGCTTCCTCGCTGGCGCGCCGGCCGCGCGTGTTGTCTTCAAAAATAATTTCGGGATTGCTCAGGCCGCCGATGTGCAACAAATTGCGTTCGGTGCGAAATTGCTCGCTGCCGCTCATCAAATCCTGCAAAGTGGCGCGGCTTTTCAGCAGGGGGATCGTGTCGAAAAAAAGAAATTTCGGGAGCGTTTGCAGCAGCTTGTCCATCTCTTTGATGGGCGCTTCGGTTTCATTGATAAAGAGATGATAATTGTCCAGCTCCGGCCCGTCTTTGCGAAGGAGAAAACTTTCCGCGTCTTTAAAGGCTTCGCTGAACTTTTGCAGATGGCGCCGGTTGTCTTTGGAAATTTGCGTGAACTCCATCGCCACTTCCGGCGATTTGCCCTGATAATAATAATCGGAATACTGGCAGGTGAGGCTGTTGTCAAACGGCGCGCCGGGAGAAAAGGCATTGAGCGCGCGCAGAATGTTGGACTTGCCGCTCTCGTTCGCGCCGATGAGCGTGGTGATCTTCGGATCGAGCGGAAACGCCAGCTCGAAAACGGATTTGTAAGCGCGAATAAAAGCGCGGGAAATGATCATCGGTCGTTCCGTGAATTATGGATAAAGTTTCAAATTGTCCACTCGTTCAAAATGTTTTCGATTAAGCGTCAAGAGTTGGATATCGTGCGTGATGGCAGTTGCAGCGATAAAAATATCCGGCAACGAGATGAGTTGGTTCCTACTTTTTAAATCACGACAAATTTCTGAAGCTGTTTTTACACAAGTGGAATCGAAAGGCAGGACTGGAAGTTTTGCCAGCAAATCTTCAGTAAATTGGCGATTGGCGGGAGTAGATCCAATCGAGAATTCGAATTCTGTAATTGCAGAAATCAAGTAATCCTATTGAGAAGCGAGTTGATAAAAGATCGTTTTGTCTTTTTGTGTTTTGCGCAGATGATCGATCAAAATGGAAGTATCAATCAGAAGCCGTTCACGTTCCATTGGCTCATCCGCTCCCTGACTTTGTCATATTCTTGCATCTCAGCATCCGTTAGCGTTGGCGCGGTCAAAAGCAAATAATGATGCCGTAAAAAGAACTACTTTCTAAATATAATAGAAAATCCGAATAATGCAAGCACTGTCTTGTTCATCTGCGGCCGCGCATCCGTAAAAGGCCGACGACGAACTGGTGCCCAAGAAAAAAAGCCCGATCATTGTTCTCGAATGATCGGGCTTTTTCAATAAAACCGGACAACTTAATTCTCCACCGATTCCGGTTGCGGCGGCGGGCTGGCGGATTTTTTGGCTTCTTTCTTCACCACGGCCTTACGGCTGGTTTCGAGGAAGGTGAGCGCGTTGCCTTCGCAGAGCACTTTGATCTGGCTGCCGTCGCTGAATTTACCCTTCAGCATTTCTTCGGCTACCGGGTCTTCGATGAATTTTTGAATCACGCGCTTCAACGGCCTCGCGCCGTAAACCGGATCAAAGCCTTTGTTGATGATGAAATCCTTCGCATCCTGCGTCAATTCGATCTCGATCTGGCGGTCCGAAACTTTGCCGAGCATCTCTTTGACCACGATGTCGATGATCTCGCCCATGTGCTCCTTCTCCAGATTATGGAACACCACCAGCTCGTCAACCCGGTTCAAAAATTCCGGATTGAACAGGCGTTTCACCTCGTCCATGATTTTCGTTTGCATTCTCGAATAATCGATCTCCGCGTCCTGCGTCGAAAATCCGAAGCCGCCGGCTTTTTTGATTTCGCGCGCGCCGGCGTTCGAGGTCATGATCAAAATCGTGTTCTTGAAATCGACGCGGCGGCCGAGACCGTCGGTCAAGCTGCCGTCGTCTAAAATCTGCAGGAGAATATTGAACACGTCCGGGTGCGCTTTTTCGATTTCATCAAAAAGCACCACCGAATACGGATGCCGGCGCACTTTTTCGGTGAGCTGGCCGCCCTCTTCGTAGCCGACATATCCCGGCGGCGCGCCGGTCAAGCGCGACACGGAAAATTTCTCCATATACTCGGACATGTCGAGACGAATCAACGCGTCTTCTTTTTCAAAAAGATATTTGGCGAGTTCTTTGGCGAGCTGGGTTTTGCCCACGCCGGTGGGGCCGAGGAAAATAAACGAGCCGATCGGGCGATTCGGATCTTTCAATCCCGCGCGCGTGCGCTGAATCGCCCTGCAGAGCAGATGAATCGCCTCATTCTGCCCGACGATGCGCTGTTTCAGCGCCTCTTCCATTTTGAGAACTTTGTCGGTCTCGGATTGCGCGACTTTCTGCACCGGAATGCCCGTCATCATCGCCACGACGTCGGCAATGTCTTCCTCGCTCACCGTCGCAATGCTTTCCTCTTCCGACTCTTTCCAGCGCCGCTTGGCCGCATCCAGCTTGCGATTCAAACGTTTCTCCTGATCGCGCAACACCGCGGCGCGCTCAAACTCCTGATTCTTGATGACGATATCTTTTTCTTTGCGAATATGCTTGATCTCTTCTTCCAACTCGGTGATGTCTTTCGGCACTACGATGTTGGCGAGATGCACGCGCGCGCCGGTTTCATCCACGACGTCGATGGCTTTATCCGGCAGAAAGCGGTCGGTCATGTAACGCTCGGAAAGCTTCACCGCGGAGTAAATGGCTTCCTCGCTGTAACGAACTTTGTGATGCTCTTCGTAGCGGTCTTTGAGGCCGTTGAGGATTTGAATGGTTTCTGCGGCGGAGGGTGGGTCAACCATGATTTTCTGGAAGCGGCGTTCGAGCGCGCCGTCCTTTTCTATATACTGGCGATACTCATTCAGCGTCGTGGCGCCGATACATTGCAGCTCGCCGCGGGAGAGCGCGGGCTTGAACATGTTCGAGGCGTCGAGCGAGCCGCTGGCGCCGCCGGCGCCGACGATGGTGTGCAATTCGTCGATAAAAAGGATAACGTCTTTCGCGCGCAACAATTCGTTCATGATGGCTTTCATGCGCTCTTCAAATTGGCCGCGATATTTGGTGCCGGCAACGATCGCGCCGAGATCGAGGGTGACCACGCGCTTGTTGTGCAAGATGCGCGGCACTTTTCGCTCGACGATGCGCAGCGCCAAACCTTCGGCAATGGCGGTTTTGCCGACGCCCGGCTCGCCGATCAACACCGGGTTGTTCTTTTTGCGGCGGCTGAGAATTTGCGCGACGCGCTCGATTTCCTTTTCGCGGCCGATGATCGGATCCAGCTCGTTCTTGCGCGCCAGCTCGGTGAGGTCGCGGCCGAAATGATCCAGCGCCGGCGTTTTCGAGCGCTGCGTGCTCGCTTCTTTGCTCGAAGGCGTGCCGCGTAAAATATTCTCCAGCTCTTCGCGCACGGCTTCATAACTGATATCGAAATTCAACAGCACCTGCGCGGCCACGCCGTCCTTTTCTTTCACCAGCGCCAGCAGCAGATGCTCGGTGCCGATAATGTCGGATTTGTATTTTTCGGCTTCGACATACGCCATCTTCAAAATTTTTTCCGCGCGTTTCGTGAACGGAATATTGCCGATGGTCATGGTTTCGCCGGTGGATTTGACCGCGTCTTCCACCGCGCGCTTGATCTCTTCCAAATCAGTGCCGAGATTGCGCAAAATCTCCACGGCAATGCCCTCGCCCTCGCGAATCAGCCCGAGCAGAAGATGCTCGGTGCCGATATAATCATGGCCGAGCCGCAACGCCTCTTCCCGTGAAAACTGGATAACCATTTGGACACGACTGGAGAAATTGTTTTTCATATTTTCCAACTCCGCTGAATAAGCTCCACTGCGCTACTGGTCACAACGCAAACGTTAGCAATTTAAACCGGCAGCGAAACTTGCCTCTGCAAACGCGAGTTGCGCGCCGGCGCTCACTCGAAAATCGAACTCTTTCAATCTACAAACTCTATTTGCAAAAGTAAAGAGGCAATTATGATTTTTAAAAAATCTTTTATAATAATGTTGAAATTTTCTCCCGCACCACGTGCGCGCGGTGCACGTCGCGCTGCAGATCGCCATCCATTTCGCGATACGCTTTCTGAATATGCGCCGGCTGCAGTGTCACCATCAACTCGTTTAAAAAACTGCGGTCGGCGGCTTTGAAAATGCCCACGTCAAAACCGAGCCGCAAATACGACAGCAGATTCAACAACTCCAACGAGCTGAGCGTGCGCGCGTATTTCATGACGCCGACGGCGCGATAAACTTTGTCGTGAACGGCCACCGGCTGCGCGTCAAGCAGGCGGTCGCGCGCATCGTCTTCCAGCGACACCAACTTCTGCCCGACTTCTTCCATGCGCTTGACGATGCTGTCGTCGGTGCGACCGAGCGTGAGCTGATTGGAGATTTGAAAAATATTGCCGACCACCTCCGTGCCCTCGCCGTAAAAACCGCGCACGGTAATCTCCGCCAGCGCCAATTTTTTCATCACCTTTTCAATCTCTTCCAAAATCGCGAGCGCGGGCAAATGCACGAACAGCGACACACGCATGCCGGTGCCGGTGTTGGTGGGGCAAGCGGTGAGATAGCCGAATTGATCGGTGAAAGCATAATTCAGGCTGGCGCCAAGCTCGTCGTCGAGTTGCACGATTTGTTGCCACGCAGCTTCAACATTCAAGCCCGGTTGAATCGATTGCACGCGCAAATGATCCTCTTCATTGACCATGACGCTGAGATATTCGTTGTCGCCGACGACGAGCATGGCGGGATTTTCCGCTTCGGCAAAAGGCGGACTGATCAAACGCCGTTCCACTAAAAATTTGCGCTCCAATTTCGCCAGCCGCAGCATATCAAGAAACATCGAATCGCCAAGCTGCTGGCTCGGCGCGATCGCGCTGTAAACCTCGCGAATTACCTCATACAATTCTTCGCCGCCGGCGGTGCGCGGGAACGTATGCCCGGCGAGATTGCGGGCCAGCCGCACGCGCGTGGAAATCACGATATTGGCGTGCGGCCCGTCGTGATCCAGCCAGCGCGGCAAGCGCTTGGCCAGCGCGTTTAAGTTTTTCGCCGTGGTTTTGGAAAACTCCAGCGTTCTTTCGTTAGGCATAAAGATTGATCGCGTCTTACGCTCTTCTCCCGCGTCCGGAATTTTTGCCGCCGGCTTCGCGCTCGGCGTCGCGAATTAAATCGCGCAGTTCGGCGGCGCGCTCGAATTTTTCTTTGCTGATGGCCTGCGCCAATTCGGCGCGCAGTTTCAGCACGTCCTTGTCGGTGGAGACAATCCGGCGCGGGCGTGGCCGGCTGCCGATATGTTTGTTGCTGCCGTGAATTCGCCGCAACAACAGGGTCAGCTCTTTTTCAAAAAAACTATAGCATTCGTCGCAGCCGAGCAGGCCGGTTTTTTCGAATTTGTCGAGCGAGGTATTGCAATTGGGGCAGCGGCGCGCGCTGGATTTTTTGCCGGCTTCGCTCGCACCGAGCATCAGCTCCTCGCCGAGAATATTGGCGACGATTTTGGCGAACACTTCCGGGATGCCGGCGAGCGGGTTGGTGATGCCTTTTTCTTCCGCGCATTTCATGCAAACCGCCAACTGCGCTTTTTTGTTGTTGATGACCTGCGTGAAGGCAACCGCCACGGGGCGTTTTTTGCAAATTTCACAGAGCATTAACGGCCTGTCATTTGATGAATTTTTTTGATGCGGCCATCGAAAAGCTCGATGACACGGTCGGCTTTTTTTGCCAGCTCGAGATTGTGCGTGACGATAATGAACGTTCGCCCATCGCGACGGCTTAAATTCCACAACAATTGATGCAGGCTTTCACTGGCGCGCAAATCCAAATTGCCCGAAGGCTCGTCGGCCAGCACCAGACGCGGCTCGTTCATCAACGCGCGCGCCACCGCCACGCGTTGCTGCTCGCCGCCGGAAAGCTCGCCGGGGCGATGCGATAAACGTTGCGCCAATCCGACGTCGGCCAAAAGTTGTTGCGCGCGATCAATCACCGCGCTGCCATTCCGCCGCGAAATGAGCGCGGGCAGCATCACGTTTTCCAGCGCGCTAAATTCCGGCAGGAGATGGTGAAACTGAAAAACAAATCCGATCGTGCGGTTACGAAACTGCGCCAGCGCCTGATCGTTGAGCTGCGCCATGAACGCACCGTCAATTTCAACTTCGCCGCTGGTGGGTCGATCCAGCGCGCCCAGAATATTCAGCAGCGTACTTTTGCCCACTCCCGACGCGCCGACGATGGCAATGATCTCGCCGCCATAGATTTCAAGGTCGATCCCTTTGAGCACTTCCAATGTGCCGCTGGCGGTGGTGTATTGCTTGACTAAATTTCTGGTGATTAGAATCGCTTGTTTACTCATATCGAATCGCATGCACCGGATCGAGTTTGGCGGCGCGATACGCCGGATAAATCGTCGCGCCCAGCGAAATCGCAAATGCAGCGCCGGCGACCAGAACGAAATCTAGCGGCTTCATCAAAATCGGCAGCGCGCTGATGATGTAAACATCCGGCGGTAGCGAGAAAAATTGAAACTTGACCTGCGCCAAACAAATCAGGTAACTGATGAGCACGCCGAGCGTCGCGCCGATGACGCCGGCCACCGCGCCCTGATAAATGAAAATGCGCATCACGCTTTCGTTCGTCGCGCCCATGCTTTTGAGAATACCGATCTCGCGCGTCTTCTCCAGCACGACCATGATCAGCGTGCTGATGATATTGAACGCCGCCACCAAAATGATCAGCGACAACACGATGAAGGCGATCCATTTTTCATACTGCATCCACGCAAAGAGCGTCCGGTTGGTGTCGAACCACGTGACCGCGCGAAAGGGATAGCCGAGCAACTCTTCCATTTTCTGCGCCACCGGCCCGGCCAGTTGCATATCATCCAATTTGAATTGGAGACCGTTGACGCGGTCGCCCATTTCAAACAGTTTTTGCGCTTCAGGAATATTAATGAACGCGACATTATCATCATATTCATAAAGCCCGGACTGAAAATATCCCGCGACGCGAAACGTGCGCGCCGTCGGCATCGCCGCGAAACCGCCCACCTCGAGGCCGGCTGCCGACAACACTTGCACGCGATCACCCAGTCCGACATTCAAGCGATCCGCGAGTGACGTCCCAATGATGATGCCCGGAAACGCGCGCTCGCCTTCTTTCTCAATTAAGCCCAAATTGAGCGTGCCGTAGTTAACGTTTTGCACGAGGTCGGTGACTTTCTCTTCGAGCTTCGGATCAATCGCTTTGATCTGCGCGCCTTCTTTGCGTTCGCGCGAAATGATCATCGCCTTATCCTGAATATAAGGCGCGGCGCCTACAATATGCGGAATCCCTTTGACTTTGTCAAGCACTTCGGCGTAATTCTCCACGCCACGATCGTGAAAGGTCCGCAATTTGATATGGGCATCGAACCCGATAATGCGCGAGCGCACCTCGCTCTCGAAACCATTCATCACCGACAACACGATGATCAGCGCCGCCGTGCCGATCATCACGCCGAGGATGGAAATATACGTGATCAGCGAAATAAATTTGACCTGCCGCTTTGACCGGAGATAACGTTTCGCAATAAAAAATTCATAAGACATGTCAGGCACCCAGTGATCAGTAATCTGTGATCAGTATGCAGTGGCCACTGATTATCGACCACCGCATACTGCTTACTTGTATTGCTCCGCCCGCATCTGCGGAAACAGCAGCACATCGCGAATCGACGGCTGATTCGTCAGCAGCATCACGAGGCGGTCGATGCCGACGCCGAGGCCGGTGGTCGGCGGCATGCCGTATTCCAGCGCGCGGAGAAAATCTTCATCCAACTGCTGCGCTTCTTCGTCGCCGATCTCGGCCAGTTTTTTCTGTTCCAGAAAACGTTCGCGCTGATCAATTGGATCGTTCAACTCCGTGAACGCGTTCCCCATCTCTTTTCCACCAATGAAAGGCTCAAAACGTTCCACGAGTCCCGGCTTCGTCCGATGCTTTTTCGCCAGCGGTGAAAGCTCCACCGGATGGTCGGTGATAAAAACCGGCTGAATGAGTTTGGCTTCCACCTTCGCACCAAAAATTTCGTCGATGATTTTGCCGACGCCCATGGTGTTGTCGATCTCGACGTGAAGTTTTTTGGCAATCGCTTTTAACTCATCCAACGACTTACCATATAAATCATAACCGGTTTCTTGCTCGATAGATTCCAGCAACGATATCCGCTTCCACGGCGGCGTGAAATCAATCTCATTGTTTTGAAATGTGAGTTGATAACCGCCAGTCAAATCCTTCACAATCTTGCAGAACATCTCTTCGACGAGATTCATCATGAAATGATAATCATGATAAGCGATGTAAACTTCCATCATCGTGAACTCGGGATTGTGGAAGCGATCCATGCCTTCGTTGCGAAAATCTTTAGCGAACTCGAATACGCCGTCGTAGCCGCCAACGATGAGCCGCTTGAGATAAAGCTCGTTGGCGATGCGCAGATAAAGTTTCATATCGAGCGTGTGGTGATGCGTCGTAAACGGCCGCGCCGAGGCGCCACCATATAACGGCTGCAAAATCGGTGTTTCGACTTCAAGATAGCCGCAGCCGGTGAGATACTCGCGCATGCTGGCCACGATGCGACTGCGCTTCTTAAAAACCTCGCGCACCTCAGGATTCACCGCGAGATCGGCATAGCGTTGGCGATAGCGCATTTCTTTGTCGGCAAAGGCATCGTAAACCACGCGCTCGCCTTCGTCCACTTTTTCTTTCGCGATCGGAAGGGGGCGCAGCGTTTTCGACAACAGTTCAAAGGCTGTGACCTGTATTGTGATTTCACCGGTACGCGTTTTTAGCACTTTTCCGGTCACGCCGATGATGTCGCCGAGATCAAGCAAGCCAAAAAGCTCGTAGCCTTTTTCACCAACGGCGTCGAATTTCACATAAATTTGAATACGCCCGGAAGAATCTTCGACATGTGCAAACGTGGCCTTACCTTGTTTGCGCAACGACATCAGCCGACCTGCGACGCTGATTTCTTTTTCAAAATAATTGTCAAAATTCTGCGCAATGTCCGCGGCAAAATGCGTGCGGTTGAAATCATGCGGGTACGGATTGACACCGAGCGCTTGGATTTTCTCCAACTTCTCGCGTCGCACGCGCATGACGGAATTGAGATCGTCGTGTTGAGGTTCCATAATGATTTAGTTTTCCAATCAGCAATTAATAATGATATTTGCAGGCAATAATAATGATCGCTTCATCCGTAACTTTGTAGACTAAACGATGCTCATCATTGATTCGCCGTGACCAGCATCCCTTCAATTCATGCTTGAGTGGTTCTGGCTTGCCGATGCCAGTAAAGGGTTGCCGAAGTGTGTCCATAATCAAGCTGACAATACGTTGATAAAGCTTTTTATCAACAGTTGCCCATTCGGTAAAATCTTGAAAGGCGTTGCCGTCAAAGACAATTTTTCTCATTGTTCTTCTAAATTGACCGTAACCAGATTACGATTATGAGCAACGTTTTCCAGTGCTTTTAACAAACGATCGCGGTTGGCGGGAGTTTTCAATAGATAAGCCGTTTCGTCTTCCTCGATTTCAGACGTTTCGCTAACGGCGATTTCAATTTCCTTGTTCTTGAATAGCGCTTTCAAGGCTCGTAAGAAGCGGCTATCCAAGTCGTCCGCTTTTAATTTATAAATTGTGTACATGTTGTCTCTCCATTAAATAAAATCATTGTTCTTTGCAAACAACAAAAGATTACGCCATCTCCCAATCGACACCTGCCATAAGGCCCGCAATGGATAAATCTTCGTCTATTTCCGGCCAATGTAAGCTTACGCCACCGCCGCCAATTTCATAGCGTTTTCATTGCGCATACGTCACTTTATGCAATATATGGAAATCAAATCAACAATACGTTCATAATACGCTTTCGTTATATTCCAAAGGTATATTTTACCCAAGCGATAAATTCATTCCATCCAAGTGTTATTTCTATAACAGAGCTAAAGATTCCCATCAAAACTATTATACTAGATAATATCTTGACCACGAAGCTTTGAGAAATTTTCTTGAACACAGGGATACTAACAATTCCAAGCCAATTGAGAAGCTGTATAGGCAATATTAGAATCATTTGAACGCCTTCCCGAAACCAGATTATCGGGTTTTTGAGAAGCCTGTGATCTTCATTTGTTTTTTCGTTTAATTCTCCAAGATATCGTAAAAGCACCTCTTGGAGTGTTGAGATGTTGTAATTAGCGATATCATGTTGGAAAGTGAAATTAGTTCCAGCTAATGAGTTGTCTTGGAAACAACGATTCAGTTCTGGTAATAAATTAAGAATAATGGGATAATTCCTATGAATGTGATTCGCAAAAGGAGGTCTATAGTTACAAATACCAAGTATACCAAGGTAGTCTTGCATTTTATTAGAATGCATAATCAAATAGGTATAAGCTGCTAGATTAGAACCTCTACTCGAAATATATACATGTAGTTTGCCTAAAAATTCTTGAGTAAATGATTCTTTTTGTTTAGTCTGATTATATTTTGAGCGAACTCGAATAAATCCAATTATAAGAATACTAAACAAGAAAATTGAAATGTGTAACTTATTCATCACAATTGCCTTTTATATACACCCTCGCCACCCGCCTCGAAATCCCGCATGTCACTTCATACGGAATCGTCTCCAATCGCCGGCACCAGTCGTAGATCGAAATTTCTTCGTCGCCCTGTTTGCCGAGCAAAACTACTTCTTCGCCGATTTGCACGTCTTTCATATCGCCGAGGTCGATCATGATTTGATCCATGCACACGCGCCCGACCAGCGGACAGCGGCGGCCTCGCACCAGCACCTCAAAATTATTCGAGAATTTTCGCGAAATACCATCCGCGTATCCAATCGGCAAAGTTGCAATCGACGTGGCATCGCGAGTTTGAAATGTGCTGTTATAACTAATGAAAGTTCCCGCGAAAACGTTTTTCACATGCAGAATTTTTGTGCGCAGCGACATCACCGGTTCGAGCGGAATCGACTCGCTCGTCTCGTTGCTCGGATAGTAGCCGTACATCATCACCCCGGGCCGCACGAGGTTGAAGTAGCTCTGCGGCAAATCGAGAATCGCGCCGCTGTTCGCGGCGTGCAAATATCTAAAACGTAAATCGTGCTGCGCCAGTTGCTGAACGATGGCTTTGAACTGTTCGAGTTGACGCTGGGCGTAAGTTTTGCCGCGGCTGTCGCTGCTGGCGAAATGGGTGCAGAGGCCAACCAATTCGAGATTGGGCAACTTCACCATCGCGAGAATCGTTTCGATGGCTTCACTCGGCAACAATCCAACACGCCCCATACCGGTGTCGATTTTCACATGCGCTTGCGCAGTACATCCCAGCGCCTGCGCGCGGCGCGAGATAATTTCGGCCAGCCGCAGATCGTAAAGGGTAAATTGTAAGTTGTTCGCAAGGAAGCCGTCGATTTGTTTTTCAAAGAACCCACCGAACACGAGAATTGGCGCAGCGATTTGAGCGCGACGCAATTCGATTCCCTCTTCCAAAAGCGCAACGGCAAGCTGCGACGTACCGGCAGACAAGGCCGTTTGTGCGACGGGAATCGCGCCGTGGCCGTACGCATCGGCTTTGACGACGGCCATCACTTCCGCGGGATGAACACGCTCGCGAATGCGCCGGACATTGTTCCGAATTGCCTTTAAATTGACCTCGGCAATTGTGGGCCGCCGCACTTCGTCATCTTGTTTCTCGAGAAGCTTTTTTTCGTTGCGGCTGCGCCCGTCGGGGTTCCCTTTTCGTTGCGGAATATGAGTCACTGCGCCCATCAGCGTTGCGCCTTAGGAATGACGAAACGATGCGCGGTGTGCGTTTCAGAAAATTTGACGACTTTCACATCGACCAGCCCCGCTTTTTTTCCGGCAGCGAGAACATGATTCTCATTAAAACTCTTTTGGCCTTTCGGATTTACAATCCAAATGGCACCGTCTTTTTTTAGGGACGCTCTGCATCGATCTAACGTTGCTAAATCACTTTCTTGATCGGCGCCGAGTAAAATCATATCGCATTCGGAAGAGAGGCGGCGCGTTATGTTTGGCGTTCGCTTTTCCAGATCGCTCAAAAAACTCGCAGCGTCGATTTTCAAAACGCAAACTTTGTATTCCGGCTTCACGCCCAATTTATCGAGCAAGCTTTTGGGATGAAAAATTTTTTGCAGCCATTTCTCCGCTTCCGTGCCGATCGCAAATGAAGCGCTGCGTCCATCAAATTTTATTTGCAGCGCCGTTTTCTCCAGCGCCGCGGCGGTTATCGACTTGAACGGAATCTTGAGCCGGAGATCACCTTTAAATTCCAGATAATCCGTTTCGAGCAAGGCCTTGCCCGCGTAAGATTTGCCTTCGTATTTGAGTTTGCAATCGACGGTGTAGCCCATAAATCAATGTGCAATAAATTTTGTAGAAACTCAGGTTGACCCTGCCGTCTAAAAATTATCAATTCGCCGCTTCATATTCATTGATCGTTGAAAAAAGCTTTTTAAGATCCAGGCTCCAACCCGGCAACAATTCCGGACAGGTCAATGTCTCATATTCCCATCGCCGTCCACTTGCGGTCCATATCCACACGCAAGCTTTTGCCGGAATGACGAGCCAAACCACCTTGCTGCCTTTCTCGAGATAATGATCCGGCTTATCCAATGTCTCGAGAAGTCTCGAGCTATCGGTGACGATTTCAATCGCCAAATCCGGCGCTTTCGTGTGTGGCTTGTCAACTTTCGGGCGATTTTCATGGAGATAGAAGGCCAAATCCGGTCGCCACAATCGCCGCGCATTGTCCGGAAATAGTTTCAAGTTGAGATCGTCATAAAGCCTTCCAATGGGATTTTGTCTGAGGTAAATTCCAAACTCGGTGATAAGTTCGACTTGAAAATCTGCATGGATAGGGTTTGCCATTTTAAAGATGATCCTCCCGTCAATGAGTTCATACGGATCCGTTATGCCCAACGCCTCGACTTCAGAAATCGTCAGATCGGTGCGTTCTTCTAATGGAATCGTGTTTCTATTCCACAGAACGGCGCCGCCGTTTTTTGACACGGAAGTTCTCGGGCTGGTAATTTCTTGCGTCGCGATGGTTTCCATATTTTTGCCTTCACAAATTAATAATCCGTTTATTCATCAATCTCGATATCAACATCAGCCTCCGCGCCGGTTTTCTTGTTGTAGCGCTTGCCCATCAAATAGGCTTTGATGAACTCTTCCAACTCGCCGTCCATCACCACTTGCACGTTGCGCTCGACGACGCCGGTGCGGTGGTCTTTCACCAGCGTGTACGGCTGAAAAACGTATGAACGAATCTGGCTGCCCCACGCGATATCTTTTTTATTTTTCTCGAGATCGCTCAATTTGGCCTTGTCTGCTTCGAGCTTAAGCTGATAGAGTTTAGCCATCAACAGCTTCATCGCCAAATCGCGGTTGCGTAATTGGCTGCGTTCGTTCTGGCATTGCACGACGATACCGGTCGGCACGTGCGTGAGCCGAACTGCCGAAGAAGTTTTGTTGACGTGCTGGCCGCCGGCGCCGCTGGCGCGATAGGTGTCAATGCGCAAATCTTTTTCTTCAATTTTGATCGTGACGTTGTCGTCAATTTCCGGCAGCACGAATACCGACGCAAATGAAGTGTGACGGCGTTTATTCGCATCAAACGGCGAAATGCGCACGAGACGATGCACGCCGGCCTCGGCTTTTAAATAGCCATACGCATATTTGCCGCGTACTTCGATGGTGGCGTCTTTGATTCCGGCTTCGTCGCCAGCTTGCAAATCGATGATCTGCGACTCGAAACCGTTGCGCTCGATCCAGCGCATGTACATACGGAACAGCATCTGCGCCCAATCCTGGCTTTCGGTGCCGCCCGCGCCCGGGTGAATGGTGATGATCGCATTGCGCTCGTCGTCGGGGCCGGAGAGCATGCTGCGCGATTCGAGATCATTCACCGCAACCTCGAGACTCGCCAAATCTTTTTCCGCGTCGGCAAAAGCACCCGTGTCGCGCGCCTCTTCGGCGAGATCCAGCATCACCGCCGTGTCGTCGCGCAGGCGATTCACTTTGCGCCAGGCGTCAATCCACACGCGGCGCTGCGCCAGGTCGCGCATCACCACTTGCGCTTTTTCATTATCGTTCCAAAAATTCGGTGCTTGCGATTGCGCCTCGAACTGCGCCGCCTCTTTTTCTAATTTAGCGACTTCAAAGACTGTCCCGCAGGGCAAACACACGGCGGGACAGGTCCTCGAGTTTAACGTGTAATTCTTCTCGCATGAATGAAAATCCTTTTTCTGGCAATAGGGGTTACCAACTGCGCGTAAGCAATAAATGATATTAAAGTATAAGAAAAAAATGACAAGCCTACAAGAGCTTTTTTCAAATGGGAGGAAGAGGGCAAGGAGGAACGAATGCACTCAAAGGCAGAATAAAATTTCTACATGGATTTAAAGTCAAACGGGACTGCGCCTCATTCAATGGCACAGCCCCGTTCATAAACATATTCAACATTTATGGGAAGATCAATTCCGCGGTTTCTTCGTCCTGCGCTCCGAGCCGCTTGAGGATTCCGAACCGCGCGAATCATTTTTCACTTTCACTTCTTCCGTGCGCTTATCGGCAGATCCGCCGGAGGGCGAACGTTCGGCGTCACGCGATTTTTCGGAATCGGAATTTCGTTCGCGACCATCGTACGCTTCATTTCCACGCCGGCGAATCGGGCGTTTTTCCTGCGGTTCGGCGGGTGGTCGATAATCACGATTGTCGTGACGATATCCCCATTTGGACGGATAGGATTTGTGCCGCGGCGGCTCCGGCCAAACAACAACCGGCGCGGAGTGACGCAGCACCACGCGGGGCCGAACGTAAATGGGCGCCACGTAATGCGCCGAAGCGCAAACCGAGCCTAATCGCACGCGCACATCCGCAAACACGCGATCGAGCACGAGACGAAAATCGACGCCGACCGTGACACGGCTGGGCCGTCCAAACACCAACCCTTGATTACGAAACCCGGCTTCGAGCCACGGCACAATGTCGATGGGATGGCGCGTCGCCACCATGCCGATATACGCGTTGCCTTCGAGGCCGTCATAAAAAAAATCCAGATCGGCGGAAAGATCGGTCAAACGATACGCGCGCCCCGGATAAACCGCCTGCCAGCGATGGCAGGAGAGCGGATAAAGAATTTCCACGCCGCCGTATGGGTTGATCTGATAAACGGTGACGTAACTCGGACGGCTCACACGGAAATAAACGTCGATCGGATCATCGCTGCAAAACGGGTCGTCAAAATTTTGCGCCGACCAGACTTTGAGCTCGACCTCGTCGAAATGATGCGCGAACGCGGGGTGGGAAAAGCAAACGGCAAAAAGCAAGGAGCAAAAAGCAAATGCCTGGAAACATTGGGGAGCGGCTCGATGAAGCAGTGCGTGAAGGAATTGCATATAAATCTCCAAAGGGGTCACGGATTTTAATCTTTTACAATTTCAATGGTTGCAAAAAAAGTAACGAAATTTCACGCGGATTAAAAAACCACGCGGATAATTCCGTGTGGTCTTTTAATCCGCGTGGTATCCTCAATTTACAGTGAGGCCCATGCCGAGGCGTTGCAACCGCGCCGTTTTCTCCGGCGTTTCGAGATGTTGCTTCAGCTCGGGGTTGCCTTCGGCAATTTGATACGCCCAATCAAACTCGACAAAATTGGCGCTCACCGCAGTTATGCGAATTTTGGCGTAGTGGTTGTCCACGGTCCAAACGACGTAAGAATGCCCGACAATCGCTTCGACATAACCCAACGGCGACCAGCCTTTTTCCGGCGCGTAATCGATATCGTCGAGCGAATCGGTGTAGCCGAAATCCTGAATATCGGTGTCTTTGTTGGCCACGTCGATAAACAGGCCGCCGCTCGTCGCGTGATACTCGAAGAAAATATCTGAAGTGCTGGCGCGATAATCCTGCACGCGATAATTGCCAAAACTGTAACCCGCGGTTTGCGGAAGCACGCGGAAATCAAAGAGCCGGATGCCACGCCCTGCGGGGCGGGGCGTGTCAAAAACGAGATCATAGCTCAATTCACTTTCATTGCCGGAATGATCGCGAGCCGCAACCGCGTAATAATAAGTTCGGCCATTGGTGACGTCGCGATCGACAAAACTCGTGCTGCCCGTCGTGCCGAGGCGAAAATAATTCCCGCGCTCCGTGTTGCCGCGATAAACGTCATAACCGGCAAGATCATATTCGGCGTTTGGATACCACGAAATGACGACTTGCCGATCACCGGTTGTGCTCGCAACGCCGCGCGGCACTGCCGGCGCCGTGGTGTCCGATTCCACCGTCTGCTCGATGCAACCACTGAATAACGCGAGTCCAAACAGCCCCGTTAAAATTTTGGCGAATGAAATTTTTTTCATGGCAAATTTCCTCCAACAGGTTTATCTTCATTCATGACGCGAGCGGGAGACAGAATTTATCGTCATAAGTTGCCGCACTTACACATTGTGAATTAGCTTCTGTCTCCCGTCGCATTCTAATCTTCAATCAACTTCTTCGCATTCGTGTCGTTGCTTGCGCATTCGCTACTGCTTCTTGCAACGGATATGCCATGATTTTGCCCACTAAGCTGTTGGCAATACAATCAGTTTAAAAACAATATCTTTTATGGAGAATGACGGAAGGTGCTGGAGATGTGTAGATGTGGCGGTGTGGTGTTTCGACGCGGAAGTGATTATACGCTTTTCAACAGGCGGGTGGTTAAAAAAGATAAAAAGAGAAAACAGAAAAATAGACGGGCGCATCCGTCTTGGAAGGCCCGTGTAGAGATCGTCACTTTATTTTTTTATCGGTTCCTGCCCCGAGCACGATTTGGGAAAAATTGCCGCGTTTATCCGAGGTACGACTGCACGTGCTGATGAGTATCCGCGCAATGACGGAAGCGAACAACTTGGCCGGCGTCGTTAAATCGCCAAACATGGACTTCGTCTTCATCCGCGATTTTTTTGCCGGTCTTTTTCACCGTCAACGAGAGATTGACCAGCGCGACGACGACTTGCTCGCCTTCCAGAATCGCGGTGGGGACGAAGCTGTTAAACTCAAGCGCGGCCAGGCTTTCGAAGAACTTGCCGACTTCACTGCGGCCCCGGCGTGGCTGCAGCCACGGCACCTCGTTCGGCGCGAAGCCATATTCCCATTCAACCTTCTCATCCAGTTTCGCGAGAATCGCAGGAATATCACCGCGGCCAAAAGCTTCATACATTTCACGTACGATTTCTGAT
>Ga0247727_10006072_pt1 | contig 23961 bp, 17 predicted proteins | sample WisWelCaveWW1625_FD_202498 | JGI IMG/M metagenome (GOLD analysis project Ga0247727, IMG submission 202498) | Biofilm microbial communities from Wishing Well Cave, Virginia, United States - WW16-25 | ecosystem: Environmental > Aquatic > Deep subsurface > Groundwater > Cave microbial mat | place... | reverse complement strand
ATTTTTGTTTCTTGGTTTGATGGTCTCAACAACCTCTTTTGCCTCAGACAAATATGACGACGAATTTGACTTAGGAAAAGGGAAATATGGCGATGTTTTGCATGTTCATTATCCACCTGATCCTGTGAATGTGCGCAATGGGAACTTCTATCTTCCTGTGCAAGATTACTATCTTTCTTGTTTCGGGTTTCCCTTAGAAATCTATCGATCCTATAACAGCGTTTCTATACGCAACGGACCATTCGGCAAAGGATGGACCTTTAATTACGATATCCAGATCGTGGTGGATGAAGAAGCAGGACTGCGAATTGTTGAATCAGATGGATTTGTCAATGAATATACTTCCGTTGAAATGGAAAATGAAAGCCTCTCCGATGTGATCTTAAAAATGGTTGCCGCCAAAAAAAAGGAAGACGTGAAGTATCTTGGAAAACCAGAAGGCAAAGGAGAAGTATTTTATAAAGACTATGAGAAGAAACTTAAAACTGACGAAGCCTTTTTGAAAAGGCAGAGGGATCGTTACTTACCTACCCAAAGCAAAATATCGAAAAGTGGAAAGTATGTGTCCCATAAACGAGGCACGACCCATCTGGAAAAGACTCTGAGTGGCTTTATTCGGACGAATGAAACAGGAAGAAAGGAGGAATATGATGCAAAAGGGCTATTGTTACGCTTAGAAGATCGAAACAATAATGAATTAACTTTCAACTATAACCCTGAAAGCCGCTTGGAGCAGATAAGCGACAGCTGTGGACAGTCGTTTCAAATTGTTTATGGGCCAGCTGGAAAAATCCGAAAAATCAAAGACTCGCTGCAGCGAGAACTCAAATATGACTATGACGCTGATGACCGCTTGATTGTAGCAACGGCATTAGATGGAGAAAAAACAAACTTTGGCTACGACAAACTCCATCGCATGACTTCCATCACATTTGCAGATGGCACAAAGACAGAGATCCAATATGACCCAAAAACAGGGTATGTAACCAAACAAACAGGCCCAGGGACCAAAATCACCAATTATCAGTATGGAAAAGAAGGTGAGAAAGTCTGGGCAACGGTGGAAGATAACGAAGGGGGTAAAAGTAGGTACGAGTACATCGATTCAGAAAACAAGATCATTTTCATGGATAAATCAGGCAAGAAAACCATCACAACGGTGACCGCGTGCTGCGGAAAGCCTCTTTCCATTAAGAACGATAAAGGAGTGGGAGAAGAATTTCGTTATGATGAGAAAGGAAACCTAATATCCAAAACCAACCCACAGAGACAGACAACCACATTTTCCTATGAACCTCGTTTTAATCTACCTTCTGAAATCAAGGCCCATGACGGGTCCTTCATGCGGTTCACGTATGACAACAAAGGGAATCTCTCCTTTTCCCGAGGTTCAGGAGGAGAATATGTAAAGCTTGAATATGAACGACATGGCAAAATCCAAACCATGACGGACCATCATGACACGCTGGTCCGCTTCGACTACAATGCTTCTGGCAAACCTATTTTGATTGAAAAGGCAGCTAAGAAAGCTAGGGTAGGTTCGATTCGCGTGGCTTATGACAAGACAGGAGAGATTTTAAAAGTGGAATACGATCCTCAAAAACCTGAGGTTGTACAAGAAATTAAGGATACGTTAAACAGTTTCCTAAGACTTTTAAAACCATCGGGGATCGATTTCGAGATTTAAAAATCTTTCAATTCTGGTATCCGCTACATTGAAATATCGAATGTCTAGCGACCTCACTTACCTCCGCCAAGGGTCCAAATTGTTTTGTAAAGTTTTACCAACCACGTAAAACTCAGTTTTGTGCAATCGACTTTTGGATCCAAGTAGACGCCCAGTTTTGTGGCAAAAAATTCAGAAAAAGTTGTTATAAATAGTGAATCGTTATTATTCATACAAAAGTACTCGTCAAAAGATAGGTCTGGAAAATTTTTTAAAAGAAATCAGACATCTGACATATAAGCAAATCTCTCTTCCAGATCACTCATAAATGAGTAACCTTGCTTAAAGGTATTGTTGGCATATGTGACAGCTCGCTTCTTGAACTCTAGATCCATTTCAAGAAGGTCTGCCAAATGGGTAGATTCCGAGTATTCCAAGGCAATTGCCTGTTCTGGCAGCGGGATAGATTTGAAATCGTCGGGATGAGAGAGCATGGCAGGTATAATATTTTGAAAATGTTCGGTATAAAGAAAATGGCCAAGTTCATGCGACAGTGCTCGATCCAATAATTTTAAGTTACGAAAAACTCTGTTGGGCACAACAATGGCTGGAAGAGTTCCTAATAATTCAGTTACGGCCTGACAAAGCTGCCTAGCTAGCACAATTTTATCGGATGAGACAGCTCGCTTCTCACACGGAGGAAGGTAAATGCTGTTATCAACTTTATCGGGCCTTAACGTAAACAACGAAAAAGCTTCGTCAACGACCATATGGACCATAAGATTTTCATTGTCACAAACCTCTGCCGCTTTATCATTTTGGACGAGCGTAAAGCATAGCTCTTTCATAGAAGGTTTTTCCTTAAAAATAGAGAAACTGGAGGGGATTATCGTCTTCTTTTGAGGCACCAATTGCTTTAACAATTGGATTAAATCCGTTTGCGCCTGTCCATCGCTTAAGCAGCAAAGCAAGCTGATTACAGAGGCGATAAAAATTTTTGGATACCCTCCCATAAATCGAATTCTTTATACAATTTGTGGGCGATACCCGTCCATAGCACAGTTAGATTTCTAGAAATGATGTCAATTTTTCATCTTATTGTAGATCGTAACTTGACACATTTTATCTATGGGATATCGCTTTTTTATGACTCGGATTTTGATCGACGGTTACAATCTGCTTGCTGTCAGTGGACATAAAAATCGGGACCATCTGATTGAGGCATTCAGAAAGTACCAACAAGCCAAGGGTCACCAAATTACTGTAATCTTTGATGGAACCCATGGGGGAACAGGGTCAGGAGATCGTTATTTTGAGTCTAGCGTGGAAGTGATCTTTTCTCCACTGACCGTAACGGCTGACGATATGATTGAGAAAATGCTTTCAAGCTCAGAGGCATCCGGGACCATTGTTGTGAGTTCTGATCGAAGGATCCAGTCTGCAGCAAAAAGGGTAGGATCAACCTATGTTGAATCCAAGGAGTTTGCACGTAAGCTCCTTAATACTTTAATATCCTCATCAAGTTCTGAGGTCCCGATTTGGCTGGAAGGACGATTGGAAGAAACGGACAATAGAATTAAAACAAGAAAAGGGGCTTCAAAAAAACTTTCAAAAGAGGAACGTCAAAGAAGGCGTAAGCTGAACCGCCTTTAAACCATTGGGTTATAAGATGTTAAACCCAGCAATTGCAAAATGGGTATCAAAAGTAAATACCCGTGAGATCTTATGTCGCTCCATCAGTGCAAAGCTTGTTGCATCAACAGCACTCAGTTTATGGAGATCCTTTCGAGTAAACCATGTCCACGCATTCTCCATATCCCGAAGCAAGCACTCTAGAATCACTAATTGACGCAGCTTAAACAATTCCTTCTTCCATAAAAGTGCAATTTGGCGATTTGTGTTTCGGTCAAGAAATGTGAATGTTTCAAGAATGACAGGAATGGACGTAAATCGTTTACCTCCATCGGCATCCAACTGTTTCCAGCGGTCTTTAGCGCGCAGATGATAGGGATCTCCCTCAATGGCAAGAGCGATCCAGCCACCCGAATCAATGAAGTAGGGCTGAGGTCCCCTCATAGTTTATGGTTTGTCGTAAATCGAATCATGGTCTACTGAGGTTCGGCCAGAAGGTCCTTTCCATAAAGCGATAGGTCCGCCTGACGACTTAGAAAGCCAAGTCTTTCGGATTGCCTCTCGAATGAGATCTGCCAAACTTCGCCTAGACTTCTTGGCAATCTGATGCAATTCGACAAGCTCTGCCTCTGGCAAATATATCTGAGTCTTTGTCATATATATGTGTTATTTTATATATCAAAATGACATATGTCAATTGTAAACGCTCTAAATCCTGTCCAGAAGAACTTCTTATGAAATATTCTTAAAAACAAAATGATCTTTTTCAAATTCAACAACAATTTCTGATCCTTCGTTCACTTCTCCATCCAAAATCTTTTCGGCTAAAGGGTCTTCTAAGTGTTTCTGAATTGCTCTCTTTAAGGGCCTAGCGCCAAACGATGGGTCATAGCCAATTTCGGCTAAGCGGGTCTTTGATATTGGAGTGAAAGTCAGATGCAGACCGTTTTTTAAAAGCCTCTCTGTAAGCCTTTTGAGCTGAATGTCCACGATCTTTTCAATTTGAATTCGATCGAGGCCATTAAAGACAACAATATCATCTATTCGATTCAAAAATTCGGGTTTAAAAGCTTCGCGCAAAAGTTTGTGAATCTTTCCTTCCAAATCTTTCTTGTCGCGATGATCGCTTTCCAAAATCATTTGGCTTCCCAAATTGGAAGTCATGATCAAAACCGTATTTCGGAAGTCGACCGTACGTCCTTGCCCATCTGTTAATCGCCCATCATCTAGCACCTGAAGCAAAATATTGAAGACATCTGGATGAGCCTTTTCAATTTCATCGAATAAGATAACGGCATAAGGTCGTCTTCGAACTGCTTCCGTCAAATATCCCCCTTCTTCATAACCAACATACCCTGGTGGAGCTCCAATCACGCGTGCCACAGAATGCTTTTCCATAAATTCAGACATATCAAGGCGCACCATAGCTGTGTCATCGTTAAATAGAAATTGCGCTAAGGCTCGAGCGGTCTCTGTTTTTCCAACCCCTGTAGGTCCAAGGAAGATAAATGAACCTATGGGACGAGAAGGGTCTCCTAATCCAGCTCTTGATCTCCGAACAGCATTTGAGACCAACTTTAGAGCTTCATCTTGTCCCACAACACGTTCCCTTAAACGGTCTTCCATTGTTTTTAGTTTACTCTTTTCACTTTCAAGCATTCGCGAAACAGGAATGCCAGTCCAAAGAGAAACGACCTTGGCCACATCCTCTTCTTCCACTTCTTCTTTGAGCATTTTTGTGGTTTTTTGGAGCTCCATGATGACCTGATTTTTAGCTTTCAGCTCTTTCTCAAGCTCAGGCAAGCTTCCATATTTGAGCTCAGCCGCCTTTCCAAGATCTCCGTCACGCTCAGCCACTTCAATTTGATTCCGAACTTCTTCCATCTTGGCCTTTATTTCGTGAAGCTTAGAGATAGCTTGCTTTTCATTCTGCCAATGGGTTTTTAGGGTTGAGGCTTTTTCTTTAAGTTGCGTAATTTCTTTTTCCACCCCTTGCAAATGATCTTTGGAGACTTTGTCTTTCTCCTTTTTAAGAGCTTCTCGTTCAATTTCCAATTGAATGATTTTTCGCTGCAACTCGTCGATCTCGATGGGAACAGAGTCAATTTCGATTCGAAGGCGGCTGGCAGCTTCATCGATCAAATCAATAGCTTTGTCTGGTAGGAAACGGTCGTTAATATAGCGATGAGAGAGTATCGCTGCAGCCACAATGGCTGCGTCTTGAATGCGTACCCCATGGTGGAGTTCGTATTTTTCTTTTAATCCTCGAAGGATGGTGATGGTGTCCTCTACCGAAGGTTCTCCAGTAAATACAGGTTGAAACCTTCGTTCGAACGCAGCATCTTTTTCAATATGCTTTTTATATTCCTTAAGAGTCGTTGCACCTACGCATCTTAACTCTCCACGAGCAAGCGCAGGTTTGAGCAAATTAGATGCATCCATGGCTCCTTCTGCGGCACCAGCCCCTACTAATGTATGGAGCTCGTCAATAAAGAGAATAGTCTCTCCTTCGGAACGCATAATTTCATTGATAACGGCTTTAAGTCGATCTTCAAATTCACCCCGATATTTCGTTCCGGCAATCAGGGCTCCTAGATCCAGTGCCACCAACTGTTTATTTTTGAGCGTTTCAGGCACATCTCCACTCACAATCCGTTGCGCCAATCCTTCCACGATGGCGGTCTTTCCAACTCCAGGCTCGCCAATTAAAACAGGATTATTTTTGGTTCGCCTGGAAAGCACTTGGATTACCCTTCGAATTTCGCTATCTCTGCCAATCACAGGATCTAGTTTCTTCTTTCTCGCCAATTCAGTGAGATCGCGGGCATACTTTTTCAAGGCCTCATACTTTCCTTCGGGGTTTTGATCTGTAACCCTTTGGCTTCCACGAACATCTTGGAGCGCGGCAAGAACACGGTCTCTGGTAACCCCATGTTGTCTTAAAATGTCATGAGCGGCATTTTTGTTCACAGACGCTAGCCCAAGCAGAAAATGCTCGGTTGAAACATATTCATCCTTAAGCCTTGAAGCTTCATCAAAAGCATGGTCCAAAATCTTTCGCGTTTGATCAGAAAAAATAAGTCGAGACGAGGATCCAGAAACTTGCGGAAGACGGGCCAAGGATTGATCGACATCTCGAGAAACTTTTGAAGGACTTGCGCCTAGCCTTTCAAGGATGGGTTTGACAACACCATCTTCCTGGGAAAGCAGAGAAGAAAGCATGTGTTCAGGAGTTAATTCAGGGTTTTGCCTCTCCTCGGCAAGATGCTCTGCAGCTTGAAGAGCCTCCTGGCTTTTGAGGGTTAGCTTGTCAAAGTGCATAGATGTAATTAAGGGTCATTATCCCTCATTGTCAACATGCTATGAAAGCCTGGGGTTTATTAAGCTTGGTTACGACAAGGCTATGATCCAGAAACTGCTTCTTTACTCTTGGATCTAACAGATGAAACTCTACTTCTCTTTTTTAGGTTGAAACGCTTTTAAGATTTCCTCCAAGTCACCTTGAATAGTGGGACTCCAGCCTGGAAAGTTCGGATTAGGCAAGTCAAAGTTTCGGCTGAAAAGAGCTCTTCCTATTGGGTTAACATCTTCCCTAGGGTCGTCGAAAACAGGCTGTGTTTCAAAGCTCACTGTACCCGAATTACCTTGAGTATCTTTTTGAGTATTCTTATAGACATGATGTTGGACATTGTCCTTTAACCAAATCCCAACAAGATCATGTAACTCTTGATAAGTAATATTCTTACCTCCATAAATTGTTTCTAAGAGTTTGGGACCAGCGCTGTTAAGTTTATTGAATTCTCTTACACGACTCAATGCCGCCTTCAGTATGAAGGCAAGAACCGCATATTTGGCATTATCCCAACCTACAACATTCTGTGTTTTTAGAATTTCCCAACTTGTTCTTTGTTCTTTGAGGTTGTTAGACGAAGCTTGGATCAACATATAGTAAGTCGTGGCCAAAGCGGCTGCCCCATCGTCATCGTACAAAACCACTTGGGACTGCACAGCATTTTGCTTTTGAGGCTTGTAGGTAAAATGGAGAAGAAAATTCCCTTTTTGATCCTCCTCAATCTTGTCAAAAGTAACAACGGCAAGATCAAATGCCAATACCTTTAGAGGTAAAATCAAAGACAAGATAAAAATCGTTAATTTCAAGCAAGGGTTGAAACCCATATACGAATTCCTCCAATCATCTATCTTTTTTCAGACCAAAAAACTTTTACTCCGAATAGACGCGACTTGTCAATAATTCGACTGATAGCAAAATTAAGCTCCGGTCATCCAGGTAATGGAAAGAACCATTGCCTATATTGCTCTGGTCTGCTTCTTGCTGATTTTTTATACGATGCGTTTTTTTAAAATAAAAGGCATGCAACTTATTAAAATAATGGGAGTTTATTTTGGAATCATCGGACTATCTTTTGCCGGCTGCGACAAGAAAGAGAAGAAACAAGAGATCGCAGATCTTACGCAAAATCAGAACAATACTGCACCAAGGAAAGACACCCAGAATCCAAGCACACCTTCAAAGCCATCTGTATCCAACAAAGGAAAAGGAGAGCCAAAGCAGGTGAAAAGAGAGGAATCAAAGTCAGCACCAAAAAAGCGTGACGGGGGTTTTTCAATCTTAGCCAAAAAAAGATTTCGAAATCTTAGAGACGAACCACGAAGCAATTGTTCTAGGCCAAGCGAAAGAAGCTCTTTCAAAGCAAAAAGGGACTTAAACCAACACAATAGTTGGCCATATGAAAATACAAAGCAAGTTCAGGGAGATTCCTTGGGTACGCTTTATGTAAGGGCCTCTGACAAAACATTTTACATTACGAGGTGGCCGTTTGAAAAAGGAAGTAGCAATCCTGCCGTAGAATTTACTCTGACAAAGGAAGCCACGGTTTACAGAGATCTGATTTCTGAAGTTGTTTTGGATCTTAATAACGCCGCAAGAGAAATGGAAGTCACTGGATCAAATCAAGATCTAATAAGAACCGTGGAAGGTCTAGGCGACAGGTATCGGATCTCGGACTGCAAAACGCATCTTATAGACGTAAGAGATTACGATGTGAAACCATTGGCATATACTTATCCATATTTTGATTCAGAAACAGGTGAAATTTTGGATGCAGATATTGAGTTGGATCAAAAGGCTATCGAAAGGGATGTTAGTACAAATCCTGACAATTTTGACTCCCGAATGAAACATATCTTGATGCAACAATTTTTACATGCGCTGGGATTTGATGAAAATCTTCTGGGCGAAGATTATCTATCCATGATGGATCAGTACTCTAGCAACAACTCAAACGGCCTTAAATTTCAACTAAACCGAAGTCTCAAAACTCGTTATGACCTTGAAGTTTTGAAATATCTTTATACCGATACGACGGATGGTTTTTCAAAATGGAAACTTCAGAGAATGACTCAGGAAGATCGGATCGATCGGAGAATCTTTCCTGTCAACAAAATTACAGGAATCGATGGTGTAACCCTGACGCTTGGGAGAAGCATCTTCATTCTGACACTCCACTTCCAAATGGGTGATCCCTTAAACATCATCATTTCGGCCAATGACAACAGCGCAGAAGAAAAACTGAAGAGTTTTTCAAAGGAATTAGAAAATGTCGGACAAACTAACAAAGTCATCGTATCTGCAAAATTGACCTATGAACAACTCATAGTGACTACTGATGATGAAACTCGTTATGGGTGGGTTGCCCACCTTGAAAACGTAACCATTCAAGAACCAGCGTCATTATGAAAACGCTGGTCTTACTTTAACGAATGTCAACTTATGCGAACAGGGTATCGATTTATTAAACGAAAGTTTGGAAAAATATAAGAAGTGGGAAAGTAATGGATATCCTACTTTTTTTAAAGAACAGATGTGGGTTTCGAATAGTGTGCTTCTAAAGCACTTGTTGGTCAATAATCCGAAACTCTACGTTCGAATACTTTTTTGAAAGCTTTGATATGAACCATTTTTGTTGTAGGCCAAACAGAGTCTTATTTTTATTTTTTTGGTTAAGTTTTGTAAATTTAACTTCAGCCACAACCAATTTGGGTTTAGATTTCTCAGCATTCTCGTTCTCAAGTTTTACCAAATCGAACTCTACATTCCTTTCCCAATATTTTTTGGCTCCTTGATGTTGATCTCGGCAATAATCTTCAAACACAGTAGAAGCAAAGTCATGCAATAGCTTTTGCTTCATTCGATGATCATAGCTGCGCCATCGAGTCCGATGAGGGGAATATACCGTATACCAAAAACGAATGCTGGGGTCTCCAATACGATACAATACGTTTTTAGGATTTTTCTCGCTTTGCCCAAAAGGTAAATCTCGAATGATCAGTGAAGCATCCATCAACCGATAGAGAACCTTGGCTATTTGAGTTTGAGGAACCCCCAATCGAGCAGCGATCTCTGAAGGTCGGGTAGCACCTCGTCCAATCGCTTCTAGAACACTAATCGAATAAATCCCTGAAACTTTTTCATCTTGAAGGATCCGTTGAGGTTCATTTTCCATATAAGGAGCAAAGCCAAAATATAATGTATCGGCACATAAGACAGCATCACTGTCTTTTTCGATAAATTCCCAATATTTCGGAATCCCACCGACCAATGAGAATTTTATAAAAGAAGCAACATCGAATTTTTTCAGAGAGAGCGCATTGCAAAAGTATCGATAACCCATGGGTTGGATATGAATAATCTTCTGGCACCGACCAAAAAGAGGTGCTGATCGATGTAAAAACATATTATGCATCATATGATAACTTGATCCACAAAGGATCAGGAAAAGACCCTTCTTCTTTCTGTGATCCCACCACTTTTGCAAAAGACTTGGCAAAGAAGGATCTGCGGCAACGAGATAGGGGAATTCGTCTAAGCAGAGCGTAACTTCCTTTTCTTCTAATTCTAACAATTGAAACAATTCCGACCAGGTTTTAGGTACGATATCTGAGCGGAGGTAAGGAAGCAGATCTTGGAAAATTTGAGAAATCTGAATTCCTTTATGGCCCTCCACAGCCTGAGAATAAAGACCATCATGATTTTTCAACCAATATGTCAAAAGAGAAGTTTTCCCTACCCTCCGTCGACCATAAACGGCCAAAAGTCCTCCCTTTTTCTGAAGTTTGGTTAACTCATCAAGCTCTTGTTGCCTGTTTACAAATTTTAAGCTCACAACGGAGAATATAAACGTTAAATATTATCCATTGCAAGGATAATCCTTATGGAGGATAATCTAATAAGTCTGCACTTCAAACAGCGGGCAAATGTGACGTATACTTCATTGTTTGGCTGCTTCCACAAACCGAAGTCTTAGTTCATAAAGTACTTCTTCCATCATCCGCTTTTCTTCCGGGTTTAAATTGCCTTTGGTTTTTTCGTTTAACATCTCGAGAATATCAATGTTTTGCCGAGCAAAGCCTAAATTCTTTTGCATTTTCTTGGTATGTGGATCTTCCACGAGTCCCATATGAACCAAAGCAGACGAGCTCATCGATAGCACGAAGGTAGAAAAATCAATCGGACCCGAAGGACTTTTGAAATTTTTTGCTTTCGCCTGAAGTTCTGGCTCAGAGGGTACTTTGTCCTCTTCCTTTGGCTGACCACGCCGATCATTCACAGTGAATGTCTTTTGCGATTCTTCCTTCTCTGTCATTCTTCTTTCCCCCTGTTCTTCCGATTTATGGAGAAGGAGTAGCTGTTTCTGTTACAGATGGTGTTGGAGTTGGGGAGGGTTTTAAAGTTTCAATAAGTCCATCCACTGCTTTGATAAAATCCTCATAATCTGTCCTCTTAAAAAGAAAGAAAAGTGGAGGCTCACCCACCACTTTGGCCCCTAAGGTATCTGCTTTTTCGGTTTCAAAAAATTGCGCCTCCTTCGTCTTGTCTGCAGCCTGGATTCTAATAGCCAACTTTTGTTTTCCCCATTTAGGAGGTTGTTTGTCTCCAACATATTCATCTGCTTTAAAATCAATCAGCTTCCATAACAGAGAGGAGATTCTAAACTCATTAACAGATTCACTTTTAGGTTTTGTAAACATCCACTTGCCATCTTTTTTGACCACTTCTAATTCTTCCTCTGCTTTAGAAAGCCAAAGTTGGGTAATTGATTCTTGGGAAACATGAAGGGGTTTTTTCATCACTAGTTGTTTCAATTCTTTGAACAGCTTTTCTTTATTGGTTTCAGAAATAGCAAATATATAAGGAAGATCCTCTCTCATGAGATAGAGGTTCTTCTTATCCTTTTCTTTTTTCACTGGCTCTGCAAAAAAAATCTTTCGCTCTTGCTCCCCAAGATCTGAATCAAAAACAATCAAAAATTTGGCAAAAGGTTTAGATAAACCAAATTTGGCCGAGTCTTTTTTTACATCTTCACTTACAAATTCTGTTGCCCTTAAAGATTTGAGATCACCTAAAAATCCTTCTACTGCCGAGTCATCTCCAGGAAGCTTTTTGGGCTCACGGATTTTCCATTCATTTCCTTCTTTTAAGACAAGGAGTTTTTCTTTCTTACCTTTTCGATTGTACTCAAAAGAGACCTTCTTTACCTTTTTTACATCCTTAAATCCGATAACTTCCTTTGCACGCCAGTCAAAAACACTGCGATTCTTTATAGAATCCAACGAAGTACTTGTTGTCAGAAAAATCTTAGGGCCTATATTCGAAACCTGGACATAAAGCCCAGACTTAGCCGAGTTTTCATCTCCCACTTTGACCGCTAGCTTTGGAGTATTGGATCCTTTGTCAAAAAAATCGATCTGTAGAGGAGGTTTTTCTAAATTGTACTCTACGGCATTTTCTTCAGTATCGCTAATCGTCTTTTCTGACTTTAAGTCTTTCAAATTATCCAAAATGCTTTTTATCGAATAGGTGTCGACAGGTGCCTTAACTGGAGACACCATCATCCATTCAGAAATCGAATCTAATTCTAAAGAAAGAGGGGCAAACAAATCAGTATACTTTCCCTTTTCGTCTTTTGGCCTTTTCTCGAAAACAACCTTTCCATTGGCTGTCGTCACAGCCATTCGTTCAGAGATTCCCAAATCAAGCTTGATTAACTTTTCCTCTTCTTCTTTCTTACTTTTTGTTGCTTCCTCTCCTTTTCGGTGCTTCCACACGACAATGGTAAGTCCACAAAGAACCAAAAAAGCTCCTACAATTCTATACAACTCCTTTTTCATTGGGTTACCCTTTACGACGGCGATACCACCATAAATCCATCCCAAAAATTAAAACCAACATCGGCAAACCAATAATGGCCACATAAAAAATCATGTTGGATTGTTGGGGAGTGAGCTCAAGAGCCGATGTACGAATTTGCTTGGGACGAATTGAAATCTGCTCAACCTGACCTGCCATCCAATTCAAAGCGTTCAAGAAAAAATCATAATTAAATTCAAAACCTCGAACCATCCCATTTGATGCAAAATCGCTATCGCCTATAATAACGAGCTTAGTCTTCTTTTTCTCTTTGGCCTCTTTATCTTTTGCCTCCAATTCCTTCTCCACAGCGAATCCAAATGGAACAGGTCCATGGATATCTTGTGCACTTAAGGACACTTTTTTCAGGCGGAAAAGAGAATCCACATCTGCTTGAGCCCAACTAGCTTTATTGCCTGAGCTAGAAACCAATTCTACAGTTGTCCCGGAGAAGTCTTTGACTTTCTGAATTGAGCGCACCCGGTCGAAAACTGTATGGCGTCCTTTTAATGGGTCTACGATTGGATGGTTACCATAATTTTGGGCTCTTACCGTTGAGTCCACCGTAACTCCCTTAAAAAGCTCCAGATGTTTTTCTAAAATAAAATTTTTTCCAAGCTCCACGCCCCATTTTTTGGCTAAACCCTCAAAACCAGTATCCAACACGGACAGTTTGGAAGTGGAAAACTTTGCATCGGGTATGTTTGGATCAAGCATCAAAAATACGTGTCCACCATTTGTTAAGAATCGATCTAATGAATCAGTCTCAGCTTTTGTAAACTGCTGAGTCGGACCAGCAACGACAACAATCGCACAGTCCACTGGAACATTTTCTACGAGCGCCTCAACCGCTTTGGTTTGATACCCTTCATTCTGCAATCCTCCCTTAACTGCTGAAAGGCTTCTTGGCTCCTCATCTGACCCATCGATATCCAATTCACCATGGCCCTTGGTAAAGCAAACTGTTGGCTTAGCGGAACGAATGACTTTGATAATTGCTTGAGTAATCCCTTCTTCGTTCGTGGATTGAGTAAGATGGTTCTGTTCTTCATATTCGACCAAAACATCTCCATCCTTTGCAGCATGTTTTTCCGCAAGCAATTTGTCTTTGTCTGGATCTACAAACTTCACTTCGACTTTTTTTGACTTAAATTGATACATTTCGAGCAATTCTTTAACCGCAGGCTTTGCCTGACTTCGATCATCAAAGAAAGCTGTGAACTTAAGTGGAGATGTTAGCGCTTCAATAATTTTAATTGACTGCTCAGTAAGCGTGTTGATTTTGTTTTCTGTAAAGTCTTTTTGAACATGAAAATCTTGGGATATAACATTGGCTACGGCGACAATGGCCAAAAAGATGATGGTATAAACAACTGCGCTTGCGCCATATCGAAGTGATCTTCCAGAGGTGTAGTCCCTCAAATAAAGTCTAGCTAAGTAAAGAAAGACTCCATTTAGTAAGAAAGCAACACCTAATACCCCATATCCGTACCAGGATTTTTCACGCATGAATACCAACGCTGCATAGGAACCCGTATACAGCACGCACAACATGAGGATATTCAAAAATTTTGCTCGTTTTTGCCCGATCAGGAGTGTGACGACAACAGAGGCCGCAATACCACTCCACAATACCCACGGAGGCCATGCTTTTCCAAGAGCCAGAATGATCCACGGGGCATTAAGAAATACCAAAAGGGCTATGATGGCTTGAAGCGTCCGATTAAGGGCGGTAATGACAAACACAAGAAGAAAAGCTAAGCCTGAAACCAGAAGGGTCCAAAAAAAGCCTGTAGATGCTCTGGTAACTGCAAAGGCGAGCAGTCCATAGAAAATGAGAATTCCCCCTGTAATTCCTAAACACTGAAAAAATACGCCCATGGTTACCTCCAGCCTGTTGATTCAATGGAGCGTTTGGTGAGAAAAAGAAAAAGAGAAGCAAAGCTCGCAAAATAGACAAGGTCTCGGCTATCGATAAGACCTTTCAATAAATTTCGAATATGATCGGAAATAGAGATGTATTTTACAATATCATAGATAAACGTTCCTTCAGGGACATTCACAAAATTAATAATAAACATAAAAAGGAGTACCACAAAACATACTACTGCTGCGATGATTTGGTTTTCCGTGACCGATGAAGCGAATAGCCCGATCGCGATCCCTGAAGCGGCGAAAAGGACAACTCCAAGATACCCTGTTACAACTGGGCCAAGTTCAGGTTCTGCGAATTTAAACAGCATGCCCTGATAAATGACCGTTGGAAGCAAAAGAATCAGAATGAAACCAAAGGCCCCAAGAAATTTTCCTGCCAATAGCTGATTTGGAGTGATTGGCGACGTCATCAATAATTCATCAGTTTTTTGTCGTTTTTCTTCTGCCAGAGACCTCATCATGATGAGAGGGATTACAAACAAAAAAACAAAGATCATATTAAAGAGAGCGGGAGCGATCACCATTTCATTCAAATTCATTCGAGCGAGCATCTCTGGGTTTTGGTAATACTGCATCATGTTTTTGAGGTACTTGTATTGTTCACTAAAACGAATGAGGCCCGCATAAAAGAAATAACCCGATAACGTTAAAAAAATCATGAGAACAACATACGCAATCGGAGAGAAAAAATAATGCCTCAATTCTTTTTGAACTAAAGCCCAAATATTAGAAAAGGAACGTTTCATAAACTCACCTCAAGATTGCGTATATGTTACAGATGAACTTTCCGTTGGCAAACGAACGCCTTCTTCCTTGGAAATAAGATCCACAAAGACTTCTTCGAGTGTTTTATCTTTGGTAAGAGCCGACACTTCTCCTTCAAGTACAATCTTTCCTCGATTGATGATGGTCACACGGTTACAGATCATCGTCACCTCTGGAAGAATATGAGTGGAAAGAATGATCGTGTGATCTTTGGAAAGTTCTTGAATAAGTTCCCGAATCTCCCGGATTTGGCGAGGATCCAGTCCAACTGTAGGCTCGTCTAAGATAAGAACGTCCGGCCGATTGATAATGGCCTGGGCCAAACCGACTCTTTGTTTATATCCCTTAGAAAGGTTCCCAATGAGTCTCTTTGAAACTTCTTTCAACCCGCACCGCTCCAAGGCCCAAGAAATGCGGTCGTTTCTCTCTTGAGAGGGTACACCTTTGATCTTTGTTACAAACTTTAAGAAAAAAGTGACATTTAAATCCTCATAAAGAGGAGGTGTTTCTGGTAAATAACCGATTCTTTTTTTAACTTCGAGCGGCTGATCTAAAACATCAAACCCCGCAACCACAGCAGTCCCCGAGCTAGGACGCAACGCTCCAGTCAAAATCCTCATGGTCGTGGTCTTTCCCGCGCCATTGGGTCCCAAAAACCCTAAGATCTCCCCTTTTTCAACGCGAAAGGAGATATCTTCCACAGCTCGGATTTCTCCATAAACCTTCGATAATTTCCGTGCTTCAATCATGATTCACCTCAATTTGAATAAAAAAACCCAACCGTTCTGTTTAGTCAAGCAGAAGAGGTTATACTAGAATAGGATAGATTTCCATTTCATGGCCGAACTAACCATAGAGCAAAGGAGAAAGCAGAAAAAGGGAGCGCCTCCGACGTTTCCGGTTATTCCTATTTCAGAACTGGAACGAGTGAGAATTTTTCGGGAGATCCCTAAACAAGCTTTGTTGGTTCTGGAAGGGTCTGTTCGAAAAGCAAACGCTGATCCAGATGAAACCATCCTTGAGCTTGTCAGTGAAAATGAATTTTTCCGCTACTTTTTTTTCATTGTGAAGGGACAAGTAAGAGTTGTAGGACTCGATGAAGACGCAAGGCCACGGCCACTTAACTTCCTAAGAAAAGGAGAGTTCTTTGTAGACAAGGCTATTTCTTGGCATGGACAAATTGCCACCAAAGTCATTGCAATCACAGAAGTTGAACTATTGGTGGTGCCTAGAAATGAACTCAGACTGTTAGCTCAACAATATCCACTTTTTCAAGAGAAGCTTAAAACACTGTCTGAACGCATTGACTTTAGAAATCGAATTTACTGTGAAGATAAGTACTCAAAATCTGTTTTAGATTTTTTGATTGATACCGCTCTCACACAAGCTTCAAGGGTAAAAATCACTCAAATGGACAAGTGTATCGAATGTAATACTTGCTACCAATCCTGTGAGGATCGTCATGGATTTCAGCGTCTATCAAGGGGTTATGCCCATTTCGGAACTTTGGATTTTGCCCAAAGTTGTCTCACCTGTTTTTATCCAACTTGCATTCCAGCTTGTCCAGTCGACAGTGTGATTTACAATACCAAAAAGGGAGAAGTTGAGATTTTAGACAGTTGTATTGGTTGTTCTGCCTGCGCTCGAGCCTGTCAATATGGCGCCATCAAAATGTACAAGGTAGAACAAGGAGACCCAAAATTCAAACGGTTCCTGGCCAAAGACAAAAAGGTCAAACCCAAATTTATTGCTGACAAATGTAATCACTGTGAGGGTTATGAAGATATGGTCTGTATTACAAATTGCCCTACAGGAGCCATTATGGAAGTTGAGGCTACAGAACTTTTAGAAAACCCGAAGATCTTTGGTGTGGGCGAAAGAATTCGTCAACCTCTACCAAGTTTGACAGATAGTGGCTGGCTCAACGGAGCTCTTCGAAACTTCTATATTGCGACGGGCCTTTTAGTGACACTCCTGATCAGCTGGGAAGCCTATGCACTTTCTCGTTGGCAAGTTGGCTCGATTCTTTTAGCGCTCCAACGAAAAGGGATCATCCCTTCGTCAACCTCTATTGAGTTTGAGCAAGGTTCAGATTTTTGTATTTTTCTAGGTAATGTAGGGTTCACACTTATTCTTTTGGCAATGCTCTACCCTTTGAGAAAAACCTATCCGAAACTTTTTAAATATATTGGGAAAAAACCACTTTGGTTAGATTTCCACAATTTTGCGGGAACTCTGGGAACAATTCTCGTTCTGTTTCACACGGGGTTCGCCTTTCCGATCCAAGGCAGTACTTTGGGATTTGTCGCTTTGGTGATGGTGATGTTGAGCGGAATTTTTGGGCGTTTCTTATACCAAATGATTCCCAGGGGAGTTGCAGGAACAGAACTCAAGATGCGCGATATTGAAGAGGAGGACGCTTCGATCAACTTAAAGCTCGAGACTCTTTTTATGGGGGAGACTCAATATAAAGCTGTGTTAGACCGAATGGTGGCATCCATCACATCCACAGAGGTCAACAAAGCTCCCACACTTTGGAGCTTGATTCGAGCTGTCTTACTCTCTCGTTATATGGTCCTAAGATTTCGCTTTCACCCTCCTAAGGAACTCAAGGCCCACCGACGACAAATAGGAGCACTTGTTAAGCTTTTGCAAAAAAAAATTCGGCTAAAACGAAATGTGGTTTTTTTGGGACTTTCCTCTCGGCTTTTTGCCAGATGGCAGTACATTCATCGCCCTTTTGCTTATATGATGGGCACATTGGCCATTGGACATGTGATCTACAACTTGATCTACTTTAAGTGGAATATTTAAGGGGAATTTTGTAATTAGGGGTTTCGCCTACTTATGAATTTTACGTGACGAAGAGTGTTTCCCTTCGTACCATTCATTCATTAGAAATCTCAACTACATGCAAAAAGAGATGTCAGGCATTTTCAAATTCCTATTTCTTTTGTTTTTTTTCACTCTCAAAGTCTATGCCCAGCTCGATCTCGGAAGCTGGATGAATCCTGGGCCTTTAGCTCAGCCACATGAGAGCCTTGAAGGAATTAAGAATTGTACGACATGCCATGCTACAGCTCGGGGTGTACCAGATCAAAAATGTTTAATATGTCACCTTGAAATACAGCAACGTTTGGCCCAAAAGCGTGGTTATCATGCCAGGCAAACTCAACAATGCATCGCGTGCCACAATGAGCACAAAGGAAAAACGTACGATCTGGCAGGCCTTTCCCGTCTTCTTTTTGATCATGGTGATACAGGGTGGCCACTTACAGGCGGGCACATCAAAGCCGAATGTCGTAAATGCCATACCCAAGCGCGAACAAATGTACAAACCAAACAGCTGAGTCAACGGCCAACGTATCTTGATACCAAAACCGATTGTTTGTCGTGCCATGCAGATCCACACAACTCAGAAGACATAGACTTTAAGAAGTGTCAGCGCTGTCACACAACTGTGGATTGGGAAAAACCAAAGAGTCGGATGAATTTCAATCATAACCAGGAAACTGAATTCAAACTGACGGGTGCTCATGTGCGAGTAAATTGTTATGACTGTCACAAGAAAAAGGTTTGGAAACCGCTGCCCCATTCTCAGTGTACGGATTGCCATGTTGATCCTCATAATGGGCAATTCGGGATAAAGTGTGAGGATTGCCACAACACAACCACTTGGCGAAAAGCCTTTACAAAAGAGGGTGGAAGCAAAACTTTTGACCACAACAAAACTCGTTTTCCTTTAACAGGTCAGCACAAAGAGGTTTCTTGCAAGCGATGCCACGGACCTGTGATTGGAAAAATGTCAGGGTTTGAACAATGTCGCGGTTGTCACAACAATCCCCACGGGAACCAGTTCAAAGAACTTTGGAAAGTTCAAAAGGAGTGTACAGCTTGCCATTTAACCGATGGTTGGAATATTTTGTCATTCCAGCACAATCGAGACTCTCGATATGAGTTGGTCGAAAAACATAAACTTGTACCATGTGAACAATGTCACATTGATCGTAAGTATCGTTGGTTAACGAAAACTCCTGACTGTGACACCTGTCACCAAGACGTCCACAGGGGGCAGTTTTCTAAGATATGTGCACAGTGTCATACCCAAAAAGGCTTTGGCGATCTGATTTTCGATCATAATCGAGACTCCCCTTTTCCATTGGTTGGCAAACATCAATATGTGAATTGTAGCCGCTGTCATCTCGAAGGACGTTACAAAGGGATAGATAGAAGCTGTCAAGGATGCCATGGGGACTTCCATAAAGGAGAACTTGGTCAGGAGTGCACCAGATGCCATTCTCCCGTTGCATTTAATGAAGTGGAGTTCGATCATAATCGAGAGTCTCGGTTTAAGCTGGACGGCGAACATGTAAAGAATCAATGCAACCAATGTCATCTAGACTATCGATACAAATTTCCATCCTTTGAATGTGCAACATGTCACTTGGATGTTCATCAAGGCTCCTTTGGAAGTTCCTGCGAAAGATGTCACATGACTTCAAGTTTTACAGTTCGCACAGGATTTCATGATTTCGGAGAATTTTCGTTGGGAGGGGCTCACGATCGCGTTGACTGCCTCGTATGCCATGGGCCCAAATCAGCCATTCGGCCTTCCCAAACTCAGTGCTCTTCATGCCACAAAGATCCTCATATGAATTCTCTGGGCCATGCCTGCTACAACTGCCATACCCAATTCAAATGGCTCCCATCAACTTTCCGCCATAACCAAACCGGCTTTGAATTGTCTGGCGCGCATCGGTTTCTCTCTTGTGACCGCTGCCACTTCAACCGGGTTTTTGGTGGGCTTCCCCAGGATTGTCCGTTCTGTCATACTAAAGACTTTAAAAATCCTTCTATTTTTCCACCGCATCAAGGTGCAGTGGGATTGCCGTGTAATAACTGTCATTTCACATTTGGATGGCGACCCACACGCTAGAAACGGTTTCATAAATGGTTTCGTCACAAAGCCGAGCGAAAAGACTACCCTTTGTTTTCCTTTCAATGCTTCTTTATTCAGGAGCAAATCTTGCTACAGAGATCGATGGGAGTGCAGATCTTGGCTTTTGGTTTGTCGCCAATAATTTATCTCAAAATTCACGATTTCTGGCTAATGATGGTGTAGGCGACTCTTTTGTAGAGGACAGATATACCCTCTTGAATTTAGGGCTGAACGTTAAAGCTCAAGATCTATTTCGAGCTTCCCTCAACTCAAAAACAAATGGGTATCTCAAAGGTCGCGGGCTGATCAATATTGAAGAAAAGGGATATACCTTAGGAACCCCCAACAGATCCCGATACCAAGTCGATGAACTTGCGCTCGAATTTCAAAAAGTGGTTCCACAGCTTGACTTATGGCTGGGTAGACAAACATTATATGAAGTTTCAGGGGTAAGTTTTGATGGGTTGCGGGCCCTTTACCATCTAGGAACTACTTTCGACCTTGCAGTTTATGGAGGCCTTGGCACTGATCCTCGTACACTGACAGGGTATATCGGGCCATCTTATAAATCTTATCCGTTCACAGGAAAATTTCAGTCGGTAGGGATCTACACAAGCCACCGTGGACAAAAAATTAGAACGGATCTTGCGTTTCATGCAGATCTATTTAAGGCCAAACTCGATCGCGGTTATATTTTCTCCCAAGCAATCTATGACGCTACTTCGAAATGGACCTTTTCCGCCCTTATCAATTATGGAGTTTTAGAGGACATAGGAATCAAATCCATTCAAGCGAATGCTATCTCACGACCGACTTCACGCGTCACCAATACACTCTCTTTTTCTCGCTACGGCGCCTTGGTCTATAAAGAATCCGGGGCTTCCGTGATTCCCGTCCCAAATCAGATAGACGAGGACCTTGTGGGTGAGGAAAAAGTAAATACGACTTCTTACAATTCGATCCGCGACCATCTAATGCTACGCGTTTTTGACCGAAACTATGTCTTTGGAGCTTTTCAATTTTCAAGACGAACTTTTGATGATCAAAATCAAATGAAATATACGGCTGGATATCGAGATCCTGATCTTTTAGGCTCCACTTTTGACTTACGACTTCAGACCGATCTTATTGATAACTATCGTGGCTTTAATTCCGTTTTTGATGCCTTACTTGGAAAGGAATTTTCTTCGGGAGCCCTTCGAATTGAAGCAGGTGGTTCATTTTATGGAAACGAAAGAGATGATCTTCTAGACAATGAACCAACTCCAAACCCCAGACAAACCGAAAAAGAATATACTCTGCGATCCAATCTATATTATGTCACCACTCAAAAAGTGAGTTGGCTTTTAAATTACGCTCTTCACAACGAGATAGACGCAACCAATCAAGATCAAAAAGTACGTAGCCACGAAGTATATCTGGCTACAAATATAAGATTTTGAATACTGGTTGCGCTTTTTATATCAATATAAGATACTAATATAATTAATATATTCGTTTAATTGACACGCAATGGTACCATTTGTTACCCTTTTAATAGAGTGATTTGGGGGTGTCTCTCGAGGCGGGGCTAGGGAAATGTTTCCTTAGTTTGAGGTATCTCCATGAAGCGGGCTCTAAACCGGCCCGCTTTTTTTATCCGAGATAATTCGAGTAAATTCAACTTTTCAATCATTTCAACATAAGTTCGAAGAATATACGTATGGTTGATTTGCAATGACACTGCAAATTAGGCGATACCCTTCAATGGAATAATTCCTACCCACACCAAAACCCTTCGACAAACTGAAAGCATCGATTTATTCTGATCATCCGTTCCAAAAAGCCATGGCTGTAAAAAAAGCTACTCCAAAGAAATATCGTGAAGAGAATCTTCAAAAAGGTCCGCTTGAGATCTTGGATGAGAAAAATGCCCTTGCTTTAAAAGGTGGAGACCTTGAAAGAATCGAAAAACAGCATGCGCAAAATAAACTCACCGCACGGGAACGGATTGAATTCTTATTAGATGATGGTTCTTTTGAAGAAGTGGATCGTTTTGTTACGCATTCTTGTACTGATTTTGGAATGGAAGAGAAAAAAGTCTTAGGAGATGGAGTGATCGCTGGTTTTGGAACGATTGAAGGTCGAAAAGTTTTTGTCTTCGCCCAGGACTTTACCGTGTTTGGAGGATCCCTTTCAAAATCTAACGCAAAGAAAATTTGCAAAATCATGGATCTGGCGATGAAGTTGGGTGCTCCAATTATTGGTCTCAATGATTCAGGAGGAGCAAGAATCCAAGAGGGGGTAGAAAGTTTAGGAGGTTATGCAGATATCTTTCTACGAAATACGTTGGCCTCAGGAGTTGTTCCTCAAATTTCAGCGGTCATGGGGCCTTGTGCTGGAGGAGCGGTCTACTCTCCTGCAATTACGGACTTCATATTAATGGTAAAGAAATCTAGTTATCTTTTTATTACAGGGCCGGATGTCATCAAAACGGTCACCCACGAAGAAATCTCCAAAGAAGAGTTGGGAGGCTCTGATACTCATAACCAAAAGAGCGGAGTGGCTCACTTTGCTTTTGAGAGTGACAAGGATTGCCTTTCTGGAATTCGGAAACTCCTCTCCTACCTTCCTTCCAACAATCTTGAGCAGGCCCCTACCCTTCCATCCACAGACCCATGGGATCGAGTAGACGAAAACCTTAACCATTTAGTGCCCTACGATGCTTCTAAACCTTATGACATCAAAGAATTAATGAGCGGTGTATGCGATGATAAAAACTTTTTTGAAGTCCAGGAGCAATATGCTCCAAATATGATTGTTGCATTTGCGCGCCTCGGAGGAAAATCTGTAGGAATTGTTGCCAATCAACCGTCTGTTCTTGCAGGATGCCTGGATATCAATGCCTCGGTCAAAGCCGCTCGGTTTATCCGCTTTTGCGACTGCTTTAATATTCCAATTGTAACGTTTGTGGATGTTCCTGGCTTTCTTCCAGGTACAACTCAAGAATTCGGAGGAATCATTCGACATGGAGCAAAGCTTCTTTATGCCTATGCAGAAGCCACAGTTCCCAAGGTCACGGTTATCACTCGAAAGGCTTATGGCGGGGCGTATGATGTGATGTCTTCCAAGCATCTCCGAGGTGACCTAAATTATGCTTATCCAACTGCTGAGATTGCCGTGATGGGACCAGAAGGCGCGGTTAACATTATCTTTCGAAATGAGATTGAAAAAGCTTCTGACCCTGCTTACCGGCAGAAAGAGCTTACGCAGGAATACCGTGAGACCTTTGCCAATCCTTACAAAGCCGCCGAGCTTGGATTTATAGACGAAGTGATCGTCCCAGCTTATACCCGACAAAAGCTGGTTCGGGCCTTGTCTCTCCTCGAAAACAAACGAGATCAAAATCCCCCTCGGAAGCATGGCAACATCCCACTTTAATTTTGGGGACACACGACTGGACCCGAACAAAACTACTTCTAAAGATCGGGTCCAGTCGTGTGTCCCCAGAATCTTAGTTGCCAACCGTGGAGAAATTGCCCTGCGAATCATTCGATCTATACGAGAATGTGGGTTCTCGCCCGTAGCTGTGTTTTCAGAAGCTGACCGAGACTCACTTCATGTGCGATTCGCCGATGAGGCATACGAAATTGGTCCAGCTCCAGCCTCTGAAAGTTATCTCAATATTGAAAAATTGATCACCATAGCAAAGAATAGCAAAGCTTTCGCCATTCACCCTGGTTATGGCTTCTTGGCTGAAAATGCTCATTTTGCAAAAGCTTGCGAAGACGAAAAGATCAGGTTTATTGGACCCACCTCAAAAGTCATTGCAGCTAT
>Ga0247727_10006071_pt1 | contig 23966 bp, 22 predicted proteins | sample WisWelCaveWW1625_FD_202498 | JGI IMG/M metagenome (GOLD analysis project Ga0247727, IMG submission 202498) | Biofilm microbial communities from Wishing Well Cave, Virginia, United States - WW16-25 | ecosystem: Environmental > Aquatic > Deep subsurface > Groundwater > Cave microbial mat | place... | reverse complement strand
CTCCGCATCGACGCGAGCATCCGCGTCCCCGGGGGACGGTTCCTTTCGCCGCTCCGGGTCCAGGTGCGGAGCCCCCTCTCGCCGGGGGCCGAGACCAAGTGGTACGGCCAGGGCTCGGGAGAGATCCAGTCGCGCTCCAAGGGGGAGCAGCACCGCCTCCTCGCCAGCGGACTGGGGAACCACTGAGGCTCAGGCCAGGCTCCGCGCGCACCGGAACCCGATGATGGCGGCCCGCGCGTCGGGCGGGTTCCGGCGCCGGTTGGCGCAGCGGAGGTGCTCGAGCGGGTTGCCCCAGGAGCCCCCGCACAGAACGCGGAGGAGCCTCCGATCGTCCGTCCAGGATTGGGTCCAGTCCCAGGCGTTCCCGCAGGCGTCCTCCATCCCGTAAACGCTCGCCGCCGCGGGGAAGGAGCCCACGGGCTCGGGGTGGGGCCGGCCGTCCCGGGCGTCCTGGCAGCGGGCGAGGCTCGGGTCGTCGAGCGCCCCCCAGGGGAACCGCCGCCCGTCCACCCCGCGGGCCGCCTTCTCCCGCTCGTCCTCCGTGGGGAGCCGCCACTCCCGGCCCGCGGCGCGCGTCCTCCAGGCGCCGTAGGCCTCCGCGTCGTCGAAGGAGACCCCCACCACGGGGAGCCGCGCCTCGAACCCCTCCCCGTGCAGGCGCCGGCACCGCTCGCGGTCCGCTCCTTCCACGAGGAGCGGAAGCGGCCGGTAGGTACCGTCGGCCGCCCGCTCCATCATGGGGCCGTCGCCCGGGGTCCCCGGCAGCCGCCGCGCCGCCGCCGCCGGGCCCTCCTCCGCGTCCAGCGCCGCGAGGAACTCCGCGTACTCCCCCATAGTCACGGGGCGCCGCGCGATGGAGAAGTCGGGGAGGACGACCGTCCGCGTCTCGACTCCCTCGCCCCTCAGGAACGGGCCGGCCGGGACCAGCACGAATCCCTCGCCCACCTCCTCCGCGGTGCGCAGCCGCAGGAGCCCCTCCCACCGGAAGTTGCGCGTGAGGTGGACGGGGTAGCGGACCTCCGGGAACCCCTCGCGGCGGACCAGGCAGAGGTAGGAGCCCATGGGGAGGCTCACGGGGCCCACGGGGGTGCGCCCGAGCGCGACCTCCTCCCCGGGGACCGCCATCCTCCGGCGGTCCTCGAAGCAGCGGATGGACACCTCGGCGCCGGGCGGATCGGAGCGGAGGTCGAGGGTCCCGTGCCCCGCGAGGAGGGCCTCGAGCCGCCCGTCGTCGTGGCGGGCGACCTGGGAGCGGGCGAAGGCCGCCTCCTCGAGATCGCCGGTCCGCTCCGCGTCCTCCAGGCGCCCCTTCCAGAGGTCGCAGAGCGCCGCCCGCGCCCCGGGGTGCGACCCCTCCGCCTCGAGCGCCGCGTAGAGCAGCCGCGTGGCCTCGGCGAAGGCCTGGACCCCCTCGCCCCGCAGTCGCCGGACCCGCTCCGCGGCGTCCAGCGCCCCCGCCTTCTCCCCGACGGACTGCCAGGGCTTGAAGCGCGCGGCCTCGGCCTGGGCGGTCCTCTCCGCGGAGGCTATCTCCTCGCGGATGCCCTCGTAGCGGGCGGCCGCCTCCCGCCCCCGGGCGGCGAGGTCCTCCGCCTCCCTGTGCCGGCGCTCCGCCTCCGAGGAGCCGTCGAGCCAGGACCGCAGCCCCGCCGCGAACTCCCGGGCGGTGGCGGGGCGGGACTCCCGGTCCCGCGCCATGGCCCGCGCGCAGAGGCCGGCCAGCCCCTCCGGCACCGGGCGCCGCGGGTTGCGCGTCGCCACGGGCGGGAAGTCCCCCGCGTGGACCCGGGGGAGGACCTCCTGCATCGTCCCGGCGAAGGCCGGGGAGAGCGTCAGCACCTCGTAGAGGATGCACCCCAGCGCGTAGACGTCGGTGCGCCGGTCGATCTCGTCCGCGCGGCCCGAGGCCTGCTCGGGGCTCATGTAGGGGAGCGTGCCCTTGAGAGTGCCCATCCGCGTCCCGTCCGAGTCGCCGACCGTGGCCACGCGGCCGCCCGGCAGCGGGATCGGCTCCGCCGAGCCCGCCAGCTTCGCGATGCCCCAGTCCATCACGTGGACCTCGCCGAAGGAGCCGAGCATGACGTTCTCGGGCTTGAGGTCCCGGTGGATGACCCCCTTCTCGTGGGCGAAGTGGAGGGCCTCGCTGATCCGCTCCAGCACCGTCGCGAGCCGGTGGAGGGTGTACTCCCGCTCCACCCCGGGCCGCCCCGCCGCGAGCCCGTCCAGCACCTCGCGCAGCGTCCCGCCGCGGACGACCTTCATGGTGAAGTAGGGGGAGCCGCCCGGGGTGACCCCGATCTCGTGGACCGGGGGGATCCCGGGGTGCTCGAGCTGGCTCGTCGCCTGCGCCTCGGCGATGAACCGCTGGCGGTGCTCCGCGAGGTCCGCGATCCCCCCGCGCATGACCTTCATGGCGACCTCGCGGCCGAGGTCCCGGTCCCGGACCAGCAGCACCTCCCCCATCCCGCCCCGGCCGAGCGTCGCCTCGACCTCGTACTTCCCCCCCGCGGGAGGGGCCGCCGCGGGTCCCTCCGCCGCCGGCGCCTCCCCGGGGGTCGAGACGCGGGTCTCGGCCGTCGAGAGGGGGCGGCGGATCGGGATCAGGGTCTCGCCGGCCGACGAGTCCTCCGCGTCCTTCTTCCCGGCGTCGCCCGCGTCCGCCATGGACACTCCCCCGCTCCCGGGACAGGCGCCATGATAGTGCGGGGACGGCGGATCCGCGCGAGGCCCGCCGCGGCGGACCCTAGGGGTCCTCGCGGGCGTCGAGCCCGGTCCCGCGGAGGGCCTGCAGGACGGCGGGCCAGGAGACCGCGCCCTTCCGTCCGACGACCGTCACCGTCTGCGCCGCGAGGACCGGGCGGACGGCGAGTACTCCCGGCAGGTCCTGGACGGCGGTCGCGACCTTCATCCCGGTAGGCCCGGGGGAGACGCCGGGGATCGCGTACCGGCGCTCCTCGACGTCGGCCTCGAACACCGGGAGCGCCTTCGCCAGGGCGGCCGGATCGAGGAGGAGGCGGGTCACCCAGGCGCGGAGGCCCTTCTCCTCCTCGGCGACCGCCCAGACGCCCGGGACCTGCGCCAGCGACCTCGCGGCGGAGAGGAGATCGGCGTCTCCGACCATCAGCAGGGCCACGGGGGCGGGCTCGAGGACCTCGATCTCCACCTTCGCCTCCGCGGCGAACCGGGCGAGCGAGTCCGGCCTCAGCGCGCCGGCCTTGGCGAGGACGAGGACGCCATCCTCCTGGGCCTCGGCCTTCTTCACTCCCTCGACCTTCGACAGCGCCTCGACGAAGCCCGCGATCGTGCCGCCTTCAGCGAGCGGGGCCACGCGCAGGATGAACCTCTCCCGCGCCGGGGCCTCCTGCGCCTGCCGCAGCCACTTCGCGATCGCCGCCGGGTCGGAGTCCTCCGCGAGGGCGAGCGAGTCCACGCGCCGCCCGTCGGCGTCCAGCACGAGGAGCCCGGGCCGCGTGGCCTCGTAGGGCCCCAGCAGCGGGTAGGCCTCGGGGACCCGCACGAGCAGGCGCTCGAAGGGCGCGGCAGCCTCGCGGACGGCCTTCGCGTCGAGGACGGCGGAGAGCGGACCGCTCTCCAGGCGCATGGAGGGTCATCAGGTGGGGCTGCCGGAGAGACCCAGCAGCATCCGCTTCCCGGACGCCCGCGCCGCCGCCGCCGACTCCAGGACCGCGGCGAGCCCCTCGCGGTCCCAGCGGAGGCGCGCCGGCTCCTCGGCCCGCCCCGCCGAGGCGAGGAGCGCCAGCAGGACCGTCCCCGCCGTGAACCTATCCATCGCAGGACCCTCCCCGCCGCGGCCCGATCCTACACGCCGGGTCCGGGCGGCGGAGCGACCTTGACGGGCGTCAAGCCGCCGCCCTGATGCGCGTCAACGCGGCCGCTTCCATCCCCTATTCTGGCCTCCCGGCGAAACGACCGGAAGGAGGTGTCCGTGCCCGAGTCCCTTCCGGGGACCGGATCCTGTCCGGGCCCCGCGGTGCAGGAGCCGGAGGTCCCTGCCGCGCCGCTCCCCGCCGTCGAGCCCGGCCCTCCCCCTCCCGAGGCCCTCCGCTCCTTCCCCATGCTCCAGTCGCTCCCGCTGGAGGCCCTCTCCGGGCTCGCGCGGGCACTGCGGCCCATCCGGCACGCGGCCGGGGAGAGGATCCTCGTGCAGGGGGAGCGAGCCGAGAGGATGCACTTCCTGCGCTCGGGGCGCGTCCGGGTGGAGGTCCTCACCGCCGGGGAGGTCCGGGTCGCCGTGGCCGCGCTGGGCCCGGGCGACTGCTTCGGCGAGATGTCGCTGCTCACGGGCGAGCAGGCCTCGGCGGACGTCCTGGCCGAGGAGGACTCCGAGTCCCTCGGGCTCGACCGCTCCGCCTTCAACGCGCTCGCCGCGGAGAACCCCGGCCTCCTCCGGGACTTCACGACCCTCGTCTCCCGGCGCCTGCGGTCGGCGGACGAGGCCTTCGCCACCTCCCGCATCAAGGAGCGCGGGGTCACCCAGTTCCTGCGGGAGGACGCCGGGGGAGCCCTCGCGGCCTTCGTCGGGAAGGACAGGGCCACGCGGGACCTCGAGAAGCGCATCGGGGCCCTGGCCGCCACGGACGCCCCCATTCTCATCCTCGGGGAGCGCGGCACGGGCAAGGAGCACGTCGCCCGGAGGATCCACTACGGGGGGCCCCGCCGCGACCTCCCGATCCTCGCCGTGGAGTGCGACCGCGTGACCGCGACGCAGTGGGGGGACTCGCTCTTCGGGGACTACCACCGCAAGGACGGCCGCCCCCACCCGCGGGGGGTCTGCTACATGGACCTCGTCGAGGGAGGCACGCTGCTGCTCAAGAACGTCGAGATGCTCCCCCCGGCGGTCCTCGAGCGCCTCTCCCGCTACCTCCAGAAGGAGGGGATCGGCGGGCGCCGCCGCGACGTGCGCATCCTGGCCACCCACCGCGGGACCCCCGGGGGGAACGGCGGCCCCGGGGGGATCCTCAAGGGCCTGCCCCCGGAGCTCGCCCGCGAGATCGTCACGATCCCCCCGCTCCGGGAGCGGAAGCGGGACATCCCCGACCTCGCCCGCCACTTCCTCGAGAAGCACGCCGAGCGGCTCGGCCTGGGGCCCCGGCGGATCGACGACCAGGCGATGGTGAAGCTCGTCACCCACGACTACGAGCAGGGCAACGTGGCGGAGCTGGAGGAGGCGCTGCGCAGGGCTCTCCTCCTCTCCGGGGACGACGTCATCGACGCCGAGGAGATCTTCCTCCACCGGCCGGGGGAGTCCCGGGAGCGCCCCGGGATCCTCCGCGTCCCCCGCCCGCTCGTCCGCCTCGCGCTCCGGGCCTGGCCCGGGGTCCTCCGGGGTGCGGTCGCCTTCGTCTTCGCGGCCCTCGTCCTGCTGTGCTTCGTCACCCCCGCCACGGCCGCCGGGCAGGCGGCCCTGCTGCTGGTCTGGTCGGCGTGGTGGCCCGCGCTCGCGCTGTCCTTCCTCTTCCTCGGCCGCGCCTGGTGCAGCCTCTGCCCCATGGCCTTCGCGGGGTCCTTCGCCCAGCGGTACGCCGAGGGGCGGCGCCAGGTCCCGGCCTGGCTCCGCGATCGCGAGCCCCTGCTCCTGGCGGCCGGGTTCTTCCTCATCCTCTGGGCAGAGGAGGTCGCGGACATGCGGCACTCCCCGATCGCCACGGGGATCCTCCTGCTCGCCATCCTCGCAGGGGCCGTGATCACCTCGCTGCGCTACCCGCGCCGCACCTGGTGCCGCCACCTCTGCCCGCTGGGAGGGCTGGCGGGCGCCTGCGCGACGACCTCGATGGTGCAGGTCCGTTCCACCCCGGACATCTGCGAGGCGAAGTGCACAGGGCACTCCTGCTACAGGGGCGACGAGAAGGTCCCGGGCTGCCCCATGTTCCACCACGTCATGTTCCTCGACACCAACCGCGACTGCGTCCTCTGCCTGGACTGCGTGCGGGCCTGCCCCAACGGGTCCCCCCGCGTCATCGTGACCCTCCCCGCTCAGGAGCTCTGGCATGACCTGCGATCCCGCCCCGAGGTGGGGTGGTTCGCCACGCTCCTCCAGGGGCTCCTCGTGGCGCTCGCGCTCGCCGCCTACGGGGAACGGGTCCACGCCGAGCCCTTCGCGGCCTGGATCCAGGACCACCGCCTCCTCACGCTCACCGCCCTCTTCGCGGCGTTCTCGGTCCTGCCGCCGGCCCTGCTCCGCCTGCACCTCCCCCGGGGGGCGGGGTCCGACGGCCTCGTGGAGAAGGCCCGCGCCTGGACGAGGCTCACGGCCTGGCTGCCGCTCCTGGCGACGGGCTTCGCGGCCTACCAGGCGGCCTTCCTCCCCGGCATGTCCGGCCTCGAGACCCGGGTCGGGTTCTCCCCCGACACGGGGGATGCCCGGACCGTCCTCTCCTCCCCCGTCCTGCCGCTCTTCCAAGTCGTCCTCCTCGCTGCGGGGCTCGTCCTGTCGCTCGTCGTCCTCCAGCGGCAGCACCCCTCCGGGGAGCCCGGCCGGCAGGTGCGGGCCGTCCTGGACACGGCCATGGGGATGGCGGGGGTGGCCCTCTGGTTCGTCCTCCTGACGGGGCTGCTCGTGGGAGCCACGACGGCGGCGGCCTTCGGACCCTGGGCCGTGGCGCTCGTCTTCGTCCTCGTCGGGGTCTCCTACCGGCTGACGCTCGGCCTCCGGCCGCGGTGAGCGCCCCTCCCACCCGGGCCCGAGGCGAGGGCCTCCTGCGCCTCGTCGTGCTCCTGGTGGGGCTCCACTCCTGCGCGCTCGGCCTCCTGATGCTGCTCCGGCCCCGGTGGACCCTGGGGCTCATGGGCTACGGGAGCCCGGGCGACCTCTTCTTCCCGAGCCAGAGCGGGGTCTTCCTGCTGATCCTCGGCGTCTGCTACCTGGGCGCGCTGCGCGTGCCGTCCCTGGTCGCCGTGATCGTGGTCTCCAAGGCCTTCGCCGTGGCCTTCCTCGCGGTCCACGCCCTCTTCCTCGGGGCCCCGCCCGTCATCGGGGCCGCCGCCGGCGGCGACGCGGCCATGCTGGCCGCCGTGCTGTGGGCCCGGCGGCGGGCCGCCCCGGGGTAGCCGCCCGGGGGCAGCAGGCAGCCCCTCTACCTCTTCGTTCGGGCCCGCATCCCCGCCGCCCTCTCGCGGATCTCCGCGAGTTCGCGCTGAATCTCGCTCCAGCCGAACCAGGGCGCGCAGTCGGGGCCCGCCTGGAAGGCCGGTCGAACGGGTTGCTCCGCACACAACCGGATCTCCGAGGAACGTCCCGCCCCCGTTCACGATGGGTTCACCGTCGATCCGGAGGATGGGCCCCGATGGCCGAGAACGCCATCGGAAAGGAGTCGCCCATGTCCGGCGCCCGGAAGTGGATCGCCGCCGCACTGCTCGCCGCCGCAGCGGGGGGACCCCCCGCCGCCCTCGTCGCCGACCTCGCCCCCGAGGCCCGAGCCTCGGTCCCGGCGGGCCCGCCTGTCTTCTCGGACCCGAGGGACTTCGACAACCCCTTCTTCCCCTTCGAGGAGGGGGGCGCCCGGGTGTTCGCGGGCAGGAGCGAGGGGGCCCGCGTCCTCACCATCGATTCCTTCCTCGAGGACACCCGCGACTTCGACTGGGGCGGGGGGACGGTGGCCTGCGCCGTGCTCCGGGAGATGGAGTTCGAGGACGGGGAGCTCGTCGAGATCTCCTGGAACTACTTCGCCGAGGCCGACGACGGCTCCGTGTACTACTTCGGCGAGGTCGTGGACAACTACGAGGACGGGGCGGTCGTGGACAACGACGGCTCCTGGCTCGTGGGCAGCCCCTCGGGCAGCGACCCGGAGGGGACGGACGCCGTGACCGACCCGGCGCTCTTCATGCCGGGGAACCCCGAGGTGGGCGACGTCTTCAAGCCCGAGGACGTCCCCGACGGGCCCGAGGAGGAGGACACCGTCGCCCGGACGGGGGTGAAGGTGAAGACCGCCGTGGGGACCCTCGAGGGCTGCATCGAGGTGCACGAGCACGACATCCCCGACGACGACTACGAGACGAAGTGGTACGCCCCCGGCATCGGCGTGGTGAAGGGGAAGGCGAAGGGCGAGGCCTTCGCGCTCATCGCGACCACCCTGTCCCCCGCCGAAGCCGAGTGAGGGCGCTGCCGCAACCCGGCCGCCGGCGCCCTGCCGGCGGCCGGGACAGGGGGAGGCGGGGAGCGCATTCAGGTTCCGTTCATCCCGGGGGCCATAATGGAGGTTCGCGAAAGGAGGCCGGCATGACCCTCTCCCGACTCGCCCTTCCCGCGGCGCTGGCCGCCGCCCTGACGCTCCCCCCGACGCTCCCGGGCGCCGCGCCGGGGCCCCTCGCCCTCCCCGTCGCCGCGGCGTCGGTCCCCACGGGGACGCCCGTCTTCTCGAACCCCCTCGACGTCGACAACGCCTGGTTCCCCATCGAGCCCGGGGGGTTCAAGGTCTACGTCGGCCGCGACGGGTCCGACAGGGTCACGATCGTGGAGCACCACCTCCTCGCGACGCGCGACTTCGAGTGGAACTCCCTCACGATCCCCTGCCGCATCGTCGAGGAGACGAAGTTCACGGGCGGGCGGCCCGTGGAGAGATCCCGGGCCCACTTCGCGCAGGCGGACGACGGGAGCATCTATTACTTCGGGGACATCTCCGCGGACTTCCCCCCGCCGGAGGGGGACGACCCCGAGGACGACCCGAACGACACCGAATCCAGCGGCTGGGTCGTGGGCGCGCTCGGCCCGGAGGACCCGCCCGACACCGTGCCCGGGGTCGGGCCCTTCCTCTTCATGCCGGCGGACCCCGAGCCGGGCGACACCTGGAAGCCCGAGGACGCCCTCCCGGTCGTGGACGAGACGGACGAGGTCCGGCGGACCGGCGTGCGCCTCCGGGTCCCTGCCGGCCGCTTCCAGGGGTGCCTCGAGGTCCTGGAGCGGAGCGGCATCGACCCGGGGCACGAGACCAAGTGGTACGCCCCGGGCGTGGGGCTCGTCCTCGGGATCTCCCGGGGGGAGCGGCTCGCCCTGCAGGCCGGGACGCTCGTGCGGCGCTAGGGAGCCCCGGGGGCCCATGCGGATCCTCGTCGTCGAGGACCAGCGCGACCTGGCGGAGGTGCTCCGCCTGGCCCTCGTGGAGGAGGGCTACGCGGTCGATTCCTCCCTCGACGGCGAGGACGGCCTCTGGCGCGCGACGACCGTGGACTACGACGCCGTCGTCCTCGACCTCACGCTCCCCGCCGTGGACGGGCTCGAGATCCTCGCCCGGATGCGGGCCGGGGGCCGCCGGGCGCCGGTCCTCATCCTCACGGCGCGGGACGGCACCGGGGACCGCGTGCGGGGGCTCGACGCCGGGGCCGACGACTACCTCGTGAAGCCCTTCGCGCTGGAGGAGCTGCTGGCCCGGGTCCGCGCCCTCCTGCGGCGGGAGGCCGCCGGCACCGACGGGGTCCTGCGCTTCCAGGGGCTCGAGCTCGACCCCGCGCGGAAGACCGCGCGCCTCGACGGGAAGGCGCTCGACCTCACCGCCAAGGAGTTCCAGTACCTCGAGCTGTTCCTCCGGGAGCCGGAGAAGGTCTTCAGCCGCACCGAGATCCTGGACCGGCTCTACGACGACGAGTTCGAGGGCATGAGCAACCTCGTGGAGGTGTTCGTCGGGCGCCTGCGGCGCAAGCTCGCCCGGAGGTCGGGCGCGCCGCTCCTGCGGACCGTGCGCGGCGCGGGCTACTCGCTCGGAGGGGGGGGCGCTTGACGAGCCTCCGCACCACGCTCCTCGCCGGCCTCGCGGCCATCGCGGTCGCCGTCGTGGGCGGTTTCGCCGGAGTGGTCTACGCCCGCTCCCACCGCGTCGTCCGGGACGCGATGAACGACCACCTCCGGGCCCGCGCCGAGACCCTGTCGGGCCTCATGGAGTTCGGGCCCGGCGGGACCGAGTTCGAGGCCGGGGAGGGGACGCTCCCGGGGTTCGAGCGGAAGGGCTCCGGGGCCTACGCCATGATCACAGGCCACGACGGGCGCGTCGTCGTGCGCTCCCCCTCCCTCGGCGACCAGCGCCTCCCCCCGCCCCCTCCCTGGGAGCCGGGGCTCGTCCGTTTCGAGGAGCTGGAATCCGGGCCCGACGGGATCCCCTGCTCCACGGTCACCCTCGCCTTCCTCGCGAAGGCCGAGGCGGCGGACCCGGAGGAGGGGGGCTGGACCCCGCCCGACGAGGAGCGCCGACGCTGCCGCATCCAGGTGGCGCTCGACTCCCGGGAGAGGGACCGCGGGCTCGCCGGGCTCGCGGTCTTCCTCGCCGCGGCGGGCGCGGCGGCGATCCTGGCGACGCTCGGAGCGGGGCTGCTGCTCGCGCGCCTCGTGCTCCGCCCCGTTCGGAGGATGACTGAGGAGGCGGCCGCGATCTCCCCCGGAGAGCCCGGGCGGCGGCTCTCCCCGGAGACCGTCGTCGCGGAGCTCGACAGCCTCGCCGCGACGCTCAACGCCTCGCTCGGCCGCCTCGACGAGGCGCTCGAGCGCCAGCGCCGGTTCACCTCGGACGCGAGCCACGAACTCAGGACCCCGGTCTCGGCGCTGCTCGCGAACACAGAGCTCCTGCTCCGGCGGCCTCGGACCGAGGCCGAGTACCGCGAGGGGCTCGAGCGGTCCCTGCGGATGGTCCGCCGCATGAAGGAGATCACCGAGAACCTGCTGGCGCTCGCGCGCGCGGACGCCGCCGCGGAGGGGATGGAGCGCGGCCCGGTCCCGCTGGACGAGGTCCTCTCCGGCGTGTGCGACGAGTTCCAGGGCCTCGCCCGCGAGAAGGGGGTCCGCGTGGAGCGCGAGGTGGCCCCCGGGGTCCGCGTGCTGGGGGACCGCCGCCACCTCGCCCAGATGAGCGGCAACCTGCTGTCGAACGCGGTGAAGTTCACCCCGTCGGGGGGCTCGGTCTCCGTCCGCCTCGCCGCCCGCGGGGAGGAGGCCGAGGTCCTGGTCGCGGACACCGGCCCCGGCGTCCCCGAGGAGCACCGGACCCGGGTCTTCGACCGCTTCTACCGCGTCCACGGGGGCCGGGACCGGGAGGAGGGCGCGGGGCTGGGGCTCGCCATCGTGGACCGCATCGTCCGGGCCCACGGCGGGAGCGTCGCGGTCGCCGGGCGCGAGGGCGGCGGGGCCGAGTTCCGCGTCCGCCTGCCGCTGGACCGGAACGGCGCGCCGGGGGCTACTTCGCCCGCCGGAACGTGAACTGCTTCCGCGACGGGTGGCCGTCCCGCTCCCCCTCGAGCGTCACCTCCAGCGTGTCCCCCTTCCCCGCGGCGTAGGCGATCCTCCGGGGGAAGTCGTGCACCGGATCCTCGAAGGCGGCCGACCTCTTCCCCGCCTCGACGAGCCGCCACCGCCCCGCGCCCGCCGCCTCGGACTTCCAGGGGGCGAGCCCGGCCCCGAAGTGGCGGATGACCAGGACGAGCGACTCCCCGTCCGCCTCGATGGCCGAGAGCTCGTACATCTTCGTGGCCCCGCCCTCCACCTGGCGGCTCACCGCGGCCATGGTCTTCCCCGCGGGCGGGAGCCACCACTCCTCGAAGGCCGAACCCGCTCCCTCCCTCTCCTCCCATCGCCCGGCGAGCCAGGCCAGGTCGTCGACGGAGGCCTTCGGGGCGTCCTCCTCCCGGGACACCGCGGCGGCGGCGAGGGAGAGGGCGACGGCCAGGGCGGCGGCGCAGACGGCGGGGATCCGGCGCACGGGGCACCTCCGGTTCGGGGGACGGGGACGCCGACGGGTCCAGTGTGCGGCGGCGGCCGGGCGCCGTCTTGGAAGAAGGCGACGGCCTCCGGTCGCTGGGCGAGGGTCCGTTAGATCACGCGCCGCGTCCCGTGAAGGGGAGCCCGGTGGCCCGGCAGAGGAACCCCATCAGCGGTCCCGAGGCCCTCCACGCCTCCACGGCCTTCGCGGCGAACCCCGGCCGCGCCGCTTCGGCGCCCTTCCACCGGGCGAAGGCGGTGAAGTCCTTCCTCCGAAGGTCGTCGGCGAAGGGGTGGTTGGGGGGCCAGGGGGCGGGGACGCGCTTGAGGCTCTCGCCCTCGAGGCCGCCGAAGTGGCGGAGGAACGACGGGTCCCGCGAGGCCCGCTCCCACCCCTTGCGGTCCTTGTCGATCACCTTCCGGACCTTCTCCAGCGGCCCAGGCTCGGGTCCGTGGAGTCCCGTGGCGAGGAGGACCTCCTCGGGGGAGACGCGGAGGAAGAAGCCCGGGACCTCCATCTTCTTCCCGGCCCGGTGCCAGAAGTGCATGCCGATGTGGGTGTTGAAGGGGCGTTTGTCCTTGGAGAACCGGGTGTCGCGGTGGAGGCGGGTGAGGGAGCCCCCCACCTTGGCGTCGCTGCCCGTGATGTCGGGAAAGGCGGCAGAGAGTTCGGCCGTCAGGGTCCGGACGAGGGCCCGGGCGGGTTCGTAGAGGTCCTCCTGGCAGCGCTCCTTCTGCCCCTCGTACCAGCGCTTGTCGTTGTGCTCCGCGAGGTCCGCGAGGAAGGCCAGGGCCTCCTTCGGGAGTCGGTCGGCGTCGGGCATGGCTCCTCCTCGGGACCCCCGGCCGGACCGGGACCGGGAAATGTACCCTCCCCCCTATGGGGCCGCTACTATGCCTCCCTTCCCCGCGAACCGCGGGGACGCGCCGGACCAGGGGCTCGACAGCGAAGCGACCCTCCCGGCACGCCGCCATCGGCGGGGCGGTAGCTCAATTGGTTAGAGTACCGGACTGTCGATCCGGATGTTGGGGGTTCGAATCCCCTCGGCCTCGCCACTCCGAAACCTCCTGCGCCGCAGGGGGTTGAACCAGAAGCAGCGCGAGTTCCGGATCAGCGCGCGATGCACCCGTGTGCCAGATTTGTGCCACGAGCGTGCCGCACCCTTGCGCGTCCTTCCCTCCCGGCCCCTGCCTCGGCCGGCGCAAGGAGGTTCCGATGTCCGGGCTCTGGTGCCGCAACGGCCGCTACTACGCAGACTTCGTCCAGAACGGTCTTCGCCGCCGCGTCTCCCTCGACACGACCGACAGGAAGCTCGCGCAGCGCAAGCTCACGAAGGTCCTCTATCTCGTCGGCCAGGACGAGGACCCGTTCCGCAAGGCCGACGCTCCCATCGAGACGTTCCTCTCGCTCTACGCGGAGGACATGGCCACGCGGAAGTCGCCGCGGACCGTCCTCGGCGAGGCTCCGAGGCTCGATGCGTTCTTCCGAGGCTACCTCCACGGGCGCTCGAAGCTGAGCCAGATCGCGCGCTCGGACATTGAGCGGTTCGTCGAGCTCCGTCTCGCGGGCCACCGCACGGACTTCCGTCCTCCCGAGGAGACGGAGCCGAAGAAGCACGGCCGACGGCGTGCGCCTGCTCCAGCCAAGCACCTCACCGTCAACAACGACCTCCGCGTCATCCGCCACGCCCTGAACTGGGCCGTGGAGCGCGGTCTCCTCGCGAAGAGCCCGTTCGTCGGCATCAAGCTCTTTCGGACGCCCAAGGGCCAGCCCCGCTTCATCCCCGCGGAGGACATCCCGAAGCTCACCGACGCGGCCGAGCGGCTCGGCCTGAGGGAGTACGTAGCGCTCGGCCTGTGGGCCGGCCTCCGCAAGGGGGAGATCGCCTGGCTGGAATGGGAGGACATCGACTTCCAGCGCCGCACCCTCTCGGTGCGGAACAAGGTGGACCGGTTCGGCCCCTCCGCCCGCGTGAAGAGCTTCGAGTCGCGGACCATCCCGCTCCACTCGAAGCTCGCCTCCATCCTCGAGCCACTGCGCCAGCCCTCGGGATTCGTGGTCGCGCCGTCGGTGAAGCCGGCGGAGGGGAAGCGGTACCGCTACTTCCCCTCCACCCTCTGGCGGCGACTCGCTGTTGACTCGGGCCTCGGCAAGGCCCTCACGGTCCACGCGCTCCGCCACACCTTCGCGTCCCACATCGCGATGGCGGGCGTCAGCCTGTACAAGCTCAGCCGCTGGATGGGCCATGCCGACCCGCGCATCACCTCCCAGTACGCGCACCTGGCCCCGACGGACACGGAGATCGACCGGCTTGCAATCTGACTGACTCCTGAAGCCACCGCCCCCCTCCATCCTCCCCTCCGGGGAAGCGACGACCCGATGTTCACGGACCTCCTCGAGCGCAAGCGCCGCCCCCACACGCGCAAGGGCCACACCCTGGGGACCGAGCGCGACCGGCGCGAGGTCCATTTCTCGACGAGGTTCGGGCGCCTCGCGAAGTCCCTCGGGATGACGGGGGTCTCCGTCCACACCCTTCGGCACTCGTGTGCGTCGCGGATGGTCGCGACCGGGGTCCCGCTCTCCTTCGTCGCCCGCGTCACCGGCCACTCGACCCTCTCCTGCGCCGCCCGCTACGGGAAGCACGCCCCCACGGACGCCAGGCGGATCGCGATCCGGGCGCTGGAGGCCGCCACGGCGGGGCAGGGAGGCGAGGTGGGTTCGCAGAGCCCCGCAACAACGGGGCCAAGGGCGCCCCGGCCACGACGACCGTCGCGTAGACGCCGCCGACTGCACCACGCGCGCCTGGGCCGCCAGCCGGCCCTGCTGACCCAGTCCGGTCGACCGGAGCCCCTCCCAAGCCGTCCCACGACACCGTCACCAGGGGGGGATGGGGATCCGTCGACCGGTTACGATCCGGGCGCTAGAGGCGGCGGGGGAGCGTGGGCGTCCCCGCGATCCAGCGGGCCGCCCCCGACGGGCTGGCCGCGGCCCCGACGGCGTAGCCGAGTTCACCCCCCGCGCCTGGGCCGCTGCTCGGCCCCGCTGAGATGCCGGTCCGGTCGACCAGAACCTCTCCCGGGATGTCCCCCGGCTGTTTCTAGCCTGCTTGTCTCACAGCGGATCCCGAAGTAGCCGAGGATCGGCGTTTCCGGAGGTGGGGGGGGGTCCCTTTTCGCGATTCCGATGCGCGCCCTTGTCAAGGCGGGCATCAGGAGGGACCGAGTCGGCCCGTTTTCCCCGGCGGAGACGGACCTCGAGCGCGGAAGCGTCTGATTCCGGTCGGTGGAGGGTCGTCAGCCGGTGAGGTGGGCAGCCTTCTCGATGTTGGCGTACACCGCGGCGAAGAGCGCGGCGTAAGGCCAGGAGCTCGAGAGGGAGATCCAGACGCGCCGGACGGTGACGCGGACCTGGGCGCCGACCTTGAGCAGCTTCAGCCGCAGGGTCCAGCTCTGGGCCCGGGCGATCTCTTCGATGCCGCCGGCGCCGAGGCGGCGCAGCGCGTGGAGGAGGACGTAGGCGATCGAGGAGCAGTAGAGCCGCGCCTGGTTGGCCCGCATGGTGGCGGCGCTGGAGCGGTCGGCGAAGAGACCCAGCTGCTGCTCCTTGATCCGATTCTCCATGTCGCCGCGGGCGCAGCAGAGGTCCTCGTAGAGGGCGCGGGCTTCCCGGTCCACCGGCAGGAAGTTGGTGACGATGTCCTCACAGGGCTGTCGCGCTCCTTTGGTGGAAGACCTTGGCGGGTCACCACCTATGGAACACGCGCCAGCCCTGCTTGATCCTGTCTGTGAGATTTTCAGGCTAGTCGCCTCACTCTCGGAACAGCTTGACCGAGATCTGGCCCTCCCGAACCTGGCGAAGGTCGAGGACTCCCTGGGCGGGGCGGAATCCAGCAGCGTCCACGGAGTAGTCGTAGAGCCCGCCCGGCACCGTGAAAGACCCGTGTAGTTGCCCCTCGATCGAGAGCCGCTGCTCGATGCCCTGGGAAGTGTCTGTTAGTGTGAGCCGAAGTTCCTGTGGCACCGGCACCCCGGACTCGAGCTTGGCCTGCAACGACACGCTGCACTGGCGGTCGAGGCGCAATGTCACAGGGTCGTCCATCGGGGGGGGCAGATCGTGCCAGATCCCCCTCACTCCCGGCATCCGGACGAGCACCGCATACTCGAAGGCAGACGGCACAACGGACACCGTGAAACCGCCAGCGGCAGATACCGAGATCGGCCACTCCCATGCGGGCATCGTCGGGGTGTTCCGCGACTGCGCGCGCACCGTCACGACGCCTGGCCCGGCGCCTTCGCCGGTTGCTTCGTCAAGGAGGAACACCCGTATCGCACGCCGAGGCGCTAGGGATACAGTCGTCTCGCTGCGAGCCGAAAGCCGGTCACACGGAATGAGACCGGCGGGGGCCAGGTCAGTCAGGACGAGGAGGGCCTTGTCATCTGCGGCTATTCGAACCTGCGCGCGCCCGGCGGCATTGGTGAACTGTGCCCGCTCTGGTTGTCCGTCGACCAGCAGTCGTGCCCCGATCACCGGTTCGCCATTCGCCTCCTGCGCGACCATCTCGCACACCTCTCCGGTTGAAGCGGTTAGCACCAACTCGCGGGAAGTCTCGCGGGGGCGAACCCGATACTTCCTGCGGACGAAGCGCTCGTCCGCGATGCGAATGGTGAGCAGTTCATCCTCCGAAATGTGGCCCAGCTCAAAGCAACCGCTAGCATCACTGGCCACGCGGACGGTCTCGCCCAATTGCTCCGCGTCAAGGTCTACTCCCGCGAGTGGCCTCCCGTCGTCGTCCTGAACTCTCCCTTGGAGTGTCAGACCTGGCGACACGAATACCTCCACCGCGACGCGGGGATCAAGCCTCCGGAGGTCAATCACCTCGGATCGCGGTGCGTGGTCGACGCTTCGGACCATTAGGAGGGCGTACCCGTCCGTCTGGACGATGTCGCGCAGCGTGGCCATCCCGGCGGTGTCGGTGCGAACCGATCTCCCGCCGCTCGCAATGACCTCGGCTCCTATCACCGCAGCCTGGCTCTGCGCGTCCCGGACCGCCACCACGATCTCGGCGGCAGGGTAGAGCACGAGCACCGGCCGTGCACCGGGCCAGACGCCTTGGACCTCGCAGGATACGAAACCGGTCGCCGTGCAGGTGAGGGTGAACGGGCCAGCCCCTTCCAGACCGATCAGAAACGCGCCGGCCGCGTCGGTGACGGCGCTCAGGCTTGGTCGTGCAGGGCCAGTCGCTACCGTCGCGCCGGCCACGGGACCGCCGGCGGGATCGCAAACGAATCCGCGGAGCGAGAGTCTCGACGCTGGTGCAGGATCGGTGGCGCGCCCATCCCTTGCGTGAGGGCCCGTTGGAGCTGCCGGTGGTGGTGGAGCCACCGCTGGGGATGGCGACGGCTCACCGCGATCGGGGGTGGAACCGTGCAGGAGCCCGCGGGTCGATGGCGTGTCGTCGGTCTCGCGCCCGCGGAGCCAGAGAATCCAAATCGCGGCCAAGACGGCCGCGACGACGGCGCCTAGCACGGCATGGCGCGTGTGCCGAGTCATGGAGGACTGTGCGGGGGTGGGGGTGCTCCCCACCCCCGCGAATGCCCGATCCTACTTCGCCGTGGTTGTCACCGACTCGCACTTCGTCTGGACGCTGTCCACATCGACGATCACTGTGCGCGTGGACCCTGAGGGGAGCTTGCCCGACTCGTGCTTTGTCGACTGGCCCTTCGGAACAGACTTGCACTTGATGTCGTCGCTGGTATTCGGCGGGGTACCGGTGCGGATGGTGATACAGATCCACTTCGTGAGCGGCGTCGATGCCGACTGGCAGTTCGTCACGCAGACCGAGACACCGCCCTTCTTGTCGATCGTGGTCTTCGTCTCCTTCTGATCCTTCTCCGTCGGTGCAGTCGAGGCGCTGCCGGACATCAATGTCGTCTGCGTGTCGATCAGCCCACCCGACACGTTGAAGGACTTGAGTGTGAACGTGTTCGAGCCGATGAGGAACGGCACTCCTTCAAACCAGACGTTTCCCGGAGCAGCGACGCTCGCGGTCCGCGGCGTACCGAGGCCGCCCCCACTCAGCTCAAGGCTGGCGACGCTCGAACTCACCACCCGGACACCGACATGCCCACTGAGGCTGCCTGGCTCGTTCTCGAAGAACACGAGATCCGTCTCCGTCTGGAGCTCGAGGAAGCACGAAACCGTGCGGGAAGTGACGGAGAGAGACGCGGAGTCCCCCGTCCCGACTTCCTGCTGGCCGCCGTTCAGGCCGATAACGCTGAGGGTGTTGGACCCCGCCGTCAGGCGCACGTCCTCGAAGACGGCGTCGCTGTTCTCCGCGTTCACGGCCACGGTCAGCGGCGAGTTCACCGCTCCCGAGAGACGCACTGAATGGACCTGCGGGCAATCCACGACCTTGACCGCTACCCGCGTGGAGATGACGCCGTCATCGGGCAGGGACAGCTCCGTGGAACCGCTCGACTTCAGGAAATGGCCGGCGACTGTAGCGAAGAACACGCCGCCACCGTTCGACGCGCTCACCTGTGCGGCCGGAACCGAGAATATCGAAGCGACACAGCAAAGCGCTAACCAGGACGCTCTGCGCATGGGACTCCTCCTTCCATCCAACGGCACCTGTTGGCCGCCCCCAACCCCACTCGGGCCTTGATGAAGGCGGCTCCCAATTACCCCCCCCCCAGGGGCCACGCGGCCCCTGACGGGCACGGCCTTGCGCCCTCCGGCCGATTGAGGCCCTCGATCAGGCCCCTATAGGATCTAGCGCCCGGCGGGGCGTGAATCGGCCACGGATTCTCGGATTCTTCCTACCGCCCCCCCCCCCTGCCAACTTGGCAGCCAGAGCGAGCAGAAGGTCCAGCGCCTCCTCTCGATTCAGTCCGGCTGCCTTGACCACCTTCCGGAGGATCTCCCTCAGGCGGGCCCTCTCTCTTCCCCGGGTTCTAGTAGCCAGCTGCACGGGTGTCCCGCCCCGCCCCCGCCGCCTCATGGACTCGCCGCCCGCCAGGAAGTAGTCCGCCGCTACCGAGCGCCCCAATTCGGAGAGCCCCGCCAATACCCTCCCTGCGAGGATCTCCGTGTCCTGGAGGGCGAGGCGAGTTCGGCCGTCTCCATCTGAAGGGCGGGCGTCGAGTTCGAGGTCGTCGAGCAACTTCATCCTGCGGATGCACTCCGCGTGATCGAGAACCCGGTTGTGAAGTGCCATTGAAAGCCAGCGGCGGGCCTGGCCCTTCGTCATCCCGTCGTCGCACGCCCTGTGGAACGCCCGGCCGCGCATCTCCACGGCCAAGATGGAAGTCGCGAAGTCGATGTCCTCGCGCGTCCACCAACGCCCGCCGTTTGGTGCGAGCCCTGGCGACCTCCTGGCCTCCTCCCGCGCGACGGCCTTCAGCTCCTTCAGATCGAACTCCGGTCCGCGCGGACTCTCCTTGGGCACCTTCCACCTCCTCACCGTGCACCGGGGCATCTCGGCCCCGATTCCCTGCGGCCGTGTGGCGTCCTCCACAAACGAAACGGGCCGCGGTGGCATGGTCCCCCCACGTCGGGGGGACCACAGTGTCCTGCCACCACGGCCCTTCAACTTGGATCGTATCCCACGGTGCGTCGCTGTAAACGTCGAAGTTGGGACGGGACCGAAGCCCGAGAGGGACCCGGGGTGCAGCCTCCCCTAACTCTCTGGAGCCCGAGGACACAACCTCGCGCGCTGTCCGCCACGCAGGGGTTGGTGCCCAATTTGGAGCCCTACGATCCGGCCGCAAACGACTGTCTGTGCCGCAAACGACCCTACCTGCCGCGCGGGAGGGGCGGTCGCGGGACGCCCGAAGTCGCGCCGTGCCGCGGGGATCGGGCGCAAGTCGTTGCCCGTTCGCGGGAAGCGCGGGTGGTACCCCTAACCGGATTTGAACCGGTGTCGCAGCCTTGAGAGGGATGTGTCCTAGCCATAAGTGTCGCGTGGGCACAATGTTACGGAGGCGATTGTAGCATTGGTGCCGCCCTTGTAGCCCATCGATTCCGAGTCGGCTGAACCCGTTGGAGGGCAGGGAGATGCGTCCCCTCGACGCGCGCGCACCGGTCCCTTCTGTACCCCTGCCGCCCAAGGCGCACCCTGCGCACGGAACCCACATGGTATCTTTGGTGCGTCCGCCGGAGCCCGACCATGAGCACAACCGACCGCATCGTCGTCGACCCCGAGGTCATGCTCGGCAAGCCCGTGATCCGCGGCACGCGCATCCCCGTCGAGCAGATCCTCCGCAAGCTCGGCGAGGGGGCCACCGAGGCGGACCTCCTCGACGGCTACCCTGGCCTGAGCCGTGAGGACATCCGCGCGGCCCTGGGCTACGCGGCGGACGCGCTCGCGCACGAGGAGACCATCCTGCTGCCGAAGTAGGCGCACCGCCGCGGGCCGGGCGACCCGGCCGGAGGCATCGTGCGGTTCCTCGCCGACGCGAGTTGCGACTTCGCCGTCGTGCGCGCCCTCCGCGGCGCCGGCCACGACACCCGCTCCGTCCAGGAGGAGAGGCCCACGGCGACGGACCGCGAGGTCGCCGCGTGGGCCACGGCCGACGATCGCATCCTGGTCGCCGAGGACCGGGACTTCGGCCACCTCGTGCACGTCTCGGCGGAGCCCTCAGTCGGCGTCCTGTACCTGCGCTTCCCCGCCTCGGCACGGTCGGCCATGCCGGGGCAGGTGTGCAAGGCGGTCGCACGGCTCGGCGACAGGTTGCGCGGAGCGTTCGTCGTGGTCCAGCCGGGCAGGGTGCGCGTGACGCGCGGCTCGCGCGCCCCGTAGCCGGAGGCCGTCGTCGCGGCGGCCGCGGCCTCCGGTTGCCGTAGGATGGGAAGCCCCATGGCAACCGAGATCGTGTTCGTCGTCGAGGAGGATGCGGACGGGGGGTTCGTCGCCCGGGCCCTTGGCGAGGGGATCTTCACTCAGGCCGACGACATGGAGGCCCTCCGGCGGGCCGTCCGCGACGCGGTGGACTGCCACTTCCCGGAGTTGGAGTCGCGCCCCGGTCCCATCCGGCTGCGTTTCGAGTAGTGAATCCGTAGACGCCCGGGTCCGCCGCGCTACCCTCCGCGCCCCATGACCCGAGCCCTCCTGCTCATCGCGCGCTGGATCGCCGCCGCGCATGATCGCTGGCGGACAAGGGTCGCCCGGCGCAGCCCCCTCCGCGCCCGCATCGACGTCCTCGAGGAGACGGTCCACCGCCTCCAGGAGGAGAACGACCTCCTCCGGGCCCGGCTCCGTCGCGTCGATGCCCGGCGCCGCCCGCGCTACCGGCCCTTCGAGCGCCTCCGCATCCTCTGGCACCAGGCCCGCCACGGGCTCTCCGTCCGCGCGACCACGCGGGCGTTCGTCGTCTCGGTGCAAACGGTGGTGAACTGGCGGCAGGACGTGGCCCGCGGAGAGGCGCGGCTCGTCCGGTCGCGGCGCCCCGGGAACGCCCTCCCGGACCTCGTCGAGGAGCTCATCCGCCTCCTCAAGCGCGAGTGGCCGCGCTGGGGTACGCGGCGCGTGGCGGGGATCCTGGCGCGGATGGGCATCGAGGCATCGCGGACCAGCGTCCAGAGGATCCTCCGGCGGCCACCGCGCCGACGGGCCCGACGCGCGCGTTCCTCGATGTCCGGACGGGGTCCTCTCGTCGCCCGCCGCCCCGGACACATCTGGCTCCTCGACTTCACGCGGGTCGGCGGGCTCTTCCGCTCCGTCCGCGTCGGGGCGATCATCGACGCCTTCTCCCGGAACGTGCTGGCGATCGGCGTTGTCGCGGGAGAGCCCGGGGCCTCCTTCGCGGTGCGGCTCCTGCGCGAGGCGATTCGCGAGGCCGGCCTCCCGGCCTGGGTCGTCACCGACCGCGGAAGGCAGTTCACGTCCGGCGCCTTCTCCCTGGGTCTTCGGCGACGTGGCATCCGCCATCGCTTCGGCGCCGTCGGCCGCTCGGGGTCGATCGCGCTCATCGAACGCTTCTGGCGGAGCATGAAGGACGAGTACGTCCGCGACCTGTTCCTCTACCGGCCCCTCCGGAGGATCGAGGCCGACCTCGCCCGGTACGCGGAGTGGTTCAACACGGAGAGACCTCACCAGGGACTCGGGAACCTCGTGCCCAACGAGGTCCACGCCGGACGCCGACGACGAGCACCGCGGCCGGTTCCGAGGAGGGCGACACTTCATGTCCGCTTCCTCGGGAACGATCGGGCGCTGCCGGTCGTTCGTCTACGCCAAGCAGCGTAGACCGCTCCTTCCCACCCGCTGGCCGTGGTCGCCACCGTTCCGAAGCGCCCGCACTCCGTCTCCACTCTCGCCGTGGCGCCCTTCCGCGGGCCAGCATCGCGTTCGCACACGCTCCTGCGGGGTGTCCATCGGTCTCTGGCTCATTTTCGACACCTGCCGAGGCGTGATCGCCGCGCGACCGTCGTAAGCTGTTGGCATTGCTCGGCTCCCTCTTTCCGAGGTTTGCCGCATTTCGAAATGTAGTGCCTAAGTATTCTGCGGTAATGCGCGGGTCTCCCTTGATTTCTCCTGTGGACATGGGACACTCCTCCCATGTTCGTCCGCGTCAAGCGTAGTGTCGCTGAGGGGCGCTCCTACGAGTACCTCCAGCTCGTCCGCTCCTACCGCGAGGGCAAGCGGGTCCGCCAGGAGGTTCTGCTCAGCCTCGGGCGCAAGGAGGACTTGCTCGCCTCTGGCGCGCTGGACGACCTCGTCCTCAGCCTCGCCCGCCACAGCGAACGGCTCCGCGTGGTGGAGGTCGCCAAGTCCCTCGCGGCGCGGTCCTCGAAGTCCTGGGGCCCCGCCCTGGTCTTCGGGCGGCTGTGGGAGACCCAGGGTTTGCCGGAGATCCTCGGCTCGCTCGCCTCGAAGCGGATGTTCGAGTTCGACCTCGAGCGCGTGGCCTTCGCCATGGCGCTCCAGCGCCTGTGCCGTCCCGGGTCCGACCTGCAGGGCTTCGGCTGGGCCCCCACGGTGGAGGCGCCGGGCCTCGACGCCATCCAACTCCAGCACTTCTACCGCACCGCCGGATTCCTCGCCTCGGTGCGGGAGGAGCTCGAGACGAGGCTCTTCTTCAAGGACCGCGACCTCTTCGACCGGACGCTCGACCTGGTCTTCCTCGACACGACCAGCACCTACGTCTATCGAGACACCGAGACCCCGATGCGCAAGCGCGGCTACTCGCGGGACCGGATGGCCGAGTGCCCGCAGCTCGTGCTCTGCGTGGCGGTGGACGGGGAGGGCTGGCCCGTCGCCTGGCAGATCCTCCCCGGCAACACCGCCGACCACGAGGGGCTCCGCAGGATGGTCGCCGCGCTGCGTGAGCGCTTCCAGATCCGCCGCGCCGTCGTCGTCGCGGACCGGGGGATGATCTCCAAGGACGGCATCTCCCTCCTCGAGGACCATGCGACCGCGCCCTTCGACTACGTGCTCGGCTGCCGGATGCGGCGGCAGAAGGAGGTCAACGAGGAGGTCCTCGGCCGCGCCGGGCGCTACGAGACGGTGGACGAGACGCTGGCGGTGAAGGAGGTCGGGGTCGGGGACCACCGCTACGTCATCTGCCTCAACCGAAGCGAGGCCGTGAAGGACGCCTTCGCCCGCGAGGCCATCCTGGAGAAGCTCCGCGCGACACTCTCCCGCAACGGCCCCAAGGCCGTCGTCGGCAACAAGGGCTTCTCCCGCTTCCTGAAGGTCGCCCGTGGAAGCGTCACCATCGACGAGAAGGCGGTCCAGCGCGACGCGCGCCTCGACGGCAAGTACGTGCTGCGCACCAACACGGACCTTCCCGCGGCGGAAGTCGCCACGACCTACAAGAGCCTGTGGCGGGTGGAGCGTTGTTTCCGCACGACGAAATCCACGCTCGAGGTTCGGCCGATCTTCCACCACCACGACGACACCAGCATCGGCCACATCGTCGGGTGCTTCCTCGCGCTGCGGCTCGAGGTCGACCTCCAGCGCCGACTCGACAAGGCCGAGGTCGAGGTCTCCTGGCCCGACCTCATGCGCGACCTCGCTCAGGTCCAGGCCGTCACAGTGGACCTCGACGGCAAGCGCTACCGGCTGCGCACCGACCTCCGCGGCGCCGCTGGCAAGGCATTCGCCGCCGCCGGCGTCCGGCCCCCCTCCGCGGTGGAGCCGCTGGGCCCGGCGCCCCCGGAGGTCGCGGTCAAGTCCGACGAAGAAGTGTAGTGCCTAAGGCCAATCCCACCGTCGTAAGTCATTGCGGCACAACGATCTCTTGATCGACGGTGTCGAAAATGAGTCAGGGC
>Ga0247727_10006070_pt1 | contig 23970 bp, 23 predicted proteins | sample WisWelCaveWW1625_FD_202498 | JGI IMG/M metagenome (GOLD analysis project Ga0247727, IMG submission 202498) | Biofilm microbial communities from Wishing Well Cave, Virginia, United States - WW16-25 | ecosystem: Environmental > Aquatic > Deep subsurface > Groundwater > Cave microbial mat | place... | reverse complement strand
CTCCACGCCTCTGCTCACTTCGATCCCGTCTGGTCACCGGATGGCGCGCGGCTGTTCTTTGGCTCCAATCGTGGGGGGAGTCTTGACATCTACCAGAAGGACGCCACTGGGACCGGGCAGGACGAGCTGCTGGTCCAGTCGCCGTGGACAAAGGGCGCGACGGATTGCTCCCGCGACGGACGCTTCCTGTTGTACTCCGAGATCAGTGGCAAGGCCAGAAACGACTTGTGGGTTCTGCCGCTCGAGGGCGAGCGGAAGCCCACCCCGTTTCTCCAGACCGAGTTCGCCGAGACGCAGGGGCAGTTCTCCCCCGACGGCGCCTGGATCGCGTATACCTCGGACGAGTCGGGGCAGCCCGAGGTGTACGTGCGCCCCTTTCCCGCCGGTTCGCGCAAATGGAAGGTCTCGATCAGCGGGGGCCAGTACCCGCGGTGGCGCCGCGACGGCAAGGAGCTGTTTTTCCTTGCCCCGGACCGCAAGCTGATGGCGGCGGCGGTGAAGGCGGTCGCGGGGTCCCGCCAGGAGTTCGAACCGGCCGTTCCGCAGGCGCTGTTTGAAACCCGCATCCCCACGGTAGGCACGGGATACACCTGGTTTGGCTACGCGGCCGCCGCCGACGGCAAGCGTTTCCTGATGCTCGCCAGCGCGGCGGAGACCGCCGACGCGCCTCTCACGGTGGTGGTCAACTGGCTCGCCGCGGTGAAGAGATAGTCCGTCCCTTCAACCCAAAATACCGCGCCGCCCGCAGCAGGTGACGGTCGTTGCTCCAGATCTCGGAGAACCCCGCCGCCCGCGCCGACACCAGGTGCAAGGCATCGCCGGCGCGAAGGAACACATCGGCCGGCACGGTGTACACGACCGCGTCCACCTCATCGAGCAGATTGCGTGTCACGGGTTCCAGCACCCAGCCTCCCGCGGCAACATGCTCCCGGAAGATCCGCCGGGCGTCAGCAGCCTCGGCCCGCGTCAGCGCGCCTTCCCGCACCTGCCGCTGTAGCGCACACGCCATCTCCGCCAGACACCACTCCGACGAATGCAGCGCTTCGGCCTCATCTGCCAGTCCGCGCACCGCATCCGAGTCTGGTTCATGCAGGTAGAACTTGGCGACGTAGGCCGAGTCGAAGTACAGCTTCATCCGCGATCGCGGTCCTCGGAGATGAAGCGGGTACTGTCGGTCTTCATCTTCGGCAGCCTGGCCAGCAGCGGCTCCAGGTCCTTGATCATCTGGGACGGCGTCCTTCGCTGGATGGGACGGATCTCGGCCACCGGCTTGCCCCGCCGGGCGATCACGATCACCCTCCCTTTCGCCGCCTCATCCACGATGGCCCCGGTGCGCATGTGCAGATCCCGAATGCTGGTGGTTCGCATGTGTCCTCTAGTGTGTCACGACGGCTGACGCCGGGTCAAGGCGTTTACCCTTACCGGCGGCCGCTCACCATCAGGTCCACTCGGCCGTGTCAACCTTGTCGCCCGGCACAATCCAGCGGACTCGCGAGGGGGCCAGTTGCCGCCGTGGCGCCGGGACGGCAAGGCTTGGCTACGCGGCCGCCGCGGCCGGCAAGCGGTCAACTGGCTCGCCGCGGTGAAGAGATAGACCGTCCCTTCAGCCCAAAATACCGCGCCGCCCGCAGCAGGTGGCGGTCGTTGCTCCAGATCTCGGAGAATCCCGCCGCCCGCGCCGACACCAGGTGCAAGGCGTCGCCGGCGCGAAGGAACACGTCCGGCGGCAGTGTCTCAAAGGCGGCATCCACTTCGCGGAGCAGCTCGTCGTTCAGGGGCACGAGGGTCCACCCACCTTCCGCCACGTTCTGTCGAAACATCCGCCGCGTCTCGACGGCCTCGGCGGAGGTCAGCAATCCCTCCCGGATGCACCGCTGCACAACGCTGGCCATCTCCGCCACGCACCAAGCCGACGAGTGCAAGGATTCGGCTTGGCGCGCCAACTCGCGCACCGCCGCGGAGTCCGCCTCGGCGATGTAGCACTTGGCCACGTAGGCGGCGTCGAAGTACAACCTCATCCGCGGTCGCGGTCTTCGGAGATGAAGCGGGTGCTGTCGGACTTCACCTTGGGCATTCGCGCCCAGAAGGGTTCCAGCTCCCGAAACATCTCAGCCGGCGTTTTGCGCCGCAGCGGTCGGATCTCGGCCACCGGCTTGCCCCGCCGGGCGATCACGATCACCTTCCCCTTCGCCGCCTCATCCACGATGGCCCCGGTGCGCATATGCAGATCCCGAATGCTGGTGGTTCGCATGTGTCCTCTAGTGTGTCACGACGCCTGACGCTCGGTCAAGACGCTTACTCCCCGAAAGGCGTCAGCCGCCTCCGCCCGCGTCAGCGCGCCTTCCCGCACCTGCCGCTGCAACAGCATCCTTCGGGCTCATCTGCCAGTCTGCGCACCGCATCCGAGTCTGGTTCATGCAGGTAGAACCTGGCGACGCAGGCTGCGTCGAAGTACAGCTTCATCCGCGGTCGCGGTCCTTGGAGATGACACGGGTGCTGTCGGTCTTCATCTTGGGCATTCGCGCCCAAAACGGTTCCATCTCCCGGAAGGCCTCCGCCGGCGTCTTCCGGCGGAACGGGTGGATCTCGGCCACAGGCTTGCCCCGCCGGGCGATCACGATCACCTTCCCCTTCGCCGCTTCATCCACGATGGCCCCGGTGCGCATGTGCAGATCCCGAATGCTGGTGGTTCGCATGTGTCCGCTACTCCCCGAAAGCGTATAGGTGAGCGGTAGTGCGTATATAGATCTTGCTGTCAACGAGCGCCGGGGTGGCGTAGAGCGGTTCTCCCAGATCGTTCCGGGCCGCCACCTCCAGCCGGTCGCCCTCCTGGATCACCGTGACCACGCCTTCCCCCGACGAGAAGTACACCTTGCCAGCGGCCGCCACTGGCGAGGAATAGTACGGACCGCCCGCGCCCAGTCGGCCGCGGAACAGCAGCTTGCCGGTCTTGGCGTCCATGGTGGAAACGATGCCGCCGTTGGTAACCATATACAGGCGGCCGCCGGTGACCAACGGCGCGGGGATCTCGGGCACGCCGCGCGGCTCTTTCCACAACACCGCGCCGGCCCCAATCTCGCCCTCGCCGCCCGGCTTGACGGCGATCATCCCGTGCTCCGTGATCCTCTGGCTCATGCCCCTCACCATCGCGCTCCACTCGGCCTTGTCGATCTTGCCGTCCTTGCTGGTGTCGGCGCGCACGAATGTTTTCGCAAAGGTGCCAAGCGTGATGGTGGCGCCGGAAATCCCCTCCGACTCGAGGCGGCGGATGGTCGGCAGCGCGCGCGGGAACTCGGACTCGCTGAAAGCGCCGTCGCCGTCCTTGTCGTATTTCGACACGATGGCGTCGAATTCGGGCAGCGGCACGATCAGGTCGGGCTCGCCCGACGGCGACCAGGCGCCGGCATAAACCGCATCGGGACCCACCACCGGTGTGCCGTTGCCCTGGGTCACCGCACTCAGCCACCAGCGCCGGGCCCCGGTGCGCAGGTCAAAGCCGACAATCTCCCTGGCCTGGTGGATGATGACGTCCTGGTTCCATACCGCCGGCGTCGAGTGCGTGGTGTTCAGGAGAGCTTCTCCCACGTCTCGCGGCTGCTGCCAGACGGTCTTGCCGGTGCGCCGGTCGGCGGCCAGCAGGTAGCGGTCCTTGGCGTCGTCGCGGATCAGCAGCACCATTTCCCCGGCCACGATCGGCGAGGTTCCGGCGCCGAAGCCGGCCTTGGCAACCGGCATAGGGACGCTCCACACCAGGCGACCCTCGAAGTCGTAGGCGAGAAGCCCGCAGGATCCGAAATAGGCGTAGGCGCGCTCCCCGTCGACGGCCACGGTGGCGGTGGCCGGGCTGCTGACCTCGTGCACCTCTTCGATCCCCTGGGCCGGCGCCGGCCGCCGCCACAGGATCTTGCCCGTGCGCCGGTCGGCGGCGATGGTCTCGAGGGTCTTGGTTTCTTTGACAAAGGCGGTGAGGAAGATGCGGTCGCCCCAGATGCTCGGCGAGCCGTGACCGGCGGGCAGCGCTGTTTTCCAAAGCATCTTCTTGCCCGGCCCGAACTCGACCGGTGGTTTCTCCCCCGCCGCCGCAAGTCCCGAGCCCGACGGCCCCCGGAACTGAGGCCAGTTCGGCCGAGCGTTGCCATCGGCGCCTGGCAGTGAGGCCAGCGCGAACCAAGCAGCGGCGGTCAGCGCAACGCATCGACTCATGTGTCCCCCGTGAACTTCCAGTGTACCCCACGCCTCGCAGCGAGGGGCGCAGATGCCGCCTCCGAACCAGCGCCGCGGCAATTAACCGAGCCGCCACCGAAGGGAGCGGTGCCCTCTGCCACACACCAGTCTCCGCCGCTCGCTCGGTACGCCCCGCACGGAAGGCGCACAGATGCCTCGTATTCACCCCGCATTCCGCCTCCGAACCGTCATCGCTGCAGTTACCGAGCCGCGACCGAAGGGAGCGGTGCTCGCTGGCTGCGCACCCGCTGGTGGCCTGCCGCCGGCGTCATCCGCCGGGAGATAGAATGAAGGCAGATGCGAAGGCTTCTGCTCCTGCTGGCGGCCGGCAGCGCGCTCGGCGCAGCCCTCTATGAGGTCGGCCCCGGACGCCCGCTGGCCTCGATCGCCGGCGTCCCCTGGGCGACTCTCCGGCCCGGCGACACCGTCCTGATCCACTGGCGGCCCGAGCCTTACAGAGAGAAGTGGGTCATCTGCCGGCAGGGCACGCAGGATGCGCCCATCGCCGTTCGGGGGATTCCGGGGCCGGCCGGCGAGCTGCCGGTGATTGACGGCAACGGCGCCGTCACCCCGCCGGAGCTCAATTTCTGGAACGAGGCCCGCGGCGTCATCAAGATCGGCGGGGCCAACAACCCGCCCGACACCATGCCCCGCCACATCGTGCTCGAAAACCTCGATATCCGCAGCGGCCGGCCGCCCTACACCTTCACCGGACGCGCCGGGGCCCCGCAGCCCTACGCTGCCAACGCCGCCGCCGTCTACGTGGAGAAGGCCGAGAATCTGGTCCTCCGCGGCCTGGTGCTGCGCGACAGCGGCAACGGGCTGTTCATCGGCTCGAGCGACTCGGGCGTCTCCCGCGACATTCTCGTGGAGTCGAGCTACATCTACGGCAACGGCAATATCGGAAGCGCCTTCGAGCACAACAGCTACACGGCGGCGGCCGGGATCATCTTCCAGTTCAACCGCTACGGGCCGCCGCGGGCCGGCGCGTTGGGCAACAATCTCAAGGACCGCTCGGCCGGACTCGTGGTGCGCCACAACTGGATCGAAGGAGGTAACCGCCAGCTCGACCTGGTCGACGCCGAGGACACCGTCGTCCTCCGCGCCGACCCGCGCTACCGCCAGACCCGCGTCTACGGCAACGTCCTCATCGAGCCCGACGGCGCCGGCAACCGGCAGATCGTCCATTATGGCGGCGACAGCGGCTCGACCGCCGACTACCGCAACGGGACGCTCTACTTCTACAACAACACGGTCGTGTCGACCCGCACCGACCGCACCACCCTGTTCCGCCTCTCGACGCCCGAGGAGCGCTGCGACGCCCGCAACAACATCTTCTACGCCACGGCGGGCGGCCGGACCGTCGCGCTGCTCGATACCGATGGAACCCTCGAGCTGCGCCGCAACTGGATGCAGCCCGGCTGGATGACCAGTTTTGGGACCTTCCGCGGCGCCGTAGGCAACGACGGAACTCAGATCGAGGGCCTCTCGCCCGGCTTCCTCGACGAAGCCGCTCAGGACTTCCGGCTGGCGGCAGGCGCGGCGGCCCTCAACGCCGCAGGCCTGCTTCCGGCGACCGTGCTGCCGGAGGGCGACGTCGTGCGGCAGTACGTCAAGCATCAGGCTGGAGAGGCCCGTCCCTACGATGGCCTGATGGACGCGGGCGCTTTCGAGTTCCCCGGCCTGCGCCTGCCGCCGCGCGCGAGGTCCCCCCGGTGAAGCGCTGGCCCGTCCTGCTTGCCGCCCTGCTCCCGGTGTTTGCCCTGGCGCAGCCGTCGCCCGACGTGCTGCTGCTCAGCCGCATCCGGCAGCACATGGTCCGCAACCTCACCCAGGTTCCCAACTACACCTGCCTCCAGACCATCGAGCGCTCGCACCGTCCTTCCGGCACGGGCCAGTTCCGCGCGCTCGACACGGTCCGGGTCGAGGTGGCGCTGGTGGCGGGCAAGGAGCTGTTCTCGTGGCCCGGCGCCGGCCGGTTCGAGGAGAAGTCCCTGGGCGAGCTGGTGGGCGGCGGCCTCACCACCACCGGCGATTACGCTCTGCATGCCCGCACCGTCTTCTTGTCCAGCGCGCCCACCTTCACCTACCGCGGCGAGGAGACCCGCAACGGGCGGGCCGCCGTGCGGTTCGACTATCGCGTCTCGGCGCTGGTCAGCGGCTATCAAGTCCAGATGGGAGAAAAATCCGCCGTCGTCCCCTACCACGGCTCGCTGTGGGCGGACCGCGAGACGCTCGACCTGCTCCGCCTCGACGTCGAGGGCGAGGAGACACCCCCCGAGATGGAGGTGGCCGGCTTCCTCACCCAGATCGAGTATAGCCACACGCGCGTGGGCGAATCGGACTTCCTGCTGCCGCGGACGGTCGAGTTCTTGCTGCGCCGCGGCGACGGCAGCCAAGGCCGCAACCGGACCGCGTTCAGCGGCTGCCGCCAGTATGTCGGCGAGTCGGCCATCTTCTTCGAGGAGCCTTCCCCGGCGACGGCCACGCCCGACAAGCAGTTCATCCAAATGGATCTGCCGCCAGGCCTGCGGCTCGAAGTCCGCCTGAAGACCCCCCTGGACTCGAACACGTCGGTCACCGGCGACCCTGTCGCGGCCGTCCTCGCCTGGCCGCTGAAGAAGGACGGCAAGATCCTGGTTCCCAAGGGCGCGGAAATCAAAGGCCGCATCCGGCGCCTGGAGAGGCTTCTCACAAGGGTTCCCTACTACCTATTTGGTCTGGAACTGTTCGAAGCCGAGTGGGAGGGGACACGCACCCGGTTCGCGGCGCGGCTGCAGGAGGTCGGCCCAGGTTTCGGAAGGCCGGGTCGGGACCAACTTGCCCTGCTGCCCGAACAGGTCGAGTCCGGCGTGGGATTTTTCTACGTGCGCGGCGCCCGGGCCACAGTGCCTCAGGGGTTGCGGATGGTCTGGATCACCGAAGCTGTGGATAGAGGGCGATCGTCTCCTTGATCACCTTCTCGGCGGCAGCCGGACCGTAGGGCGTCCGCTCCACCTCGTATCCGCCCAAGCGGTACTCGCTCTCGATGGGCATGTAGTCGCCGCCCGCGCCGCTTGAGTAGCCGCAGAACATCGTGATGGCGAAGGGCGACGCCTTCTTCACCGCCGCGCCGATCTCGGCGAACGGCTCGCCCGGCATGGCCACGATCGCCACCTCGCCGATGCGCAGGATCTGCACATCCACCGGCAGCGGCGTGGGGTCCCAGGGACGCTTCCATTGCTCCAGCAGGTCGGTGAAACGCCGCAGCCGGGCCTGGCTGCGGTGGGAGCCGTCGAGCTTCTTCTGCGCGTCGGCCACGCGGCTGGCCATCTCGTCGATCTCCTGCGGGGTGTAGCGGCGGCGGGGCGTCTCGATGCGTTTCGAGACGAACTTCAAGGTTGCGTCCCGCGGCCCCTGGACCCGCCAGTGCTGCTTGGCCTGGTAGGCGGTCGACTCGACAAAGCCTTCGAACTTCGGCTCCCGCCGGACGGTTTCGATTCCCAGCGCGACCGCGGCCACCTGGTGGCCCAGAATGGCGCCGAGCCGGTGAGCCACGCTGAGGTCGCCGGTGAATCCCTCGATGGGACCCTGGTTGCCGGCCGCGCCCTGGAAGTACAGGCACTTCGCGGTGGGCATGGCCGTCTCGACGGTGCGCCGCATCATGCCGATCCAGTCCGGCGTCAGCAGCTCGTTCTCGTAGGCGAGCACCGTGCCGTGACACTGGAAGTTGGCGAGCACGGCCACCGGGGCGCCCCGCGCGTCGTCGATGCGGACCACCACCAGCTCGCGGTCGAGGAAGCCGTCCGGGTTGCGCCCCACCGCCGCCGGCCCGCCGCCGGCCGCCCGCACCCGCCGGTTGATGTTGATGGTCCCCTCGCCGCGGCCGCCGTAGAGATGCGCCGGGGCCAGCCTGGCGTTGGCCTCCACAATCACGCCGGCGACCTTGTCGGACAGCGCGGCCTGGTAGGTCTTGAAAATACGATCGTGCCGCGCGAAGTCGGCATTCACCGGCCCCTTGGCCGCCTGGAGCATGGCTCCCGAGTGCGTATGGGTGGCCCCCAGTCGGATGTGCTCCGCCGGGATGCCGGCCAGCGCCGAGGCGCGGGCGATGGCTTCCTCCAACTCCTGGATGGACAGCGTGTCGATATCCACCAGGGCGAACTTCTGCTTGCCGTCGGAGAGCACCAGCGCGGTCACGTACATGCCGACCGGATCGGCCCCGGCGGCGGTCAGGTGGGTTTGGGAGCCCCAGTTCAGGTGGGCGATGCCGGCCGGAGGGGTGATGTCAGCGCGCGCCACCCCGGCCAGCAGGCCCGACGGCGGCGAATCCTTCGGCCCCTGCTCAACCTTGTCGGCCCGCAACGCGGCCATCGCCGCAACCACCGCCAGCAACGCTTTATGCCAATACATCGCTCATCGCCTTCTCGAGAATGCTCAACATCAGGTCCAGGTCCTCGCGGCTGATGATGAGCGGCGGGGCCAGCGCGAACCAGTCAGGGTCGTACCTCAGAATCAGACCCAGATCCATCGCCCGCTTGCCGATCTGCTTGCCGAGGGGCTCGGTCAACTCGACGCCCCGCAGCATCCCCTTGCCCCGCACCTCGCCCACGATGCCGAACCGCCGCAGGCCTTCCAGGCGCGCCGCCAGGTACTCGCCGGTCTGGCGCGCCCGGGCGGGAACATCGTTCTCCATCAGCTCGGTAACGGCGGCGACTCCGGCAGCGCAGCTCAGCGGGTTGCCCCCGAACGTGTGGCCGTGGGAGAACTCGATGCCGGCCTCCGCATCGCCCCAGAACGCCTCCGCCATGCGGTCGCTCACGATCATCGCCGCCAGCGGTCCGTAGCCGCCCCCCATCCCCTTGCCCACGCACAGGATGTCCGGCGTGGTCCGGAAGGTGTGCGCGGCGAACATCTCCCCGGTGCGGCCGAACCCGGTGATGATCTCGTCGAAGATCAGCGTCACCTGGTGCCGGTCGCAGATCTCGCGCAGCTTGGGCAGGTACGGATCCGGCGGCGTGATGATGCCGCCGGTGTTGGTGACCGGCTCGAGGATGATGCCGGCCACCGTGTCCGGCCCTTCCATCAGGATGGTGTCTTCGACGGTGCGGGCGCAGAAGACGTCGCAGTCCGGGAATGTCTTCTCGAACGGGCACCGGAAGCAGTGCGGCGGGTGCACCCGCAGAAAGTTCGGCAGCAGCGGCTCGTAGGGAGCGCGGCGCAGCGGATTCCCCGCCGCACCCAGCGCCCCCAGCGTCGCCCCGTGGTACCCCTTGTAGCGCGACAGGAACTTGTACTTCCGCGGGTGGCCCGTCTGCCGGTGGTACTGGAGGGTGAACTTGAACGCCGCCTCCACCGCCTCCGACCCGCCGCTCAGCAGCTTCACGGTCTTCAGATCCCCCGGCGTGACCTGCCGCAGCAGGCGCACCAGCTCGAGCGCCGTGGTCGAGGTGCCGTGCATGGGCGGGGCGAAGGTCATCAGGTCGAGCTGCCGCTTGATGGCTTCGATGATCCGCGGATGCCCGTGCCCCAGGTTGGCGACGAAGATCCCGGAGATCCCGTCCAGGTACTCCTTGCCGCGGACGTCCCAGTAGCGAACCCCCTGGGCGCGGGCCATCACCAGCGGCTCCTCGACGAAGGCGCTCATCTGGCGGAAGTCGAGCAGGATGTGGTGCAACTCGTCGAGCAGCGTTTCGGTTTGGGTTGGCATAGTCGTCAGCAATTGCTGATAGCTTACCGCACCTGGGCCTGGCCCGGAGCCGGCCATCAGCCGCATCGACACGGGCGTGCGGCGGGTGTCCTGGGAGGTAAAGGGGGCCGGCCCGGCCTTCCAGGAGCTCGCCGCAGACAATTATTGAGCCTCGCAAAATACAGTGACGGCTACGATGCGGCCCACGCACTCGTGCGTGCCGCGCCGAGACTCGTTTCGGCGCCCGCTGGCCTGCGAAACGAGGGTCGAGACGAGTCTCGACCCGGCACGCTGAAGCGTGCGCCACCTCATCAGCCTCGAAGGTTCTGTCACCTTATGCGGCGCGGCATGCGAACCGACATGGTGGCAAATTTGCCACCAAGTCAGTTCGGGAAGACTCGGGACAAAGCCGGCGCCCTGGTCAACGTCTCCCCCCGGTTGGTGACAAGCGCCGCCAAGGTCCTGCGCAACGGCTGTGCCAAGCTCATCGCGCTCGTCGATGCCGGGGAGCTCGCGGTCTCCCCAGCAGCTTGCCGGCGGCGACTGCGGCGGGCCGCTCTGCCCGCGCCCGCTACTGTTCCGGCGCTTGCCCCGCTGTGCCGCCCGGCGCCGCTCCCACTGCCGCTTCAGCTAGCTGACGGGCTGCCGCTCGTGGGATGATCTTACCCATGATCCTGCCCACCACTGTCGTGGGCTCCCATGCCTGGCCGGGCTGGTATTGCCAGTCGCAGGAGGCCATTGCCCAAGGACTCTACGGTCCCGCCGACATCGAAGAGCTGCGCCGCGACGCCGTCACCGTGGCGGTCGAAGACCAGCAGCGCGCCGGCATCGACATCATCACCGGCGGCGAAATGGGACGGCTCGATTTCAACCTCGGCTTCTACAGCGCCTTCACCGGGTTGCGTCCTTTGCCGATCGAGCGCCGGCTGGGCGCCGCCGCCCACGATCAGCGGCCGCGCTACGAGATCTCGGGCCCGCTGGCCGCTCCCAACGGTCTCGGCGTGGTCGAGGAGTTCCGGTACCTGAAGTCCATCGCTCGCGCTCGCATTAAGGCAACCCTGCCCGGCCCGTTCACCCTCGCGGGGCGGCTGGCGGGGGAAACCCGGATGGCCATCGCCGAGCAGATGGTCCCCATCGTGCGGCGCGAGATGGAGCGCCTGGTCGAAGCCGGGTGCGACCACATCCAGCTCGACGAGCCGTCCTTCGCCTGCTACCCGGAAGGCGCCGGCGATTACGTGCGGCTGTTCAACGCCACCGTGGCCGGCATCGGCGCGACCATCAGCACCCACCTCTGCTTCGGCAACTATAAGGCAAGGGCCGTGGGCGCCCGCCGCTACCGTCCCCTGTTCCCCAAGATTCTCGAGATCGCCGCCGACGAGCTGATCCTGGAATTCGCCGGCCGCGAGATGGCCGAGGCCGAGCTATGGCGGGAGTTCGGCGCCGCCCAGCGCCTGGCCGCCGGCGTGGTCGACGTCAAGTCGAGCTACATCGAGCCGCACGAGGAAATCGCCCGCCGCGCGCGGCTGCTGCTCCAGTACGTTCCCGCCGAGAAGCTGTCGCTGTGCCCCGACTGCGGGTTCAGCCAGACCGCCCGCCACATCGCCCTGGCCAAGCTGCGGAACCTGGTCGAAGGAGTGCGAATTGTGCGGGCCGGCCTTTGATAGAATGGAGAGAACTATGACCTCCCGTCGCAATTTCATCGGCAAGGTATCAGCAGGGGTGGCGGGCACCATCGCCACCATGGCGCCCGCCAGCCAGGTGCTGGGAGCGAACGAGCGCATCCGGCTGGGGATTATCGGCGCCGGCGAGCGTGGCCAGCAGATCATGCGCGAGGCCATCGCTTGCCCCAACATCGAGTTCGTGGCGGTGGCCGACGTCTACAAGCGGCGGCACGAGCAGTGCGCCGCCTTCGTCCCCGGCGCCAGGATGTATTTCGACTACCGGGAGCTGCTGGGGGACAAGTCCGTGGACGCGGTGCTGATCGCCACCCCGCAGCACCTCCACGCCGAGCACTTCACCGCCGCCCTCGACGCCGGCAAGCACGTCTACCAGGAAAAGACCATGGCCTTTACGGTGGACCACGCCAAGCGCATGCGGCTGGCTTTCCAGCGCTCCGGCAAGGTGGTGCAGATCGGCCACCAGGCCTGCTCCTCGGGCCAGGTCGAGGACGCGCGACAGATCCTGGCCACGGGCAAGGTCGGCCGCGTCACCGAGGTCCATGCCCACATGTACCGCAACACGCCCCACGGCAAGCCGCAGTGGTCGCGCCCCGTCTACCCGGACACGAATCTCGAGAACGTCCGCTGGAGCGCCTTCCTGGGCGAGGCCCCGCAGCGCGAGTTCGACGCCAACCGCTTCATCAACTGGCGCTTCTTCTTCGATTACTCCGGCGGCAACGTCTACGAGAACATGTGCCACCAGGTGGCCTTCTGGTACAAGGTGCTGAACCTGAAGATCCCCAAGGCGGTCACCATGCGCGGAGGCGTCTACCACTGGAAGGACAGCCGCGAGGTGCCCGACACGATGAACGTGGTGCTGGAGCAGCCCGAGGAGATGCTGTTCACCTGGTCGAGCGGCTTCGGCAACGCGCGCCTGGGCTCGACCGAGGAGATCCTGGGCACCGACGGCACGCTTTCCCGCAACCGCCAGGTCCGCTACTTCCCCGAGAAGGTGAACCAGCCGCAGGGCGCCGAGATGATCCCCTCCAACCCCGGCGGGAGCCACATGCAGAATTTTCTCGACTCCATCCGCTCCGGCCGGGAGCCCAACTGCCCCTTCGAACTCGGCTTCCGTGTCTCCATCGCCTGCCGCATGGCGGTCGACAGCTACCTGCAGGGCCGGACCCTGGCCTGGGACGAGAAGCGGGAAGCCATCGTGTAGTCGTGCTTTCACTTGGACCGCTCCCTGACGGTCGCGGCTCAGAACCGGCGCCGCTGATTTCGCGGCAGTTGCTGAGCCGCGACCGTAGGGAGCGGTTGCAGGAAGTCATCAGGCGGTCACGGGACTAGTGCTGCTCCGCCACCTTTTTCTCTTCCTGTCCCGCCGCCAGCGGCTGCGGCGGTGGATGGAGGAATCCCCCCAGGCGGCGGCGCTCACATCGCGATTCGTCGCCGGCCGCCGGATTGAAGACGCCCTCGGGGTCACCCGCCGCCTAAACCGGCAAGGCATCTCGACCACCCTTGCCTATCTCGGAGAAAGCGTCACCACGCTCGAAGAAGCCCAGGCCGCCCGCGACGTGGCCCTCGATCTGCTCGGCCACATCCAGGACCAGCGTCTCCAGGCCAACCTCTCGGTGAAGCTCACCCAGCTCGGGATCGACGTGGCCGAGGCCGCCTGCCGCGAGAACGCGGCCGCGCTGGCCGAGAAGGCGCGCGGCGCCGGCAACTTCATCCGGATCGACATGGAGTCGAGCGCCTACACCGCCCGCACGCTGGCCCTGGTCGAGGACCTTCACGCCGCCTACGGCAACGTCGGGGCAGTGATCCAGGCTTACCTCCACCGCAGCGCGCAGGACGTAGAGGACCTCATCGGGCGAGGCGTGGGGGTGCGGCTGTGCAAAGGCGCCTACGCCGAGTCCCCCGAGGCGGCTTTCGCCCGCAAGTCCGAGGTCGACGCCTGCTTCGCGAAGCTGGCCCGCCGGCTGCTCGACGCCGGCAACAACCCCGCGCTGGCCAGTCACGATGAGAAGCTGCTGCGGGAAGCCATCGCCTTCGCCGAGCGGCAGGGCGTGTCCAAGGCGAACTACGAGATTCAGATGCTCTACGGCATCCGCCGGGGCTTGCAGGCGAAGCTGGTCGCCCAGGGCCACCGCCTGCGGGTCTACGTGCCGTTTGGGATGGCCTGGTACCCCTACTTCATGCGGCGGCTGGCCGAGCGTCCGGCCAACGCCTACTTTGTGGCCCGCAACCTCTTCCGGCGCTAAACTGGAATCCGTGCCGCCCGACGACACCGCCGGTCTGAGCCGCCTGCTCGAGCAGCCCGAGGACTGCATCGACCTGGGGCGCGCCGCGCTGGCGCTGGCCCGCGTCGAGTACCCGGACCTGAACGTCAGCGCCGAGCTCGCCCGCCTCGACGAACTCGCCCTCCGGGCCGCCCCGCGGGTGAAGGCCGACGCCGACCCTGCCGGCCGTGTTGCCGCCCTGCGGTCTTTCCTGGCCGGCGAGTGCGGCTTTCGCGGCAATGAGGAGGACTACTACGACCCCGGCAACAGCCTCTTGAACGAGGTGCTCGGGCGCCGCACCGGCATTCCCATTACGCTCTCGGTCGTCTACATGGAGGTGAGCCGGCGTCTCGGCATTCGCCTCCGCGGCGTCGGCCTGCCCGGCCACTTCCTGGTCCGCAGCGACGATCCGCCGCTGTTTCTGGACCCCTTTCACGGAGGCCGCATCGTCACCGCCGCCGACTGCCGCCGCATGATCGAACGCATGTACCAGGGCCAGATGGAGTTCCGCGCCGAGTTCCTGGCGCCGGTGAGCGCGAAGTATATCGTGCTGCGGATGCTCAACAACCTGAGGGGCATCTACCTCGACCGGCAGCAGCTCCCCAAGGCCCTGGCGGTGGTCGAGATGGCGCTCGAGATCACGCCGGACTCCCCCGACGACCTCAAGCAGCGCGGCCTGCTGCACTACCGGCTGCACCATAATCGCCAGGCGCGGGCGGACCTCGAGAGCTACCTGTTCCTGAACCCGCGCTCGGCCGACGCCGCAGAGGTGAAGCGCATGCTCCAGGAAATGAAGCGGGCCGCGGCCCGGCTGAACTGACGCCCCATGCGCGTTCTGTTCATCTTCGGCACCCGGCCCGAGGCCATCAAGCTTTGCCCGCTGGTGCGGCGGCTGGGCGCCGAGCCTCACCGCTTCGAGCCGCGCGTCTGCGTCACCGCCCAGCACCGCGCCATGCTCGACCAGGTGCTGGCGGCGTTCGAGGTTCAACCCGACCACGACCTCGACCTCATGCTGCCCGATCAGTCCCTGGCCGAGCTCACCTCCCGCACCGTGGCCGCGCTCGACCCGGTGATCCGGCGCGAGCAGCCGGACTGGATTCTGGTCCAGGGCGACACCACCACGACCTTCTGCGCGGCGCTGGCCGGCTTTTACGCACGGGTTCGGGTGGGTCACGTCGAGGCGGGCCTGCGGACCGGTGACAAGCATCAGCCCTATCCTGAGGAGATCAATCGCCTCCTGGCGACGCGCCTCGCCGACCTCCACTTTGCCGCTACCGAGGAGGCCGCCGCCAACCTGCGCGCCGAAGCCGTCCGCCCTGAAACCATCTTCGTCACCGGCAACACCGTCATCGACGCCGTGCTCGCGATCCGCGAGGGGCTCGAATCCGGCCGCCTGCCCCGGCCGCAGTGGCCGTTCCTCGACCCTGCCCGCCCGCTGATCCTGGTCACCGCCCACCGCCGCGAGAGCTTCGGGGAAGGCTTCGAGCGCATTTGCGCGGCGTTGCTCGAGCTCGCCCGCCGGCCCGGCGTCGAGATCGTCTACCCGGTCCACTCCAACCCCAACGTCAGGGAGCCGGTCCACCGGCTGCTGGGCGCCCACCCCCGGATTCACCTCCTCGATCCGCTCGACTACGTTCCCTTCGTCGACCTGATCCTTCGCTCGCGGGTGATTCTCACCGATTCCGGCGGAGTGCAGGAGGAAGCCCCGTCGCTCGGCAAGCCGGTTTTGGTGATGCGGGAGAAGACCGAGCGTCCCGAAGCCGTACGCGCGGGCACCGTCCGCCTGGTGGGCACCGATCCGGCGAAGATCGTCGAGGAAGCCGGCCGCCTGCTCGATGACCCCGGACACTACCGGGAGATGTCGCGCCGTCACAATCCGTATGGCGACGGCCATGCGTGCGACCGCATCGCGGAGATCCTGGCGGCGCCTCGTTGACGGGAGCGCGACATCAAAGGGATGGGCCAGTCGCAACCGCTGGCGCGAGACCGACCCAATCGGCCGCAGCCCACTTTTGTGCCGCGCGCCTCTCGTTGACTTGCCCGCCCGCCGCGCCTAACATGAATGCCGGAGTGTGAAGTCCATGGTCGGCCGGACGTTGGGCCACTACCGCGTGCTGGAACAGATCGGCGCCGGGGGCATGGGCATTGTGTACCGGGCCCATGACGAGCGGCTGGAGCGCGATGTGGCGCTGAAGGTCCTGCCCCCCGGCACCTTGGCCGAGGAAGCCGTCCGCCGGCGCTTCCGCAAAGAAGCCCTCACGCTGTCGCAGCTCAATCACCCCAACATCGCCTCCGTCTACGACTTCGACACGCAGGACGGCGTGGACTTTCTGGTGATGGAGCTAATCCAAGGCGAGACGCTGGGCGAGAAGCTGGCGGCCGGGGCGCTGGGGGAGAAGGAGATCAGCCGGCTGGGGACGCAGTTGGCGCAGGGGTTGGCGGCTGCGCACGAGCAGGGGGTGGTGCACCGCGATCTGAAGCCCGGGAATCTGCGGCTCACCTCGGACGGGCGGCTGAAGATCCTGGACTTCGGGTTAGCCACGCTGCGGCGGCCGGAGCGCGCCGACGCCAGCACGGTTTCCATGACCGAAACGCGGGGTCTGGCGGGTACGTTGCCCTACATGGCGCCGGAGCAGTTGCGGGGGGAGAAGGCCGACGCGCGCAGTGACATCTTCTCTGCTGGGGTAGTGCTGTACGAGATGGCGACGGGCCGGCGGCCGTTCGCGCAGCCGGCGGACACGCTGCTGAACCCGCCGCCCGCGCCCAGCGCGGCGAACAAGAAGGTCTCAGCGGGGCTGGAAGGGATCATCCTGAAGGCGCTGGACAAGGAGCCGGAGCGGCGGTACCAGTCGTCGCGGGAGGTGGCGGTAGACCTGGAGCGGCTCACCGCGCCGGTTGCTGTGTCTGCGCCCCGCCGGCGGCTTCGGTGGTGGTGGGCAGCGGCGGCTGCCTTGGCCCTGTCGCTGGCGGCCGTCGGGCTGTACTTGTCTCGCCGCCCGGCGCTGGAGTCGATTGCCGTTCTGCCGTTCGTCAACGCCAGCGGCAGCTCTGACGCCGAGTACCTCAGCGACGGGATGGCCGAAACGCTCATCAACAGCCTCTCCAAGCTGCCCGGCTTGAAGGTGACGTCCCGCAGCCTGGCGTTCCGCTACAAGGGCAAAGAGGTGGATCCGCGGGCGGTGGGACGAGAGCTCAGCGTCCAGGCGGTGCTGCTGGGGCGGCTGGCGCAGCGTGGCGAGCAGCTTTCACTCAGCGCCGAGCTGGTTGACGTCCGCGACGGCAACCACATCTGGGGCGAGCAATACAACCGCAAGCTGGCCGACGTGCTGGCCTTGCAGGAAGAGCTCGGCCGGGAGATTTCCGGCCAGCTCCGCCTGCGTCTGAGCGGCGAGCAGGAGAAGGCGCTGGCCAAGCGCCCGACTCAGAACCCCGAGGCCTACCAGGAATACTTGAAAGGCCGCTACTTCGTTACCCAGCAGACGGCCCCCAACCTTCGACTCGCCCTCGCGCACTTCCAGCGGGCCATCGACAAGGATCCGGCCTACGCTCTCGCTTACTCCGGCCTGGCCGAGTACTACCGCAATCTCGGCCTCTTCGGCCCGGTGCCGCCGCGAGAGTCGTTGCCGAAGCTGCACGCGGCGGCCAGCAGAGCGCTCCAGCTTGACGACACCCTGCCTGAAGCCCATACCGCGCTGGCTGCCTACAAGACGGTCGGCGAATGGGACTGGGCCGGCGCGGAGCGAGAATACCGCAGAGCCCTCGAGTTGAACCCCGGCGACGCCATGGGGCATTATATGTATGCGCTTTTCTTTCTGACGGGAATCGGGCGCGTGGAGGAAGCCGCCCGGGAGTTGAAACGAGCCCTGGATCTGGACCCTGTCTCGCTGATCTTCAGCAACGGGCTGGCAGCCATCTATTACTACGCCCGGGAGTACGATCAGGCGATCGAACAATTCCTCAAGAATCTGGCCATGGACCCGAACAACGGCAGGACCCGTTCGGTACTGGGCGAGGTCTACGTCCAGAAGTCCCTGCACACCGAGGGCATCGCGGAGCTGAAGCGCGCGGTCGATCTGACCCAAGGGGGCAGCGCCGCGATCTCCGCCCTCGGCCACGCCTACGCCCGATCCGGTGACCGGGCGGCGGCGCGGAAGGTTCTTGACCAGATCCTGAGCGAGCGATCCCGGGGCTATTTTCCCGCTTTCCGGATTGCCCTGGTTCACGTGGGCTTGGGGGAGAAGGACCGCGCCTTCGAATGGCTGGACAAGGCGGTCGAGGAACGCGACAGTTGGCTGATCTACCTCAAGGCCAAGCCCGACTTCGATCCCCTGCGCTCGGACCCGCGCTACGCGGCCCTGCTCCGGCGGATCAACCTGGCGCCCTGAGCGCGGCCGGCGGGAAGGCCAGCAACGTCATGTTCCGGACCTGCCATCGGTGGAGTGTACAATATGACGGGAAGAGTGGATGAAGAAGAGCGATCGGCAGCCTCTCAGGATTACCCGCCTGGCGCTGGAAAACTGGCGCAACTTCTCCCGAGTGGACATCAGCCTGCGCGGCCGCGTCTTTCTCGTGGGGCCGAATGCCTCGGGCAAGTCCAACTTCCTGGACGCGGTTCGGTTTTTGCGCGACATTGTCGCCGTCGGAGGCGGTTTTCAGGATGCGGTTCAGAAGCGGGGTGGGGTTACCCGCTTGCGGTGCTTGGCCGCCCGACGCTACCCGGATATCAGGCTGCAAATGGATCTGGGCAACGATGCTAACCCTGGCCTGTGGAGGTACCAGGTCAGCTTCACTCAGGACAACCGGCAGCGTCCGCTAGTCCGGGAAGAGGCCGCTTCCGGCAATGGATCCACATTTCTGAAGCGACCCGACGGCAGTGACAACTCCGATCCGGAAAGGCTGAGCCAGACTTACTTAGAGCAGGTTAGCCTCAACCAGCCATTCCGCGAAGTTGCGGAGTTCCTGAGGTCAGTTCGCTACTTGCACATTGTGCCTCAGCTCGTGCGGGAACCAGATCGTTCGGTCGGCCGGGCGAACGATCCGTTCGGTGGGGACTTCCTGGACCAAGTCGCCAGAACGCCAAGCAGGACCAGGGATGCGCGATTGCGGCGCATCACCGAGGCTCTGAAAGTAGCTGTACCCCAGCTTGAGGAGCTGGAGCTCCGATCCGACGTGCGCGGTACGCCCCATTTGCGGGGCAAATACGTCCACTGGAGACCACAAGGGGCCTGGCAAACCGAATCCGATTTTTCGGACGGAACCCTGCGACTGCTGGGGTTGTTGTGGGCGATGTTGGACGGGTCTGGACCACTGCTGCTGGAGGAGCCGGAGCTCTCCTTACACCCCGAGGTGGTGCGTCATCTGCCTCAGACTTTCGCCAGGATGCAACACCGGTCCGGCCGGCAGGTCTTCGTCAGCACTCAATCCCCGGATCTGCTGCAAGACCAGGGTATTGGACTGGATGAAATCTTCCTCCTCCAGCCCAACGAGGAAGGGACGGTGGTCAGCACCGGCAGCGACATCTTTGAAATCGGCAACTTGCTGGGCGCGGGTTCCTCCCTAGCAGATGTGGTGATGCCATTAACCCAGCCCAAATGGGCCCACCAACTCCCGCTGTTCTCGCGATAAACCATGAGTGGCCCTGCAAGTTTGGCGATTATGGGGGCCGTGGAAGGCGATGTCGACGAAGCTGTGCTGCGCCGTCTGATCGAGCATGTCGGGGCTGCGCCGGGAACTATTTTCGGCAAGAAGGGTAAAGGGTTCCTCCAAACGCGGTTGCGGGGATATAACCGAGCCGCCAGGTTTGATCCCTGGGTTGTGCTGGTTGACCTGGACCAGGACGAGGAATGTGCCCCACTGCTTCGAACCCTCTGGCTATCCACACCGGAGCCGAAGATGTGCTTCCGGGTGGCTGTCCAGGCGGTCGAAGCCTGGATTCTCGCAGATCGCGAGAGGGTTTCTCGATTTATGGGCGTCAGGATGTCGCGAGTTCCATCCAGGCCGGAGTCGGAACCGAACCCCAAGGCCACCATCGTCCAGCTCGCCAGGCAGTCGCGGCGACGAGACATTCGGCAGGATATGGTTCCTTCCGTAAAGAGCGGCCGCGCCGTCGGCCCAGCCTACGTCTCGAGGCTGATGGAGTTCGTCCTCGACACGCAGGCCGGCTGGCGGCCGGAGGTTGCGGCACGTTCCTCAGAGAGTCTGCGGCGCTGCCTGAGGCGCCTGCGAACGTTGGCCGGGAGCCGGAGCGGCCAATAGCTTGGCAGCGCTTCACGCCTTGGGGTGCGTCCGGTCGTAGACCGCCATCAAATCCTGGAGCGACACCTGGGTGTACTTCTGGGTGGTCGAAAGACTGGCGTGGCCGAGCAGCTCCTGGATGGCGCGGAGGTCGGCCCCGTCCGACAGCAGGTGGGTGGCGTAGGCGTGGCGCAGCGAGTGGGGATGCAGCGACGGGTCGCCAGAGAAGCGAACGGCGTAGCTCTTGACGATACGTCCGACGCTGCGGACGGTGAGGCGCCCGCCCCGGCGGTTGAGCAGCAGGGCCGGGGAGTCATAGCCGGCCCGGGCCTCCAGGTACCGCTCCAGCGCCTCGGCCGCTTTGGCGCCGAAGGGCGCCTGGCGCTCCTTGCGTCCCTTGCCGCGCACGCGCAGCCAGCGCTCGGCGAAGTCGATGTCTTCGAGATCCAGCCCCACCAGCTCGGCCACTCGCAGCCCGCAGCCGTAGAGCAGCTCGAAGATCACCCGGTCCCGCGGCAGCCCCTCGCGGGCCGAGGCGTCCACCAGCGCGTTGGCCTGCTCGGGGGTGGGAACCGAAGGCAGCGTCTTAGGTTGCTTGGGCGTAGCCACCAGCCGGGCCGGGTTCGCCTCGATCACCCGCTCCCGCAGCAGAAACGCGAACAGCGCCCGCACCGCCGCCAGCTTCCGGGCCACCGAGCGGCTCGAGTTCCTTCGTCCATAACGCGCTCCCAGGAACTCCCGGATATCCCGATGCGTGAAGGAGCGCGGGGATGGCGGGTCCTGTCCGGGCGGGGAGAAGTATTCCAGGAACTGTCGCAAGTCTGAAGCGTAGTTCCGCAGCGTGTGGGGCGAGGCGTTGGCCGCCGCCAGGCTCTCCAGGAACCGGCGGATCTGGCGGGCCAGCTCAGAGGATGCCGGCGGGCTCGCACTCAGCACAGTATCGCTCCAGCGACTCCAGGGCGCGCCGGCACTGCAGGCGCCGGCGGGCGGCCTTGTCGCGTCCCAGCCGCTGCCGGTCGTCCTCCGGCAGGGCCGGCAGCAGATCGAAAGTGATGTTGGCCGGCTGGTAGTGGCGGGGGTCGGCGCCGGAAATGTAGTGGGCGAGCGACCCATGAGCCGTCTCCCGCGGCCAGACCACGGGGGGGTTCCCCTCAGCCAAGCGGGCAGCGTTCCGCCCGGCCATCAGCCCCGTCGCCATCGCCTCGACATATCCCTCGACGCCGGAGATCTGTCCGGCAAAGAAGATGTGGGGATTGGTCCGCAGGTTCAGGCTGGGATCGAGCAACGCCGGGGCGTTGATGTAGGTATTTCGGTGGATCTGCCCGTACCGCAGGAACTCGGCGCGCTCCAGGCCCGGAATCAGGCGCAACACGCGGGCTTGCTCCGGGTACTTGAGGTGGTTCTGGAAGCCGACCAGGTTGTAGCTCGAGGCCCGCAGGTTCTCCTGCCGCAGTTGCACCACCGCGTAGGGAATCCGGCCGCTGCGGGGGTCGGGCAGGCCCACCGGCTTCATCGGCCCGAAGCGCAAGGTGTCAGGACCGCGGCGCGCCAGCTCCTCGATCGGCAGGCAGGCCTCGAAGAACGGCGTGTGCTTCTCGAACTCATGCCCGGCGTGGCTTTCTGCGCCTCGCAGGGCCTCATAGAACCGCCCGTACTGCTCCCGGTCGAGTGGACAATTCAGGTAATCCTCGGTCCCGTCGAGCGACTTGCCGTACCGCGACGCCCGGAACACCACCGAGTGGTCGATCGATTCGGCGTCCACGATCGGGCTGATGCTGTCGTAGAAGAACAGGCGCTCTCGGCCGGTGAGGCGCGCGATCGCCCCGGCCAGATCCTCGGAGGTGAGCGGTCCGGTGGCGACCACGCTCACCCCGTCGTCGGGGATGGCGGTGACTTCCTCCCGCCGGATCTCGATGCCGGGCTCGGCCTCGATGGCCCGGCTCACTTGCTCGGCGAACAGATCGCGGTCGACGGTGAGGGCCTGGCCGCCGGGAACACGGGCCCGGCCGGCGGCCGCGATCAGCAGGCTGCCCATGCGCCGCAGCTCTTCCTTGAGTAGCCAGGGGGCGCTGTCGGGCTGCTCGCTCTTGAAAGAGTTGCTGCACACCAGTTCCCCCAGCAGCCCGGTGCTGTGAGCAGGGGTTGATCGGCTTGGACGCATCTCGTGAAGGATCACCCGGCGCCCCAGCCGCGCCGCCTGCCAGGCCGCCTCCGCCCCCGCCAGCCCCCCGCCGATGATGTGAATCGATTTCATCGAATCTCGGCCGGGACCCTGAAATCCGGCCTTCCCCCGCGCTTTTCTGCATTTTTCTCTTTACATTCTGTCGCTGGTTCCTTACCATGTTTTAGCGATCTTGGCTTTTTTGCGGAGAGCAACCAGGACAGGAGAAACACAAGGAGGATTATGGCAGCTAGAATGACCCAAACTCAACTCACGCGGACGCTGGCCGATGCGGGCGGTGTCAGCAACAAGTCGGCCAAGGGGCTGTTGGAAACCCTAGCCGGCATCGCCATCCGGGAGACCAAGAAGTCCGGCGTATTTGTGCTTCCCGGGATCGGCCGGCTGAAGCTGGTGTCCCGCAAGGCCCGCATGGGACGCAACCCGGCTACCGGCGAAGCGATCAAGATTCCCGCCAAGAAGGTCGTGAAGTTCACCGTGGCCAAGGCGGCGAAGGACGCAATCTCGCCCAAGAAGAAGTAACCCAGGAAACAACAAACCCCGTGCCCTCCCGTAGAGCGGGTGGCCACGGGGTTTGTTGTCTGTAAAACAAGTCAAAATCGAACCGGCCGGCGCCACCGTGCGGGGCCCGCCGCAGAAGCCTACGCCTGCTTCTTCTCCTCGACTTTGGCGGCGTCGTCGCCCTTGATCGCGTTCTTGAACTGACGGATCCCCTCGCCCAGCCCCTTCCCGATCTCCGGAATCTTCCGGCCGCCGAACAGGATGACGGCGATGAGCAAGATGATCATCAGCTCCTGAAAGCCGATGTTTGGCATATGGCCTCCTGAACTTCATTGTAGGCGGGTGGCAGGCGAGAGTCAAGCGGCTGCTGGTGGCGGGGTGCGCGGCATGAAAATGCGAGCCCCGACTGCAAGCGGCGGTTCCTCGAGTCGCGCACCTCTGGTGGCGCGCCAAATGAGAGCGTCCTTGGTGTGCCAGGTAGAGATGTCAAAGGGGAGGTTCAAGCTTGGTCATGACCCGCGGGGGCAGGGATCGGGTTTGACATCAGAACATCAGCATTGCTATGATTTGACGCGTGCGAACCACTCTGAGCCTGGACGACGACGTGGCGGCGCTGCTAAGGCGGATGCGCCGCAACCGCCAGGAGAGCTTCAAAGAGCTGGTCAACCAGGCGCTGCGGCAGGGTCTGCGGCAGCTGTCACAGCCTCGGGAACGGCGCAAACCGTACCGCACAACGGGAGTGTCGCTGGGGCGCTGCCTGGCGGGGAGCCTGGATGACGTTGCGGAGGTTCTGGCGGTAGCCGAGGGAGATTCCTACCGGTGATTCTGCTGGACGCAAACCTCCTGGTGTACGCTCGCGTGGCCAGCCTGTCGCAGCATCAGAGTGCCCGCGGCTGGCTGGACCAAAGATTGAACGGGACGGCGCCCGTGGGGATGCCGTGGGCGAGCCTGGTGGCGTTCCTCCGCCTGGTCACGAATCCCCGCATCTTCGAGCGGCCCGAGACCGTCCCCGCCGCCTGGAAACAGGTTGAAGAATGGCTGGATTGCGAACGTGTGTGGATTCCGCAGGCGACCGACCAGCACCGCCACGTGTTGGGCTCGCTTCTGGGAAGCCACGCCGGGAGGGCCAACCTCGTTCCGGACGCCCATCTGGCTGCGCTGGCGATAGAGCACGGTTTGCTCCTGTGCTCGACGGACGGAGACTTCGCGCGGTTTCCCGGATTG
>Ga0247727_10006069_pt1 | contig 23970 bp, 21 predicted proteins | sample WisWelCaveWW1625_FD_202498 | JGI IMG/M metagenome (GOLD analysis project Ga0247727, IMG submission 202498) | Biofilm microbial communities from Wishing Well Cave, Virginia, United States - WW16-25 | ecosystem: Environmental > Aquatic > Deep subsurface > Groundwater > Cave microbial mat | place... | reverse complement strand
AGCTCGAGGATCTCGGGTACGAGGTCCAGCTCAACAAGGCGGCCTGATCATCGAGAAAAGCCAACCGAGAAAAGCCAACAAAGATGGGTAGGTTTCAGACTAGTACGCCTGCGGCGTCTGCGGCTCCGAGGGCTCCGGCTCGCTCCCCGTCTCGGCGCCCTCGCCTTGCATGCCGGAAGATCGTCGAACTCCCGGGTCGTCAGAGCGCCAACAGGACAAGCGCGAGTCGACTATCCTCGAGCGATGCGGTCTGTCGCCGAACGTGGGCGTCGCTAGAGGGCGACGAACTCGCCGTCCGCGAAGCTCGACCATTCATCGTCGTCCGCGACCTCCGCGGGCGTGCGGTTCAGGTAGTAGGCCTCGATCTCCGCGTCCCCTGCTCGCTCCCGGTCGCGGCTCGCCCAATCGTCGAGCGCGGCCTGGACGACGGCGCTGCGGGAAGGCCAGCGCTTCCCGCGGACCCCACGGTCGATCCGGTCGAGCGTTTCCGGACGGACGGTCACGCTGATCTTGGCGTTGGCCTTGGCCCTGCCTCCCATGGTTCAGAGCGCCCGGCGCAGGATCGAGGCGTACAGGCCGGCATCGCGCCTCCAGACGACGACGGCGAAGCCGTCGGGCGACATGGCTACCTCCGGTCCGAACCCGCCGGGTTCGTCGACGAGGAACGGCTCGCCCCAGCCCGCGGGTCCCTCGCGGCGACACGCCCAGACCCCAGAGCGATCGCCCAGCTCGTACCACGTCGCGATGGCGCCTCCGACGTCGTCGACCGCGATGTCGACTCCGCTCGCCGTCGCCGCGAGCTCCACGGGCTCTTCCCACCCGGAGGCGAGGTCGCTCTCGGACGCAAGGACGCGATCGTCCACGATCCACGCGACCACGGCCCGACCGTTCGACGCCACGGCCAGATCGAAATCGCCGAGGCCGCCGGACCGAGGCAGGGACTCCGGCTCGCCCCAGCCCGACCCGGAATCGAACCGCGCCGTCCACGCCGAGTCGTCAAGGGCGTCGTGCCAGACCTCGACGGCGTTCCCCGCCGCGTCAGTTGCCAGCCGGTGCTCACTGCCGGGCCCGGTGCCGTGGTCCGCCGCGACGCGCACGGGCGCCTCCCAGCCCGAGTCCGGCACGAAGCGAGTGGACCAGAGGACGCCGCTCTCCCCGCATGGACGCTGGGGGAAGACCGCGAGAAACGTCCCGCCCGGCCCGGGGGCAACATCCGGCGGGCCGACCTGAACGAGATCCGGGAAAGGTGCAATGGGCCCGCTCCATCCGGCACCTGGCATGTACGTGTGCGCGACGAACGGCCGGTCGTCACACTCCACTACGTCGTCGTCTACCGTCCCCACCGCTGCAGCGTTACCTCGGGTGTCGAGTGCCACCCGTCGCAAGCCGATCCCCAAGTAGGCTGCTTCATCCCATCCGAGACCGGGCTCGTAGCGGCTCGACATGACAGAGGAGATGAAACCCCCGAACTGCAGGAAGAGGACGACCGCTTGACCGGTAGGATTCGTCGCGAGCTCCGGCGCGCCTCCGTCCGCGATCGACTCGATCGGCTGCCATCCCTCGCCTGCCTGGCAGCGGCGGGCAACGACCTCCCCTTGGTCCTCCCACACGACGAGCACGTTGTGATCGGCGTCGACCGCGACGCGCTGCTCCTCGGCGAAAGAGGGGTCGTCCGTGTCGTCGAGGCGGGCGACGATTCCATCCTCGGCGCACGGCTCGGCGACGGCCGCGTCCGGCGGCGGCGGCGCCGCGTCGCGCGGTGCGGCGTCGCCTTCTACCGGATCGTCGATTGCCGGATGGGCCTCGTACCCCGCGCAGTCACACCCGCCGGGCGAGGCCAACGCGAGGATCGTCAGGAGCCGACGCACGCGAGAGTCAGTCGAGGATCGAAAGGTCGACGTCCATGCGCGCGGCGTGCTCCGCGAGGCGGTCGCGACGCAGTTCGTCCAGGCGGAGGGAATCCACGGGCACGGCGTGGCCCCGGCTCTCGCACAGCCAGAGAAGGTCGCAGAGGGCCTTCTCCGGCTCGGCGACGAGGAGCCCGGGAAAGTCGAGGTCCGTCCCGGGCAGGGCGCCGTAGAGAAGGTCGTCCGGAAGGACGATCCACTCGACCAGACCGATCCCGGCGACCTCGGCCTTCCGGTCTGCCGTGACCGTCGCGATGCGAACCGAGTGGACGAGATGGTCGAGGATGCCGTGAGCGGACAGGGCCGTCTCGAAGCTCACGTATCCATGCGGATCAAAGGACATCGCGGAAAGTATCCAGCACGTCGGCCGCCGCGTCGAGGATCTCCCGGACGGGAAGCGTCCGCAGGACGGCCGCGGGCAGAACGCCTTCGAGGGCGGCTTGCAGCTCCTCCGGCGGGAAAGCCCTCGCGACCGATCCGGGCTCGGCACCCCTTCGCGGCTGCTCGTAGTCCCGCATCTTCTGGACGACCAGCGCAACCTCCGGTGTCGGCGCGCCCACTCGCGCCAGCAGATGCCAGAGGTCGAAGAGGTCCGTCGTCTTGAGCGCTCCTCGCCGCGACAGTCGGTCCGCCGACGCGACGACCTTGTCCGCGACGATCTCCTCGGGCATCTCGACGGTCCCCGCCGAGGGGCTGCTTTGGACGCGGTGGGCCGGAACCTCGTACGCCTCCACGGGGAGGACGAGGCGGCGTCCCGCGCCCTGCTCGATCGCAACCTTTCCGCGAAGGAGCTTCCCTCTCCGGCTCAGACTCCAGGTGGCCCGGCAATCGAGCGCGGCCCCGGCCGCCTCCGCCAGGCCAGGCCCCGCCGCCTCGAGAACCGTGCCGACCGCGATCCCGACGAAGTCGACGTCCGCGGAGAGTCTGGGAGATCCGTAGGCAAATCGGAGTGCCGCGCCGCCCTGAAGCACGGCCCCTTCGGTTCGCCCCATCGCCGTCACCACGACCTCGGCGATACGCTCCTTGACCGCGATCCACGGTCGCAGTCCCTCTGCGCGCGCGCGCTCAGCGATGTCGTCGATCCGGGACAGGGATCGCACGCTATCACGCCGTGAGTGCCCGTCCGCATTGCTAGAACCCCACCTCCCCCGCGACGCTGGCGAGCGCGAGGTGCTGGAAGCGGAAGAAGCGCGACCGATCGTAGGTGCCCGTGCGGTTCAGCGCCGCCTCGTCGAAGGACATCGTGCGCGCGCGGCGGAAACCTTCCTCGTGCAGCAGCGGCACGATGTCGTCCGTGCCCCAGGTGATGGGCTCGGACAGCTCGGAGACGAGCGCCGAGGCCGCGAGGCTCCCGGCGTCCGTCGCCCGGCCTGTCGCGAGCTTCTTGCCGACGTAGTCGAAGATCACGGCGCTGCCGGCGTCGCATCCGGACGCGATGCGCCGGAGGGTCGCGCGAACGGCGGGCTCCGTCAGGTAGCAGGTGACTCCTTCCCACGCGAGCAGCGCCGGCCGAGCCGCGTCGAAGCTGCGGGCGACGAGACGATCGAGGAAGTCCTCCCGCTCGAAGTCGCACGAAACGTGGACGGCGGCGTCCTTCGGATAGTCCGGGAGGCCCTCCAGGGCCGCGAGCTTCACGGACTGGCTCGCGGGCGCGTCGACCTCGAAGAAGCGGACGCCCGCAGACGCGAGCCGCGCGGCGCGGCTGTCGAGTCCTGCGCCGAGCAGGACGACCTGGCGGACGCCGCGTCCCACGAACGACCGGATGCGGTCGTCGATCACTGCGGTCCGCAAGGCGAGCCACAGCTCCATCGCGGGCTGTGCCGAGAGAAACCGATCCGCGAGCGCGAAGCCCTCGTCGCCGGCGAGGCGCGCGGCCCACGGATCGTCGCAGATTCTCTCCGGCCGCGCCGTCGCCCTCGCCCGCAGCGCCGCGACCATCAGTGCCGTCCGGCTGCCTTTCGTGTCCATCCGTTGCCAGCGTAACCCAACCGCGCATGGCAGTTGCCGCGCGCAAGGGGAAGCGTACGATTCGTCGCCTTGCGTCGGTTCGCCCCTGCGCTCGCCGTCATTGCCTGCGGTGTGTCCACAGCACCGGTGGAGGACGACGGTTCGTTCGCGACGGGCGGCGGCGAGAACGGCGCCGCAGCGGCGGCCGCCCTTCCCGCGCGCCCGTTCGTCCTCTTGCGCCCGCCTCGGCAGGTCGATCTGCTTCGGGATCTTCCGGTCCGCAGCGTCGTCGGCCGGCCCGACGGCGGCGCGGAGATCTTGCGCGGCTGCGAGGCGGTTTCCATCGACGTCGACGGCAACCTGCGCGGCGCGAAACTCCTCGGAAGCTGCGACGAGGTCCTCGACGGTACGCTCTCGGACCGCAAGCTCCACGTGCTGCTGCGCGCCCGGGATTGGGCGCTTCTCGCGTCGGGCGACCGCGCGCCGGTGCGGATCGCCCGCATCGCAGCGGCACGCGGCGACGTCGCGGCGCGGATCGTCCCGGTCCCCGGCGGCGCGGCCGCCGTCGTTCGCACCGACGCCGGAGTTCTGGTGCGTCGCTCCTCCGGCGTCGAGACGACCGTCGCGGGCTCTGCGGGGCTTCGGCTCCTGGACGCCGCGGCGTGGGAAGACGAAGTCGTCGTCCTGGTCAGCGAGCGCTCGGGCGCCCGCGGCGACGTCACCTTGCATCGCATCGCCCCCGACGGCGCCATCCGCCCGGAGCCGATCGGATCTCTCGAGGGAGACGGGCGCGACGTCGGCTTCGTCGCGGCGACGCGCGACGGCTACGTGGTGTACGCCGCCGCTTCGCGCCCCGACGAGACGCGTTGCGAGGACCCCGCGGCGTCCGCCTTCCGTGCCGCGCGCGTCCCGCTTCGCGAGGGCGGGGCCGTCGAGATCCCCTGGACGCCGCCGGATGCGACGAGCCTGCCCGCCGCGGCCGGCGTGCTCGACGACGGCGTGCTGCTCCACTGGAAGCCGTGTGGACGGGGGCCCCTGCGCCTCCAGGTCCTGGCGGCGGACGGACGCACGTCGCCCATCTCGGAGATTCGCGACACTCTCGGATCGTCCTTCGTGGTCGCGCCCGGCGGCGACCGCGTCACGGTTGCCTGGGAGGTGTCGGGCCTGCTGCGCCACACCCACGCGGGCCGCCGCGGGACGACGCCGCCCACCGCGTGGGTCGGCCCGCGGATCGCCGACCGCACGACCACGATTCCGGCGGGCTCGGCGCTGGCACACGCGGCGACGGCGGATCTCGACGGAGACGGCGTCCCGGAAGGCACCGCCATCCTGATGCGCGACGCGGACGCGCCCGCCATCGCGCGACTCGCGCGGGACGGCACGGATGCCTGGCGCGCCGAGGTGATCCGTTCTCTCGGAGACGCGTACCCGGCGGCACGCGGCCAGGACCGTCTGGAGTTGGTCAGCGTGGAAGTCGACGAGGTGACGAGCGGGGCCGGGCGCGCCCAGGTCGTGCGCGCTCTCTTCGCAGGCCGGCGAACGACGGTCGAGTGGATCGCGGTGATCGGTGCATCTCCGACCACGCCGGTCGCGCTCGACTTCGTGGCCCCTCCCCTCTTGCCCGAGACGTCGGACGAATACGTCCCGCCGACGGTGCGCATCCTGTCCAGCGGCGGCAGCGATCTCGCGCTGGACGTGGGCGGCCGCCGACTTCCGCTCACCTGCGGTCCCTCCGGCTGCAGCGCGAGGACCCGTCTCGACCTCGACCGCACGATCGACGCCCTCCTTTCGGGCGTCGCGCGTGCGCAGCGACCTCGCGCACTCGGCCTCGTCTCGGCGGCCCGCGCCCTGCTCCTGCGCTTCGGCCCTGGCGTCGAACTGCGAGCCGATCCGGTCGAGCAGCGGATCCGCGAAGCGACGGCGCGGTTGCCCGGGCCCCGCGGCTAGCCGGTCGTCCTCGCGGGCACGCTCCTGTGTGTTTCGGGGCCGTCACATTTCGGTTGCCTCTCGCGATCGTCGCCGTCGCGGCGACTTCGTCCGCCCAGGAGATCGAGGACCCCTCGGGATCGCTCGCGACGTTCCATGCGGCGCTCGCCCGGACCGCGGCGCGGGAGCCGGGCGCGGTCACGCGGGTCGCTCACTTCGGCGATTCGCTGATGGTGGCCGACGGACCGACCGGCGCCCTTCGACGCCGCTTCCAGGCGCGGTTCGGCGACGCGGGGCACGGGTTCGTGCTGCTCGGTGAACCGTGGGTGTTCTACCGGCACCGCAACGTTCGCTCCGGATCCACCGGGCGCTGGAAGCAGTACCGGGTCACCCACCCGCGCGACCCCGTGGGTCTGTACGGCCTCGGAGGCGTGTCGTTCCGGTCGGGCCGGCGCGGCGCGTCCGCGTGGGTCTCGACCGATCCGGACGGTCCCGTCGGCCAGGCCGTCTCGCGCTTCGTCGTCTCCTACCTGCGCCGACCGGGCGCGGGATCGTTCGAGATCGTCGTGGACGACCTCTTCGTCCGGCGCGTCCCGACGGCCGCCGACGTTCCCGAGAGCGCCTTTCACACGGTGATCCTCCCCGACGGCGCGCACCGCCTCGAGATCCGCGCTGCGGGGGATGGAGAAGTCCGCCTCTTCGGCGTCGTACTCGAGCGCGACGGGCCCGGAGTCGTCTGGGACTCCCTCGCCGTCACCGGCGCGCGCGCGGCCGCGTTCCTGGATGCAGACGAGCCCCATTTCCGCGGCCAGCTCGAACGACGTCGCCCCGACCTCGTCGTCGTCGGGCTCGGGACGAACGAGTCGTCCTCGCCGAACATCCCGGCCGATCAGGTCGAGGCGCGCACCGGCGAGCTGCTCGCGCGCATGAAGGCCGTCGTCCCCGCGTGCCTCGTCCTCTCTCCCCCGGACCGGGTCGGCACCCGCGCCGGCGGGACGACGACGCCGGACTCGCTGCTACGGGTCGTCGGGGCGCAGCGCCGCGCCGCTCATGGCGCCGGCTGCGCGTTCTTCGACACCTTCCGCGCGATGGGAGGCCGCGGCGCGATGCAGCGCTGGTGGCTGCGGGGCCTCGCGGCACCCGACCGGCGCCACCTGTCCGAGGAAGGCAACGAGGCGATGGCCCAGCTCGTGGAGAACGCAATCCTCGCCGGGTTCGACGCTGCTACGCTGCGCCCGCATGAGTGACCGCCCCCTCGCGCTCGTCACGGGCGCCTCCGCCGGGCTCGGGGAGGCGTACGCGCGCGCGCTCGGCGCTCGGGGGTTCGACCTCGTCGTGACGGCACGCCGGGAGGACCGACTGCAGGCGCTGGCGAACGACGTCCACGGTCGAACCGACGTGAAGGTGCGTGTGATCGCGGCGGACCTGCGGGATCGGGACGCACCGAAGCAGATCGCCGCCTTCGTCCACCTGCTCGGCAGGCCGCTCGACCTCCTCGTGAACAACGCGGGCTTCGGCGTCTACGGAGAGGCGCGCGAGATCCCCGTCGAGCGCGACCTCGAGATGGTGGACGTGAACGTCCGCGCGATGGTCGAGGTCACCAAGCGCTTCCTGCCTGCGATGCTGGAGCGCGGCGCCGGCGCGATCATGCACCTCGCCTCGACCGCCGCGTTCCAGCCCGTGCCGCTGATGGCGACTTACGGAGCGACGAAGGCGTTCGTGCTGCACTGGAGCGAGGCGCTCGCGCGCGAGGCCGCGCCGCACGGCGTGCGGATTCTGGCGGTCTGTCCGGGGACGACGGACACGGAGTTCCAGTCGGTCGCGAACGTCACGGCGCCGTCGTCCGTGACGATGGATCCCGTGGACGTCGTTCGCCGATCGCTTCGCGCTCTCGAAAAGGGCAAGCACGTGATCGTGCCTGGCGCGCTCAACAAGCTGCAGATCGCGGGCGTCCGGCTGGCGCCCCGCCGAGCCGTCACGGCCGTCGGAGCCCGCGTGATGAGGGGGAGAAAACCCCAGGGATAGGGCATCCCTGGCACACCTGACACAGGGAAAGGGTCTGTTTCCTCACTGATTCCGGGAGGCACGAACCCTGCACCGCAGTTCCGCTGAGAGTGTTCCCCTTTGCGAAAGGCGGCTGAGATGGTTCGTCGAGCCCTGTTCGTCGCGGCCTCCCTCTTGCTCGCACATCTACCCCGGACGGCGCTGGCACAGCCCGTCCTCATCATCGGGGACGGCGACGCAAACGCCACGGTGCAGGCCATCCTCGTGGCCGAAGGCTTCGTGGTGACGATCTCTCCCGACCGCGAGGACGTGTACGACGGGACCGATCCGGCGCCCGATGCGTACTGCGCGGTCGTCCATCTCAACGGCGACACCTGGAACAACGGGATGGAGGTGGCCGGACAGACCGCGCTGCAGAATTACGTCTTCGCAGGCGGCGGGTTCGTGGGGATGGAGTGGAACTCCTACGAGGAAACCATCTTCGTCCCAACGATGGCCGACATGCCGAACCTGATTCTCCTCGCGCGCACCTTCGGCGTCACGGGTCTACGCACGTACGACCTCAACGCGGCAGGCGCGGCCCATCCCGTCACGGCCGGCCTTCCGGACACCTTCGCTTTCACGACGGGCTTCAGCACCGGCCTGGCAAAGGTCGGGAGGGGCATCACGGTGCTCGCCACCGAGGGCGTGAACGACGCCGTCATGGTCGACGACTACGGCACCGGACGTGTCGTCAACTTCAGCCACGCGGGGAACTACCTGGCCAACACGCCGTTCCTCGACGCGAACGTCGCCGAGCTCCTCGTCAACTCGGTGCGCTGGAGCTGCGGGTGCACCGACGGGTTCCTCGAGGCCTGGGAAGACTGCGACGACGGGAACACGTCGAACACGGACGCGTGCACGAGCACCTGTCTCGATGCCGTCTGCGGCGATGGCTTCGTCCGCGCGGGCGTCGAGGAGTGCGACGACGGCAACCTGTCCAACACCGACGCGTGCCTCAACTCGTGCGAGCTCGCGACCTGCGGCGACGCGTTCGTCCGCGCGGGCGTGGAGCAGTGCGACGACGGCAACGCGGTCGCCGGCGACGCGTGCACGAACACCTGCCAGAACGCGCGCTGCGGCGACGGGGTCGTGTGGAACGCGGGAGGCGGCGCGGAGCAGTGCGACGACGCCAATGCCGTCAATGGCGACAACTGCACGAACGCCTGCCTGAGCGCCCGGTGCGGGGACGGGATCGTGTGGAACCTCGGCGGCGGGACCGAGCAGTGCGACGACGCGAACGCGCTCAACACGGACGCGTGCCTCAACACCTGCTTCGACGCCGTCTGCGGCGACGGGTTCGTGCGGGCTGGGGTCGAGGACTGCGACGACGCGAACGCTTCGAACCTCGACGCGTGCCTCGTCGGATGCGTCGACGCTTCCTGCGGCGACGGGTTCCGGTGGCTCGGGGTGGAAGACTGCGACGACGCGAACGCCTCGAACACGGACGCGTGCCTGAACAGCTGCGACGACGCTTCGTGCGGCGATGGATTCGTCCGGGCGGGCGTCGAGGCCTGCGACGACGGGAACGCGCTCAACACCGACGCGTGCCTGAACAGCTGCGTGGTTGCGAGCTGCGGGGACTCGTTCGTCCGGGCGGGCGTCGAGGACTGCGACGACGGCAACGCCGTCCAGACGGACGCGTGTCTGAACAGCTGCGTCGACGCATCGTGCGGGGACGGACTGCGCTGGGCCGGGGTCGAGGAGTGCGACGACGCGAACGCCGTCAACACGGACGCCTGCATCGACACCTGCGACAACGCGGGTTGCGGCGACAGCTACCTCTGGGCCGGCGTGGAGGACTGCGACGACGGCAACGCGGTCAACACCGACGCCTGCACGAACGCATGCGACGTCGCGACGTGCGGCGACGCGATCGTCCAGGCCGGCGTGGAGAATTGCGACGACGGCAACGCGTCGGACACCGACACCTGCACGACGGCCTGCGAGGACGCTGCCTGCGGAGACGGGTTCGTCCAGGCCGGCGTCGAGGACTGCGACGACGCAAACGTGTCGGACCACGACGGGTGCCTCGGGTCCTGCGTGGAAGCCGACTGCGGCGACGGGCTCGTGTGGAACGAGGACGGCGGGCTCGAGGAGTGCGACGACGCAAACGTCGACGCCGACGACGGCTGCGACGGCGGCTGCCTGCCCGAGCACGGTTACTGGTGCGTCGGCGAGCCGTCCGTGTGCGAGTCGAACTGCGGCGACGGGCTCGTGGCGGCCGACGAAGGGTGCGACGACGAGAACGTGGACGACGGCGACGGCTGCTCCGCGGAGTGCGAGGCGGAGGAGGGGTACGCGTGCGGCGAGGAGCCGTCGGTCTGCGTTCCCGGCTGCGGCGACTCGCTCGTGGCGGGCCCGGAAGGCTGCGACGACGGGAACACCGACGACGGAGACGGCTGCGCGGGGGACTGCCAGCCCGAGGAAGGCTTCGACTGCCCGGAGGGCTCGCCGTCGGTCTGCTTCTCGACCTGCGGAGACGGGGTCGTCGCGTCGGACGAGGAGTGCGACGACGGGAACGTCGTGAACTTCGACGGATGCTCCGACGCCTGCGTCGAGGAGGTCGGAGGCGGGGACTCGGACTCGGACGGCGACACCGATTCGGATTCGGATTCGGACGGTGGCGGAGGGGCGGCCAAGGGCGACGGCGGCTGCTGCACGGTGGCCCCTGGCGCGCGGACCGAGGATCGGCCCGGCTGGCTCGTCGCCCTCGGCCTTTTCGCGGTCGTGATGCGACGGAGGGCGAGGCGCTAGAACCTACTGGCCGGATCGACGATCCGGACGGCAGAGATCATCGGCGCAGGTGTCGGCCGGGTTCTCGCAGTCCGCTTCGGCCTCGCACGGGACCCAGCAGGTCCCGCCGATGCAGAGGTGGCCGTCGCAGCACTCTTCGTCGAGCGTGCACTCGGGGTCGGAGGGGGGGACGGGACGGCATATCCCGTCCACGCAGGCGTCGCCGGTGCCGCAGGCGGCGTCCGCGTCACAGGGGCCGAAGCACAGCCCGTCCCCGCAGACGCCGCCCGCGCACGCGGCGTCGTCGGCGCAGGTCCCGTCGTCAGGCTCGCCGTCGGACGGCGCCTGCTGCGAAGGGTTCTCCTCGAAGCACTCGCCCCAGCCGCCTTCGTCGTGGTGATTGCACTTCCACCCGACGAAGAGGAACGTCGTTGCCAGCACCAGCACGTGTTTCATCGGTCTCTCCTGTAGAACGGGAATGGGCCCGTTCTTCCCTTGCGTACGCGGGGGCGTGTGAAGAGTCGGCGCGGGATCGATGAAGAAACGTGAAGCCGAAGTGTGAAGCCGAGCCGAGTGGTATCGTAGGAGCATGCGCGAAGGCCTCCTGGCTCTGTTTCTCGTCTCGTGCGAAGGCGGCGGCGACACCGTGGACGACACCGACACCTGCGCGGGCGTGACCTGCGGTGGGCACGGGACCTGCGAGGGAGAGCGGGCGGCCGCGCACTGCATCTGCGACGCGGGGTTCGAGCCCGCCGGACTCCAGTGCGTCCCGGTCGAGTCGGACGCCGACGCGGACATGGACACCGACGCGGACATGGACACCGACGCGGACACGGACACCGGCTCGGACACGGGCTCGGACACCGGTTCCGACACCGACACCGGCGAGTCCGTCTGCCCCGCGCTCTGCGACAACTCGACGAACCCCGGATCCGTCGACGTGGTCTCCTGTGGCTGCTTCGGCAGCCAGGCGGACTGCCTGGACGACTGCGCCACCTGGGCGGCGGGCGATCGAGACTGCATCGCGAACCACAACGCCCACGACGACTGCACGCACTATGCGTCGTTCTGCGACTTCACCTGTTCGTAGACGGACTCGACGGAAGCAAGGCGAGGGCGACGAGACGGGGAGCGAGCCGGAGCCCTCGGAGGCGGGGAGGCCGCAGGCGTACTTCTGGGTACGCCGAGGACCGCACCGCCGAGAAGGCCCGGCGCAGCCCCCGTATCGACGCCCGCAGCCTAAAGCTCGTCGATGACGACGGAGCGCCGGTAGAACCCGGTGTCGAGGCGGCGCTGGCGCAGCGCGGGTGCTTCGACGCGGCAGCGCAGCGAGTACGCGCCCTTGCCCGGAGGATTCCAGTCGGCCCACCAGACCGTCCAGACGTCGTTGTCGGTCTGCGCGGGGCAGATCGTGGCGTCGAAGACGGAGTAGAAGTCGTCGCCCGTGACGACGAGGCGCTCGGCGGGCGCGGTTCCGCCCCACAGGATGCCGTGCACCCGGTAGAAGATCGCACCGCCGCGCCTGCGCTTCTCGACGCGGCTCGCGACAGCCGCAACATCCATGACGGACGGGATGAACTCGCGCGCGAGCGTCACGTCGGCCGGCTGGTGCGTACGGGAGCGGTACTCGAGCATGTGCGGCGTCGCGGGGACGTCGTCGGCCACCAGCTCGATCTCGCGCAGCCACTTCGTGCAGCAGCAGCCGTACCAGCGCGGGACGATCAGGCGACAGGGACGCCCGTGGTCGATCGGGAGCGGACGACCGTTCATCCCGAGCGCGAGGAAGGCGCCCGCGGAAACGAGGTCGTCCCGCGAGTAGATCCAGTCGGTGTTCTGGAGGGGATCGAGCGGGAAGTAGCGGTTGATCCCCTTGAAGTGGACGCGCGTTCCGGCGTCCGGGTCCGCCCAGCCCAGCACAGTCTCGATCGGGACGCCGCTCCACTCGGCGTTCGAGAGCATGCCGAACCCGGCGTCGAGGTAGTTGCCGGAGCATTCCAGCGTGACCTGACCGAGGTCGACTTCTTCCTTCTGCAGCTCTGCGATCGACAGGTTCTGCGGCGCGCCCACGAGACCGTGGACCGAAAGGTTCCACGAGGCCTCCCACGCCGCGGCGTCGATCTCGGGCGCAAAGCCGGTCCGGATGTAGAAGAGGTCCTTCGCGGTGACGAGCGACTCCGCGTCGACGAGCGACAGGTCCCGGTACAGCCGGCGCTGCTCACCCTCCCCGAGGACCACGTCGAGGTCGCGCGACACACCGAGCAAGCGCACGACCGAGAGCAGCTCCGAGTCGTCCGGCGGCTCGCAGCCCGGCGGCGCGGCGTCGACCTCGCCCGCGTCGATCGCGCCGGCGTCGATCGCGCCAGAGTCGGTCCTGCCCGCGTCGAACCCGGCGTCCGGAGTGCCGGAATCGGGCATGACGGCGCCGCCGTCGACCGCCTGGTCCTCACCGCACCCGGGCACCAGGAGCCCAGCGGCCCCCGCGGCCGAGCCGACCAGGAACTCCCTCCGCCGCATCCCGGCCACCGGCGGGTATCATACGGCCTATGGGGAGGATCTGTTTTCTCGGGATCGCCCTCGCAGCCGGCTGCGACTGCTACGGTAGCCGCTCCATCGGGCCGACCGAGGACGGTGGGGCCCGCGATGACGCCGCAACGGTGGATGCGAGCGACTCGGACGACTGCGTGGCGGCCGACGGCCCGCTGCGACTCGACGAGGCGTCGTTCCAGGCCCGGGAGATCGACGTCGTCGTCGATGCGTCGGGCGCCGCGACCGTCGTGTTCTTCGAATCGGATGGAAGCAATCGCGAAATCGTCGCACGGCGATACGAACCGGGCCTGGGCTGGTGCCCTCGAGCAATCCTGGGGGACGGGTCGAGCCATCTGACGGTGGGGAACGACGCCGGAGACGTCGTCGTACTCTTCCACTCGGGAGGGGCGCGCGCGCATGGGAGCGTCTTCATGCGGGCCGGCGGCTGGTCAGAATCAGCGACCCTCGATGGCTTGGGAGGCGCTCCGACCTCGGCTGCGCTCGACTCTGCGGGCGCGTTCCTGTCCGTGACCCGAGGGGCCGACGAAATTCGCTACGTCCCGGAAAGGGGCTGGACGCAGTCCCGAGCGCCGTTCGAGATCGGCCACATCATCTGGCCGGAAGTGGCGGTCGGCGGCGACGATGTCTTCCATCTCGTCTGGAGCGACGAGGACCCGGGCGGGGCCTTCTCGGACATTCTCTGGGCGAGGGACCAGGGCGAATGGACCGCTCCCACGGTCCTCTGGACTGACGATCCTGCTTACGACCCGCGCATCGCAGTCGACGCCATCGGGCGCGCCACCGCCGCCTGGATCCATTCCCCCCTCGATCGACCCGAGTCCTACGTCTACACGACCTCCTGGTTGCCTGAACCCGGATGGGCCGACGCAAGTTTGCTCGAGAACGTCGGCGAGAACACTGCCCTCGAGCTCGCGATGACATCGGACGGCAAGGCGCTTCTCACGACGAGACTCGGGAACCTCGCGGTTCATGTCCGCGAGCCCTCCGGCGAGTGGGACGACCGGCATGTCCTGGACGACAACGCGATCCGTTCAGATCTTGCGGTTGGCGCCGGCGGCGAAGCAATCGTCGTGTGGGTGAACGATCCGAAGCCGAGGGATTTCCAGCCGTCGGTTCGTGGTTCTCGATTCGACGGCACCGCATGGGGGGAACCCTTCGACATCGCCCACCTGCCGCGCCATCCGCACCGCTACTACGAGGCGCGGGTCGGGCTCGGCGCAGACGGGACCACGGTCGTCGTCTGGACCGAGTTCGAGGGCGAGGTCTACGACGGCGATCCACCCCTCGGCGTCTACGCCGACGTGCTCTGAAGGCCCCTCTCGGTCACGAGGTACACCGCGAAGCTCGGCAGCCAGTGGGAGCCGCCGTAGTGGTCGGTGTTCGCGGCCGGCAGGCCCGCCGCTCGGTGCGCTTCGCTCGCCGCGTCGAGTCCCGATCGGCGAACGTCGTCCACGGGTAGTCCCCGCGCGATGCCCTGCAGCATCCAGGCGCGAGAGAGGTTCAGGCCGTCGAGGTGGACGAGCTTGAGGTCCTCACGGTCGGGAACGTGCGCCGGCGGCGGGACCGACAGGCGCGGCAGGAACCGATCGAGCCAGGACCCGAAGTCGGCTGGCGGCAGGACGCGGCGCATCAGGTCGGCCTCGGCAAAGGCCGGAGAGAGAAAGTCCGTTCCGGACGGCTCGAGGTGCAGCGCACCATCCCGATCCGAGCCGTAGAGCGCAATCGCGCGGCTTCGGAGTCGCTCTGCACGGGCCCCGTCGCCGGCGTCGCGCGCCCAGTCGAGGGCGAGGCCGAGCGAGAACGCCGTCTGGTCGTGCTGACCCGAGCGGACCGGGTGCGGGAGCTTCTCGACCCACGCGGCAATCCGCGCCGCGGCGATCTGTTCGAGCGGCGCCAGGCGCTCCGCCCACGCACGCGCGTCGGCGTCGTCCCAGGCGCGCAGCTCCGCGGCGAGCGTCAGGAGCCACGCGAGCCCGTAGGGCAGCTCGAAGCCCGGACGGGCCTGCAGGAACCGCACCTCGGCGCCCGTGTTCTGGGCCGTCAGGCTCTTGCCGAGCGCCTCCCTCGCCCGTTTCGAGAATGGCGCGTCGCCCTGCAGCCGCAGCGCGCGGACCAGCAGCCAGTGGTTGTGCACCGCGGAGTGCCAGTCGAGGCAGCCGAAGAACGCGGGCGTCTCGAGCCGCGGCAGGCGAAGGTCGTCGTCCCCGTACAGCAGTCGCCCGAAGCTGGTCGGATACGGCCGGTGGACGCACGCGAGGGCCTTGTCGACGAACAAACCGAGATCCATCGCGGGCGAAGCGAAGCTACCACTCCTCCCCGTCGCAGTCGTCGTCGATGCCGTCCTTGTGCGAGAGGAACGCGTGCTGCAGGACGCCGAGCCCCGCCGACTGGTAGAGGATCACGTGCACGCCGTTTTCGTCGACGGCCAGCGCGCTCTTCTGGCCCGTGTTCTCGGAGTCCTCGACCGTGTCGATCGTCCAGCTCCCCTCGGCAAGAACCGCGTAGCGCACCGCGTGGGTGGGACCGTCGTAGTACGAGACGTGGATGCGCCGCTCGGCGTCTACGACCAGCGACGGGAAGGCGCCGCGGTCGATCCGCTGCCAGCTCCACGCGCCCGAGGCGTTCGTCACGTGCGAGACGTCCTGCGCAAGCGGGTCCCAGTAGGCGATCTGCACCGCGCCCTCCGCGTCGAGCTGGCCGGAGAGCGCGTGCCCCGGCGAAGCGATGGCGCTCCCGGGGAACACCACCTCGGAATCCCAGGTCGCGCCCTCCGGCCGCCCGTAGAGGAGCGAGGATACGCCGGCCACGGTTTGCAGGTATGCGATCTCGGGACCCGAGGCGGTGGCGAAGACCACGGAGTACCGCCCGGATTCGTCGACGTCCGTGACGGTCTCGGTGCTCCACCCGCCCGCGTCACCGACCGCGTAGCGCAGGTCCAGCGTCGCGTCGACGAAAGAGCTGATGTGCAGCGTGCCGTCCGCGCCCACCGCGATGGACGGCTGCACCCCGGCGCCCAGGGTCGTGTCGACCACCTCCGTCGTCCACGCTCCGCGCGCGTTGGTCACATGCTGGAGCTCGCGGGTCGAGGCGTTGTGCACGGCCGAGTGCAGGGCGCCGTCGGCGTCCATCACGACCGTCGCGTAGCCGCCGACGTTCTGCACGTCGTTGATCACCTCGGTCGCCCAGGTGTCGCCCTCCGTGTACGCGTGGCCGAGCTTGTCGACTGAATCCTCGACGTATCCGTAGAGGGCGTGGACGACGTCGTCCGTCCCGACCGTGACGGCCACGGACGTGATCGTCCCTTCCGTGACGACCTCGACGTCCCACTGCTCGGCCTCGAGCGCCGCCGGGTTGATCGCGGAGTCGAGGTCGTTGCAGTCCGGTCCGCCGCAGGCGGCCCCGTCGTATCCGTCTGCGTCCCGGTCGCACCCGTCGGGGTTCCCGTCCTCGGCCGGGTCGGAGACATCCCCGCAGCAGACGAGCAGGAAAAGGAGGGCCCCCGGTCTCAGCATGACTGGAATCATACACGATTGGCGGAGCGGACCGGGACGCGTTCAGAGACGCCTACTGCATGTAGCCGAGCGCCCGGAGCTGCGCTTCCGTCTCGGGGTCGATCGTCGTCGTCTGCCTGCGGAAGACCCGGCGCGGTCGGGCCGATCGGCCGTCGCCGGTGCCCGCCCCGGCGACGAGCTGGCCGAGCAGGTTACGCAAGTGGCGCAGGACGATGGGCTTGCCCGTCCCGAGATCGGTTTGCTCGGTCGGATCGGCGAGAACGTCGTACACGTGCGGACCCATCCCTCGCTGGATGAGCTTGTAGCGCCCCGCGGTGACCGCGCGCTGGCCGTCGAGGAAGTCGGAGAGGACCGCCGAGTGCCCCGCGGGTGTGCGCCCTTCGAGCAGCGGTACGAGTGAACGGCCCTGCAGGTCCTCGGGAACGGCGAGACCGAGCGCGTCCATCGCCGTCGGCAGCACGTCGATCAGGCCGACGTCGTCCGTCACGCGCCCGCCCGCCGGCGCGAGGCCCGGCATGCGCATCAGCAGCGGCACGTGCAGAAGCTCCTGGTGAAGGTTGTGTCCGTGTCCGACGGACCCGTGATCGAAGAACTCCTCGCCGTGGTCCGCTGTCACGATCACGAGGGTGTCGTCGAGCAGGCCGCGCGAACGAAGGCCCTCGATCATCGCGGCGAAGTGCACGTCGTGGTAGGTGACCTCGCCGTCGTAGAGCGCCTCGAGCCGCGCGATGTCGCGGCGTCCGGGATGGAAGCGGCCCACCTTGATGTCCTCGAGCAGCTGCGCCGTCTCGCCGCCGACGATGCGGCCCGCGTACCCGGTGGGGTCGTATCGCTCCACGAACTCGCGCGGCGGGGAGTACGGGACGTGCGGGTCGATCGTGTGCACGTACATGAAGAAGCGACGGTCGGCGGGGCGGCGGTCCAGCCAGTCGAGGACGTCGCGGGCGACGGACTCGGCGCGGTTGCGAAGGCCCTGCCGCACGTAGTTCCGGTAGAACTGCCATCCCTGGTTGAAGCCGAAGCGCTCGGAGACGTAGCCGTTCGCGATGAAGCAGGCCGTCGAGAAGTTCGCGTCTCGCAGACGCTCGCTCATCAGCTCCACCTCGGACGGGACGACCGCTTCGGTCGTCTTCGCGTTGTGCTGCGAGGGGTAGAGCGACGACAGCAACGTCGCCACCGACGGCTTGGTCCAGTTCTCCTGCGCCGCGGCGCGCTCGAAGACCACGCCCTCGTTCGCGATGCGTTCGAGAGTGGGCGCCTCGACGCGGGAGTCGGGGCGGTAGGGGCGCAGCTTGTCGGCGCGCAGCGTGTCGACGAGGACCACCAGGACGTTCTTCGCGACTTTTCGCTCGGTCGCCGGGCGTGCGGCCGGGATCGTGACGCGCGGCACGGTCAGCACGGCCGTCGCCCCGGCGGGGCCCTCTGCGACCACGTCCAGACGGACGACGTCGCCCCCGAGGGCCGAGAGATCGACGCGGCGTCGAGAGGGGGCGCCGGGGGACGTGCGCGTCTCGAGGAGCGTTCGCGGCTCTGCGCCATCGCGGCGGGCAACGACGTCCACGGCCATCGCCCCGCCCTCTCCGGAGAGGCCGAAGTCCAGCTCGGCGCGGGCGGGAACCTCCAGCGACCAGGAGATGGACGTCCCGCCGGGGATGGCGACTGCGTGGTCCCGTGCGACCGAGACCGGCGCCGCGTCGGTGGCGGAGGGCCCGATGCGGATCCAGTCCACCTCGGCGACTCCTCCGAAGCGAAGAAGCAGATCGTTCTCGCCCACGCGCAGTCCCTGGGGTGCATCAAGGGCGATCGTTCCCCAGGCGCCGTCGGGGATGCGGACGGCGGGCAGCTCCGTGCCCGAGAGGTGGACGCGCAGCCGGGTCGTGCCGATGCCCTTCGCACGGATGACGAGGCGGGCAGGCCCGGCGACGTCGCTGCCGAACTGCACGCGCGCCACCTGGGCGTCGCCGGCGCGCAGGAACCGGGCCCCGCCCTCCTCTCCTTCGCGTCCCCAGCCGGTGCGCCAGCCGCCGAGGACGTGCTTCGCGCCCTCGGGGCCGCCGAGATCGACGAGAAGCGCGCCGTCGGTGCGGACGTCGGCCGTGTGCAGGAGGGAGACGAGATCGAAACGGACGTCGCGTGGGGCCTCGGGCGAGACCGGAGCTTCGGCGCTGGCCTCGCCCGGCGCCGCCGACCCGGCGGGCGCAGGCGGCGTGGGAACCTCGCGGGGCGCGGGCCCGTGGCTGGCCGAGGAGCAGGCAGCCAGGAGGCCGAGGAGTGCGGATGCCCTCACGGGACCAGCCTAGCGGGTGCGCAGTGGCCGTCAAAATCCCTGCGGGGGAGGCTGATGTGAAACGGCGCCGTAGCGAGGCCGACGAGCCGGGGTGAGATCCGCGCCAGGCGGACCGAGGACCGACGAAGCGTACTCGACGTACGGAGAGGAGGCCGCAGGGAGCATGGCGCGGAGATTGCCCCGGATCGTCGGCCGCAGTAGGCGGCGTTTCACATCAGCCTCCCATAGGTAGGATGGGCCATGTCCGACGCTCGCTTCGTTCCGCTCGCGTTCCAGGAGGTGCCCGTCGACGTCATGCGGCGGCGCGCGGACGAGATGCTGCGCGAGATGTCCGCGCGCAGGACGACCCGGCAGTTCTCGTCGCGCGAGGTGCCGAGGGACCTGATCGAGAAGGCGATCGCGATCGCCGGGACCGCGCCGTCCGGAGCGAACCTGCAGCCGTGGACGTTCGTCGTCGTGCAGGACGCCGAGACGAAGAAGCGGATTCGCGAGGCCGCCGAGGAGGAGGAGCGCAAGAGCTACTCGTATCGGATGGCGCCCGAGTGGCTCGAGGTGCTGCGCCCGCTCGGGACCGACGACGTCAAGCCGCACCTGACGGACGCGCCGTACGTCGTGGTGATCTTCAAGCACGTGACGCGAGAATCACCCGACGGCAAGCGCGCGCCGACCTACTACCCCGCGGAGAGCGCCGGCATCGCGACGGGGTTTCTGATCGCCGCCCTGCACCACATGGGCCTCGTGACGCTGACGCACACGCCGAGCCCCATGGGGTTCCTCTCGAAGATCCTGGGCCGCCCGGACCACGAGAAGCCGTACCTCGTCATGCCGGTCGGCTACCCGGCGGCAGACGCGAAGGTGCCCGACATCGGAAGGAAGGCGCTGGGGGAGATCATGGTTTGGAAGTAACGGGAGCGTCAGCAGTGAACCCGGGTGCGCCCGGCGACCCGCAGGATGGGGTCGCGGCCGATGTGCCAGGTGAGGTTCGGGGCGGGGGGCTCTGCGCGCAGGCGGCCCTCGTGGATGCCGTGGTGATGGCACCACGGACAGAGCGACGTGCGGTTCGACAGGTCGTTGGAGCCGCCGTGCGACAGGTAGACGACGTGGTGGTCTTCCACCCAGCGCTTGCCGCACACGGGACTCGTGCAGCGGAACGTGTCGCGCAGCATGACCTTGCGCGTCGCCGGATTGTGCAGGCGCAGCTGGTCGCCCCAGGTGTCGATGAAGTTGTGTGCGAGGAACGCGACGAAACTTCCCCGCAAGCGGCTGCGCCGGAACTCGCGTTCCAGCGCTTTCCAGAGGAAGTACGTCTCCTCGCTGACGCGTAGGCGCACCGTGGTGTGGCCGGCGCCGGGTCGGATCGATCGGCAGACGTCGTCCGTCTTCGCATCCGGGGGAAGCCGACCCCCGGACATCTGGAAGACCTCACCCGACAGAACCTTTCGCTCGATGTCGCGGGTCGCTTCGAAACGGTCGTCGTCTGGGGGACCGTCCTCGAGCACCTCGGCATCGCCGCTCGCGCGGGCGAGCATCTCGACGGCTTCGACCTCTTCTCTCAAGTGGCGGACGGTGCGGTCTGCGGCGCGGGCGAGCCAGGCGTCGGCGGTCGCGGGCGTCGCTACGCGGGCCACGATGCAGGCGACCTCGTAGCCGATGACTCCCTTGGCGAGGGCGGCGGCGACGGACGGGAGGCGCGAGGCGCGGCGCGAGAGCGTCATGCGGGCCCGCAGCGACGCGACCGAGCAGCCGGCGCGCTCGCGGCAGTACTGGGACTCGGAGGCGTAGCCCAGGCGGCGCCAGCCGTGCGCGACCCGACTCCAAGCAATCCCCACCCAAGGTCGAGGTGCGGGTCGCAGGCCCGCAGGGATGCGCGCTTCCGCGCGCGATTTGTTTCGGGTTGGCGTCGAAGAGGCGCCGCGAGAGATCGCCCAGGACCGCGTCGCTGGCTGCGAGTTCCTTGCACAGCGAACGGATGAGGCCGTCGAGCCCCCTGGGCGTAGTTGGGAGAGGCTGGGCGGGCGCCACGGGTGCCGCGGAAACCTGGAGGTCGAGGGCGTCCTCGACCATCTCCTCTGCCTCACGCCGCCAGGCTGCGAACCGGGCGCGGTGCTCCGCGGCGAGACGAGCGTCGGCGTGGTCGCGTGAGGAGTCGAGGTCGAACGAGGGCAGGTTCTCCAGGGTCGTTTGGCCCTCTGCCAGAAGAGCGTAAGCGAGCGATTCGTCCGAATTCGTGCCTTCCATCGCGCCGACGAGCTTGCGGGCGAATTCGAGAGCCCAGGCGTCGGCGGTGGGGACGGTCGCCGTGATCGTGCGCAGGGCGATCAGGTCGTCCTCCGGATCGGGGTCGGTGGGCTTCGCGGGCGGGAGCTTCGCCTTCATCAGACGAACGGTGCACAGCCGGGCTTCGGTGAGGAGTGCCTCCTCGGTGTCTGGCGTGGCGCGGCGGGAGAGGACCTCGGCCATGCTCCAGGAGATCTCGCCGGTGGCGAGCGCCGCGCGGATGCCCGGGAGCTTCGCCAGGCGCCGGGCCATGGCACGCGCCTCGGCGGCGTAGCGCCCGGATCGCTCGCAGCGCTCGACGGCGTAACGATCCATGGACGCGAAGCCGAGCTCGTGGTGCCCCCCGGACCGGCCGAGCGCCTCGATGGCCTCGCCGAGTCGGAGGCGGACTCCTCCAGTCCCGCGGCCCACTCTGGCGATCTCCCGATCGAGCCGCTCGACCTCGGCGTACGGAAGGTGACGATCGCTGAATCGAGCCGAATTCAAGCGTATTGTGCATAGCGCAGCCGCAGCAGAGTGCAAGCGAAAAGCGCATCGCGCGGACGGTTTTCTGCGTTCGCCTGGGACGGATAGGATGCGTTCGTGGTGCGCATCCAGATCGCGGTCGCGTTCGCCCTCGCGTGCGGGGCGTCGACGGCGATCGACGAAGGTCCGGACGGCTCGCCGCGGGAGTGCGCTACGCCGGACACGATCGAACAGTCGGCGGTGTGTCCAGGCAGATCGGCCCTGGAGAGGCCTCATGCGGCCGAAGGCGATTCGATCTGCGCGGACAAGGCCGACTGTTCAGGGACGTCGGGCCAGCCGGACCACAAGGGCTGCCCCAGCACCTGCTCTTGCCTCTGCTACTGCGGCGCCTGTTACGCGGGTGGCGGTTGCACGGCCATCGCATGCGACGCTGGACCGGTCTACCGATGAGGAGAACACCCCCCGGTCTTCCCGATCTCAGCGCGGGACGACCTACCGCCGGCGCCGTACGAGGACCGCGAGAACGCCAACGCCCAGCAGCCACCCCGCCCGGCCGTCCCCCGGGGTGCGGCAGCCGCAGCCGCCGTGCAGGGCCTTGCTGGCGCTGCCGCCGGCGCCCGCGTCGGGGGAGGCGTCGACGTCCACGTCGGCGTCGGTGTCTGCGTCAGGGCCGGCGTCGGGGTCGTCGTCCTCGATCTCGCAGGTGTCGCTGCAGCCGTCGCCGGCGTCGGCGTTCCCGTCGTCGCAGGCTTCGTCGGACGCGAGGATTGCGTCGCCGCAGGTCGAGTGGCAGCCGAACTCGTCGCAGGTGAAGCCTTCTTCGAGCTGGCAGGCGCCGTTGCAGCCGTCGCCGTCGTCGGTGTTCCCGTCGTCGCAGGCTTCGGGGCCCGCCATCAGGCCGTCGCCGCATCCCGGGACGCAGACACTGGGCTCCTCGTCGCACGCGAAGCCCTCCTCGACCTCGCAGGCATCGTCGCAGCCGTCGCCGTTGTCCAGGTTGCCGTCATCGCAGGGCTCGTCGGAAGCGACGACTTCATCTCCGCAGGTCGACCAGCAGTCCGTCTCGTCGCAGTCGAAGCCGTGCTCGGGCGCGCACGCGTCGTCGCAGCCGTCCTCGAGGTCGAGGTTGCCGTCGTCGCATCCCTCCGCCCCGCCCGCCTCGTTCCACAGGAACCCGTCCCCGCACTCGGCGACCAGGCACAGGACGCAGTCGTCGTTGTCGTTCGCGTTCGCGTCGTCGCAGGCCTCGACGCCGGCCTGCACGAGCCCGTCGCCGCACGAGGCCGCCACACAGGTCGACAGGCAGGCGTCCGTCTCGACCGCGTTGCCGTCGTCGCAGGCCTCGACGCCGGCCTGGACGAACCCGTCGCCGCAGCGCGCAGACTCGCAGGCGGACGTGCACAGGTCGGTGTCGTCCGCGTCGCCGTCGTCGCAGGCCTCGACGCCGGCCCGGACGAATCCGTCGCCGCAGGAGGCCGCGTCGCAGGTGTTGAGGCACGCATCGGTCTGGACGGCGTTGCCGTCGTCGCAGTCCTCGACCCCGGCTCGCACGAACCCGTCGCCGCAGCGCGCGTCGTCGCAGGCGTTCGTGCACGCATCCGTGTTCACCGCGTTGCCGTCGTCGCAGTCCTCGACCCCGACCCGCACGAACCCGTCGCCGCACGAAGCCAGGTCGCAGGTGTTCAGGCACGAGTCGCCGTTGTCGGCGTCCCCGTCGTCGCACTCCTCGACCCCGGCCCACACGACGGTGTCCCCGCACTCGGCGTCTATGCAGGTGTTGCGGCACGCGTCCGTCTCGACGGCGTTGGCGTCGTCGCATTCCTCGAAGCCCGCCCACTCGTAGCCGTCGCCGCACCTCGCGTTCTGGCAGGTCGTGGGGCACGCGTCCGTGTTGTCGGCGTCTCCGTCGTCGCACTGCTCGACCCCGGCGCGTATGAACCCGTCGCCACACCGGGCGGAGAGGCAGGTGTTGAGGCACGCGTCGGTGTTCACGACGTTCCCGTCGTCGCATTGCTCGACGCCGGCCCAGACGAAGGCGTCGCCGCACTCCGCGTTCTGGCACGCGTTCGTGCACGCGTCCGTGTTGGAGGCGTTGGCGTCGTCACACTCCTCCACGCCGGCGCGCGTGAAGCCGTCCCCGCATCGCGAGTTCAGACAGGTGTTGAGGCACGCGTCGGTGTTCAGCGCGTTGCCGTCGTCGCACTGCTCGACCCCGGCCCAGGTGATGGCGTCGCCGCATCGCGCGGTGTTGCACACGTTCGTGCAGGCGTCCGTGTTGACCGCGTTGCCGTCGTCGCATTGCTCCACCCCGGCCCGGGTGAAG